>JAEEGL012765538.1_pt1 | contig 10323 bp, 3 predicted proteins | sample 9134231 | NCBI WGS metagenome assembly JAEEGL01 (sample SAMN16246548, study PRJNA631951) | gut metagenome | biome: gut microbiome; feature: rumen; material: fiber-attached | host: Bos | place: Iran: Karaj | collected 2018-10
ATCTGTACGAGGTTTGGAGCGACATTTACAGGGTCGAGCCGGGTGAATTGTGGGAAACGCACCAGCTTCTTAAAAATCAGCTCATTGAATTCGTTCGCCGCCGCGTTACACGTCAGTGCGTTCGCAGAAACGAAAGCGAGTTCAGCGTCAAAGCCGCTCAAAACGTGCTTGATCCCAACGCGTTGTTGATTGGTTTTGCCAGACGTTTTGCCACGTACAAGCGCGCAACTCTGTTCATGGACGACCTCGACTGGATGAGACAAATTTGCTCCAGTTCGGAAAGACCGGTTCAGTTTGTCTTTGCCGGCAAAGCTCACCCGGCAGACGAACCTGGAAAAGCTCTGATTAAGAGAATTGCCGAGCTTCGCAAAGACCCGGTTTTGGGAAAGAGCATTGTCTTTGTGGAAGATTACGACATCAACGTTGCCCGACATCTGGTTCAAGGCGTAGACGTCTGGATGAACAACCCGCGCCGACCTCTGGAGGCGTCAGGCACGTCCGGACAGAAAGCCGTTCTCAACGGCGTTCTCAACTTCTCCGTTTTAGACGGCTGGTGGGCGGAAGCCTACAACGGCGTCAACGGATTCGCTATTGGCAACGGTCGAGCGCACCGAACGGACGACAGCATTACAGACGCCCGCGATGCGGCGTCGCTGCGCGATACGCTGGAAAATGAGATTCTTCCTCTGTTCTACGATCGTGACGAAGACGGCGTTCCGCTGGCGTGGGTGGAACGCATGAAGAACTCCATCGCTTCTTTGGCGTGGCGTTTCAGCGCTCACCGAATGGTTGTCGACTACGTTACAAAATGCTATCTGCCTGCCGCAGGAAACGTTACTTGCGACATGAACAGACGATAAGAGTTAAGAATGAGGAGTGAAGAATTATCAATTAGCAATTAGCAATTGGCAATTAGCAATTTCGCAAAGCGCGATTCCTGCTGGTTGAAGGGTAATATTGATTCTCCAAATAATCAGAGAATTGCGCTTGCGTCAACTCCTCACTCCTCACTCCTCACTCCTCACTCCTCACTCCTAATTCCTGACTACTCTCCCGCTTTATTTCAAAATAGGTAATCTGTACCGATTGCAACGGCGTTCTTTTGTTTTTTTCGGATTATTTCAAAAATTTGGTCTTTAATTTTTATTTCTTGACCTATACTCATATACTACATAGAGGAGTATTATATAATGAATAAGACCTATTGCGCATTATGCGGAATTTTACTCATAGCCGCTGCAATTCTGTTAGGGTTGTCTCTGGCGGGTTATTCCCCGTCGGACTCTCTGATGGGAAACTATTATCCCGTTAACAGCCCGGATAAGATTAGCAATCCCTGTGGATACTGCGGAGCCTGGATTTCCGAGCAGCTGTTTTATTACGTGGGCTGGGGGGCTTATATTCTTTTAGCGTCGCTGCTTGCGTATGCCTGGCTGACGTTTTCCCGTCAGGCGATAGATCATCATATTTTTCGTTCGTTTGGCTGGTGGATGGGGCTTATCGGAACGTTAGTTTGTTTTGCTCTGCTGTTTAACAACGCCAAGTTTTCGACCTTGCCGTACGGTCCCGGCGGGCTGGTCGGCTCTCAGGCGAAACAGTTTCTTTACAGTCAGCTGTCCTTTGCCGGTACGTTAATTGTCGCTTTGAGCATGATGCTTTTCGGTGGAATTATGTGCGCTGAAAACATGATGTACTTTTTGTTGAATCTGTTCATTTTGAACCCGACAAAAAAGATGTATCGTCTTTGGATTGCCGACGGTCGAGAAACTCCGCAATTGGCTGTTGAAACATCAGGCGGCGTTGTTATTGAAGAGAAAAAAGATCTGAAGACAGAGGATAAGAAATCTGAGAGCAAACGCGAAGCGTCAACTCCTCACTCCTCACTCCTAACTCCTAACTCCAAAGCCCCTGTTTCCTCTAACATGGATAAAGGCGATAACAAGGGCTGGTTCTGGAATCGAGTTCTGCCGAAGTCGAAAACGCCCAAGCCGGAAATTCAGCTTCCGGAACCCGATAAGCAGCTTAAGCTCGTATCTTCAGACGAAATCGACGAGGAACTGGTTGAAGCGTTGGCTGGTCCGCCGGAAAAGGTCAAAGAGCCGTACAAGCTCCCGCCGATTGATTTGCTCAAGCCGCCGGTTGTATTCAATCAGGAAGCGTACGAAGAAGAAATTCAGAATACGTCGTCGCTGCTGGAAACGACCATGGCGGATTACCATGTTAACGTTGAAGTGGTTGACCATCAAACCGGTCCGATTCTGACGATGTACGAAATCAAGCCGGAACGCGGCACCCGTCTGAACAAGATTTCCTGTTTGACGGACGATTTGTCAATCGCGATGAAGACGGGCGGCGGCGTGCGAATTGTCGCGCCCTTGCCGGGCAAGAACACGATTGGAATTGAAATCCCCAACAAGAATAAAAAGTCCGTTCGGTTCCGGGAAGTCCTTGAGGAATCCATGGAACAGACGAAGGACATGAACATCCCGATTTATCTGGGCTGCGACGTTGCCGGCGCGCCAATTTACGCCGACCTCGCCAAGCTGCCGCACCTGCTCATCGCCGGTCAGACTGGTTCCGGTAAATCCGTCTGTCTGCACTCGATTGTTACATCCATACTTATGACCCGATCGCCGTCGCAGGTTCGATTGCTGATGATTGACCCGAAGATGGTTGAACTGTCTCAATACAAGAGCATTCCGCACCTGATGCACCCCGTTGTAACGGACATGAAAAAGGCGGAAGCCTTGCTGGCGTGGGCGGTCGACAAGATGGAAGAACGTTACAATCTGCTGGCGCAGGCGGGCGTGCGTCACATCTCGCAGTACAACCACTTGACCCAGGAAGAGCGTCTGGCGCGAATCAAGCCGCAGACGGAAGAAGAGCGTCAGAAGATTCCGGAAAATATGCCGTTTATCGTTATTGTCGCCGACGAAATGGCGGATATGATGATGACCTGTCCAAAGGAAGTGGAATCGCATATTATCCGCTTGGCGCAAAAGAGCCGCGCTGTCGGAATTCACCTGATTCTGGCGACGCAAAAACCGATTAGACAGGTCGTTACCAGCTTGATTAAATCGAACCTGCCCGCTCGAATTTCGTTTAAGGTTACCAATAATATTGACAGCCGCGTAGTATTGGATTTGGGCGGCGCTGAAAGACTGATGGGGTCTGGCGACATGCTCTTTGTCCGCAACGGGCCGGCGTCGCTCATTCGCGGTCAGGGCGCATTCCTCGACGACGAAGAGATCGAACGTCTGGTTCGTTACGTCGGGAAAGAGGATCAGGTGTTTGAACAGGATCTGGTTCAGTATACCGAAAACGCCGTTGAAGAAAGCGCTCCCGGCGGCGCCCCTGGAGAGGACATGTCCTCTAAAGACGAGCTTTACGACGCTGCGGTCGAGATTGTTATCAACGAAGGGCGCGGGTCAATTTCCCTCCTTCAGACCCGTATGAGCATCGGATACGGCCGTTCCGCGCGTCTGATTGAGATGATGACCAACGACGGCATCCTCAGCGCTCACAACGGCGGCAAACCGCGAGAAGTGCTGATCTCGCCGGAAGAATGGGAGATTCGCAAACATCAGAAACAGGCGGCAAAGCAGGCTCCGGCAGCGAATGCGCGCTTTACCGCGCCGGCGCCCGCGCCTGTCCGTCCGCCGGTTTCAGACGTCCCGAACATGTACGCGACGTCTTCAACCGCGATTGTTCAGCCTGTAGAGTCGTATTCAACCGTCCCCTTTGAACCGGACGGCGAGGAGGAAGAATACGACTACGAGGAAGCCGAGGAAGGCGACGAAGAATCCCCGTTCTTTGAAGATTCTGAACTCAACGAGGACGAATCCAACTACAACGAGATAGAAGCTCGGCTGCTTGACAAAATCAGCAAAGCGGCTCAGGGCTATGTGGATAAAAACTCGAAAAGCGGGCAAGGAATTGCCAAGAGTTAGAGAGTAGCGCTGGGAACTTCCGGGAATATTTGGGAACGTTCTCCCGGATATTCCCAACTGCTCCCAGTTAGTTTCTGTTGCTTAAACCTTTCAAATCTTTGAAAGAATGACTTGCCTATCTTTTATTAATGGATTATCTTATCAAATTCCGTTCTTTTCTTTCATATTTTTTAATTTCCCCCTTGATATTAGAAATTTATACTATATAATAATATATAGGGTATATTTATAATCATGTAGGATGTTGAAAGGAATCCTCTTTAGAAGCGCAGCCTCTAAAAATTGAATTTAATAATTGAATGTAATTTTTTGTACTAAAATGTATTAAGTTCACATTTTACTTTGCCAGGTAGTCAATATGTCCACACGCTTGTCCCTCACCGGTTTATCATTTCGCGTTTGGATTGCATTTTTTGCAATCGTATGTATTTTGGCATCGGTTAACGCCTATGCTGACGATACCGTCTATCTATACTATGACGATGTGTTTCAGACTTCAGGTACCGACGTTGGAGATGTACTTAATTCTGGCTACCAAGGCTACACTCTCAAAATTACGGGTCCTGCAGACCACAGCCAAAAGGTTACGACTAGCGGGCTTCATTTTTATGGCGTTGGCGGAAAGCAGACAATAAACGTTCAGACTTCAGATCCAAACGTTCCTGCTTATGTTTTTGCCAAGAACAGAGAAAGCCTTGAGTTAAAGATGTGGGATATTGAATATTGCGGCAATGCAGACCAGAACGTTCGCAGCGTTTTTTTCAAAGACGAATACACTGGTCCTTCAAATAACAGTTTGAGTATAAATTGCTTTAACGTTACAATTTCGTCTTTTGTCGCTCCAGACTCAGAAGTATGCTCCGTGATTAATAATTTCAACGGTGGAATTACGTTGCTATCGGATAAGGAATATTTTAATACTTTTTCCAACAATAAAGGCTGTATACGTGCAAGCGCCATTAATTTTAATCCCGCCAGTACAACAATTGGTCCAAATGGTCCAACTCCAAATGGTCCAACTGGCAACTGGTATTTTAATAATAATTTTGCCAATAATGGCAGCGCTTTGTATGGTTTCGAAATACATTTGAAAGAAGAAGGTAATTATTCTTTTACGGGAAATTCCGCTTCTATTAACGGCGGCGCGATTTTCTGTACGGCTGATTATATGGGAACAGGGAGCGTATCGCGTGAGGGAATGTGTGAACTTTTGGCCGACGATTTAACATTATATTTTGAAGGCAATACTGCAGGCGAAAAGGGCGGCGCGGTTTATGCTTATGAAAGTTACATTCACTTAAGCGGTGATATTACATTTAAAAATAACCGCGCCGGGATTGGTTTGGATGGCAAACTGTTGTCTGATAATATTGTCAGCGGAAAAGGCGGCGCAATACACAGTGAAACTTCGTTACCCAGCCTAGACCCCTATTACTATCCGTATAAGATTGGACACGTTTATCTAAGTGATAGTGAAAGTAAATTTGAATCCAATTTAGCATTCGGCGATGGCGGCGCGATTTATGGCGAGGGCTTCGTTTATTTATATGAGAATACCAGCGTTAATTTTCTCAGTAATGCCGCAGGATTTGGCTATACTGATGAAAGTACGGGACAGTACATTTATCATCAAGGTTCCGGTGGGGCGATTTATAGTAAGGAGTACACTTATATTGAGGATTCGACAACGAAGTTCTCTCAAAACAGCGCTTATTGTGGCGGGGCGATTTATAGCGAGAGTTACGCTCGTATTCAGAATGCGCCATCTGAGTTCTCCAAGAACAGCGCTTATTATGGCGGCGCGATTTATACTAAGGGCAACGCTCGTATTCAGGAATCGACAGCGGAGTTCTCTGAGAACAGCGCGTATTCCGGCGGTGCGATTTATAGCGAGAGTAGAGTTCTAATCCCTTATAACACCAGCGTTAAATTTCTCAAAAATGTCGCAGAATTTGCCTCTATTGATGAAAGTACGGGAGAATATATTTATCAGCATGGTTCCGGCGGTGCGATTTATAGTAAGAGGGACATTTATATTTTGGAATCGTCAACGGAGTTCTCTGAGAATAGCGCTAATTATGGCGGGGCGATTTATAGTGAGACGTTCGTGGAAATTGGGGATTCGCCAGTAACGTTCTCCGGGAACAAAGCTAATCTAGGCGGCGCGATATATACACCGTATTTGCAATTTTGGGGCGATGCTACTACTGCAACATTCACAGGCAACTATGGTAATTTTTATAACAACGTTATCGACAACGCTTGCGGCAACGACCTCTATCTTCCTGTAAACAATCGTTATAATCCCGATTCGGATGTGTGTACAAACCTGTTGTTTTGGGAGCGAGGTTCTTATTCCTTCGACGGCGGTATTTACATCGAACGCGGCGCTTATAGCGACGACCCCTATAATACACTTATCTATCAAGCGCAAGTTACGATTGCCGGCAGAGCTAATGATTCCACAAACTATTATCAATTGCGAAACGCCCTTCTTTATACTAGCGGAAAATTAACGGCTAAATTAGATGAAATCGAAGGCATTAACGGAATCATTGCGATGGTCAGCTCAGCAAAACTCGAACTAAACGTAACCAATGGCTATACAAAGAAGCTGACAATGAACATCGAAAATGCCAGTTCTCCGGCTCAAGATAGCGATTTAGCGGTTCAAGGCTCAGGCGTAATTGAAAAAACGGGCGATGGAACGCTTCAGATTTTAGCGGAAGCGGAAGGATTGGTATCTGCGGAAAGCTTTGTTGTATCCTCCGGTCGGTTAGATTACAAAGGTTACTATACCGGCGCGTTAGAAGTGGGCGGTTCTGGAGCTGAGGCGATCTTTTCGCCTGGTAATTCTGTTGGCGACGCGAATGTTGAAGGAAACGTTAGAATCCTTAATAGTGGGGCAGCCCTATTTGAATTTGGAGCGCATCCAGACGGAGAGTATCCAGACGACGATTTCAATCATGACGTATTATATATTACCGACGGAGATTTTTCTGCTGGCAATAATATGATTCGTCTGTATTTTGAGAACGCTGACGCTGATGACTGGTCATACGAAGGTTGTAAATACCTTCTCGTTTCCGGCGCTGGATTGCCGGAAGGGGACTTTACGTCCTGGCTTGACAACTATACGGATCTGTTCAGTCTGCTGAGTGAAAGTAACAATTTGTATCTTGTTTACCCACTGCCCAAACCGATTCCGGAACCGTCTACGATAGCGCTCATAGCGCTTGGCGTTGTCATGTTATTCCTGCGTAAGCGAGTTAGGAATTAGAAGTGAGGAGTTGACGCAATTGTAAAAGAATGACGTTAAGCGGGAGGAAACTCCCGCTTTTTTATTTTGTGAGCTTCGCTCGCAACAGAAAACGAAATTCAAAGAACGTTCTTTTTTCTAAATTCCCTATCATGTCCATCTTTCGCATTTCTTTCCGTTCTATTCCCCCGTCTGTTTTTGCCTTTGCCCCCCTTGACGAAAAGACGCGATAGTAGATAATTATATATATTGTTAAGGGAATAAGAATTAGGCGTTCGCGCCTAATCCCTCCGTGGGTTTTACCCACGGCTACAGATATTGAACCGCTACGCGGTTCTAGCGGAAGCGCTTCGCGCCTAATCCCTATTTCCTGTTCCCTGTTCCCCATTCCCTTTTTTACCCCAGCTACTACCCATGACATCGCCTTCAGTTAAGCGCGCGTTAATCAGCGTCAGCGATAAAACCGGATTAGCCGAATTCGCCAAAGGTTTGGTCGAATGCGGCGTTGAAATTTACTCCACCGGCGGAACGAAAAAGTTCCTTCAGGAAAACGGCTTGAACGTCAACGAAGTTTCCGCCTATACCGGATTCCCTGAGATGATGGACGGGCGTCTGAAGACGCTTCACCCAAAAGTATTCGGCGGAATTCTGTGCCGGCACGACAACCCGTCGGACATGCAAGGTCTGGAAGAACACGGCATTCTGACTTTCGAGCTGGTCGTGGTTAACCTCTATCCGTTCCAGGAAACCGTTGCCAAGCCGGGCGTTACGATGGCTCAGGCGATTGAAAAGATCGACATCGGCGGACCGTCGCTGGTTCGCGCGGCGTCTAAAAACCACGCTTTCACGACCATTGCGACCAACGCGTCGCAGTATGCTGGCATTCTGGCGGAAATTCGCGCTAACGGCTGCACGTCTTTGGAAACGAGAACAAAACTGGCGGCTGCGGCTTTCGCTCATACGGCTGAATACGACCGCGCTATTGCCGACTACTTTGCCGGCGTTACGACCGAAGACGGATTCCCCGGTTCCTTGTCGCTCAACTATTCTCGAGCAGCGATTCTTCGTTACGGAGAAAACCCGCACCAGAAAGGCGCCTACTATATCGCGTCCAACGCCGCGGCGACGGGTAACATCGTCAACGCCGTTCAGCTCAACGGAAAAGAACTGTCCTATAACAACCTCATGGACTTGGACGCCGCTCTGGCGGACGTCAAGTTCTTCAAAAAGCCGGCTGTCTCGGTAATCAAGCACAACAATCCCTGCGGTCTGGCTCAGGCAGACACCGTCGAAGAAGCGACCCGCAAGGCGATGGAAGGCGACCCGCTGTCCGCGTACGGGTCAATTCTGGGCGTCAACCGCGTACTGGACAAGGCGTCGGCGGAATACCTCGCCAAGCCGGGGCATTTTATCGAAGCGATTGCCGCTGTTGACTTTACGCCGGAAGCTCTGGAAATTCTCACGAGCGTTCCGAAGTGGAAGAACAACGTTCGACTCATGAAAGTCGGAGAGCTGACGCAGTCTTCTCAATGGGCGTATCGACCGCTTGACGGCGGCATTCTCATGCAGGAAGCGGACGTTCTGGAAGACGATTCTGCCGACTGGAAAGTTGTAACAGAGGCTCAGCCGACGGACAAACAGCGCGAAGACATGGCGTTCGCCTGGGACGTCTGCCGAATGGTGAAGTCCAACGCGATTACCGTCGCCAAAGACAACATGCTTCTCGGAGCGGGCGCCGGTCAGATGAACCGCGTCGGCTCGGTGGAAATCGCTATCGCCACAGCGGGCGACCGAATCAACGGCGCTGTTTTGGCGTCAGACGCGTTCTTCCCGTTCCCGGATTCCGTCGAACGCATTCACAACGCTGGAATTCAGGCGATTATTCAGCCTGGAGGAAGCATTCGCGACCAGGAAGTCATCGACGCCTGCAACAAGTACGGCATCGCCATGATTTTCACTGGAAAGAGACACTTTAGGCACTAATTAAGGAACTGTGCATAGTGCGTAGTGCTTAGTGCATAGTGCTTAGTAAGATGAGCGCTTGCGTCCTAAGCACTAAGCACTAGGCACTAAGTACTCCTAACATACCAATCGATTCACCAAATCCCCTCATACCCCATGTCCGAAACCCGAACAGGAACAACCGAGTTATCTTCACGAAAACGACGCGCTACGGCGGAATCCATGGCGCAGTCGCAAAAGAATATATCCGTCAGCGAATTCTTTATGAAAAACCGCCATTTGCTGGGGTTTGACAACCCGCGCAAAGCGCTTTTAACAACTGTTAAAGAGGCGGTTGACAACTCGCTCGACGCCTGCGAGGAAGCGGGAATTCTGCCGGAAATCTGGGTCGGAATTGATCAGACCGGCGAGAACCGATACCGGGTGTACATTAAGGACAACGGGCCGGGAATTGTGAAAAAACAGATCCCGCCCATTTTCGGGAAACTGCTCTACGGGTCAAAGTTTCATAAACTGAAAATGACCCGCGGTCAGCAGGGGATCGGCATTTCCGCCGCCGGCATGTACGGCGCGCTGACAACCGGCAAACCGGTGCTGGTTATGTCACAAATCAGCAAACGCAACGCGTTCTACTGCGAGCTGAAAATCAACACGAAAACCAACGAGCCGGAAATTCTCAACAATCGCGGGGAGGGCGTCGTCATTCCCGCCGCTCAGGCAGAGCGCGAAGAATGTATGAAGGTAAACAACATTCAATGGGAAGACGTTCCCCATGGAACGAGAATTACCATTGAACTGGAAGCGACGTTCTTCCGCGGTCGCGGCTCGGTTGACGAATATATCGAGCAAACTGCGATTGCCAACCCGCACGCTACAATTCATTACAAAAGCCCGCTGGACGATAATTATACAACCATCGCGCGGTCGACAGACCAGCTCCCGCCCGAGGCGAAAGAGATCAAGCCGCACCCCTACGGCGTAGAACTGGGCTTGCTGGCGACGATGCTCAAAGACTCCAAAGAGCCGACCATGTCGTCGTTTTTGACAAAGAGCTTTGCCAAAGTCAGCCCGGTCAAGGCGCAGGAAATCGGCGGAAAAGTGGGGCTGTCAACGTCCATGAAGCCCGGCAAGGTAGAACACGACCAGGTCGAC
>JAEEGL013737981.1_pt1 | contig 10323 bp, 22 predicted proteins | sample 9134231 | NCBI WGS metagenome assembly JAEEGL01 (sample SAMN16246548, study PRJNA631951) | gut metagenome | biome: gut microbiome; feature: rumen; material: fiber-attached | host: Bos | place: Iran: Karaj | collected 2018-10
ATCTAAATAATAAGATGGCAGTACGTAAATTTAAGCCCACAACACCGGGGCAGAGACACAAGATTATTGGTACGTTCGAAGAAATTACTGCATCCGTACCAGAGAAATCTCTCGTCGTAGGTAAGCGCGTCTCCGGTGGCCGCAACAACACGGGTAAGATGACAATGCGTTATCTTGGCGGCGGTCACAAGAGAAAATTCCGCTTTATCGACTTCCGACGCGAGAAGGACGGTGTTCCCGCTGTCGTAAAGACTATCGAGTACGATCCGAACCGCTCGGCACGTATCGCCCTGCTCTTCTACGCAGACGGTGAGAAACGTTACATTATCGCTCCTAACGGCCTGAAAGTCGGCGACCAGCTCCTTTCTGGAGCAGATGCCGCACCTGAAGTGGGAAATGCACTTCCGCTGCAGAATATCCCCGTAGGTACAGTGATCCACAACATCGAGCTTCGCCCTGGACAGGGTGCACTTCTTGTGCGTAGCGCAGGCAATTTTGCACAGCTTACTTCTCGCGAAGGCAGCTACTGTGTAGTGAAGCTTCCCAGTGGAGAAACACGCCGTATCCTCGGCGCATGCAAAGCAACAATCGGTAGCGTCGGCAACAGCGACCACGCACTGGAATCATCCGGTAAGGCAGGTCGCAGCCGCTGGCTCGGACGTCGTCCCCACAACCGTGGTGTTGTCATGAACCCGCACGATCACCCGATGGGTGGTGGTGAAGGACGCCAGAGCGGTGGACACCCGCGTTCACGCACGGGCCTCTACGCAAAGGGTCTGAAGACACGCGCACCGAAGAAGCAGTCCTCAAAGTACATCATCGAGAGACGTAAAAAGTAAACACAAGAACTACTAAAAACTGAAGTATGAGTCGTTCACTGAAAAAAGGTCCCTACATCGCTGTCTCCCTGGAGAAGAAAGTGCTTGCCATGAACGAAAGCGGCAAGAAAAGCGTTGTCAAGACATGGGCACGCGCCTCTATGATTAGCCCTGACTTTGTAGGACACACCATCGCCGTACACAACGGAAATAAATTCATACCTGTTTACGTTACTGAGAACATGGTAGGACACAAGCTCGGAGAGTTCGCTCCCACGCGTAAGTTCGGTGGCCATGCTGGTAACAAGAAATAATCCGCAGGTAAAGATTAAACCAGAAACAAAGAAAAGAAAATAAATGGGAGCAAGAAAAAGAATTGCGGCTCAAAAACGCAAAGAAGCCCGAAAAACCCAGTATTTCGCAAAACTGCGGAATGTTCCCACTTCACCCCGCAAGATGCGCTATGTCGCTGACCTCATCCGCGGCATGGAGGTGAACCGTGCTCTCGGCACGCTTCGCTTCTCCAAGAAGGCAGCATCTGTAGATCTCGAGAACCTGCTCCTCTCAGCTATCAACAACTGGGAGCAGAAGAACGATCGCAAGGCAGAAGATGGAGAACTCTATGTAAAAACAATATTCGTTGACGAAGGTTCAACGCTCAAGCGCATGCGCCCCGCACCTCAGGGTCGCGGCTATCGCATCCGCAAGCGCTCCAACCATGTCACGATTCACGTCGGAACCTTAACTAATGACTAAACAGAATGGGACAGAAAGTAAATCCGATCAGTAACCGCCTCGGCATCGTACGCAGTTGGGACTCCAACTGGTTCGGAGGTAAGAACTTCGGCGACAACATCCTCGAAGACTCCAAGATCCGTACCTACCTGAATGCACGTCTGGCCAAGGCAAGTGTTTCGCGCATCGTTATCGAACGTACGCCGAAGCTCATCACGATTACAGTTTGCACGTCTCGCCCCGGTATCATCATTGGTAAAGGTGGTCAGGAGGTCGACAAGCTCAAGGAAGAGCTCAAGAAGATCACCGACAAGGACGTACAGATCAACATCTATGAAGTAAAGAAGCCCGACCTTGATGCTAACATCGTGGCCAACAGCATCGCTCGCCAGGTAGAGGGCAAAATTGCATACCGCCGCGCCATCAAGATGGCAATCGCAAATGCTATGCGCATGGGTGCAGAAGGTATTAAGGTGCAAATCTCCGGACGTATCAATGGCGCTGAAATCGCGCGCAGCGAAATGTTCAAGGAAGGACGTACTCCCCTGCACACATTCCGTGCCGACATCGACTACTGCCTCGCAGAAGCCCTGACAAAGGTAGGCCTGCTCGGTATTAAAGTGTGGATTTGCCGTGGCGAAGTTTACGGAAAACGCGACCTTACGCCCAACTTCTCACAGGAGAAGGACGGACCTCGCCGCGATTTCGGTGAACGCCGCGACCGTCGTCGCTCACGTGGCAACCGCAACAACAATCGTTAACAAGACAGATTACACAGAGTATTATGTTACAGCCAAAAAGAACTAAATACCGCAGACCGCAAAAAGGTCGTTGCAAGGGCAACGCTCAGCGTGGTAATCAGCTTGCGTTCGGAAGCTTCGGCATCAAGAGCCTCGACACACACTGGCTCACAGGACGACAGATTGAGGCCGCACGTGTTGCTATGACGCGCTATATGCAGCGTGAGGGACAGAGCTGGATTCGTGTGTTCCCGGACAAACCCATCACGAAGAAGCCTGCTGACGTCCGAATGGGTAAAGGTAAGGGTGATCCCGTAGGATATGTGTTCCCCATCACTCCCGGACGTATTATATTCGAAATCGAAGGCGTACCTTTTGAGGTGGCCAAGGAAGCTCTCCGCCTCGCAGCACAGAAGCTCCCCGTCACAACAAAGTTCGTCGTAAGACATGACTACGATAAAAACGCGTAATTATGAAAATAGCAGAAATTCGCAATATCCCCGTTGGCGAGCTTCAGGAGAAGCTTGAATCCGAGGTGGCAAACTACGAGCAGCTCAAGCTGAACCACAGCGTTGCACCCTTGGCCAACCCCGCGCAGATAAAGGATGCGCGTCGCACAATTGCTCGAATCAAGACTGTTATCCGTGAAAACGAACTTAACAATAAATAATCGTCACGATGGAAGCAAGAAACTTAAGAAAGACAAGACAAGGTGTTGTTGTTAGCAACAAAATGGACAAGACGATTGTTGTTGCAACCAAGTTCAAGGAAAAACACCCTATTTACGGAAAGTTCGTCTCAAAGACGAAGAAGTATTATGCTCACGACGAGAAGAATGATTGCAACCCGGGCGATACCGTACTCATCATGGAAACACGCCCCCTCAGCAAGCTGAAGCGTTGGAGAGTAGTAAGAATTGTAGAAAGAGCTAAGTAATCATGATACAAGTCGAAACTAAACTAAACGTAGCAGACAATAGCGGCGCCCGTGAGGCTGTCTGCATCCGCGTCCTTGGCGGAACACGCCGTCGCTACGCTTCTGTAGGCGACATCGTTGTGGTAGCATGCCACAATATCGTTCCCTCCAGTGACCTCAAGAAAGGTGCTGTTTCTAAGGCTTTGATCGTAAGAACGAAGAAGGAAATCCGTCGCGCCGATGGTTCCTACATACGTTTCGATGACAATGCTTGCGTTCTTTTGAACAATGCAGGTGAACTTCGCGGAAGCCGCATCTTCGGACCTGTGGCCCGCGAACTCCGTGCAACTAACATGAAGGTTGTTTCACTCGCACCTGAAGTTCTTTAAAAATCAAGTAAACCGAAGAAACACAATGAGTAAGTTACATATTAAGAAAGGCGACACCGTTTACGTGAACTCCGGAGAGGACAAGGGAAAGACCGGTAAGGTTCTCCGTGTCATCGTCGACAAGCAGCGTGCGGTTGTGGAAGGCGTTAACATCGTCTCCAAGAGCCAGAAGCCTAATGCAAAGAACCCTCAGGGTGGCATTGTGAAAATGGAAGCTCCCGTTCACATCTCGAATCTGAACGTGGTAGATCCTAAGACAGGTAAACCGACGCGTATCGGACGTCGCAGAAACGAAGCTGGAAAGCTTGTTCGCTACGCTAAAAAATCAGGAGAGGAGATTAAGTAATGGCCAATACAGCAAGTCTTAAGAAAGAGTACGCAGAGCGCATCGCTCCTGCTCTTATGAAACAGTTTAACTACACTTCTTCAATGCAGATTCCCCGCTTGACGAAGATTGTAGTGAATGAAGGTCTTGGTATGGCAACTGCCGACAAGAAGATTGTTGACGTGGCTGTTGCTGAACTCTCAGTCATCACTGGCCAGAAAGCCGTATCGACCGTCTCCAAGAAGGACATCGCACAGTTCAAGCTTCGTAAGAAAATGCCTATCGGTGCAATGGTTACCCTTCGTGGCGACCGTATGTACGAATTCCTCGAGCGCCTCGTTCGCGTTGCACTTCCCCGTATCCGCGACTTCAAGGGTATCGAGAGCAAGTTCGACGGACGCGGCAACTACACGCTCGGCATCCAGGAGCAGATCATCTTCCCCGAGATCAACATTGATACCATCGAGCGCATCACGGGTATGAACATTACGTTCGTAACCACCGCTCCTACGGACGAGGAAGGTTACGCCCTGCTGAAAGAATTTGGTCTTCCGTTTAAGAACGCTAATAACAACTAAGAAGTACTATGGCAAAAGAATCAATGAAGGCTCGCGAGGTACGCCGCGCAAAGTTAGTAGCCAAGTATGCAGCAAAGCGTGCTGCGCTTAAGGAAATCGTAAATCACTCCGACGATCCCGTCGAGGCTTACGAGGCTGCAAGAAAACTTCAGAAGCTCCCCCGCAACGCCAACCCGATTCGCCTTCACAACCGTTGTAAGGTGACAGGACGTCCGAAGGGCTACATCCGCATGTTCGGACTTTCCCGTATCCAGTTCAGAGAGATGGCCTCCGCAGGCCTCATCCCTGGTGTTCGGAAGGCCAGCTGGTAAACTCCAGACCAATCCATTCATATTTAATATTGTCGGGGTAGTCCCGATTAATTAAACATCAAAACAACAAATGACAGATCCTATTGCAGATTATCTGACGCGGCTCCGCAATGCCATCATGGCACATCATCGCGTAGTTGAAGTACCTGCATCAAACCTCAAGAAGGACATCACGAAGATCCTTTTTGAGAAGGGCTACATCCTCAACTACAAGTTTGAAGAAGATGGACCGCAAGGAACAATCAAGATCGCTCTGAAGTATGACCCTCAGACGAAGGTCAACGCTATCAAGAGCCTCAAGCGCGTTTCACGTCCTGGTATGCGTAAGTACACGGGCTATCGTGAAATGCCGCGCGTAATTAACGGACTTGGTATCGCTATCGTTTCCACGTCCAAAGGTGTAATGACAGACAAGGAAGCTTCCGCTGAGAAGATTGGCGGCGAGGTTCTTTGCTATGTATATTAATAAAAAGGAGGAAATCAAATGTCTAGAATTGGTAAATTGCCGATTAACATTCCTGCTGGTGTCACAGTTGACATCAAGGATAATGTAGTGACCGTAAAAGGTCCGAAGGGTGAGCTCTCTCAGACAGTGAATCCTTCTATCAAGGTCTCCATCGAAGACGGACACATCCTTTTCACAATCGATGAGGAGAATACTTCCGTTGAGCAGAAGCAGAAGCAGGCTTATCACGGCCTCTATCGTTCGCTTATCAACAACATGGTTGTCGGTGTGAGCGAAGGCTTCAAGAAGGAAATGGAACTTGTAGGTGTAGGTTACCGCGTATCGAACCAGGGAAATCTCATTGAGTTCACGTTGGGCTACACTCACCCCATCTTCATCCAGCTTCCGAAGGAAATCAAAGTTGAGACCAAGACCGAACGTAACAAGAACCCGTACATCTGCCTCGAGTCTTGCGACAAGCAGCTCTTGGGCCTCGTATGTGCAAAGATTCGTTCTTTCCGCAAGCCTGAACCTTACAAGGGTAAGGGTATCCTCTACGTTGGTGAGCAGATCCGTCGTAAGAGCGGTAAGGCTGCTGGTGCAAAATAATTTTAATAGGATAAGATTATGACAACAAGAAAAGAACAACGCCGTATTAAGATTAAGTATCGGGTTCGCAATAAGGTTGCAGGCACAGCAGAACGCCCCCGTATGAGCGTTTTCCGCAGCAACAAGCAAATATATGTTCAGATTATCGACGACGAGGCTTCCAAGACATTGGTTAGTGCATCCTCTCTCGGTATGGAAGCCATGCCCAAGAAGGAGCAGGCAGCTAAGGTAGGTGAAGCCATTGCCGAGAAGGCAATCGCCGCTGGTATCTCTGCCGTAGTGTTTGACAGAAATGGTTATCTTTTCCACGGCCGTGTAAAAGAAGTAGCAGATGGCGCCCGTAAAGGCGGACTAAAATTCTAAGATTATGGCAAACAGAATTAATGTAAACAGCGAAGAATTAAAAGATAGACTGGTTGCTATCAATCGCACGACCAAGGTAACGAAGGGTGGTCGCACATTCACGTTCGCAGCTATCGTGGTAGTTGGCGACGGCAAAGGCGTCATCGGTTACGGACTGGGAAAGGCTGGTGAAGTAACGGCAGCCATCGCAAAGGGTGTAGAGTCAGCGAAGAAGAACCTCGTACAGGTTCCCATTCTGAAGGGTACGCTTCCTCACGAAGTAAGCGCACGCTACGGAGGTGCTGAGGTTCTGCTCCGTCCCGCATCTGAGGGTACAGGAGTGGTTGCCGGCGGTGCTATGCGTGCCGTGCTCGAGAGTGTAGGCGTGAAGGACGTACTTGCAAAGTCCAAGGGTTCTTCCAACCCCCACAACCTCGTGAAGGCTACAATCGAAGCTCTTTCCGAAATGCGCGATGCACGCATGATTGCTCATCAGCGCGGTATTTCTGTAGAAAAAGTATTTAGAGGATAAAAGATACGACTATGGCAACAATAAAAGTAAAGCAAACAAAGAGCCGTATCGGTGCTCCCAAAGACCAGAAGCGTACTCTTGACGCAATGGGTCTGACGAAAATGAATCGTGTGGTAGAGTTGGAAGACAGTCCTGTCACACAGGGTATGATTCGCAAGGTTCGTCACTTGGTAACAGTCGTTGAATAATAAAACGTACAAGTCATGAAATTACATACACTCAAACCCGCTGAAGGCTCTACCCACAATCAACGACGCATCGGTCGTGGCCCCGGCTCAGGACTCGGTGGTACGTCCACACGTGGTCACAAGGGTGCTAAGGCTCGTTCCGGCTATCATAAGAAGGTAGGTTTTGAGGGTGGACAGATGCCTCTTCAGCGTCGTCTTCCCAAGTTCGGCTTCAAGAACATCAATCGTGTAGAATACAAGGCTATCAATCTCTCCACGCTTCAGGCTCTCGTTGAGAGCAAGGGCTACGAGAAGATTGGCCGCGAGGAGCTCATCGCTGCAGGCTTTATCTCCTCTAAGCACTTAGTGAAGATTCTTGCGAATGGCGAACTCAAGGCAAAGGTTGCCGTTGAGGCTAACGCTTTCTCAAAGACTGCTGAGGCTGCAATTCTCGCACTTGGTGGAACAGCTACGAAGATTTAATTATGAAAAAAATAATCGAGACTTTAAAGAACATTTGGAGAATTGAGGATCTTCGTTCGAGGCTTCTCGTTACGTTCCTGTTCGTTGCCGTCTATCGTTTTGGTTCGTTTGTCGTTCTTCCTGGCATCAACCCTGGTGCACTTGAGGAACTCAGCAACCAGACGAGCGAAGGCCTGATGTCGCTTCTGAACATGTTCTCCGGAGGTGCATTCTCCCATGCTTCCGTATTTGCATTGGGTATCATGCCTTACATCTCCGCGTCCATTATTGTTCAGTTGCTTGCGGTAGCAGTGCCCTATTTCCAGAAGATGCAGCGTGAGGGCGAAAGTGGAAGAAGGAAAATCAATCAGATTACACGTTATCTGACTGTTGCCATCCTTCTCTTCCAGGCTCCAACGTATATGATCAACTTGAAAGCTCAAGTCGGCGCCAGCGGTGCATTCACCGTAGGTTCTGGTTTCTGGTTCATGTTCTCGTCTACGATTATCTTGGCTGCTGGAAGCATGTTCATCCTTTGGCTTGGTGAGCGCATCACGGATAAGGGTATCGGTAATGGTGTGTCCTTGATCATCATGATCGGTATCATCGCGCGCTTCCCCAGTGCTATTGGTGAAGAATTTGTCACGAGCCTTTCTGGAGCAGAAGGTGGTGGTCTTATCAAGTTCCTTTTTGAGATTATCGCTCTCTTGTTCGTGATGATGCTTTCCATCCTGTTGGTAAAGGCAGTGCGTCAGGTGCCCGTGCAGTATGCACGTCGTATTGAAGGAAGAAGCCAGTTTGGTGGCGCCCGTCAGTACATCCCCCTGAAGCTCTTTGCCGCCAACGTGATGCCTATCATCTTCGCTCAGGCAATCATGTTCATTCCGGCAACGGTTATCAACGCCTTCTCGAGTGATGGCGGAAGTACTCTGGGTAAGCTCCTCTCTGACCAGTTCAGCCTTGCCTACAGTATCGTTTACGTCATTCTCATCATAGCCTTCACGTACTTCTACACAGCCATCACGATGAATCCCGTTCAGATGGCAGAAGACATGAAGCGTAACAGCGGCTTCATCCCTGGCGTTAAGCCTGGTAAGGCTACGGCAGACTATATCGACCGCATTATGTCCAGGATTACCCTTCCGGGTTCTCTGTTCACCGCGTTGATTGCCGTGCTTCCCGCTTTGGCAGTGTTCGTTGGCGTAAAGCAAGGTTTTGCACAGTTCTTCGGTGGAACGTCGCTGCTCATCCTTGTCGGTGTGGTTATCGATACTCTACAGCAGATAGAGAGCCACATGTCCATCCGCCACTACTCGGGCCTGCTTAATACGGGTCACAAGCGTTCTGCTTCAAATGTTTCCGCATATTAAAAATCTGCGGACAGAAGGTAGATGATATATCTAAAGACAGATGACGAGATCGAGCTCCTGCGCAAGGCCAACAGCATTGTTGCAGGCACGCTCGCAGAAATAGCAAAGATTGTAAAGCCAGGTGTGTCCACGCGCCAGCTGGACACCTTGGCGGAACAATACATTCGCGACAATGGCGCAGTGCCGACGTTCAAAGGATTTCCCAATCCCTATGGGCCTTCCTTCCCCGCGTCCATCTGCACTTCGGTCAATGACGTAATCGTTCACGGCGTCCCCAACGACGAGCCTCTTAAAGAGGGCGACATCGTGTCAGTGGACTGTGGTACTCTTATCGACGGCTTCAACGGCGACTCCTGCTATACGTTCTGCGTTGGCGAGGTGTCTGAGGAAGTCCGAGAGTTACTCCGTGTAACCAAGGAGGCACTCTACCTCGGTATTGAGCAAGCCATTGCCGGACACCGCATAGGAGATATCGGATATGCTGTACAGCAGCATGCAGAATCCCATGGATATGGTGTTGTACGCGAATTTGTTGGACATGGAATCGGCCATCAGATGCACGAAGACCCAATGGTTCCCAACTATGGGCGCAAGGGTAATGGCAAGGTTATGAAGAACGGCCTGTGCATTGCGATAGAACCGATGATTACGATGGGGTCTCCCGACCTCTATCTTTGCGACGACCGTTGGACGGTTCGCAGCAAGGACGGCAAGCCTGCCGCCCACTTCGAACACTCCCTCGCCATCCATCACGGCAAGGCGGACATACTTTCCTCCTTCGCCGAAATAGAGAGAATCGAAAGCCAAAACAGATAATATGTCGAAACAGTTAGTGATTGAGCAGGACGGAGTCGTGGTAGAAGCTTTAGGCAATGCCAAGTTCCGCGTAGAATTGGAGAATGGACATCAGATCGTAGCCCACATCTCCGGAAAGATGCGCATGCATTACATCAAGATACTTCCTGGCGACAAGGTAAAGGTAGAGATGAACCCCTACGACCTTTCGCAAGGTAGAATATCGTTCCGCTACAAATAAAAAGCACTATAGCATATGAAAACAAGAGCATCCCTCAAAAAGCGCAACGACGATTGCAAGATTGTACGTCGTAAAGGTCGCTTGTATGTGATTAACAAGAAGAACCCCAAGTTCAAGATGCGTCAGGGTTAATCAACGTAAAAACACAAATTAAGCATATATGGCAATAAGAATTGTTGGTGTCGACCTGCCTCAGAACAAGCGAGGTGAGATCGCCTTGACCTATATCTTCGGAATAGGTCGCAGCAGCTCGGCTAAGATTTTGGAGAAAGCCGGGATTGACAAAGACATTAAAGTCAAGGACTGGACAGACGATCAGGCAGCCAAGATCCGTGAAATCATCGGTGCTGATTTCAAGGTAGAAGGTGACCTGCGTGGTGAAATCCAGATGAACATTAAACGACTGATGGACATCGGTTGCTATCGTGGCGTTCGCCATCGTATCGGCCTCCCCGTCCGCGGTCAGAGTACTAAGAACAACGCTCGTACGCGCAAGGGCCGTAAGAAGACTGTTGCAAACAAGAAGAAAGCTACGAAATAATAAGTAAG
>JAEEGL014070173.1_pt1 | contig 10323 bp, 10 predicted proteins | sample 9134231 | NCBI WGS metagenome assembly JAEEGL01 (sample SAMN16246548, study PRJNA631951) | gut metagenome | biome: gut microbiome; feature: rumen; material: fiber-attached | host: Bos | place: Iran: Karaj | collected 2018-10
CATTGGAATCCGGGTGTTCCTTCCAGCCTTCTACCTTGATTACTTTTCCGTCCTTGACCAGACAGGTCAGGCCGCAGTGCGGTGCGGGTGAACAGATGGCGCAGATCGAATGCTTGACTTCAATGCCCGTATCCTCACCGGGTATCTTCGCTTTGAGTGCGTCAAATTCAGACATGATGTGTTCCTCCGTTGAATGATTGTTCTCTGCTGTTTTTCTTATCATACCACTATCAGGAACAGAACGGGCGGGAATGCTATAATACAGGAAAAGGAGAAGACTATGGAAAAGATCACGGTTTACGGCAGCAACGTCTGCCCGGGTACACTCCGGTTTCTCTCGATCCTCACGGAACACCACTATATGCCGGTGTTCATCAATGTGACAGGTTCGATCAATCTGCTGAAGGAATTCATTCTGCTGCGGGATACGGAAGCCTGCTTTGAAGGGCTGCACGGTTCCGGCAGTATCGGGTTTCCGCTCATCAAAATGCCGGATGGAACGTTTACCAGAGATTACAAGGCTGTTCTGGAATTCCTCGGAATCGACGAAGACTTTTCATTCAACTGATCCAGGAGGGTGTCCGGCATGATCATTGCAATTCTGATCTGGGTTTTGTTCAGCCCGCTGCTGCCGATGATCTGGCTCTTCGTAAAGTATTTCACACCCGGTTCGAACCGGATTGCCATCAGTCTGCTCATGCTGGGTGTCTGCGTACTCAGTGTGCTTATCGGCAGCTACTACGCGGATCATACGCATGGATTCGACGGGCTGCGGGCACTCGGGGCAATCTGGGGCGGGGCAGCCGGGGTCGCTCTGTCAATCATCATTCTGGTCGTATCGATCATACGGAAGTTCATCGGCTGATCATCTGTATGTACATGTGAAAAGGTTCCCTGCGCAGGAACCTTTTTTCTTCAGAAGACCGGTACAGGCTTTCCGGACCCCGTATGGATATATACAAAAACCGGCCGGATCACTGTCCGACCGGTTTCCCGTACTGGTTTCTGAAGCGATTCTCAGAACCGCCCGCTATGGTGGGAGAATCCACCGGAATTGATGGTTGTATGCCCCGTCTCGTGCCTTTCGGAACTATGCTCCACTTTGGGAATGGGTGTCCGGTGCACTTCACGGTACAGGTACATATCGATCATATTCGACAGATGCACACCGCCCTGCGGTATGTAGTTGTTTGCCGTTGTCCGGATCCCTCTGGTCTTGAGGCGGCGTTTCTGTATCAGTACAGTGATCAGTCCGGCCAGCGGGGGTATGGCAAACAGCGGTGCGAAGTCCTTTATGGTCTTCGGTGCCGGCTTGTAGATGATGACTTCCGTGCGCAGATAGTAGTCACAATCACTCAGATAGGTTTTGAATGCATTGTAGTAATACCCGCGGGAGAGGTCTTCCAGGAAATCCTCCGCCATACGGTCCTTGCGGTAATCGGTGAACTGCGTGTTGGCAATGTCACCATGAGCCGCAATATCATAGTAACGGTCTGCCATATCAATGGTCAGCAGTACACCTTCACCCGAAGCTCCAAGACCCATGCCTTCATTGTTGAACAGGTATTCGGCATAGGATTCAATGCCCATGCCTTCCGTACCATTGACAACACGGATGTAGGTACCGACCCCGTACTCTGCACTGATGCTTTCGGCCATCTCATTGAGCTTGTCCGCTTCCGCACTGCTCAGAATACCGTAATCGTCACGCACCCAGACCGCTGCAGCCTTCAATGGTGTCAGCAGGATCATCAGGGCAGCGAAGGCTGCCGCAATCATAGCTGTGATCTTCTTCATAGACTGCCTCTTATCCATTGACTGCCATCCACACGACAGCGAAGATGATGATTTCCAGAATCAGCGTAATCAGCAGGAAGCGCTTGAACACCTTCCCGTTGTCCACCGGCAGGTCATCGCCGACCATCTTCCCGGTCTGCCCGTTGACGGCGAACAGATAGGGCTTGCCGTTCCACCTGGTCGCAAGCATCCACACCGGCAGGAACGCATAGTCGGTCGCCTTGCGGCGGACACGTACATTCTGGCGCTCCGGCAGTACGGTGGAGTAGCCGCTGACCGTAGAACTAATCGTGGAGACAGCGGAGTTGCTCATGCGGCTGAACGCACGCACTTCATCATCCTGGGCTTCTACATCATATTTGTCCGCAAGATAGCCGGGCAGATAGCTCATCTGGAAGGGAACCATATCATCGAAATCAAACGGCTCTATGGCATCCATGAAGTCATCCGCCATCTTCGTAGAAGCATCCGCGGGAACATAGTCGAAATCTACACTGCCCTGTCTCAGGATCCGGTAGTGTTCGGTGGTTGTGATGTACTCGTCCTTGGTCGTCGTTGTATGAGATCTTGTTGCGGTAAACGCAAGGTCGGTGTCCGCTCTTCCGCTGAACAGCCAGAAGGGTACATAGACGCCCTTGATCTCTTCAAGGTGGTTCCTGTCCTTGAATTCATTGGGCAGGAACGGTTTGTCCTTGTAGAATTCCCTGAGCTGGTTGATTGCCTGTTCCTTTGTGTACTTGAAAGGGATGATGTAGTCTGGACGGAGGGACCCGGCAAACTGGGCCGGGACCACTGTCGGATTCCCGCAGTAAGGACAGCTGGTTGCGGCGGTATGCTCATCGCAGATGATCTGTGCACCGCAGCTGGGGCAGGTATAGGCCCGCATGTGGGCTGCTTCTTCCGCAGACCACTGCAGGTCATTCAGGGACAGCGATGTTGTATCAATCGCTGCCGCCTCCAGGGAATGCTCAAGGTATTGTGCCTCTATTTCATCCGGCTGAAACACAGACCCGCAGTTATCACATACAAGCATCTGGCTTGCGGGATCAAACCGAAGCGGTCCCCCGCAGTTCGAGCACTTATACTCGTTAACCTGATCTGCCATAGACGACCGGATTATTCAGGCTTCTTTGTGCCGCACTTTGTGCAGAAATTGCCGTCGTTCAGCTTGCCGCACTGCGGGCAGTACCATCCGGCCGCTTCCGGCTTCTTTGTACCGCAGTTGGAGCAGAAGTTCTCAGTATTGGCCTTGCCGCACTGCGGGCAGATCCAGGCAACCGTTTCACCGAGGGTATCCGGTGCTGTGATTTCCGGTTCCTTCGCAGCTGCAGCCACGCCTGCTGTCGCTGCTTCCGCCATGTTCACATTCATGAAGCCGATGGCTGCGCCGCCGGGATTGTTGGCCGCGTCAACACGTGCCTTGTTGCGGGCAGCTCTGTCCTGCGCGTCCGCAAAGTCCTTGTTCATGTAGGTGGCAGCCAGCTGCAGTTCCTTGATCTTCTCAGCGTCTGCGTCATTGCCTGTAATGCTGGAAATGCCGAAGCTGACGATCTCAATGCCGCGCAGATCCCTCCACTTGGAGCTGAGCTGCTCATTCAGCGCATCCGCCAGCTCGATGGTGTGCGCAGGCAGATCGGAGAACAGAACGCCTGTTTTAGCAATCTTTGCGAACGCCGGCTGCAGCGCTGTGAGGAGCTCGCTTCTCAGTGTATCGCTGATCTGGGCGACCTTGTAGGTCTCAGCGAAATTGCCGGATACGTTCGTGTAGAACAGAATCGGGTCACATACACGGATGGTGTACTCACCGAAGCACTTGACGGTTGTCTCGAGCTCCAGCCCGAGTTCCGGCTTGGAAATCCGGAAGGGGATCGGATTCGGTGTTCCGTACTTCACACCCGGGATTTCCTTCGTGTTGAAGTAGTAGACACGCTGGTCTGCCGAAGGCTGTCCGCCGAAGACGAAACGCTTGCCGATCTCTTCAAAGACGGCCTTGACGCTCTCCTTCAGCGTTCCTGTCAGAAGGGACGGAGCGATGCTGGAGTCATAGCGGTACTCACCCGGCTCTGCGCAGATGTCCACGACCTTGCCCTGTTCGACAATGACCATGCACTGGCCGTCCGCAACAGCAACGACGGAACCGTCTGTAATGACATTGTCATTGCCGTAGTTCGCGGAAAGCCCCGAGGTGCGCTTATGTGCCTTCACGGCGATGGTGTCCGCGGGAATAGCGTCACAGTAGAAATACTCTTTCCAGGCATCACGTACTGTACTTCCGGCTGCGGATAAAGCTGCTTGAATCAAACCCATTAGATTATTCCTCCTTTTCGGTATATTTACACTATTGATTTTATAATGAGTGCCTTTCTTCAACAAGACCCGATCATGGACCATCAATAGTATAATGAGGAATAACAGGAGCGTTTTTCATAGAAGATCAATATACGCTCAGGAGGAACCGTATGAAGAAAGCAGGATGGATTCTGCTGGCAGTACTGCTGGGATGCGGCGGTGCAGAGGAAGCGGGCCAGGAAGAGATGCCGGAACCCGCGGCATCCTCCATCGATCTCAGTACAATGGCCGATCCCTGCAGCTATGTACTGGAAGAAGTATGCTGGAATGTACCGTACATCTACCGCTATCTGCAGCGCATGGAACTGACGGCGGAAGACGGTACGCAGTATACCGGTGATGACGGCACTGTGTACTACAGTACGGAGACCGGGGTGAATGAGAACGGGGCTTTCCGTCCGGTGCGCTGTTTTGCGATGAGCCAGGACGGTGCAGAACTGTATGAATATGATGCTCAGCGGGAGGAATGGTACCTTCGGGAAGGCAATTGTACCGTGCTGGCGAAGGAAAGGATCCGGACGGATCTCCTGTACCAGGATCTGATTGCCGGCTATGCCTGGACCGGGGAAGACGGTATGTCCGAAGAGTGGACAGGAATCTGTTCCTGGGCAAAGGATCTGCCGGTCATTGATGCGGGCGGAACCGGTACGTATCTGATCGTTCCCCGTTCGGACCGTGCATCTGCCGCGGTCCACCGGCTGGAGGACGGTGAAGCAGGTGAAGTCCTGTACAGCCAGGAGAACGGCAGTCCGTTCATCATAAAGACAGGCAGTCCCACCAGTATACCGGAAGCGGTGGTCCGTGTCACAGAGGATAACCGGGTGATGGATCTGTATCTCTACCATCTCAATCAGCCAGGATGCTGGGACGCTGCGCATAACGAAACCGCGATGAACTTCGGTTCCGTGGATTATCTCTGGACGATAGAGGACAATGACAGGATCAAGAAGGTGCTGTGCGGGTCTGTGGATGATCTGGAAGGGCTGATCAGCCGCGGACTGACCATGGAGGAAGGTCCGCATGATACGGTGGAACTGCAGTACCGTCCCTGCTGGGAGATTCATTACGGCACCAGCCATGACGGCGTATTTACACGGGAGAGGACATACGCCGTATCGGATGATTATCATCACGTATTCATCTACAATCCCGTATCGGATGAATGGAGTGAATGCACGGACTGAACACAGGGAACTGCTGTTTGATTAAACAGGGGGACTTCCGATATAATTCATAATGTACCCGATCCAGGAGGAAAGAGATGAATCTTAGGAAACTGATTCTGAGCATGGCTGCGCTGTCTCTGCTGGCCGGATGTTCCGGCAGCGGAGAGGATCCCGAAGACAACAGCAGGCATATCGAAACCCTGCGCTTTCAGTTCGTTCCTTCCGCCGATCCGGACGCTCTGCTTGCCGGTACAGCAGGGCTGGGCCAGATGGTGATCGACCGGATGGCTGAAAAAGGGTACACCATCGACAGTGTAGAGATCACGGTCAGCGGCTCCTATGAAGAAGCCGGAGAAGCACTGTCCGAAGGCACTGTGGATGTAGCGTGGATTCCCGGAGCGACCTACGCAGCCTGCTCCGACCGTACAGAAGTCATACTGACTGCTACAAGAAGCGGACTGTCCAACGATTCAACGGATCCCTGGACCTGGAACGGCTATGAGAACCGCACCATCAAGAATGGTCCGCCGGTAGCGTACTACCGCTCCCTCATCCTGGCAGCGCCGACAGAGTACGGCAGAAGCCTGGCAGAAACCGTAAACCGGAAGAAGGCCCTGTCCTGGGATGAGCTGTCCCGGGCAAGATGGGGTGTACTGAACCCGGTCAGTTCAGCAGGCTATATCTATCCGACCCTGTGGCTGATGAACAACTACGGAAAGAAACTGACAGACCTGGCTCCGGAAAACGTCATTACGCTGGACAGCTATCAGGATGCGTTCCGGGCAGCTGCCCGCGGTGAAGTGGATATCATCTTCAGCTATGCGGACGGGCGTGATGATTACGAGGAAGCCTGGAATCTGCCTGCAGACCGGCAGGACAGCAGCGGACGCTACGGAATGGGCCGTACGGACGGAGATTCCATCTGGAATGAGCTGAATGTCATCGGGGTATCCGATGGGATCTACAATGATGCGGTGGCGGTCACCAGAAACAATCCGGCCATCTACAATGAGGAGTTCATCGAAGCTCTGCAGCAGACACTCATCGACATCATCGGTACAGAGGAAGGCGCAAAGATCTTCACCCTGTACTCGCACACAGGCTATACGGTATCCAAGGATTCCGACTATGACAGTGCACGTGCTGCACTGAAGGTACTGAAATAAAGAACGGAGGCGGTGAGCCTCCTTTTGTATTCTGCCGGCAGTACACATTCCTCCGGAACCGGAGAAACCATGATAGAGATATAAGCAAACCGGGAATTGTACAGGAGAAAAGGGATGGACAGGCGGGAAAAGAAAAAACCGCTGCCTGCCAACAGTACCTGGGAAACCGGATGCAGTACAGGATGATAATGGAAAAGTACAGACAGTACGGTTTGCTTGGTTGATCGGCAGCGGTATGCCGGGTTCATGAGGACCCCGGATTTTTAACGGCAGAACGGCAGATGCCTCGGCGAACCGGAAGGTTCAGCAGGAAGCGTATTTCAGGCACGGTCTCCCGTTGAGTAGTATTTGTCCTTGTCCAGCAATCCCTCCTGATTGGCTACGATCAAGGAACCGACCATGTCGCATACGGCATTGTTCGCGGTCCGGAGCAGACCGGCAATGACTTCTACTCCGAGAACCATCGAGACAGCTTCTTCCACCGGAAGGCCGATTGTTCTCAGCAATGCAGTCAGGCAGATGATGGAGGAACCCATGACCGGCGGAGCGCCAGCGGACAGAAGAAGGATTGCGAACGTTAGAGTGAAGTAGACGGACAGATTGATCGGCAGGCCGTAAAGCCGGGCAAGCAGCAGTCCGAATACAGACATATAGACCGTAGTGCCGTCCATATTGACCGTGGCACCGAGAGGGATCGAAAGAGAGTAGACTTTCTTATCGATGCCGAGGCTTTCACACACTTTCATGTTGAGGGGAATCGCAGCGCTGGAAGAGCCGATTCCGATGACCTGAAGCATGTAGGGCAGGTATTTTCTGGTGAAGACAAGAGGCCGGAGCTTTCCAAGAACGAGCAGCAGCAAGTGATAGAAGATGATCATGAGCACGATTGCCAGCACATATACACCGATGCCGATGATGATCGGAAGCCCCATACCGTTTCCTCCGGAACCGCCGAGAAGCACTTCACCGATGATGCAGAAAATCAGCAGGGGCATAAAGCCTACCAGGGTATTCGTAATCCGGAGGAAGACCTCGTTCCCGGCATTGATGAAGTCCTGGAATGCCTTTCCTTTGGTTCCGACAGCCGCCGTACCCAGACCGATGATGACCGCCAGGAAGATGATCTGCACCGTGTCCGCATTGAGGAATGATGCCACGATATTGTCCGGGATGACATTCATGAGCGAATCGGTAAAGGACATCTTCACGCCTGCCTGCCCGAGGTCGGCCGCCTGCAGATTCAGGTTTCCGTATTTGTACGGTTTGATCAGCTCAACCAGTACGAAGCCGATCGCCGTCGCGCACATGGTAGTGAACGCATAGAGGCTCATGGTCTTGCCGCCGATCCGGCCGAGCTGGGATGTATCCCCGAACCCAACGATGGCACTGGCTATGGAGAAGAACACCAGCGGCGGAATCAGCATATTGAGGCAGTTCATGAACAGTGTCTTGCCTGTGGTCATGACCTGTGTGGATACCCACTGGCAGACCTGCGGAGTCGAAGCGGTTCTGAGTGCCATGGACAGGGCAATGCTCAGGAGCGCCGCGAAGACCAGTTTGTAGAGCAGTAAATAACGGGATTTGAAGGCAGTGATGGTAATGGTATTCGTGCCTTTTGAACTTTTGATATGGATATCCGACGCAAAGGACTTCATCAAAGCAGCGTGCATCTGGTCATCATTCGTATCCGCCACCGGATCAAAGACCTCACCCTTGGCCGTCATACGGATCTTCAGGTTGCCGCCGAAATAGCTTACACCGATGGTGACTTCATCTCCGGTGGTGTGTTCAAGCATGGTGACAAGCGTCTCCTCAGACATAAGGAGCGCTCTGTTTTCTTCATTGTTCTTCAGCTTGTGCTTCTGGACATTGCTGCGTATAAACGACAGCATTTCCTCGACTTCACTTTTTCTAAAGCTTTTTTTCATATCTTTTACCTGTACATGCTTCTCCGGACTGACAGTGCAGAAGACCCGCCTGCCATCAGGCTCTGAAGAAATAATAGCATTATTGCTGTACTGCCGGGACAGGGATTTCCGGATAGAGTATAATTCATACAGCAGTATAGAACGGAGGTCTGTTCCATGAGCGGTACAAGCATAATGCTGAAAAGAATATCTTCCGAAAGCCTGATAACATTATCGCAGACGGTTACAGCCGGAATGATCGGTTCCGATGCTGATCTGATCTTCCAGAATCTTTCGAAGGAAGAAGATACAGAGATCCTGCTGCTGGTCTTCGAGAAATACTTCTTCAGGATCGGCAGCTATGCAGCACTGACCATACAGTGCATCAACCGCGGCAATGAACAGACAGCTGCTGTCGTAGGAACCGGGGGCGGTGCGGGAATCTGGAACGTCAGCTACGGAGCCAACAATGCATTTGCCCAGAATGCGAAAAGCATCCTGGAAAAGGCCGGCTTTGAAGTGTGTACGGGCTAGAATGAGCAGGATGGGCACCGTACTGCTGTCTTTTCCGGCTGTGCGGCAAAAAACGGTGTATATTGAGTAAAAGTGTGGTATGATCTGCCTTGTTGAGGGAGTAACCTGCGTATCCTGCGCAGGCAGATCGTCATCACGGTGAAAGCCCGGTCTGTCTTGAAATGGTGAGACTCATGCATGGTTCTGGCTGTGTATGGATGAGACAGGCACAGTCGGACAGACTGTGTTTTTTTACAGGAGAAGAGATATGTTGAAAGCTGTATTATTGTTCCTGCTGGGCTTCGCACTGCTGATCAAGGGTGGAGACTGGTTCGTGGACGGATCTGTCGGCATCGCCCACCGTTTTCATCTGCCGGAGCTTCTGATCGGAGCTACGGTCGTTTCCATCGGCACAACACTGCCGGAGGTGATGGTATCATCCCAGGCTGCACTGCAGCACAATGCCGGGATATCCTACGGCAATGCAATCGGATCCATCATCTGCAACACTTCCTTGATCGCTGCGCTGACGATTGCAGTGCGGCCGGGAGAGGTCAGCCGGAAGTCCCTGCAGCTGCCTGCAGCGGCGTTCTTCCTGGCGGCCGTCTTCTATTCTTTGATCGCCTATACGCAGGGTGAATTCCGCAGATGGCAGGGACTGGTATTCCTGGTGATGTTCGTGGTCTACATGTTCCTGTCTGTGAAAGCGATGCAGAGCGGCGATATGGCTCCGTCAGCGGAAGAAGAGGAGCAGAAGGAATCCTCCATGGGCAAAGATATCGCTCTGCTGGTCATCGGCGCTGCGGCGATCGCCTGGGGTGCCAACCTTCTCGTAAACAACGGCACCATCATCGCGGCAGCCCTGGGTGTACCGGATTCCGTCATCGGACTGACCATGGTCGCTCTGGGCACTTCACTGCCTGAGCTGGTGACCGCAGTCACCTCTCTGCTGAAGGGACACAGTGCACTGTCGCTGGGCAACGTTATCGGTGCCAACCTGTTCAACATCATTCTGGTCAGTGGTATGGCCATTACCATCTCACCGTTCAAGGTTCCGGCGGAGAAGACCCTGATGGGCATCAATTCCTCTCTGCTGGTGGATATCCCGCTGATGCTGGCAGTCATGGCGATCCTGTGCGTTCCGGCACTGAAGAACGAAAAGCTCTACCGCTGGCAGGGAATCCTGCTGCTGTGCATCTATACAGTATTCACTGTCTATCAGTTTGTTGTGTAATGAATGCCGCTCGCTGTATTGCAGGGGGCGGTTTTCCTTTTCCCTGTGCTTGAACAGAAGCCGGAGTAAACGTATAGTGAAACTGTGAGAGGAGCCAGCGCAATGAACCCGAAAGCAACCATTCATATGTCGTCCGGAAACAGGATCGTGATCGAACTGCTTCCGGAAGCTGCACCGAATACGGTGAACAG
>JAEEGL014254462.1_pt1 | contig 10323 bp, 1 predicted proteins | sample 9134231 | NCBI WGS metagenome assembly JAEEGL01 (sample SAMN16246548, study PRJNA631951) | gut metagenome | biome: gut microbiome; feature: rumen; material: fiber-attached | host: Bos | place: Iran: Karaj | collected 2018-10
AATGATTATTGCGATAATGGGCAAAAAGGTAAGTGCTTTAAGCGAGGTACGATAACTTGTTCTGGTGGCTTTAATCTTAAGTGTAGTGCTCCAACAGTCAGCCCAAGCCCTTGGAAATGTAATCATGATGATAATAATTGCAATGGAACGTTTGATGATGAAGAATCTGGACATGGGTTAAATGAAACATGCTATCCGATTGGGGTTAGTAAGGATTGTATGAATCCTGGAACAAAACAGTGTAAGGAAGATGGTAGTGGAGTGGAATGTAAGGGTTATTCTTACGTTGAAAACACTAAGTCTTGTGTCCCTACACCAATTAATTTAGTTACACTTGGTAGACTTGATAATGTAATTGCTAATGGCTCTGACCACTATAATTGTCAAGCAGAAAACAGTGGTACACAGAGTTGCGAAAATGGCATTTGGTCTTCTTGCGAATTCACTGATGATGCCAAGGATCATTGCTGCGCGGCGGTTAAACCAAATAATACAGCTTGTGATAATAGTAAATTAAGAGGACCCGCCTGTGACTACAACTGGGAGTGCAACAATCGTAGTTGGCAGTGTGTTTCAACACTTAAAAATGTTACTTACCCGTGTGGACAGGATAAGCATGCTGAGGGATGTAATTGTGTATGTAATAGAGAGTCATGTGATATGGGCAGACAGCTTAATGCCAATGATTGTAGTTGTTACTGTCCAGGAAAAACTGTGAAAATAAAGGAAGAGTGTCACATGACGGCTGATGGGATAATAGATTCATGCTTTGAAAGATGTGTAACAGAAGGACAAATGAGATGCCTCACCGGGGTAGGTGCTGGTCAACTTTATAATTATAAACTAAAACAAAATTGTGAGCTTGACTTTAAAGAGAAGGATATTCAAGAGATACATGATACCAATTTGTAACGACAACTAGATGAGATATTTGGAGGAAGAATACAATGAGGACAGAAAGAGGCGCTTTTCTTTTATTCTTTTGCACATTTCTTACATTATTGCTTTTAGTTTCTCTTGCGGTGCTAGATATATCAGTACAGAGGACCGAAAAAGATCGAAAACAGCAAGAAATTAAGCTTGCTACACTTGCAGCGATTGACGCTTATTATAAGGCGTTTGACAAACATGAAGATGAACAAGGTAACAGTTATGATTGCTCTGTAGATAATCAGCCATGTATCGATGCTGCTGTTACTGCGGCCAATGCGCTTCTTTTGACATCAGATGTAGACCATGCCGTGTTTGATAGCATGGAGAAGATAGATGAGCTAAATTATTATGATGTGCCTACGAGTAGTGATGGAGCACATTATTCACATAATGAAATAAAGGCGGATACTTCAAATAGTGTAATTGACGAGAATCAAGATATGCATTTAGAAGTTGGCTATTGGGTTAATTGTAAGAATAGGATTGAAAAAGGTTTATGCAGTTGCAGAGGGACTTGCCAAAATTTTAAGAAGCCAAATGAGGGAGATGAGTTTTTTCTTAATAAGGCAGAATATACTCAAGAATTTAGTGGGAGAATAACGAGTGAGGATGATGTAGAAGGTATTAATATCTCTATGGGTAATCCAAATGCGATAAGGATAGGTGGCAAATGGCTTCAGGATTCAAAGACGTATGCGCTGTCAAAATTGTTAAGTGGTGGTAACAGGATTGCACCAAAGATGGAAGCAGTTGCGATGGTTGTGCCGAGACATGTATACTTTGTGGTTGACATATCCGACAGTGGTGAGAATGATACATTTAAGGGGAATGCAAAAGCTGGTTATGTACAATGTAATAGAGGCATAGCTTGTAACAGGGGGATAGTAACAGATCTTTATTATTCTATAGACGATAATGGGAAGCGTCCCGATTATCCTAGTAATAAGGAAGGTTATTACACAGATGACTACGTCCGTAAAGTTGTGCTTGGGGACGCTGACTATAACGATTTAGATGAAAAAGAAAAAAAACTTCATCCTGATCCGACAAAATACAAAATGTATTCTATGCAACACTGTGATAGTGCTGGAGTATGCCGTGGAGTCTGGAATGGTGGAGCTATGCGTAATGCTTTCCTTATTCACGCTTTCAACCCAGATGGAAATAACTTTCCGAGACCAGAACCTTTGACGACGATTATAAGGGGGGTTCACAAGGCGATAGGAACACTAAGAGATAGAAAAATAACGGGGGATAAAGCGGGGGTTATATTCTTTACGAACGGGCTGTATTGGCCAAGAATTACCTATTTAACTGACGATATTGATGCTCTATATAGATTTACCGATTATGAAGGGGAACTTGATAGTACGACTGGTAAGGTATTATTTGATGATGCAATTGAAGGGGGGAATCTTGCTTCTTTAAGCCATCCTATTGATCAATTGTTAAATTATGAAGGGCAGTCCGGATTAGATAGAGCCATTCGCTTTAGTATTTTCCCTGTACCATTTATGAGAGATGGAAATAAAAATGATTCGTGGGGATATACTAATATTTCGGAGGCTCTTAGATTTGCCGTTCGTAATATGGATGCGGGGGAATTAGGTAAAGATGATTCTGATACTGAGAAGTATGAATATGAATTAGATCCGAATATATCAAGATCAATAGTTCTTTTTTCTGATGGTATACAGAATTGTATACCGAATACATCTGGCGAAGACCTAGTATATGATTGTAATAATAAAGTCTTTGATTATTACAGGGATGGAATGAGCGATATTGAAAAAGTAGTTTCAGGCGATGGTGAGTCAATGAAGAATAGAAATATTGCTTTACATGTATTTCAAGCAGGTGACTACGTTGGCCCACATAATGTTGCTAGAAAAATTAATTCTAATTCAGATAATGATGTGGAAAGATGTTATACTGATGTAGAATGTAGAGCGAGCAAAACTTGTAATAGTAATATTTTTGTGGTTGGAAACCCTGCTGATGATAGTGCAAATGGGCAAGAAAACTCATATAATAATATGGATTCTCATCCTTTCTACACAGCAAGTTACAACATGTACAAAATGGCGCTTGATACTGGTGGTGTTTATGTCCCTCTTAGGAAGATTGATCAGACAGCCTGTGCTAAAGAGTGTGGAATAGGTGAAAAATGCCCTGAATTTAATTGTTCAAGTTATGTAGAAGGGGAAAGGATTTTAACTGATCCGCATTGTCGATCTATAGAACGTCAGATCGAAGATGGCATGGATGAGGCTATTGGGGTAAATCCATACCGTATAGTTGATGTACACTAGACTTAAATAAGACCGAACCAAGATGGTTCGGTTTTGAGTGGGAAGCAAACTATAAAGGCAAAGGGGGAAAGCTTTGTCTTTGTTGTGACTACGATGTAGGGATACTCAAGTTAAGACGGTAACTAGGCTCTTCGTTTTTGGAGCTGTTAGTTATGTATGTGCTTAAATATGGGCTTGCGAACTGCTTATAGTCCAAATTAGTATTCCTACTAACTTTATTTAAGGCTGGTATATGGTTGAATCCTCAACTCTTCATACGTTCATTTATCTAATCAAACGCCAGAGGTCTAATTTCAGTTTAATCGCTCACATTTTTCAAGTGTGGAACAAAATTACAACTTTTATTTACCAGAGGTGCATGTCACCTATGGTGAGTTATAATTGAGAGGTCCAATATGAAGGAAAACAATAGTGCCATTAATGAAAGAGCAGCTGTTTTCGTCGAGTTCGCAGTAGGGGCGCTGCTTTTTCTTCTTTTACTAATTGGCATAATTGATATTGGCTGGATGTTCCACAGACGTAGTGAACAAGAGTACGCCGCAACACAGGTGGCACAACTTGCAGCGGTCGTTCCTGGATTGGAGGAGGCTATTCCCACTGCAGCTTCAGGCTCAAAAGATGATGCTACAGTAGCAATTCGTCTTTTGCGTGATAGGGCTTCTGATGTGTTGAGTACCGGAAGTGGCATGGTACTTGGTGGTAATTGGACTTATGATCCTAACCCAAGCAATATAGAAGGTGTGACGAAAGGTAGTAGTGTTGCATTTGATGCTTCAGGAAAACCGATTAATGTCAGTACAGAATATGTATCAGTGACGTATCCAATCTGTTTGGCAAAATCACTTAAAGAATCAGGGGAGTGCGCACCGTATAAAACAAGGATAAAAACTAAGAATGCTGCTGGAAAAGAGGTTAACAAAGAGATAGATAATATCGGAACATTTACTATCTATCTTCCAGCATCCCACACTGCTGATGCTACTGAAGTTTCAAATGCCGCATTAAAAGAAAGCTTAAAGAGTGAACCGATCATTACTGCTATAACACTTAATCAATCACAGTCATTCCTCGTTAATCTATTTAATATAGAAGGAGCTGCAACCCGTGTCTTTGCTGCTGCTTATCGTGAATTAGCACCAAACTCCAATATGCCGTTAGCCATAGGTTGTGATGGCAAGCCTTTGGGAGAAGGTGATATATCAAGGTGTCCGCACGACACGGTTTTTGGTGCATTCTGTGATTGGAACAGCTACAACAGAGTAACAAAGACCTATGATAACTGCTGGTGTGAAGAATCATTAAATTTTGATCCTACCTTTAGTGAAGAAGATGGTTGTAAGTGTAAGGATAGTGGTAATTCGAATGGACAATATGTAGCAGGAGCTAATGGTTGTGAGTGTAAACAAGTAGCTCCATGTGATGAGTCACAAGGTGACTATTTTGATAGTATAAATTGTGCCTGTGGTAAACAATATTGTTGCACTAAAGAGGGATGCACCTCTGCGTATTACACCACAGAAGGAGATCAAAAAGTTTGCAAAACGTGTAATTGCGCAACGGAGCAAGGTTGGGAAAAGACGTTCGACGAGGATGGAAGTCGGATGGATTGTAAGTGTAGAAACTGTAAAGACAATGAAAGTGCAGATAATGATGAACACTCTTGCAGATGTTCCTTAAAGCTTTTCGCTGATGCGACTGACGAAGAAAAAGAAGATCCGGAACTTTCCAAAAATGTTTGTGGTGAAAACGAAATAATACTTACCTCAAAGAAAGGTTATAGCCAAAGTGATAGACAGGAAATTGATGAGAAGGGATGTATCTGTAAAACATGTAAAGATACGGAGAAGGTCAGTTTTGAAGCAGGAGATACCTTTGGAAGTTGTGTTTGTAATCTTGTTTTAAGTAGTTCTGAGACAGATGGGAAAAAATGCGAAGCTTGGCAAAAGATTAACAGTGGAACGTGTGATTGTGAAGATTGCCTTAGTGGTAATCACAATTTTATCTCTCGGGGGGAAGAGGAAAGCTGTATCTGTAACCTAGATGTAGAAAAGTGTTCAGAGGAAAATGCCTATTTTGATGGAAAGAATTGTAGATGTGTTAAATGTGAAAAACACGAAGTGATTGTAACAGATGAAACATCGGAAAATTATGGTAAATGTGCCTGTGATTTAATTATTGCAATAAACCCAGAAGTTAAAGAAAGAGATAACGCAAACAACATATGTAATGAAAATGAGAAAATTAATACTGAAACATGTCAATGTGTATCTTGTGGGAAAGAAAATTATGTAGCTAAAGATCCATCAACCTGTGGATGTAAATATACGGTTCCAAGAAATGATGGTGATAAGACAGGAGATCGATATGATGATGGAATGTATGTCTGCGAAGGTGAGATAGTTGATGGAGACGATGGTTGTACCTGTGTTGCTTGTGATGATAATCATAAATTTGTTGCAAAAGATGGGCTTGGGACGTGCGAATGTCGTCTTGTTTTAGCTGTTGACAAGGATCCGAATGATGAAAGCCAAAAGGCTTGTGCAGCATATCAAAAGATTGAGGACTGTGAATGTGTAGATTGTGACAATCAAGATTATAAAGTTGATAAGGGTGGTAACTGTTACTGCGCGCTAACTTCAAAGGATCATCCTAAAGAAGGAATGAGCACTTGTGCGAAGGCGTATCAGTATGTAGATCCTAATTCATGCACCTGTGAGCAGTGCGGAAACAGTACGAACAGGGATAATTATAGGGTTGATGAGAACGAAAAGTGTTATTGTGCAGTAACCCCTAAGGATCACACCAAAGACGGTAGACCAGCTTGTCCAGAGACGTACCAGAAGGTTAATCCCGATTCATGCACTTGTGAATCGTGTGGCAATAAAAATTATAAAGTTGATGAGAATGATAACTGTTACTGTGCACTAACTCCAAAAGATTATCCTGAGGAAGGAAAAGCTGCATGTGAGGAATCGTACCAGAAGGTTAATAAAGGTTCATGTACCTGTGAATCGTGTGGAAATGAAAATTATAAAGTTGATGAGAATGACAACTGCTATTGTGCACTAACACCAAAAGATCATCCTAAAGATGGAATGGCTGCTTGTGAGAAAACAAACCAATATGTGGATGATAGTTGTTCTTGTCATTATTGTAACGATTATCAATATTCTAAAGCTATTGTTGATGATGAAGGGCATTGTGTATGTAATTTAGTCTTAGCTGTTAAAAAACAGGAAAACGATGGCAAGACAGCTTGTGAGACATATCAAAAATTTAATGAAAGCAGGTGTAGTTGTGATAATTGTGGAGTGATTAATGAAAGAGCTAATAAAAATTTTATTGTTGATGAAAACGATCAGTGTATCTGCCCACTTAAGCTGTATAAAAATAAGAAGGATGGGGATGATGAAAAATATATCTGTGCGCCGTATGAAAAACTTGAAAACTGTGAATGTGTAGCTTGTCCAAATCGTGATTACGTTATTGACAGTCAAGGTCAGTGTGCTTGTAACTTAGTTTTAGCTGCTGATAAAAAGGAAAACGATGGTAAGACAGCTTGTGCGGCAGGACAAACACTGGATGAAGAGAATTGTATTTGCATTGGATGCGGTGCAAATGCGCATTTAGAGCTTGATAAGAATAGCGAGAATTACGGATCGTGCGTTTGTAATGCAGGGTTCTCAAATATGGATCCTGAGACAAGGAGTTGTGGATGCAATCCTGCAACATATCAAGGAGAAGCTTGTGATGATGTTGAAGATGAAAATGGGGTAAAACTCAACCTTCAGGGTGTCTGTGCTACGGGTGAAACTAAGTGTATAGAAGGTGAAGAGGGAAATAAAGTAGTATGCAGACAGAAGAATTTCCCGAATGAAAAGGATGGCGAGCTATATGATGGTGATTGTAACGGTCTTGATGATGACTGTGATGGTTCGGTTGATGAGGATGCAGCAGTTATAGAGTGTACCCTTAAAACAGATGATGATGGCAAACCTCTTTGTGGTATCTGTGCTGAGGGTACGAAGGCATGTCCAAAGCAGCCTGGTCAGACATACGACGATGCAGAATGTCAGTCGAAAAATAATCAGCCACAAGAAGAGCAGTGCGATGGAAAGGATAATAACTGCGATTGTCTATACAATAATCTGCCTGACGATAAAAAGACTCGGGCTTGCCCTGTAAAAGGTAAAAAAGGTGAATGTGCAAATGGAAGACAAGCATGTATAGCGGGAGAGAATCAAAGCTGGGATGAAGAATGTATATCAGATGGAAATGAGCCGACTTCTGAAAAATGTGATGGTTTGGATAACGATTGTAATGGAGTGGTTGATGATGGCATAGATTGTCCAAATGTTTGTGATAATGAAGAGAATGGAACGCATAAAATTAAGGAAGGAAAAAAATGTGTCTGTAAGGCTGAGCTCTTAAAGAAGATTTGCAGAGATGAAAATGGAGGTGATACAAGTTTCGATCCTACAACGTGTTCCTGTGGTAGTGTCTGTAATATATCGGGTGGTGAAGATGTTGGCTTAGATGGAAAATGTAAATGTTCTGGAAACAAACATAAAGGTACTGATGGTAGTTGTAGCTGCGGAGAGGCGGAAGAGGGCGCAGATGGTCAATGTAAGTGTACCGATGGTTATAAGGTTTATGATGCTGGGACTGGTGATTGTAAATGTGTCTTAGATCCAGATGAAAATATCTGTGGTAATACAGGACCGTATTATATTGATGAAGATGATACAGAACATAAGCAGTGTAATTGTGGTTCTGGGTGTTCGTATACGAATAGTTATACCGTTGAGGTTTCGAAGATATTGGCGGATAACACGGAAGTTCAGTATATCAGATGTGTCAGGTGTAAAGATTATGAAGAAGCAGATAATGTAAGGAAAAGGTGCGTTTGTAAGAGCCCTAATAATGACTGTAGGGTGTGTAGTAAGGAAGATTATAAGACCTTGTATGATGCGACAACTGGAACATTTAGAGAAATTACACAAGCAGAACTTGATAGCGGAAATTATTTCTTTAGTAAGTTAAAGTGCTACTGGCATGCATCATGTACTGGTGGTAGTACGGATGGTATTTCAGATTGTACCTGTCCAGTATCGGTGCTGGCAGAAGGTGGCAAGTGCGCCTGCCCTGTTAATAAGCACTTCATAGAGGATCCTAATAATGCAGAGGTGTATAAGTGCGGCTGCGATGCTGGTCTTGTTGAAGATTCTTATGGTGGCTGTCAATGTGGAACACTTTCGTGTAACGGCGATAATAAGAAGAATAGTATAACCACAGATAGTAAGGGACGCCTTATCTGTGCTTGTGGCGATATTTGTGAAGGTGCATCAATTGCTGTGGGTGGTGATTGCAGGGCTTGTCAAGGAACAAGTGCTAATGTTGATGTGCAAAAGGTTGATGGACAATGGCACTGCGTTTGTAAGAACGATCGCTTGCAATATAATGAGAGCGATGGTGAAACAGCCTGTAACTGTACCGCAAGCCTGGCTAAAAAAATAAAAGAGGAGTGTGAGGCGGCTGGTGGGATTTCCACTGGAGATTGTTCGTGTGGTATGGCGGGTGCACAGTGCGATCCAGATGATTTCACTCAGTCTGCTTGCGCTGTTGATGGGCAGCAAGGGGAGTGCGCAAAGGGGTTAAGTGCTTGCGAAAACGGTGTAATTGTTTGTAATCAAGTAAACTTCGCGACCGCAGAGTCTTGTAATGGACTTGATGATAACTGTAATGGAGAGATTGACGAGGGTAATATAACCAGGGAATGTGATACTGATAATCCTAACTTATGTAAAACGGGAACCCAGGTATGTCAAAAACAGTCAAGCGAGAAAAGTGAAGGTGAATGGAGCACATGTCAGTCGAATAGGAAACCAGGTGATCCATCTAAGGGATGCTTCCATTTGAATGATAATTGTGAAGAAGTACTTGATAGCGGTTATACTCCAACGGGTGATGGAAGTTATCAAAAGGCGTGTACTCCAACGAAAAAATCTAACAACGAAAATGTCTGTTCTGATCAAGGCGTTCAAATATGCGACGGTAATGGGAATGTCTCACAGTGCGAATATACACAAAGTGCAAAAGATAATTGTTGCGGTGAACAAAAGCCGACGTGTAGCTCAAGTGATAGTAGAGCAGAATGTCAGAGTAACTATGATAGCAAATGTGAAGACGGACACTATACGGCGTGCGGATACTTAAATCAGAAAGAAAAGGATGAGCATTGTTGCGATGCAGCGGGTAAGGATGAACCTTGTAACGAAAATCCTGATGGAAGGGCAGAGTGTGCTGGAAAGATGGAGAGACGTTGTGATGGTTATGGCAATTGGGTCTGCGAGTACACAGACGAGGCTGTTAATGACCTCTGCTGCGGTGTAGAACAGAAAGACTGTACTGATGGCAGTGATAATAGGGAAGTATGTGTCAATAACTACGAAGCTAAGTGTGATAATGGTCAGTGGACTCCCTGCGAGTATAACCAGACTGCTAAAGATCAGTGTTGTGGAATGGAGAAACCTAAAGGGAAAGATCTAGATGACCCAGGGTGCAGTGGTTTAATAACGGGAGTGTCTGGTACCTGTGAATATACTGACGAAGGGAAACAAAAGTGTTGTGGAATGGATAAGCCAGATGGATATGATCCAAATGATCCGCTTTGCTCTGTCTTCATAACAGGAGAATCTGGGACTTGCGAGTTTAGCGAAGATGGGAAAGAAGTGTGTTGTGGAATGGATAAGCCAGATGGATCAGATGATCCAGAGTGCAGTGGTTTAATAACGGGAGTGTCTGGTACTTGTGAATTTAATGACGAAGGGAAACAAAAGTGTTGTGGAATGGATAAGCCAGATGGATCAGATGATCCAGAGTGTGTTGGTTTAATAACGGGAGTGTCTGGTACCTGTGAATTTAATGACGAAGGGAAACAAAAGTGTTGCGGGCAGACACCTACCCCTTGTTCTAATAGTGATGGAAGAGATGAATGTGCTCAATATGAAAAGTCTGAATGCGTAGAAAATGAAGATGGGACATATAGTTATGAATGTATTTACAGTCATGCTGGTTA
>JAEEGL015118860.1_pt1 | contig 10323 bp, 7 predicted proteins | sample 9134231 | NCBI WGS metagenome assembly JAEEGL01 (sample SAMN16246548, study PRJNA631951) | gut metagenome | biome: gut microbiome; feature: rumen; material: fiber-attached | host: Bos | place: Iran: Karaj | collected 2018-10
GCTCGTTCATCGGATGGATCGCGGTTCTTTCAGCCCATAATCCATGATCCATCCGATGATTTTGGCCCGATCTCAGATGAAATCACCCAACCATCCGCTGAATGCGGGTATGCCCTCCAATCCATCCATCATTCATCGGATGATTGTGAACCGTTGAACGCCATCCTCCGCAAACCATCCGATGATCAGCGGGTCTGCTCCGGCAGAAACAGGCGCTCCTCCTGCATAGCAGGGCTTTTGCTTTCGCTGATTGATGAAAAATGCTGCAGGATTTGGGATTTGAGGCTACGGAAAGGCGGGATCAGGGCTGAGATGCGGGTTTTGTCTGACTTCGATCAGGCTTCTTCGGGTTCAGCCAGGGGATCCTCTTCGGGGGCAACCTCGATCGGAGCCTCGGTCTGGGCTTTGGCTTCGGCAGCGCCGTCTTCTTCGCCCTTCTTCTTCTTTTTCTTCGTCAGCTTGAGCGTCAGCCTGCGGTTTTGGATCGCCTGGTTGAGGGCGGCGTTCAATTCTGCGTGGGCGTCATCGGGATGGAGGATGATGATCGCGTTCAGGCGATCGATCAATTTCTGGTAGTTCGCGCAGAGGATCTGGCGCGCTTTCTTGGTGATGCCCACTTCCTGGCGGGCGGAGTCGCGCATCTTCTCCTGCTTGACGTTGTGATAGCGATCGACCCCTTCGCGAAGGGATTTCACCCAGTAAAACGCGAGGGCATCCCGGAGTTTCTCCTCGCCCAGGGCCTCAACCTTGTCGAGCAACACCGTTAAAATGCCGTATTGCAGGTCGTAATGCTTGCCGGTCGGATCGGGCACGCTCGAAATGACGTTCCAGACTTCCTGGGCAGCGCTGTTCACCTTCGGATCGGGACATTCGCAGCTCAGCTTGATCTGATTGCGGGTACCGCGCCAGGTTTTGTCGACGATGCGATCGACGGCCTTCAGGTTTTGGCTGGCTGGGGAATCCTTCTTACGGATCAGCGACCTGAAAACCTGGAGATCCTTCTCCAGAGCCTCGCCTGCATCGCGCTCTGCGCTGTCTTTCAGGAACTCGACGACGTCGCCCATGTACTCGCTGAGGACTTCGTTGACCATCGTTGCCAGATTGACTGGCTCCACCTTATCGCCCATGATGCACCATCCTTTCATTCAAGGGCCAAATGCGGGGTTATTTTCAAAAAAGATCCCAAACGATGCAAGCAAAATCGGCTCTTTTTTTTACATTTTTGCCGATCATCCGCATCAGAGTTTTTTTGCAGAGCGCCCGAACCTCGGTGAGCCCATCGAAACTGCTTCACCTTCCCAGGCAGAGAGCGTCCATCGGATGGTTTGGGGTCTATATATACAACAGATCGAAAATCATCCGCTGATCACCGCTTTACCATCGATCAACCCTCGATCCATCCGATTTTCAGCCCGATCATTTCAGCGTTCACCCCAATTCACCCCATTTTTTAAAGCCGTCTGCTGCATTCACCCGCAGTTCTTCTCCTCGATCTCCCTGATCATCAGCAAATCCCCACCGTCCATCCGATGGATTTCGGATCCTTACCCGCATTTCCCTCAAAAACTTCGCTCGATCGCCATCATGCGGTTCACCAGGATTTAAAAGATCAAGATATTATCCACCCAACTTGATCCCAATTTACAAGCAGATTAGGATGCCAGCTTCACATTGCAGCAAAAGGTTTGCTTTGAAAATCCCCTCAAGTTTGGGAAAGGAATTCGACATGCTTCGTAAATTTTTGCTGGTCGCTCTCGCCCTCACCCCCCTGACCGCTTCCGCGTACGACGAAATCGCGCTCACCACCCCCGGATTCGATTTGCGCGCCGGCGGTTCCTGGGGCGCAGGTCTCGACAAAACCAAGGAAGAAAACGACATCATCCGCGAATACAAGGGCTTCCACAACGGCGGATTCCTCGATGCCGGCTACCGCTTCCACCATTACGGCCTCTACGCCAGCTTCCAGCTCAATTACCTCCAGCTGAACGACGATGGCCGCGTCTACGACAACGCGGTTTCGGGCGGTTGCTTCATCAACAACCGCTGGTTTATCCCCGTCAAGCAGAAGTTAGCCTTTGTTCCCCACCTGGGCGTCGGATTTTTCAACGATGGCATCGGTGGAAAAGCGGGCTTCGGCTTCGATTACATGCTCGACAGCAATTTCTACATCACCGGCGAAGTCTCCTACATCGGAACAGTGAACATCGAGGCCTATAACTCCTGGATGCAAGGTCAATTCGGGTTCGGGTATCACTTTTAAAGGAGCGCTTGCGCGCTGATCACCGCCTGAAACAGCCTTTCTTTCTTGAGGGGGGGGCTGCCTGCCTGCAAATCATTGGGTGAATTTTCCTTTTAAACATAAGTGGGTCGATGGTTTTGGGTGGGGGATCGCTTTCTTTCTGCTCATCGGCGGCTGATTTCACGTTTTCAGATCGTTATAAAACTGTTTTTTGGCGATGGTTTTGGGTGGGGATCGCTTTCTTATCGGTGATTGGTGGCTGATTTTTGGTTTATAAATCGTAATCGACGTTTAATTTGGCGATGGTTTTGGGTGGGGGATCGCTTTCTTTTCGTGGGATTCTCTCTATTTACTCGATCTCTTACGCAGGGACACAGGGAAGACCCGCTTTCGGGCGGGCCTTCCCTATATCCCTGCACCCAAACCCATCCACAACGACCAGGGGGCTCCTTGGAGGATCTCGATTTGAGAGACTTTTTGATGTCGCCCCCTGGACCCGAGGGCGATCTTGAGAAAGAGTGGCCGTTAGGATCAGAGATCATGTCCGGCCCAGATTCTCCTTCGCTTCGCTCAGTCGAAGGGCTGGGCCCCATGGAGGCTGGTGAGTGGTTTGGAGGTGGAGGGAATCGGGGGATCTTGGGGGATCGAGGCTTTCTTTTTGGAACTTACTTAGATTTCGTGGGTGGGGGTTGGTTTCTTTTGGGAGCTTACCTGGATTTTGGGGGTGGGGGTAGGTTTCTTCTGTGGGCTTACCTGGATTTTGGGGCTCCCCTTCCGTCTCGCGCTCCGCGCGAGCCACCTTCCCCGGAGGGGACGGCTTGGATCTCTTTGGCTTGATGGATTGTTTGAGGCTCAATTCGGGTTCGGATCGAAAGCTTACTTTGATTTAGTGGCTCCCCTTCCGTCATCCGCTACGCGGATGCCACCTTCCCCGGAGGGGACGGCTTGGATCTCTTTGGCTTGAAGGATCTTTTGAGGCTCAATTCGGTTTTCTTCTCGGGTACTTACCATGAATTTGTAGCCCACAAGTGGTCTATTTTAAACCGGACCCCAAGGATCCCCCAAAATCACCCCTTCGAACATTCTCCATGCCCCTTGAGGGCCCAGCCCTTCTCGTGAGCGAAGTGAGCGAGAATCTGGGCCCTTTGGATGATCTCCGGTCTAAAGGGCCACTCCTACCCATAAACGCACTCGGGTCCAGGGGGCGATATCTGATCTCACTGCTACCCACCCGGTTGTTGAGCCCCCGGCCGTACGGAGGAAGAGCGGAGGGTGCAGGGAGGTGGAGAAACCCCTCGTTCGGAACGAGGGGTGTCTTTTATCTCTCTGGATTAATCCTTTATGAAACATCAGAATGCCCCGACATCAATTCCCATCCACGCTCCAAACACCCTCAACCATCCGATGGATCGACGATTCACCAGCCGAGCCCCCCAGAATCATCCGCTGAATTCCCCTACCCTCTCCACCCCAACCCTGATCCATCCGCTCACTACCCTTTCCCCAACGCCCTACACCCAGATCCATCCGCTCACCACCCCATTCCCCACACCCCACACCCAAATCCATCCACTAACTACCCCTTCCCCACACCCCACAACCCAAAATCACCCCAAAAAAAAGGCCCTCCCCGAAGGGAGAGCCCTCATTCCATCACCCCGAGGGCGATCAGCCCTCTTCGATGAAGCGGCTCGGGAAGCGAGCGTAGAAGGCGATGTTGCGCTCTAAGTCGCGGAGATCGGTGTATTCGCCGATCTTGTGGGCGCATTGCTCGAAACCAGCGCCGAAACCGAACATGGCGGGGTGCTTGACAGCGCCGGAAATCACCCAGCGCTTACCTTCGTGGTTGATGCTGTTGTCTTCCACTTTGACGGGATAACCTACACCGTCGGTGGAGAAGATCCAGCGATCGACTCGAGGAGCCTTCGGTGCGTAGGGCAAAGGCTTGTCACCCTTGATGCTGGGGGATACGACGCCTTCGTAAGTGCCCACGGCCGCCTTGATGGCGGGGTGATCTTCGGGGGTAACCCATCCCGGGTAGATTTGCGCGTTGCCCGGACGGGTGCCTTTCCATGTTAAGTGGTCATACGTGGGTACGGAGACGGTGACCGTCAGGCCGGCTTTGCGTGCTGCGGCCACGGCGGGCAGATTCTCGATGTCGGCACAGCTCTGCTCGGGGGTTTCACCGATGGTTAAACGGCGATCGAACCTAAAGACAAAGCGTTCCGGAACCGCGCAATCGCTCGGCGTGTCGAGATGCGCCCAGGATGCGGTGCGGGTACCGTGTCCCAAGAAGGCGTTATCGAGGATGTTCTCGCGGCGGTTGTAGGCGTCAGCGGCTTCCTTGAGGATCGCAGCGCCGTACTCGAGCGGGTTTAAGCCTTCCCAGGGCATCGATCCGTGGCAGGACCGGCCGCGAACCTCAACCTCGATCTGCATACGGCCGCGCTGACCGCGATAAATGCCCAAAGCACCCTTTTCGGTGTCGCCCGTAGGCTCGGTCAGGATCACGACGTCGGGCACCATCTCGGGGGCACCGCCGCGGAACACATTGTTGACCATCCACATGCAGGATCCACCGTCGTTGTCTTCCTCGGCGATGGTCGCATAGGAGCGGACGATCACGCCCTGCAGGGCACCTTCGGATTTGAGCTCGAGCATGATGCGCGTCGCGATGATTTGCGAGATGACCCCGCCCAGCTGATCGCTCGCACCGCGGCCAAACAGGAGTTCATCGAGCTCGTTGTCGGGCGGTAACCAGCCGATTTCACGTACCACGGCGTCGCGATCGATCTTCGACTTGTCGACCACACCATTAAAGGGATCGAGGCCCCCGAGTTTAGCCCATTGCGCGCGCAAGGCTTTGACGGTGTCGCTGTGGCCATCGTAATAAATGACCCTCTTCTGGCTCTCGGGAATCTCGTCTTCCCGATCCTGGACGGTCCAGACCAGGTTGCCAAACCCGTCAAAGAAGACGTCTTCGTCTCGCTCCACGGCCTTAATCTCGCGAATGCGGCGCATCAGGTATTCCAGGCGCGGACGTTCGTGGTTCGATTCGCCACATTGGGGATCGCCGCCCTCTTCAACCGGCTTATCGACGTAATCTGCGGGGATGCGGATCGCTTCGGCGAGGATTTCAGCGCCTAATGCGCGGTCGCGGCGGGCAAGCTCCATGATGCGGTCGTCTAAATGGCTCATAAGGTCTCCGTTCTTGGTGTGTTGATTCAAAAAGGCCCGGTTTTTGGCCGGGCCTCATGGTCAGTTACTTGGCAAAATCCAGGAGTTTCTTGACCAGGTTCTTGTCTTTGCAGGTGGCGATCATCGCCATCACGACGTACATCTTCTTGTTGGCCTCTCGCGCCAGGGGGACGCGGAACTTGTTGAGCACGCCATGGCTCACTTCAGCCCCGATGTCGGCGGGCAAGCAGTGAAGATAGAGCGCGTCGTTGGTTTCGGCCATGCGCTTTTCGTCGCAAATCCAGTCTTTGTGACGTGCGTTTTCGGCCAAAGCCCTCTGCTCGATGTCTTTCATCTGTTCCTTGTTGGCACCGACCCGCTCCTGCATGAGTGACATGATGCCCCAGCTCTTGGGATACACGATGTCAGCGCCTTTGAAGGCGTCGTCCATGCTGTTGGTGATGCGGAAACTGCCTCCGGAAGCCTCGGCCTGCTTCTTCGAGGTCTCGATCGTCTCTGGCAGGAGGTCGTAGCCTTCGGGATGGGCCAAAACAACCTCTGCTCCCATGCGGGTCATCAGGGTGATCAGGCCCTGAGGCACTGACAAGGGCTTCGCATAAGAGGGCGAGTAGGCCCAGGTCATCGCAATCTTCTTGCCGCGGATCTGACCCTTGAAGAATTCGCGCATCCAGAGGTAGTCGGCCAGAATTTGGGTCGGATGGTCGAGATCGCACTGTAAGTTGACGATCGGAACCTGACGATCGTTGTTGGTCGCCTTGAGGTAGTCGTTGATACCCTTGTGCACGTCGCACATAAAGGCTCGGCCCTGGCCCAGAATCATGTCGTGGCGGATGCCGATGGCATGGGAGTTCATGCCGATCATGGCGCCAGTCTCTTCTGCGGTCTCGCCGTGGCTCACCTGGGTCGATCCACCGTCTACAATCACGGGGTTCATGCCCAGACGGGTGGAAGCACCGGCCCACGCCGACTTGGTGCGCGTGGAGTTGTCAAAAAAGAGGGCGTACGCGAGCTCGTTCGGGAAGAGAGGAGTCTTGATTCCCGCGCGATCGAGGGTCGCAAAGGCTTCGGCAACGTCGAGCAAGGCCCCTAACGCCTTGTCGTCGTAGTCAGTAGTCGCCATCAAGCTGCGGCCATAGAGTCCCGCAACCGCTTCTTCGTCCAGATGGAGGTCGATCATCGGATCATTCCTTCACGATAAGGGTGCCGGCGCGTCCTGCAAAGGCGTCGGCGAGCTGTTCAGGTTTGCAAATGATGCAGGCTTTGCCGCCCTGCTCTAAGAAATCGATGGCGGCTTCGATTTTCGGACCCATGCTTCCGGGCGGGAACTGCCCTTCAGCGTATAACTTCTTGATCTCGGGCAAGGTGACCTTGTCTAAAGCGACGGGATGCTCGGATCTGAAGTTGATGAATACCTTTTCCACGCCCGTGGTGATGAACAGGCGCTCGGCTCCGAGGGCGGTTGCGAGGACCTGGCTGGCGCGATCCTTGTCGATGACCGCTTCCAGACCCTGCTTTTCGCCAGACGCGTCGGGTGAAACGGGGATTCCGCCGCCACCGCAGGTGATCACTGTGACGCCAGCCGCTGCCAGGGCCTTAACCGACGCTAACTGCACGATCACCTTGGGCCAGGGAGAGGGCACCACGCGGCGCCATCCGCGACCGGAATCCTCGACCATCGTCCAGCCGAGGGTTTCTGAGAACTTTTGAGCCTGCTCCTCGGTGTAAAAACTGCCGATCGGCTTCGTGGGCTTCTTGAATGCGGGGTCGTTCGGATCGACTTCGACCTCGGTGACCACCGTCGCGACCTCTGCTTTGCTGCCCAGCGCTTCGAGATCCTGGCGCAAAGTGCGCTGCATCATGAATCCCAGAGCGCCTTGAGTATCGGCGACCAGCGAATCGAGGGTCACTTCGTGCACGGAACCTGCGGCAAGCTCACTGCGGCGCTTTAAAAAGCCCACCTGAGGCCCGTTTCCGTGGGTTAAAACCAGTCTGTGCCCTTCAGCAATCAGCTTTGCGATCGGTTTCATCGCCTCGGCGGTGACCGCAAACTGGTTTTCAATCAGGGGTGGTTTGGAGGGATCGAGGAGCGAATGGCCCCCCATGGCGACAACGTTCAGAGTTTGTTGGGACATTTGGCGCAAGTCCAAATTTTGCGGGTTAAAAATCACGCCCAAAGCGGGATGTGACGGTGCAAATGGATACGCGCTTTAAGCGGAGAACTCAAGCGATGTTGCATCGTTGCAGATCAAATTTGGCGTCTCGCAAACCGCAACGGCACCAAGCGTCTCCCGCCAGCCGCCGCGCAGCCTCTGGCAACGGCGTAAACCGCTTTCGGGCATTCGCATTTCGGGTCTGCAACGCTTCGATCCCCGACGGTAACGGCGCCATTTGATCCATCAAACGCCCCTATCCTCAGCGCGTATCTCTCTCTTTAAGTTCCGGGATCCCGTCAGGCTTCCTGAGGATCACCCGTTTTCACCTGAGGATCGCCTGGATGCGCGTCGGATCCGGCGTCTTCACCGGGATGCATCCAGCGGTTGAGCAGCGGGGCAAGGCACATCAAAAAGGCGCCGCTCACCATGGCCGCGATGGCGATCTTCAAAAACACGTCTGCATAGAGGCTGAGGGTTTCGGTGGGCGGCGGGATCACCTGATCGGCACCCTCTTCGACCGTCACGCCCGTCAGCTTTGCGATGATGCTCGAGAGGTAGTTCGAAAAGGCACTGGCCAGAAACCAGGCGCCCATGACCGTGGCCACCATGCGTTTGGGCGATAAGCTGGTCACCATCGAGAGGCCCACCGGCGAGAGGCAGAGCTCGCCCATGGTTTGAAGCATGTACCCCAAAAGGAGCCAGCCCATCCAGACCATGCCACGGCCGTCAGCGCAGCGCGCACCGTACCATAACGCCCCAAAACCGAGGCCCACCAGGATGAGGCCGAACGAAAACTTGACGGTGGTCGAGGGTTCCTTGCCGTGTTTGGCCAAAAAGCCCCAGAGTGCCGTGAACATCAGCCCGAAGATGAGGATGAAGATGGGGTTTGCAGACTGGTAGGTCGAGGCGGGGATCTCGTTTCCGCCGATGACCATGTCGCGATGCGCGTCGGTTAAGGTCCAGTCCATCTTTTGATCGGCCCCTTTATGGGAGGCGCGCCATTGGTCGAGCTGATCGAGGCTGAAGGATTTGCCGTTGAGATCGTAGCCTACCTGCTTTTGATTGACGGTGACCGCAACGGTCTGGCCGATTTGCTCCGCTTTGACCGTCTCGCCCCCGATCACGCGATCGACGTTTCGATCGGTGAAATTATTGATGGAGCTCCCCGCCTGCTCAAAGAACGCATAGAAGAGCATGGAGAAGAAGAGGAGGATCAGGACGACGAAGAGGCGATGACGCTCGATCCGCGTAGAGCGCAGGGCTTCCACGATGAGGTAAAGGAACGCTGCCCCACCAAATACGGCGAGGATCGTGCCTGCAAGCTCGATGGTAAAGCTCGGGCCCATGTTTAAGAAGGCGGGCAAAGGCACCGTGAGGTTGCTGTGCGACATCAAAAGCGAGATCAAAGGCACCGCGACCGCCACCCCCAGGTAGACCAGCCATTTGTAAGAGATCCCCACCCTTGACTTGCGGTTCAGTTTCTCTTTTGAAGGGGGGCAGCCCACGTTGGGAGGAAGGCCTCCGCGCTGGAGCGCAACGATGGCGACCGCTGCGGCCGAGAGCAAAGCCGCGACGACAAAGAGGTTGACCGCAAGGAGGTAACCGTTATCGGGCAGGTAAATGAGGCCGACCGAGGTGCAGAGCGCACCCAAACCGATGAGCAACTGGGTGATCCGTATCGGGGCCACAAACACCGCAAGGCCGATCACCATGCCGATCGCAGCGAGGCCGAAGCCGTAATGCCATCCATAGGTCTCGCCCACGTAGCCGCAAAGCAGAGGGCTCATCGCAGCGCCCAGGTTGATGCCCATGTAAAACAGCGTAAAACCGCCGCTTTTGAGCTTGCTTCCTTCGGGATAGAGCGATCCCACCATGGTGGAGATGTTGGGCTTAAAGAAACCGTTGCCGACGATCAGAAGCGCAAGGGCTGTGAAGAACGCGTATTCATGCTCTACGGTTAAGAGAAGATGCCCGGCGGCAAAGCAACAGCCACCGATCACCACTGCACGGCGTTCACCCAGCAGGCGATCGGCCAGCATCCCGCCAATAAAGGGGGTGGCATAGACGAGGGCTGCATAGATCCCATAGATTTCGTAGGACTGATGGTCGTTTAACCCCAAAAAGCCCTTGATCATATAGAACATGAGCAGCGCGCGCATGCCGTAATACGAGAAGCGCTCCCACATTTCGGCAAAGAACAGGGTAAAGAGCCCCGTGGGATGCCCAAAGAGCGTCGGTTGATCGCGCGAGACGTCGGCGGATGTGGTCATCGGCAGGTCTTTCATCAAAAAGGTTCGCCTTTGAAAGGCCGCAACCCCTTTTGGGGATCATTGCTCTGCAAAGCATTAATCCTGCAGCCTTAAGGGAAACCTGGTCATTTCACATTTGAAATGATGCCGTATTTTAAATGTACAGCCTCATTTCAAAGTTGAAATCGCATCGCCTTTTTACGGATACCCTCATTTCATCATTGAAAACACGCCATTCCCGAACGGCAACCCTTCATTTCACTGGTGAAATCGCACATCCTTTGAACCGCACAGCCGTATTTTACAGGTGAAATCGCACCGCATCCGGTGTTCATGGGGTTGTTTCAGGCTTGAAATGGCATCTTCTCCAGGCCTTGGACCTCATGTTCACCTGCGGGATCCATTCGTTCACCACGGGGATCACCGGTTTCAGCAAAAACAGCATCCTCTTCCGCAGCGGGGACTGCGTTGTTTGAGGTCCTCC
>JAEEGL015823812.1_pt1 | contig 10323 bp, 6 predicted proteins | sample 9134231 | NCBI WGS metagenome assembly JAEEGL01 (sample SAMN16246548, study PRJNA631951) | gut metagenome | biome: gut microbiome; feature: rumen; material: fiber-attached | host: Bos | place: Iran: Karaj | collected 2018-10
ACGGAGGGCGGCCGCCAGATATTCATCACCGGCCACTCCGAGTACGACCGGGATACCCTGAAGATGGAGTATGACCGCGACGCCGCGGCGGGTCTTGCGCCCGAGGTCCCTGAGAATTACTTCCCGGGCGACGATCCCTCGAAGTCGCCTCTGGTGTCGTGGCGGAGCCACGCCAACCTGCTCTACATGAACTGGCTCAACTACTTCGTGTACCAGGCGACTCCGTACGATCTTTCGACCATACCCGAATTCGCGTGGAGCTAGGTTGCGGCAGGTCTCAGGATTCCTTACGCTTTCTGGAGAGATATTCGTCAAGCTCTTTCTTCATGTTTTCGGGTATCTCTCTTGCTACGGGGCATTTGACCGCATTGGCCATACGATCTGTGAAAACGGCTATGAACTCGATATCTTTCAAGATCTGATCCACCGAGAGCAGGTCCTTGGTATCGTAGCGATTATGTATGGGCGCCACGTTCCCCGGAGCGAACCTCGCGAATGAGACCGCGGGAACGCCTTTGTCAGCGAGCGGGGTGGAATCGCTTGAATAGACGCCCTGTCTCGCTGCCATTCCCCATCCGAGCTCCATCGACAGGTAGGAGATATATGACACGAGCTTATCCTCGGCGGTGGCGCAGGCAATGAACTTGCCCATGATCGATCCAATCATGTCGAGGTTTATGTTGAGCACACATTTTTCAAGCTCTTTTTCATGATCCGCCGCGTAAGCCTTTGAACCGAGCAGGCCTATCTCCTCTCCGCCGCAGAATATGAACTTGAGCCCGTATCTGTTAGGCGCGCTCTTGATCATCTTATCCATCAGCCCCAGAAGACCTATACAGCCTGTAAGATTGTCGTATGATCCGCGGGAAAGAAACGTCGAATCGTAGTGGGCGCTCAGGATGATGTACTCTTCATACGTTCCCGGGATACTGGCGACGACGTTTCTCGACTCGCCTTCATATTCCTTTTGAGCGACCTTGATCTCCACCGTTTCCGGAGCGCTTTTGACCAGCTTTACTGCGTCCTTTACATTGATGTTGACCATCGGTATCTTCGGAAGTGTCTTAGTTATGATCTGGCGGAGCTGGCGCTGGTCGATGTCGCTGTCGCGGAAAGCGATATTGCCGTTGTAGGTTATGATCCCGAGTGCGCCGTTGTCTATGAGGTCCTTATATCCAAAGAAACCGACTCCCGTATCGATCATGACTATCCTGCCTTTTGCCTGCGCGAGCGAAGCCTTGTCTGTGTTTGGCATATAGTATAACGGCGCTGTTACGTTTCCGCTGCCGCAGTTGTTGAAGCCTCTGCACGGGATCTCCTTCCCGTTTGCTTTGAGCTTCGCCGTCTTTATCGTCGCCATCTGGACCGGGAAGGACTCGATATGGGCCTCGACCCCGCGCTTTAAGCACTCCGTCTTGAGGTACTCAGCCGCTCTGAGTTCTTCCTGGCTTCCTCCCGTCCTGACGTAATCGATGTCAGCAAGTATCTTTCTGATCTCCTTGGTATTCATCCGTTTTCTCCTTATACTAACTAAACTTTCTGACTTCAGCCAGACATGTATGCTGAGGATTGCCGTGTATGAACGGCGTATCCCTTTCAGACATGGTAAGTACGTTGATACTGCCCCTTAGATCCACGCCATCCTTATCAGGCGTGTACCATGACCCTTCCATAAGAGCTATGACTCCTGATGCTATCCGGTCGGTCACCTTGCACACTACCCTGCAACGTCCGCGATCGTTGAACACCTCTATCTTATCACCGTCTTTGATACCACGAAGATCCGCATCGGTTGGGTTGATCCATAACGCGGGAGACTCGATCTCGTCCAGCCACCTGTTCTGATCGTGGACGCTGTGACAGTGTCTCTTGCTGTGATAGGCGATGAGCTGGAGAGGATAGCGCTTCGTCAGCGGATCATCATGACCTTCGGCAACAGCCGTGTATCCGGGAGCTCCCGGGGTATCGCTGCTATGCTTTTCGTAAAACTCATCAAGGAATATCTGTATCTTTCCCGAAGGGGTCGGAAAAGGTTTGCCGCCCTCTACGTTCTCGGCGAAGGTCCTGGTCGGGATCCCGTGGTCGAATACCTGTATCGACCTTTCCTTAAACTTCTCGAAACTCAGTGCATCGGGATTCTTGACGCGATAGTCATCCCAGGCCTTTTCGAGCCAGTCGTCTATGGTCTCCCTGCCGCGGGAAAACTCATCGCCGACACCGATACGTCTCGCGACGTCTGCCATCCAGTAAAGCTCGAATCTGGTATCGAAGATGGGGTCTATCGCCGCGTGGTTATACAGTACGTAATCTTCTCCGCTCCAGGGAGGGCAGATATTATCCATTTCGAAGAACGACGGCGCAGGCAGAAGCAGGTCCGCGTATCTTGCGCTCGGGGTCATGAACAGATCAGTCAGTACTATGCTCCTGACACGCCCGGTATCGCTCAATATCCTCGCGGTATGATTGATATCAGAGTGCTGGTTCATCAGCATACCGCTCGCGATACTGAATATATACCTTACCGGTCCTTCCAGCTTATCTCCGCCGCGCAGGCCCCTTTCCGGAGTTATCGTTTCCGGACATTCTACGGCGCGCCACCAGGTAAACGACTGGATCGACAGCGGATACGGCGCCTTCGGGATCTCGATCCAGGGCTGGGGACCTGCAGGATGCGCCCAGGTCACGACCCCGCCGCCGGGCTTTGCGAGATTGCCGACAAGACATGGAAGAGTCAATATGCTTCTGTATGTCTGTTCGCCGTTCAGCGTCCTCTGAGGCCCGAGACCCGGCATTATGCACGCGTACTTTGCTTTAGCGTAATCGACAGCGAGACTCTTTATGCGCGAGGCGTCGATCCCGGTGATCTTCTCTGCCCATTCCGGCGTTTTCCGTATTCCATCCTTGACTCCGTCCAGATAGGAGAAATACGACTCTCCGTAAGGAACTCCCTCCGGCATATGCTCCTCATCCATCCCCAGACAGAAGCGCTCCACAAATTCTCTGTCATAGAGGCCTTCCTGCTTTATAACATACGCCATCGCGTCCGCGAGAGCGCCGTCGGTCCCGGGGCGTATGGGGATCCATTCTCCGCCTGTCGCGACGACCGTATCGCTTTGGCGGGGATCTATCACGACTATCCTTATGCCCTTTTCTTTGGCCTGCATGAGGACTCTCTTCTGAGCCGATCCGTAATGGTTCGTCACGAGATTATTGCCCCAGAGGATGATAAGCTCGGAGTTCAGTATCTCGGTCTCCTTATTCGCGATCCTGATCGTTCCGAACATCCTCGGAAGGACTGCGGCCGCGCAGTTCACGCTGTAGGAACCGTAGTAATTCAGCATCCCTCCGTCGAGGTTCAGCAGGCTCGCCATGAGACCGCTGCCGCGCAGGATGCTGACGACCCCGGCGCCTTGCATGAGATAGCGCGACCCCGGCCCGCAGCGATGAGATTCCCTCAGGATATCCGCGACTTTTTCGGCCGCCTCATCCCAGCTTATTCGCCGGAATCGGCCTTCTCCCCTCCTTCCGACCCTTTCCATCGGATAGCGCAGGCGGCGTGAATTCAGGAAGGTCCCTCTGTAGGCCGCCCCTCTCGGGCAGCCCGCGAACTTAAGCTCGGTGTCGGTGTCAGGACTTACCGACAGGACACATCCTTCCCGGACCTTGCTTATCATCTTGCATTTGCTGCCGCAGTCGTTAAAGCTCGCGTGGCTTACATAATGCTCCGGTTCGAGCGGGATAAGGTCTTTCTTGTTCCAATTCCAGCTGTCGAAGCTTTCACAGTCGATCTCAGAGATGCCAAGTAAAACTTGATCGCTTGTAACTGCCATACGCGCCGCGCGAAAGACATCCAGCACCTCTTTATCGCCGGTCGCTTTGACGATCGCTTTCTCAGCGGCTCTCAGACTGTCGATGACGAAATCGTCGCAGAACCAGGCGGCCTCTTCCGCTAACGTCTCCTCGCCTCTGTAAGCGCAAAGATACAGATATTCCAGGAACCTGAGCTGTTCCCCGATATAGTCGGGAGGATTGCCGTCGATCCCGACCGGCTCATAGCCGTATCTTTTATAGTGTTTTATGCATTCAAGCGTTATCTCGTTAAGAAGGATGTCGCTGCTCGAAAGGCAGGCGGAAGCCCACAGCGGGATATGAATGTCCGCTGCGGTCCCTCTGAAGAGAAAGTCATATTCAAGCTCGTCTATCGAGCTTTTTATCCCGGCAAGAAAGCTTACTTTCCGCCATTTCTCCGGGCCTTCGAAAAAGGTCCTGAGGACGTGGAAGGTCGCGTATCTGTCAAGGTAAAAGCTTTTCCTATCCATTCGCGAGCTCCTTTCTAAGGCCTTCCATCCCCCGGAGGCTTCCGATTATGCAGACGCCGGTCAGCCTCCCGTCTTTACGGACTCTCTTTTCGACGGCGATCTCAGGCCGCTCGTTGATCGAAAAGCCAGAGTAGATCTTCTTCGTGACCTCGAATGTGTAGGACGGATCGGAGGGATCTCCCATATCGCCTAGAGCGAACAGACTCCTTGGACCGCAGTTTATGACCAGAGACGTATCGAACCCCGCAAGAAGCCTCCGGCCTCCTGCGGCGTTGATCCCGGCGATCTCGCTCTCGGCCTTGGCCTGCGCCCAAAGCGCGGCGTTGAGTCCGCGCCACTGCGCGCAGTCTCCGCAGGCATATACGCCATTCGCGCTCGTCCTCATCATATCGTCTACTATCACGGCACGGTCGCATTCTATCCCGGCCGCCTTCGCGACGCTGATATTCGCCTTCTGTCCACAGGAGATAAAGACCGCCGCCGCAGGAAAGTATCTTCCGTCCTCGAGCAGGACGCCTTCAGCTTTTGCTTCTCCCGTGATCTCCTTTACATTAACACCGGTAACTATATCGATATCGTCGAACAGACCCTGGTAAAGCTCGGAACTGTCCGGATCGAGCTGCCTCGGCATAAGCCTCGGCATAGCCTCGAGTATGGTGACCTTCGATCCGTAATTTCGAAACTCCTGCGCCATCTCTATTCCTATGACGCCTCCCCCGATGACCACGATATCCGAACCGTTTACGGCCGACCGTTTGAAGCGTCTGAGGTCGTTCACGGTCCTCACCGTCATCACTCCGGGCTTATCCGCGCCTTTGAAAGGAGGTATGAAGTTGCTGCCGCCCAGCGCGTATATACACTTTTCATATGCGAAACATCCTCCGGATGTCGAGACAGTCTTTCTCTCCGTATCCATCGACTCTATATGGCATTCGCCGATGACCTTGATCCCAAGCCGCTCATACCATTCGGGTGGATACTCGAAGAATGCTTCGCTCCTGACCCTGCCGACCGGAGCCTTGCTTAGCATTGGCCGCTTGCAGGATATGACGTTTTCATCGCTGAGTATCGTGATGCTCGTTCCGGGGTCGATCTCTGCTATGGTCTTCGCGGCGTTGGATCCTGCCGCGCCTCCTCCGAGGATAAGATATTTCGAGAACATGCGCTCACTCATCCCCGGCCTCCTCTGGGAACGGCCTGTCAAGCTTCGTCGAAGGCTCTGTCTCCTCATACGGAGGAAGGAACGCGGCTTCAAGCTTTTCGCCCGGAAGCTCATCCGCCGGACCGAATCGTATGCTCGCGGTCGGACAGGCAGCGACGCAGGCGGGTTCGAGCCCCTTGCTCCTCCGCTCAAGACAGGTATCGCACTTCTGCGCCGTCCCGCGGACCATGCTCATCGACACCTCTCCGTACGGGCAGGCCCAATAGCAGCGCCCGCAGCCTATGCAAAGACCGTCGTCGTGAAGAACGAGACCGCCTTCAGCCGTGTGCATCGCGCCTGTCGGACAGGCGTCGACACAGGCAGGCTTGTCGCAGTGGTTGCAGCTCAGTGAGACGGGGACCTTAACGTCCCCGCCCTTCGTTTTTACGGTCTGCAGCGTCACCCTTCTGAAGAACTCGCCGGGCATGAGCCCATGCTCGTCCTTACACGCCATCTGGCAGGAGGCGCAGCCTATGCAGGTCGTCCTGTTGTACTTGAAGATCAGTCTGGTCTCGTCCATTTATCAGGCTTCGCTTATGAGCGTTCTAAGCACCTCGGGTATGGTGTATTCGACGTCCGGAACGTACACTCGCTCCGCCATCTGGTGGATGTGCCTGCACGCCGGGCCTACGAGTTGTACAGGAATGTTCAGAGTCGAAAGTACTCTGAAATCGGTGTTGTATACGCTGGCCGGGATCGCCATATTCGCCATGATATTGAGCGCGGAATCGACGTTCGCGCAGGACATGTAGCTGATATCGGTTATTCCCTGCGAGTAAGCTCTGAAGCTCAGGTTTATACCCTTGCCCGAAAGTATCTCTCTGCAGCGTTCGTAAAGACCGGAAAGATCCTTTACCATTCGTTTGTTGCTGACGGTCGGATAAAACGGCGGGACGACTCCTACGACTACCGTTGGTTGAGTGAACCCGGCGAAATCCATAAGACGCTGGATATACTCTATCCCGGCCTTCTGCATCGTCATCTTCCTGCTTTTGACGAGCTCCGCGACCTCGAAGGCGACCCCGGCTTCAAACCCCTCGTAGCCTTCTTTAGATCTGAGTATGTCCTTAAGCTCAAGCAGGGTCATGACCGCGGGCTTATTGTCCACCCAGAAGCCCGCGTAGAGCTTCCCGGCCTCGACCATCTTACGGTATACGTCATTGAACCTTTCGACGACAGTGTCGCAGGCCTTGCGGCAGACTTCGGCGAGCCTGTCGACAAAGTCCTTGGGGTCGTCCTGGGCGTAATAGATCATGTTGAAGCCTGCGGCGCTGTATTCCGGGATGGAAACGTCGTAAGTTTTTTTCAGATCCCCGAAGACCTGAGTCGCCGGGGGCTGGTTGCAGACGCCGAGATCCTCGGAGAGAAAGTCCATGGACAAGTCTACATTCCTGATTATCTCGGCAAGTATCAGCGCCGAGTTCAGCCCGTTCATGACGTATGCGGAATGGGCGAGCCTGCCCTTTACGACCGCGACGGGAAGTATCTTACCTCCGGTACCGTCGAGCACATATACAGGGTCATCCTTCCCGACATTTCTCAGATTCAGAGGTTCGGTGATGGCCCCGTATACATATTCAAGACCGAAGCGCTCCTTGAGTTCTCCGTACAGGTTCACCGCCTGACGCGCGCCGGCCGAAAGATTCTCCTCGTCGCACACGGCGGTGAACAGGAGGTTCTTCTCGGCAGGCTCGAATTCGCGCAGCATCTGAAGGTTGATGCATAGCCCGGCCTTCATATCAGCCGCGCCCCTTCCGAACATCCAGTTCTCGTTCTTAAGATCCTCGAGTATATCGCCGTCGAAGAGGCCGCTCTTGAGCATCTCCTCCTTCAGTCTCGGGGGATCGAGGGCGTAGGGCTCGAACTTACCGTAGCACTTCGTTTCGACCGCGTCGTAATGTCCCGAAAGGACTACGGTCCTCTTCGACGCGCCCTTCTTTATGGCCCAGACGACGGGTCTTCCGTATACGTCGCCCTTATCATAGAGGCCGCAAAGCTGGGGATTTTCTACAAAATACGGATCTTCTTTAATGATATCCAAAACGGCCCGCGCGGCGTTGACCTCGCAAGGGTCTCCGGAGTCGCTCCTGACGGCGACGAGCTTCAACAGATCTTCGATTATCCTGTTCATTGTTCCCCCTTATTTTAGATTTAGTTGTCCCGTTATAATAAAAGCCACGTCCTGTGAGAAGGCGTGGCCGGCTTTTCAGATCTAATACTACAGTCCAGAGCTTCCTCCGAGTCCGCCGAGATCGCTGTCGAGGAATCCGTTCACGCTCGGTTGGATGAGCTGGCTTGGAACGCGCCTGAGATAATCGAGGGCGCCTTCCGGGTCTATATCGACCACTTCTTCAAAGAGAACGGAGTACAGAAGCGTCAGCGGCATCATGCGATGAGTATGCGTTACCGGATCGCTTCCGACCTTGATGGTAACATGTTCATCCGCTTCTCTGGCAAGCTCGCACAGAGGTGAATCGGTAAAGGCGATACCATAAGCTCCGGTCGTCCTCATCTCCTTCAGGAGCCTGAGAGTACCGGGAGCGTAGGGCTCTGTAGCACTTGCTATGATGACCGACTTTTCGTTCAGCAGCATAGCCCTGCGGTAGCCCTCGTTATTCTGTCTGTAATAGAACACGTTGTCACGTATGCTGTCGAGCAGAAGGTAGAGCTGGAAGGACGCCGTATGTTCGCCGTAATAACCTATGATCATCACCATGTCCGCGTCATATATCCTCTTAGCGATACCGCGGAGCTGATCGGCGTCGATGAGCCCGTTCTTCATCTCGGACAGTATGGCTATCTCCTGGTCTATGGTCGTCTGGAGACGGCCGCCCACTTCAGCGGAAGATCTGTCTGTGACTATCCTGCTCAGAACTTCCTTTTTCATCTGAGCCTGCATTTCAGAATAGCTCTCAAATCCGAGAGAGTACGCCAGACGGATCACTGTGGACCCGCTGACGGCGATCTTCTGGCTGATCTGTGTCGATGTCTGCATCGAAGCCAGCTCAAGGTTCTGATAGATATAATCCGCAACCTTGCGCTGTCCCTTTGTCAAGCCATCATATTCCTGTTGGATCTTAGATAAAACAGACATAACTACCTTCCTGATTACTACACTATATCCGCGCAATTATACCATAATCGCGCCGTTTATCATAGCGCAGGTCCTCTAAAGTCCGGTGCCGGGAAACCCGGCACCGGATGTTCACAGGAGTTATCAGTCGACGATGTCGGTAAGCGCGTAGGAATTCCAGCTTACTTTGCCGGCGCACTCGATCGGAGTGTTGATGACGTAGGACGCCTGGGCAGTGTAGGTCTGATACTGTACGAAGGGAACGATCGGGAGCTCTTCGGACAGGATCTTCTGGATCTGATAGTAGTACGGTCTGCGGACGTCCTGATCGGTCGAAGTCATACCGAGCTCGAACAGCGCGTCGACCTTTGCGTTGGAATAGCTTCCGAGGTTGGAGGCTCCGCCTGTTCCGACACGGCCGGAGAGGTCAGAGACGTCGGGTCCCTGGAAACCGCCCATCAGGGTCATCTGGAAATTCTTTTCGGTGCTGCACTTCTGGTTCCAGGCCTGATACTCGCTCGCGTTGACCGAGATTTCGATACCGGCCTCCTTGCAGGAAGCTACGAAGAGCTTTGCAACATCGGGGAAGCTGTCGGTGGTGTAGCAGTCGAGAACGAGCCCGCGGATGTAATAACCTTCGGCGTCCTGCGTGTATCCGGCAGCCTCAAGGATAGCCTTGGCCTCCTGGATGTTGAAGTCGGGGGCCGGATAATCGGGGCAGCTTACCCAGGAGATGATGCTGGGATAGAAGTGGGTCTCAGGCTGACGGATGCCGGAGTAAACCTTCTGGCCGATCTCGGTACGGTTTACGCACCTTGCGATCGCTTCACGGACGGCGAGATTTGAGACTACGTCGTCGTTGAAGTTGAAGACGAGGTATACCGGCGAAGGCAGACTGGACAGATTAAGAGTAAAGTCGTCGTTGGCCATCATGGCGTCGACCTCGGTAGCCGGGATGTTGCTCATAACGTCGAGCTCTCCGTTGTACAGAGCCTGTACCGCGGTGGCGGTGTCGGGAATGATCGAGTATACGAGGCGGTCGACATTGGGAGCGCCCTGGAAGTAATCCTCGTTCTTTACGAGCGTGATGCTGACGCCGGGCTCGGTCGCTTCATACTTGAACGGACCGGTTCCGATGGGAGCGGTCGCGCAGGGATTGTCGTTCCAATCCTGACCGTTGTCGAACTTGTGCTTCGGAAGGATAAAGGTCGCGTAGTACCCGAGTCTTCCGATGAGCTGAGCGGCGTAGGGCTTGCTGAGATTGAAAACTACAGTATAGTCATCGGGAGCATCAACACTGGCGATGTATCCGCTGAAGCGCTTGTACATAAGGCAGGTGTCGTGGCTGAGGATGTAGTCGAACGTATACTTTACGTCGGCGGAGGTGAAAGCCTCACCATCGTGCCATTTGACGCCCTGACGAAGGTGGAAGGTCACCGTGCATCCGTCCGTGGAGGACTCCCAGGACGAAGCGAGGTCGGGGATGGTCTCCCTGTTGGCGTCGAGAGTTACCAGCTGGTCATAGACGTTGCCCGCGATGTTGTAGGCGTAGTCGTTGGCGCTGGTGTTGGGCATAAGATTGGGCGGTTCGCCCGCGAGGCGGACGATAAGGACCTTCTCCTTGGCGGGAGCGGTCGGTTCCGGTTCCTCGGACTTTTCGGGTGTCTCATTGTTCTGGGGCTGGGCCGGGGTCTGCTCTTCCGGAGTCGAGCTGTTGCCGCAGGCCGCGA
>JAEEGL016137605.1_pt1 | contig 10323 bp, 11 predicted proteins | sample 9134231 | NCBI WGS metagenome assembly JAEEGL01 (sample SAMN16246548, study PRJNA631951) | gut metagenome | biome: gut microbiome; feature: rumen; material: fiber-attached | host: Bos | place: Iran: Karaj | collected 2018-10
GAGATGCAGCAAACGCAGTTATCTCCAGCCCGCTTCTTGAAACATCTATCTCGGGTGCTAAGAGACTCCTTATCAATATCGCAATGTCAGAAGATATCCTTTCATCTGATGTTGATGCAGCTACAAAGATGATTACAGATACAGCTGCTGAGGGTGTTGAGTTCATCTTCGGTACAGCGTTCAAGGAAGATATGCAGGACGAGATGACTATTACAGTTATCGCAGCAGGCTTCGATGATGATTCTGCTCCTGTTGCTGATGCTCCTATTGAGGAAAGCCCTGAGGAAGAGATAATTCCTATCGACAATCCTCTTATTGACGGCTTTGGCTATGGTACTCCTCAGCAGAAACCTGCACAGCCTTCTTCAAGTCAGGATTATGATCTTGATGATATCTTCAAGATGCTTGGCAACTAATAAAAATATAAGCGGTCCGTTCGGACCGCTTTTTTGTTCGTTATATCATTAGTTGGGATACTGATCGTTCCTGCGTTGCCTGTCATGCAGTACTACTATCAATATGATAGCAAATACTATGACTAAAAACAGGGCTTTTATCACTACACTGCCGATCAATACAGCTGAAATTCCCTTGCCTACATTTATTCCGCGGTCGAGGGTGCATTTAAGAGACTGACCGTCAGCCTTTACATAATAGTTGGCAGGCTCGTTTGTTATCTCAGGCTCATACGCTTCCGTGACCATAAGCACATTTCCTTTTTCGTCACAGTATGCAACCTTCAAACTGCCGTAATAATTGCTTATCTCGGTGTTCTTGGCTTTTTTTGTACCAAGCAATATGGTTACAGGTCTGTATTCTCCATCGGAAGTCGTGTATTCCGCTGCAAGATCTCTTCTGAACATAAGGCTGGTATAGCCGTCGTCATACTTTGCAAGTCCGCAGTCCTTATCAAGCTCTATAGTACGCTCTTTAACAGTGATATTTCTGGTGTTGTAGCCAACATATCCTTCATTTGTCTCTTCCTCGGTATATTTTATTGTCACACTTGAACATGGACTTTCAACGTCTTTTTCGATGCCGTATATGTCACCCTCTGTATTTTTAAACAGTATGTCCGCAAAAACTGTTCCCTCGGGAGCGTTTTTGTACTCTATAATAAACGAATAGTCGTTACTCGCCCATGCATGAGCGTTCATGCTTCCGAATACATACATTGTTACAGTAAATACTACGGCTATAAATGATTTTATAAAAGCTTTCATTATTATTACTACCTTTCAGCCTTTATCGCTTATTACATTATCTGCCATTATTATATCACCGAAAGGACAGCAATTCAATAAAGATACTTGTATTTTAAATATATTGTAAAAATTTCGTAATAAAGGCGGATATTTATTGACCAATTTTTAATCTTTTTTAACTGCATTATTTGCTGTAAAAGCATAGTGAAAAATAGACTTCTGCCCTGAAATGTTATGTCGCATTTGGGGAGAAACTGACTTTTTAAGTCGAAAATGTATTTCTTTATCATTTTATATTTTTTAATTGTAAATAAATATATATTTATTACGATTTAAGATAAAAAGATTGACTGCTAAATGTACAGATGGTATATTTCACGTGCTTTTTATAGTAAAGTGCACTAAAATAACTCCAAAATTTCTACATTTCAATAGTTGAAATAATATAGTCAATATGTTATAATTTATGTAAGGCATAAATCAGCAGAACCTGTATTCTTATACTGTGAAGGCTTATTTATATGCAATATCACCAATGAGAAGGGCTTCACTGTGTTAGAGTGCGGTTTTTTGTTCCTTAAATTTTTAACCTCGAATTAGCGAGGGGAATGGAGTGTACCATGAGCGATCAGACACCGACAGTATTAAGAGAAACCAAAATAGGTCAAAAAGGTTTTGTTAAAGAGGACGTTATTACATATCTTGACGAACTCAATTCAAAGATAGTTGGTCTTGAGGAAGAAAATAAAGTTTTAAAGGAGAATGGCCCTGCAACAAATTCTGATGAGCTGAAAAAGGCTTTAGCTCAGGTCGAGAACCTTCAGGAGAAGCTCAATACCTCCAACAACGCTCTCAGAACTGCAAAGAAGGAAAACGAAGAACTTCAGAAAACAATAAATGAGCTCAAGGCTGCAGGCGGCGGACAGGCTTCTGTTGCTGCACTTGAAGCTGCTAAGAAGGAAATCGAAACACTTAAGGGACAGCTCAAGGCTGCCGAGCAGAAGGCTGCTGCAAGCGGAAATGCTTCACAGGCTAATGCTCAGACAACAGCTGCACTTGAAGCTGCTAAGAAGGAAATAGAGGACCTCAGAAACCGTCTCAAGGCTGCTGAGCAGAAGGCTGCCGCTACAGGAGCTGCTGCTGCAACAGGCGCTGCTGCTGAGGGTGAGGTCGCTAAGCTCAAGCAGGAGATCGCAAAGCTTTCAGAGGATATCAATGCTAAGAATAAAGAGCTTTCAGAGAAGGACGGCAAGCTTGCTGACCTTGCTAAGAAGGACGCTGAGATCAAGTCACTCAATGATGAGATCACCAAGCTCAAGGAAGAGGGAAGCAATCCTATCGCTATGATGGGCGCAATGTTCGCTGAGGCTCAGAAGAACGTTAACCAGATCCAGAATCAGGCTAAGATCGACGCTGATAACGTTACCAAGGAAGCTAATGACAAGGCTGCTCAGATACTCGACGTTGCAAACATCGAAGCTGAAAAGGCTGTTGCAGTTGCAAATGCTGCTGCTGAGACCTGCATCAGAGAGGCTAACGATCAGGCAAGAAATACTATCAATGAAGCTAATGCACACGCTGATAAGGTAAATTCTATGTCCAAGACTGTACGCGAGATGCTCCTTACAGAGATCGAGAGCGTAAACAGCAAGTTTGCTGATATCAAGTCTGTACTCAATAATCTTACAGGTCAGTGCACAAGCAGAATGGGCGAAGCTCAGAACCTTATCGGTGAAGCTCGCAAGACTGTTGATACTGCAAAGTCTGACGAGAATACCATCAAGAAGGCAGAAGCTCCTAAGGCTGAATTCTCACCTTCAAAGGCTCCTAAGGCTGCTCTCTCGGATCTTCCCTCTGCAAAGACAGGTGACAAGAAGAGCGACCCTTTCGCTAATGTAGGCGGATTCAATAAGGATAATAACAAGAATAATAACAATAATAACTTCAACAATAATAACAACAATAATAAGCCCGCACAGGCACCTGCTCAGAATCAGCAGCAGAACAAGCCTGCACAGGGCAACAAGAGCGCAAGCTTCAACTTCGATATGGCAGAGCTTTTAAAGGCTGCCGAAGAGGAAGCTGCTAAGGATCCTGAGAACTAATATGACGAATTACCGATCTCCCTTCGGAGCGATCCGAGGGGAGTCGGCAATAATACACTTGTATGGAAAATGCAGATTGTTGGGTGGATATCTTGCTTGATTTGGATTTCAATTTGAATGAACTGAACAGCAAAACGGACGAAGAGCTTGCCGTTCTCGGAAAGACCGATAAAACAGCAGCAGCTGTCCTTATATCACGCTATTCCAGGCTTGTTTTCATTAAATCGGAAATTTATGCTAATTCTGATACCGATAGTGACGACCTGCATCAGGAGGGCATGATGAGTCTCCTTAAAGCGATAGATGCTTTTGATCCTCATAAGGGAGTAAAATTCTGCACATTTGCAGAGGTATGCATCGTTAATCGTATGAGGACTCTTTCCAAAAAGTCTGTAAAGAATACTTCTTTTGCAGAGCGTATAGATGAAGAAGAAGCAGAAGATGTATTGTCTGTGGAAGAAACGCCTGAAAGCATTTACTTTTACAAAGAATTTTTTTCCGAGCTCTGGAAAAATATCTGCTCGGTGCTGTCATTGACTGAGCTTAATGTGCTCACACTTTGCGTACAGGGATTAAGCTATAAGAGTACGGCTGAAAAGCTCGGCATGACTGAGAAAGCTGTTGACAATGCCATGCAGCGTGCAAGAAAAAAGATACGTGCTGTCATGCACGACACAAATTGAAATATGACCGTGTAGCTCAAGCCAGAGAGCGTTGTTTTACAAAGATGTGGGTGGAAATCCAACCGTGGTCGAAGAAAAAATTAAGCGAGGTATTTTAAGATGTACGAAGACAAGACATTAGTTTGCAAAGAGTGCGGTCAGGAGTTTGTTTTCTCCGCAGGTGAACAGGAATTTTACGCAGAGAAAGGCTTCGTAAATGAGCCACAGAGATGCAAATCATGTCGTGATGCAAGAAAGAACGCAGGCAAGGCTGAGCGCGTAATGTACACAGCAACTTGCGCTTCATGCGGCGGCGAAGCAAAGGTTCCTTTTGAGCCAAAGGAAGGAAGAGCTGTTTATTGCAGCGAGTGTTTCGCAAAGATGAACGAAGCATAATTGATCAGACCGAAAGCACAGTCGGAAACGGCTGTGCTTGGTTTTGTTTATGCGTACTGCCGTGCAGTGCGCTATTTTTGAGTTTATGAGGTGCAGAAATGCTTGATAACAGACTGAAAAAAATTGCAGAGCTTGTAAGCGGCGAGGGTATCGCCGTTGATGTCGGTACAGACCATGCATACCTCGCGGCTGAACTGGTAATGAGCGGAAAGTGCAGCAAAGTCATCGCTTCCGATGTAAAGGAAGGACCTCTTGAAGCTGCGCGTAATACAGTTGAAAAATACGGAGTAAAGGACAGCGTTGAGCTTGTACTTTCCGACGGACTTGATAATGTAGACCTTAACGGTGTGTCCGATATCATTATTGCAGGCATGGGCGGAGAGACTATTGCTGATATAATGGAGCGCGTCAGCAAGGCAGGCAGAGCCAATGAAGAGACAGGCTGGATACTTCAGCCTATGACAAAGCCTGAGGTGCTCCGCAAAAAGCTGTATGAATGCGGCTTTGTCCTCTGGGACGACATTGTTGTTGAGGAGGGCGACAAGCTTTACAATATTATGAAAGCGGAGTATGACCCGAATATCCTTTTTGACTTTACAGAAACTGAAAGTATAATGGGGCATCTTGATGAAGAAGAGACTGTTTCGCGTAAATATCTGGACCGCGAAGCAGAACGCTGCTTAAGAGTTGCCGAAAGTCTTAAAAATGCAGGAAAGAACAGCGATGCACAGCACTATGAAGCTATCGCTGCAAAGCTGAAAAACGGTATCGGTACTGAAAATGTAAGTGACATCATTGGTTTTATTGACAATCTATATCCTTTCGGAATTCAGGAAAAATGGGACAATTCAGGCTATCTTGTGGAGTGCCCGCTTGAAGAGTGCAGAAGGATACTGCTTGCACTGGATATTACAAATGATGTGGTGGACGAAGCCTTTAAAAAGAATGCAGACCTTATCATCTCTCACCACCCCGTTATATTTGAGCCAAGAAAGAGAATTATGAAAAACGATCCTGTTTACAGGCTCATAACCGACGGTATCGGAGCTATCTGTATGCATACCAATCTCGATATAGCACAGGGCGGCACTAACGGAGTTATACTGAGCAAGCTCAGAGAAAAATTCAGCTTTGAGTGTGAGCCTGAGCCTTTTGAGGAGCTTGGCGGCGAAAACAATCTCGGCTGGATAGTTACTCTTGATGCGGAAGTATCTGCAAAGCCTCTTGCTGAGGTATGCAAAGCAGCTTTTGGCTGTGAATATGTCCGTGTAAATAAGAGTGAGAGAAAAATAAAGCGTGTTGCTTTCTGCTCGGGTTCGGGCGGCTCTATGCTGGGAGAAGCGTTGGAAAAGGGCTGCGATGCTCTTATAACAGGCGATGTGAAGCACGATGTGTGGATAGACGCGAATAACAGCAATATAGCAGTTCTTGACTGCGGTCACTTCCATACTGAAAATATAGTTTTATGGGAGCTTCGCCGTGTACTGGAAGAAAAATTCCCGCAGCTTGATATAGAGATCGCAGCAGCTTCTGTCGATCCCTGCGAGTACGTCTGAGGTGAGGATATGAGTATATTCATATGCCCCGTGTGCGGTAAAAAGCTTGAATTATCTGGAAATTCCTACGTCTGCGATAAGGGACACAGCTTTGACAGGGCAAGGAGCGGCTACGTAAACCTGCTGCTCTCGAAGCACATGGGCAAGACAGTTCACGGTGATAACAAGCTCATGGTGCAGGCGAGGAGAGATTTTCTGAATAAGGGGTACTATTCGCCCCTCTGTGATGCACTGTGTGAAGCTGTATCCGATAACCTCAGCGGCTCAGTCATTATTGATGCAGGCTGCGGCGAGGGATATTATACAGCAGCAATAATTGATAAGCTGAAAGAAGCGAATTTATCAGCAGAGATATGCGGTATTGATATCTCGAAAACTGCTGTTGAGTACAGTTCAAAACGCATCAAAACAGCCGAGCTTGCGGTTGCAAGCGTTTTTCACATACCTGTTGCAGATAATTCCTGCGATATGCTGATAACATTATTTGCTCCATACTGCGGTGAGGAGTTTCAGAGAGTCCTCAGAAAAGGCGGTATAATGATAATGGCTATACCTTCGGCAGATCATCTATGGGAGCTGAAACAGGCTATATACGATACGTCGTACAAAAATGAGGTGACCCCTTATGAGCTTGAGGGCTTCGAGCTTGTGAGCTGTAAGCGCGTGACCTATGAGATGCGCCTTGACAGTCAGGAGGACATAAACGCACTGTTTTCCATGACGCCTTACTACTACAGAACAGGTCGAGAGCAGCAGGAGAGACTGTCACAGATACACCAATTAACGACAAAGGCAGATTTTGAACTGCTTGTCTACCGCAATTTATGACAGGCATAAAGCTGCACATAAAAAATAGCAAAGGAATGATCGTATGGCTCTTGACGGAGCTTTCTTATATGCAGTCAGAAACGAACTTCTGCCGCTTATCGGCGGAAGAGTCGAAAAGATACATCAACCCTCCCGTGAGGAGGTAATTATTTCCATACGTACCCGAAGCGGCAGCAAAAAGCTGTATATTTCCTCAAATGCAGGAAGTGCGAGGGTGCATATAACTGAAAACAACGTCGATAATCCCCAGACTCCGCCTATGTTCTGTATGCTTCTCAGGAAGCGTCTCGGCAGCGGAAAACTCATTGATATCAGGCAGGACGGGCTGGAAAGAATACTCTTTCTGGACTTCGAGTGTGTCAACGAGCTTGGCGATGTAGTCACGGTGACTCTTGCCTGCGAGATAATGGGACGGTGTTCAAATCTTGTCATTATCAGCCATGAAGGCAAGGTCATCGACAGTATCAAGCGTGTTGACGAGGATATGTCCCGTGAGAGACTTGTACTGCCCGGTATGAAGTACACCATGCCGCCCCGTGATGACAGGCTGAATTTCCTTACAGCCGAGCCCGAGGAGATAGTATCGCGCCTGCGGAGCACCGAGCCTAAGGAGCTTTCAAAGGCTCTTATCCGCATATTCGAGGGCATATCTCCCATACTCGCCCGTGAGTGGGCGTTCTTTGCAGGCAGGGGAGCGCATCTCGAAAGCGACACCATAGACGGCGACCAGCTTGACAGGCTTCTTTTCGTCATAAAGCGTACAAAGGGACAGCTTGAAAACGGTGAGTGCTGCTTCTCAGTGGCAAGCGACAAGGAAGGTCAGCTGAAGGATTTCTCGTTTATCCGACTTTCACAGTTCGGAACACTTATGTATACAAAGGAGCTGCCCTCAGCATCGGAGCTGCTGGACTATTTCTATTCCGAGCGTGACAGGGCAGCGCGTACAAAGCAGCGTGCCAACGACCTTTTCAAGCTGCTGATGAATCTTACTGACCGTACTTCAAGGCGAATCGCCGCACAGCGCGAGGAGCTTGATGCCTGCGCCGACAAGGAGCACGCAAAGCTCTGCGGAGACCTTATTTCGGCTAATATGTACCGCATACAGAAGGGAGACAGCAGTGCAACAGTTGAGAATTTCTACGACGAGAGCTGTCCGCAGATGACTATAGAGCTTGATGTGCGGAAAACTCCTGCACAGAATGCTCAGCACTACTACAACGAATACAAGAAATCCGTTACTGCCGAGGAAAAGCTTGCAGTACAGATACAAAAGGGTGAGGAAGAGCTTCAGTACCTTGAAAGCGTATTCGATTCGCTTACAAGAGCTTCCTCTGAAAATGATATCATACAGCTGCGACTGGAGCTGCGTGAGCAGGGCTATGTCCGCTATGCAGGCGGAAAAGCCAAGCCTCCGAAGGCTCTGCCCCCTGTGGAATACAAGTCAAGCGACGGCTTTACCATACTTGTGGGACGCAACAACAAGCAGAACGACCAGCTCAGTCTGAAATTTGCGGAAAAGTCGGACATATGGCTGCATACTCAGCTTATTACAGGCTCTCATGTGCTTATACTCACTGACGGAGAGACTCCGCCTGACAAGACAATTGAAGAAGCTGCCGTAATAGCGGCAGTAAACAGCAGCGGCAGAAATTCGGGACTTGTTCCTGTTGACTATTGTCTTGCCAAGTTCGTGAAGAAGCCTGCAGGGGCAAAGCCCGGAAAGGTGATATTCACAAACTACAAGACCGCATTCGTTAAGCCAGATGCAGAGCTTGAACAGAGTCTGAGGGTATGAGTATGAACAAGAGACTTGATGCAGAGTTCTTTCACCGCGATGCGCTTGATGTAGCTCCCGACCTTGTGGGGAAGATACTGGTTCACAGGCTTGCGGACAGTACTGAGCTCCGAGAGCGCATAGCTGAGACGGAAGCTTACCGCGGCGAAGAGGACAAGGGCTGCCATGCGGCAAAGGGGCGTACAAAGCGTACAGAGCTGCTTTACGGCGAGAGCGGAGTGATTTATGTGTATCTCTGCTACGGTATGCACTGGCTCATGAATGTCATAACAGGCGAAAAGGATCAGCCTCAGGGCGTGCTTCTCCGCGCAGGAGAGCGTTTTGACGGACCTGCAAAGCTTACCAAAAATATGAAGATAGACGGCGATTTCAACGGTGTGCTTCTCAAAGAAAATGAAGAGGTATGGTTCGAGGACGACGGCTACAGACCCGAAATAAGGACTGCGCCCCGTGTGGGCATAGACTATGCAGGCGATTACTGGAAGGACATAGAATGGCGGTTCATCGCTGACGGGAAGTGATAATGTGGATATACGCTGTACAGGTTGGAATTCTATATACAAAATCGGAACTGCGATTAAAAAGCAGGCTGACTTTGAGTATATGCTCATGCTCATAAGGAGCAGGAGCTGCATTGCTATTGACGGAGCTGAAATGCATCTCCCTGCAAATACGCTGATTCTGTGCAGCGGCAGGCACGAGGTAGAGTGTTCGGCAGATGAATGCGCAATGATGTGCGACTGGATATGCTTTGATGCAGGGGACGAGCAGGAGCTTATGGAGTCACTTGAGCCTGTTTTCGACACTCCCGTAAGATTTGCGGATACAGAGTTTATATGCGGACTTATGCGGAATATTTCCGAAGAGTTTTACTCCCTCGGAGCGAGAAGACTGAAAATGCTTGACAGCCTTATGAGGATACTTCTCATAAAGATAAGCGACGGGGCAGTGCGCAGGGATATGTCCGTTCAGACCACAGAGCCCCACTACGGGCTTCTGATAGAGCTGAGAGAAAAAATATACCGCAATCCCCAGATGAAGTGGAATGTGGATACAATGGCGGCATACGTAAATATGTCAAGGTCGTATTTTCAGCATATCTACCGCGAGACCTTCGGAGTTTCCTGCATTGCCGATGTTATCAGCGGAAAGATAGAAAAGGCAAAGGAGATACTCAGCGAAACAGGCTGTACCGTATCACAGGTGGCGGCAATGTGCGGCTATGACAATGAAGAGCACTTTATGAGACAGTTCAAGAAGAATGTGGGAGTGACTCCTACAAAGTACAGAAAACAGTTGTGATGTTAAAAAATAGTTCACAATTAACAAATATTATTAACAGTAATGACGTGGCAAACGACGAAATAACGGCATTTTTGTCAATTATTGCGGACTATTGTTCAATTGTTGCTGTTTTTGTGTACAAATGAGGCAATAAAACTTAAAAAAGGTATTATTCTAAGGCAAAATAATGGTATTTATCAACAAAAATCAGCAAAATATTGTTATTCAGCCTCAGGGTATTATTTATAACAATAATAAAAAAAGTTCATACGGCAAACGCAAACAACGTATTACAGGCGAAAATCAGCTTGTCTTGTCCTTGTGTGGAATCAAGATGAAGATTTGGTGAATTAATGTCAAACTTAAGACTATTTTAAGAAACGGCGGCTATAATGTAATCAAATGATACGAAAGGAGTGTGAGACTCCGTGCGGAAACAGCCGTTTCGGAGGTAGTTATGGCAATCAATACATTCGCTCGCAAAGAAATCAA
>JAEEGL016222271.1_pt1 | contig 10323 bp, 10 predicted proteins | sample 9134231 | NCBI WGS metagenome assembly JAEEGL01 (sample SAMN16246548, study PRJNA631951) | gut metagenome | biome: gut microbiome; feature: rumen; material: fiber-attached | host: Bos | place: Iran: Karaj | collected 2018-10
GCATGCGGAAGGACCGGTGTCCCTAACGCGGAGGAGCTAAAAGATGCCGAGAATGCCGAATGGGGCGGCCACGTATGGAATATTGTCAAATGTAACGGTAACTACTACAATGTTGACGTCACGTGGGGAGATTCGGGGATAACGCTGCTTAATACCGACGGGACGCTTTCCAAGGACATCGAGGTCAATTACGAGTTTTTCCTTGTCGATGACGATTATCTTGACGACACTCACGAGCCGAAGCCCGTTGTACATATGCCGCGCTGCATAACGATGGAGGACAGCTTCTACCAGCATGAGGGACTGTATTTTACCGGGATCGATCCCGCGCAGTTCTACAGGGTATTTGAGAAGGCGCTGTCGGAGGGTGAGTCGATCGTGTTCATAAAGTCATCCGATGATGATGTTTACGAGGATATCAAAGAGCACCTGTTTGACGATCAGAACGTATTCGATTACATCGGGAGGACAAACGTACGCTATGTCGAGTTCCCCGAACGCGATCTTCTTATGATATCGCTTTGATTCTTTTCGCCTTTGTGGTAAAATCATTTGTAATGTAAATCGCAGACTACCGGAGGTAATAACGGATGGAAGAAAATTATGCAGTATGTGATGATGTTCTCGGTGATGTGAGGATATCTGATGAGGTTGTCGCTAACATCGCGGTCATCGCTGCGGGTGAGATAGAGGGTGTATCCTATGTCATCGGTGACAGCAAGCCCAATGAGCTCAAGAACATTGTCGGTATCAAGAATTATTCCAAGGAGATAAGGATAGAGGTCTGTGACAGGATAGTTTCCGTGGATATGGCGATAGCCGTCAAGTACGGATATTCGCTTCCTACCGTAGGAAAGGCTGTTCAGGAACGTGTAAGATCATCCGTTGAGAACATGACGGGCCTGGAAGTATCCGATGTGAATGTTCGCATCGCCTGTGTAGATCTTGAGGAACGGGTACAAGCGTAAGAGGAGAAGATCGCTCATAAGGGAGCATCTGTTCAAGCTCCTTTTTCGAATAGAGTTCAATACCGTCGAAGATATGCCTGACCAGGTCCGGCTGTATTTTGAGGACACTTTCGCCGACGAGGATCATGAGAGTACCGGATCTGACATACCCGAAGAAGACAGAGAGTATATCAGGAACAAATATGAGAAGATAGTAGAGCGTCTTCCGGAGATAGATGAGAGGATCGATGCATCGGCAAAAGGCTGGAGCATTTCGAGGATCGGAAAGGTTGAACTGTCCGTCCTGCGACTGGCGGTATATGAGATGCTCTATGACGATGATATCCCGATAGGAGTGGCGATCGACGAGGCCGTTGAACTGTCCAAGAGGTTCGGCCAGGAGAGCTCGGGACCGTTCGTGAACGGTATACTTGCAACACTTGCAAAATAATCTGCTTTATGGGTATATATACAGTCGGGCAGATCAATGCCTATATCAAGAATATGTTCGCGCAGGACTATCTTCTGCACCGCGTCACGGTGTCGGGGGAAGTCGGTAATCTTACATATCACGCGTCAGGTCACGTATATTTCACAATGAAAGATGAATCCGGAGTACTGTCAGCCGTTATGTTCAAGTCGCATGCGTCGAAGATGACGTGGCGCATGAAGACCGGCGATAAGATCGAGGCGACAGGGTCCGTAAGAACATACGAAAAATCAGGCAGCTATCAGTTATATGCCGAGAGTATAAAGAAGGCAGGCGCGGGAGCCCAGCATGAGGAGCTTGAGAAGCTGAAGAAAAGGCTGCGCGAGATGGGAATGTTTGATGCATCCTACAAGAAGCCCATTCCGAAGTATTCTTTCAGGGTAGGTGTTGTCACATCCCCGACGGGTTCTGTCATTCACGATATCAGACAGGTGGCCGCAAGACGCAATCCGGGAGTGGAGATAGTACTCTGTCCGGCCAAGGTCCAGGGAGATGACGCACCGCAGTCACTCATAGAGGGTATACACAGACTTGAGTCGGACGGCGTTGATGTTATAATAGTAGGACGCGGCGGCGGTTCGGAAGAAGATCTTGGAGCATTTAACGATGAATCACTCGCAAGGGCGATTTTTGACTGCCCGATACCGATAGTTTCCGCTGTAGGACACGGAGATGACGAATCGATAACCGACATGGTGGCCGACGCCCATACACCCACACCTTCGGCAGCTGCGGAGCTTACGGTGTTCCTGTTCGATGATTTTGTACGGGACGTCAATATGAGGGCGATATCGCTTGAGCGAAGGATGCAGGTTATCATAGACCGTGCAAGGGAGCAGCTTCGCCAGAGAGCACTCCGTCTTGATGCACAAAGTCCCGCTTCGAAGGTGAAGCTTCAGAAGATGGCATACAATAACAGAGCGGAGCGGCTTGATTCCCTGATGCGAAAGAGGCTTGATGCATCGAAGCACAGGATGCTTGTATACATAGAAAAGTACAAGGCACTGTCACCGCTCGAAAAGATAGGACACGGATTTGCGGCAGTGACTGATGAAGCCGGCAATAAAGTAACGGATGTTTCAAAGGTCAAAAAGGGCGACAGCTTAAGGCTTACAATGCGTGAGGGATTTATAGAGGCGACCGCCACCAGGATCGAAAAGAGGGATTAGATGACACTTGAAGAGAACTTTGAAAAGATAGATGAAGTCATGGAGAGGCTTTCGGACGACGAGCTGCCTCTCGAGGAGTCCTTTGCCGTTTACAAGGAGGGCATGGAACTTCTTGATAAGTGCAAGAAGATCATAGATGACGTCGAAAAGAAGGTCGAAGAGCTCGCTGCGGATGATGAGGAGTGACATGGAATGATACTTGATTCCATCAATAATACAAATGACATAAAGAATGTCGGTTGGGGGGACCTTGACGAACTCGCCCAGGAGATCAGGGATTTTCTCATTGAGAAGATAAGCATAAACGGCGGACACCTCGGGTCCAATCTCGGTGCCGTGGAGCTTACGATGGCTCTCCATCTGGCTGCGGATCTGCCGACTGACAGGATCGTCTGGGATGTGGGACACCAGAGCTATACGCACAAGATACTAACGGGACGTAAGGATGAGTTTGACAATCTCAGGAAGTTCGGCGGACTGTCGGGATTCCCCAAGAGGCGTGAGAGCAACTGTGATGCGTTTGATACGGGACACTCTTCGACATCGATATCCGCAGGACTCGGACTTGCCAAGGCAAGGGATCTTGCAGGCGGAGACTGGGGTATATATGCGGTCATCGGAGACGGTGCCCTTACCGGCGGAATGGCCTATGAGGCACTCAATAATGCCGCGGATCTCAAGACGAATTATATCATCGTACTCAATGACAATAACATGTCCATAGCGGAGAATGTCGGAGGAATGTCCAGTTATCTGCAGGACATCCGTACCGCCGATGCGTACAGGAACTTCAAGGTAGGTCTTGAGGATGCGCTCAATAAGATACCGGGCGGTGTGGCTGTGGTGGACAGGCTCAAGAAGTATAAATCAAGCTTCAAGCAGCTCGTGGTACCGGGTATGTTCTTTGAGGATATGGGCATCACTTACCTCGGACCCGTTGACGGACATGACATAAAGGCAATGGTCAAGGTGTTCAAGGAGGCCAGGAGATATCCGAAGTGTGTGATAGTCCATGTACTGACGCACAAGGGCAAGGGATATGCCCCTGCGGAGAGGCATCCTGCCAGATTCCACGGTGCCGAGCCTTTTGATATCGAGACGGGTCTTCCGGCTGTTAACAGGACAAAGGCAAATTATACGCACGTGTTCGCTACCGTTATGTGCAAGCTCGGTGAGAGAAATGAAAAGGTATGCGCGATAACGGCTGCGATGCCGGACGGTACCGGGCTCAAGCGATTCTCTCGCAAATTCCCCGAGAGGTTCTTTGATGTGGGGATAGCAGAGGAGCATGCGGTTACGTTTGCGGCAGGGCTGGCAGCAGGCGGGTTTATTCCGATAGTTGCGATATATTCATCATTCCTGCAAAGGGCATATGATCAGATAATACATGATGTGTGCATACAGGGTCTCCCCGTGATATTTGCGATAGACAGGGCAGGTATCGTCGGGGCCGACGGGGAAACGCACCAGGGGATATTCGATCTGTCATTCCTCTCGAGCATCCCTAATATGACGATAATGGCTCCGAAGAACAAATGGGAGCTTTCGGATATGCTGAAATTTGCCGTGAAGTTCGGCGCCCCGATAGCGATCAGGTACCCAAGGGGCCTGGCATATGACGGACTCGAAGAGTACAGGAAGCCCGTGATATACGGTCAGAGCGAGATAATATACGAGGAATCCGAGATAGCGCTTTTTGCGGTCGGCAGCATGGTGAAGGTTGCCGAAAAGGTAAGGATGGTCCTCAAGAATGAGTACGGAAAGCATGTCACGCTTGTAAATGCGCGGTTTGTAAAGCCGGTAGACCGTGAGATGACATCATATCTTGCCAAGCAGCATAAGCTCATCGTCACGATGGAGGAGAATGTTGAAAGCGGCGGATTCGGAGAGCATATAAGAGCGTGTGTTGACGAGATGAGGCTGTGCGTCGATGTTCTCGTATGTGCGCTCCCGGATGATTATGTCGAGCACGGGAATGTCTCCGTACTTGCCCGTGAGGTAGGGATCGACTGCGATTCGATCGTGGAGAAGATAATAAATGAAACAAAGGCTTGACGTTATCCTTGTAAACAGGGGACTTGCCGAATCCCGTGAAAAGGCGAAGGCCGTTATCATGAGCGGGAACGTTTTTGTAAACGGTGTCCGTGAGGACAAGGCAGGAGCCCAGGTAAGCGAGGATGAGGAGGACATCGTCGTTAAGGGGAATACGCTTCGATATGTCAGCCGCGGCGGCCTGAAGCTTGAAAAAGCGATAGATGAGTTCGTCATCCGGCTTGAAGGATGCATATGCATGGATATCGGAAGCTCAACAGGCGGGTTCACTGACTGTATGCTGCAAAACGGCGCCGTGAAGGTGTATTCGATAGATGTAGGGCACGGACAGCTTGCATGGAAGCTTCGTAATGATGAACGTGTCGTGTGCATGGAAAAGACTAACTTCCGGTACGTGACGGATGAAGACATATCTGATAAGATAGATTTCGCATCTGCGGATGTTTCTTTTATATCGCTCGATAAGATACTTCCGGCGGCATATCCGCTCCTTTCCGAAGGAGCCGGTATGGTATGCCTGATAAAGCCTCAGTTTGAGGCGGGCAGACAGCAGGTCGGCAAGAAGGGCGTTGTCAGGGACCGCAAGGTCCATGAGGAGGTCATAGCAAAGATCACAGATGTTGCCGAACAGAACCGGCTGATGCCGGTCGCTCTCACATATTCTCCGGTAAGAGGGCCCGAGGGCAATATAGAATACCTGATCCGGCTTGAAAAGGACGGCATCTCAAAGGCCGACGAGATAAAGGAAAAGATAAGCACTGTTGTCGACGAGGCTTTTACGAGGTTATAAATGGACAGATTCTTTGTGATAACAAATGAAGACAGGGACAGGGACAGCGAGAGGGCCCGGCAGATAACGGACTATCTGAAGGACCACGGAAGATCGTGCGATTATGTGGCTATAGAGCGTGACAGCGCTCCTGACAGCCCGAAGATAATGAAGATAAAAGAACTTTCCGAAGAAACGCAGGCAGTCATAGTACTTGGCGGTGACGGAACCTTTATCCAATGCGCAGGGCTCCTGGCACCCAAGAAGATCCCGATGATCGGGGTCAATCTCGGGCATCTCGGTTATCTTGCAGAGGTCGAACAGGAACAAATAACACCCGCTCTTGATAGACTCATGAATGACGACCATGAGATAGTAGAGCGCATGATGTTGTCAGGAACACCTGTTATTGATAGCAAGGAATACAGTGCATGTTATGCGGTGAATGATATCGTCGTAAAGACATCCGGATCAAGTGTGGGAACATTTGTTATTGAAGTAAACGGGACGTACCTTACAACCATTTCGGGCGACGGCATAGTCGTTGCAACGCCCACGGGATCAACGGCTTACAACATGTCAGCCGGAGGCCCGATAATAGAACCGGGTTCTTCGATGATAGTCATCACACCAATATGTCCGCTCGAGGTTGTCAGCCGTTCAGTCGTTCTTTCAGCAAACGATACAGTTGTTATTAAAATGAGCAGGCCGACCGGGAGACGTCAGAAGCAGGCAGAGGTATACTTTGACGGTATAGGCGATCATATCCTCGCGGCAGGGGATGAGATAGTCATCAGGAAGGCAAAGGCATCTGTAAGGCTGATAAAGCTCAATAAAGAAAGCTTCCTCGAAGTATTGTCAAGGAAGATGGGTTAACATGAAGAACTACCGACACCAGAAGATCATGGAGATCATACAGCAGACCGAAGTCGAGACCCAGGAGGAGCTTGCAAAGCTTCTGAGCGATGCCGGCTATAACGTTACTCAGGCCACCGTATCAAGGGATATCAGGCAGCTCAACCTAAGAAAGGTACCTTCATCTGCCGGAAGGCAGTGCTACGCACCGTCAAGGTCCAAGGAGGCATTTGGCGGCGACAGGCTCGAGGGAATACTGAAGGCCGGGTTTGTTTCGATGGAGGCTGCTTCAAATATACTGGTCATCAAGACCGTTTCGGGGATGGCCATGGCGGTCGCGGCCGCGATAGATGCGATGGGGATACCTAAGATGGTCGGCTGCATAGCGGGTGATGATACGATAATGTGTGCCATACGCACATGTGAAGACGTTCCGGCCGTATGCGCGATGATCGAGAAGATAACAGGGGATAACACAGAACGGTAAATATGGGGAGATTGAATGCTACAGTCCATACACGTCAGGAATATCGCGCTTATTGATGATGTTGAGATCGATCTTACGGACGGTCTTAACATTCTTACCGGCGAAACAGGTGCCGGAAAATCCATTATAATCGATGCAGTGAACTTCGCGCTCGGATCGCGCATGCCCAAGGATATCGTAAGAGATGACAGTGAGTATGCGCTGTGTGAGCTTGTGTTTAATGTGACCGATGAAGCAACGAAAAAGACCCTTCAGGATCTTGATGTTATGTTAACTGACGACGAGGTCATATTAACGCGCAGGATAGTAAACGGCAAGTCAAGCTGCCGTGTCAACGGAGAGACGGTCCCTGCAGCGACGATCCGCTCTATTGCCGAGTATCTGATCGATATCCACGGACAGCACGAACACCAGTCGCTCCTCTATCGTAAAAATCATAAGCTGCTGCTTGACAGCTTCTGCGGAGATGATCTCGCGGATGAGTTATGTAAACTTGAAGAGACATACGAGAAATACAGGAGTATCGAAAAGGAATATGATGAGGCGCTAAGCTCAAAGGATTCAGTTGCATCGGAGCTTGATTATTCGAAGTTTGTCGTATCCGAGATCGAAGCGGCGGCACTTAAGGAAGGGGAGGATACAGCCCTTGAGGATGATTTTTCCCGAATGAACAATTCGCGCAGGATAGCAGAGATGCTCTCCGGGGTGTCATCGGCGCTTTCGTCGGACCGTGAGTGTGCATCATCCATGGTAGGATATGCACTTTCCATGATGAAGCAGATAGCAGACCTTGATGATAAGGCAAAGCCTATTTATGAGCAGCTTGCTGCTGCGGATGATGTCCTGTCGGACTGCATCAGAGAGGTCACATCATACGAAGAGAGCCTTGAATTCTCGCCTGAAGACCATGACAGGGTAAGCCGTCGTCTTGACATTATCAACTCTCTCAAGATGAAATACGGCCAGACTATAGAGCTCATAAATGAGCGGCTTGCCGAGGAGTCGGAGAAGATCGAAAAGCTCTCCGACTATGAGGCGTATACGGAGGGACTCCTTGAGAAGAAGCAGCGCGAATATGACAGGATGCTTAAGATATGCGATAAAGTATCCGCCGTGCGCCATAAGGAGGCACTCGTTCTTCAGAAGGAGATCGCGGCGGCACTTTCGGATCTGAACTTCCTCGATGCTAGATTTGAGATAACAGTTACGAGCGATAAGGAAAAGATATCAAGAGACGGGTATGATGAGGTAGAGTTTCTCATATCGACCAATCCCGGTGAGAAGCTCAAAGCTCTTACGGATGTCGCATCCGGAGGAGAACTTTCAAGGATAATGCTGGCGATCAAGTCGGTCGTTGCAAAGCGTGACAATATCGGAACGCTCATATTCGATGAGATAGACACGGGAATAAGCGGAAAGACGGCACAGCTCGTTGCGGACCGGATGTCGCAGATAGCAAAGGATCATCAGGTGATCGCCGTTACGCACCTTCCGCAGATCGCAAGCCACGCCGATACGCACTTCCTCATAGAGAAGAAGGCGGAAGGCAGCCATACAGCAACGAGTGTAAGGGCATTGTCATATGATGACTCCGTGGAGGAGCTCTCAAGGATGCTCGCAGGACATGAGATAACGGATGCAGTGCGTGAAAACGCCAGACAGTTAAAGAACAGGAGCAGTTGATTGACACCGACACAGCGCAGAAAACAAAGGGTGGGTGCCAGACGGCGACGCAGGAGGAATGTGATCATACTGATCTTTGCGTTGCTGTTTATTTTGTGTGTGTTCATAGTGATGCGCGCCATGATCAGCCTCCCGTATGAAGATGTGGACCTCACTAAGCTCGTAAAGGCTGATCTTACCGGGTTTAACGGCGAGGGTATCGCAACCCTTTCGGTAGATGATGCGGCCGTCGACGAACTGCTGTCTTCGGTCAAATCGGACTATGACAATGCGTGGTTTCACACGCATGAGGTAGAGGACAGCGATTATGCAAAGTTCAGACAGAGCCTGTCATTTTCCACGCCGAACGGTGTGGGGCTCTCAAACGGCGATGATCTTACGGTATTCGCATCATGTGATGAGGTACTTGCTAGGAAGCTCAAGATAGATGTGAGAGAAAAGACAGGGGCAATAAAGGTTGAAGGGCTGCAGAACGTAACTAAGATACCGGTCGATGAAGTATTCGCGGGGCTTAACGTATCGTTCTCCGGCGTATCCCCGGGCCTTACGATAGCGATAAGCAATGAGAGTACTCAGCCGCTCGTACGGGAGATGATCTTTGAGATAGAAGACCCCAAGGAGTACTACGCGGAGGGTGATGTTGTAAGGATAAAGGCAAATTACACCGAGGACATGAGCAGAGAGACCGGATTTGTCGTGGATGCCCCGGGCGAAGAGTGTGTCAGGGAGTATACCGCAACCGCCGACAGCGCATATGTTAAGAGCGCATCCGAGCTCTCAAACGATATCATTCAAAAGGCCATATCAGCGGGAAAGGCAGCGTTCAAGGATGCCAATGCGTACGGTGTCAGGATATTCTGTGAAGCGAACCTTGTTCCCGTATATATTAACAAGCAGGCGACGTTCCAGTACGGGACGCCCAATTTCGTCAGCGCTTACTTCAAGAGCGTATTTCCCGAAAAAGCCGGCCAGCTGGGCCTGTCATACAACGATCTTGACATAATCTATGACGTCGTAATATCCCAGGCTGACGGAAAATCATGCACGGCCTACGCAGCTGTAAGATTTTCAGACATCATAATCAACAGCGACGGCAGCTATTCATATGATTTTTCGTCCCCGACGATAATGTCCGAATCGTTTTATTCGGCAAGGGTCAAGAAGAATGTTGTGGATTCGTACTCCACGACGCACGATATAGTTAAACTGAACTGAAATCTATGATATAATAACAGTCAGTGCACAGATATTATTGAAACCGTCTGTCAGGAGGTGTTCATGAAGAAGATATTGTTTGCCGCATCAGAGTGTGTACCGTTTATCAAAACGGGAGGTTTGGCGGATGTTGTAGGTTCGCTGCCGAAGTGTTTTGACAAGAGGTATTTTGATGTAAGGGTCATAATCCCGAAGTATCTTTGCATGTCAAAAGAGTACACCGACAAAATGGAGTACATTGACAGCTTCTACATGGACATCGGCAACGACAACAAGTATGTCGGTGTGTTCAAGATGGAGTATGAGGGCGTGATCTTCTACTTCGTTGACAACGAGTTCTATTTCTCGGGTGCAAAGCCATACGGAGATATCCTGTGGGATCTCGAGAAGTACATATTCTTTTCAAAGGCTGTCCTTTCGGTACTTCCGGTCGTAGGATTCCAGCCTGATATCGTTCACTGCCATGACTGGCAGACCGGACTGATCCCCGTGTTCTTAAAAGAGAGATTCCATGACGGTGAGTTCTTCCGCAATATGAAGTCGGTAATGACGATCCACAACCTGAAGTTCCAGGGAGTGTGGGATGTTGAGACGGTACAGACGCTCTCGGGTCTTCCGAAGTATTTCTTTACACCTGATAAGCTTGAGGCGTACAA
>JAEEGL016429368.1_pt1 | contig 10323 bp, 9 predicted proteins | sample 9134231 | NCBI WGS metagenome assembly JAEEGL01 (sample SAMN16246548, study PRJNA631951) | gut metagenome | biome: gut microbiome; feature: rumen; material: fiber-attached | host: Bos | place: Iran: Karaj | collected 2018-10
GAGGTACAGCGGGGGCTCGACTTCTGCGACGCCCTGGAGCGTGGCGACTATGAGACCGCCGGCGAGATGATGTACCAGACCCACTTCGGCAGGAGCAAGCTCTACGAAGTGAGCTGCGAGGAACTCGATTTCCTGAACAAGCTGGCCCGCAAGATGGACGTCACGGGTTCCCGCGTGATGGGCGGCGGCTTCGGCGGCTGCACCATCAACCTGGTGAAGGACGAGCTGTACAAACCCTTCGTCGATGCTGCCGTGGCCCAGTTCACGGCCAAGTTCGGCCACGCCCCCAAGGTGTACGACGTGGTTATCTCCGACGGAGCGAGAGAACTCAAATAGGGCTTATCCCAGAAACTGAGCGAGCCACCGGCGGTCCACACGGACCAGTCCGGTGGCTTTCTCTTTCATGGCCGGGTTGCGGCGGACGATGGCCGCGCTGTCCTCATAGACGTTGAATCCGATCTGGATCATCTGCATCTCGCCCTTCTCCGGATAGGTGAGCGTGAGGTCGTTGTCGGGCCCCTCCATCCGGAAGAAGCGAAGATCCACTTCGCGCCCGAGTTCCTGGCAGGTGACGTATTTGCAAAGCTCAATGGCAATGTCGTCGAGCCCGGCATCGGCGATCTTGACCTTTTCCATGAGGTCGCCCGGACCGTCCGCAACGCGGAGCGTGTAGTCTTCCAGGCCGTCTCCGGAAGCGAGAGCTTCACGCATGCGCTCTTCCGTTTCGGGTTTGCCGTCGGAGAGCCAGACCATCAAGCGGGCGTCCGGATCGTGATACAGGAGCGGGGCGCGCAGCAGGCCGGGCGTGCCGCAGGAGGGACAGCGCCAGACGAAAATCCGTCCGCTCTGGACCTCTTCCTTCAGCTCGGGATGATCCTTTACGTTCACGAGGGCGGGGAAGGCGACTTCGCTCGCTTTCCCGCAGTGGGCGCACACGGCGCTGACCTGTCTGTTGTCTTGCATCATAGTTGTCTGTTGCGTTCATCGCGCACGGCCGCCATCATGCCCTGTACCTGGCCCAGGGCGAGCATCCGCCCGTGGAAGCCGTATCCCGGAGGATAGCCGGCGCGCTCGTCGCCCAGGATGGCCCGGCCGTGATCTACGCGCATGGGGAGATTGCGCCCCTCGCGCTCGAAGATGCGGATCAGTTCCACCAGGTTCGCGCGTCCGGCGGTGTGCGGCGCTTCCACGAAATCGCCGCCCGGCAGCAGCTCGCAGGAGCGGAGGTGCACGAAATGGGTGCGCCCCGCGAATGCCCGCGCCATGGCTTCCACGTCATTATGCGCCCCGGCGGAAAGGGACCCCGCGCAGAAGGTGAGCCCGTTGTGGAAATCGTCCACGGCGCCGAGCAGCCAGCGGATGTCTTCGGCGTCGCAGACGATGCGCGGAAGGCCGAAAACGGGCGTGGGCGGATCGTCGGGGTGGATGCACAGGCGGATGTCCCATTCCCGGCAGACCGGCATCACGGCTTCGAGGAAATAGCGCAGGTTCTCGCGCAGCTGCGCCTTGGAAACGTCTTTGTACGGCGCCAGGAGGGCGCGGAAGCGTTCGAGCGGAGCGGCGTCCGATCCGCCCAGCGGGCCGTTTATGAAGCCTTGCGTCCGGGTGACGATGGTGTCAACGAGCTGCGCCTTCTCTTCCCCGCTAATGCTCCTGTCCAGCGCCTCCACCCGCTCCACGACCTCGGGCGGGAAATCCTTTTCTGCACCTTCCCGGGCCAGAAGCTTGATGTCGAAATAGGCGAAGCGGAGGAAGTCGAAAAAGAGGGCGTGTGAGCCGTCCGGCATGGGGCGCTCCAGGTCGGTGCGCACCCAGTCGAGGACGGGCATGAAGTTGTAACAGACCGTCCTGATGCCGCAGCGGCCGAGGTTCTCGAGGCTCTGCCGGTAGCGGTCGATGAGGGCGTCGCGGTCCGGACCGCCATATTTGATCTGCTCGCTCACCGGAAGGCTTTCCACAACCGACCAGCGCAGGCGTTCCGCCTCGATGCGTTCTTTCGTGGCGCGGATTTCCGCCTCTGGCCACACTTCCCCCGGGGAGAGCCGGTGCAGGGCGGTCACGACGCCTTCCACGCCAATCTGGCGCAACATGGGAAGCGTGACCTTGTCGCCGGGGCCGAACCATCTCCAAGTAATCTCCATAAACGCGGACGTTGCAATTCAGGACAAAGTTAAGAATTATCACTATCTTTGTCCATTGTGTACGAACCAAATCTTTTAGAAAATGAGCAATAACAAGAACGTGTCCAAGCTGCTGAAAACCGAAGACTGGCTCTCGGTGTGGCTGGGATTCATCGTCATCGCCATCGGCGCGGTCTCCGTCCTGTGGGGTAAATTCGACTTCAGCGCCCTCAAGTTCAGCACCTGGGCCTGGGGCGAAAGCCTTTCCGAAGCGGCCTCGGCCAAACTCGTACCCCTCGGCACCCAACTCGCGTCGGGCGCCTTCTGGATCAAGGCCCTGCGCACCTTCCTGGTGCTGGGCGTCCTGTTCGGGATTGGGGTGAAACTCCAGGGGGAACGCCTCCGCAAGTACATTCCCGCCTTCATCGGCCTCTTCGTGCTGGCGTTCGTCGTTCGCCTCATCAGCGCTGAATTCACGCTCAACCGCTATCTGGAATGGGCTTTCTGGGCGCTCATCGTGGGCCTGCTCGTATCGAACACCGTGGGCGTGCCCGCCTGGCTCAAACCCGCCGTCCGCACCGAATTCTACATCAAGACGGGCCTGGTCATCATGGGCTTCTCGGTGCTGTTCTCCAACATCGCCAAGTTCGGCCTCTACGGCCTGGGCATCGCCTGGGTGGTGACGCCCATCGTCATCATTTTCATGTGGTGGTTCGGCACGCGCGTGCTCAAACTGGATAACAAGCCGCTGGTCATCACCATGGCATCGGCCACCAGTGTGTGCGGTACCAGTGCGGCCATCGCCACCGGCGCGGCTTCCAACTGTAAGAAGACCGACCTCACCATGGCGGTGTCGATCTCCATCATCTTCACCGTGCTCATGATGGTGTTCGAACCCATGATCATCAAGGCCTGCGGCATGTCGCCCATCATGGGTGGATCGCTCATCGGCGGGACGGTCGACAGCACCGGTGCCGTGGTGGTGGCCGGAACGGCCCTGGGCGGCGAGGCACAGACCGCAGCCGTGCTGGTGAAGTCTATCCAGAACATCCTCATCGGCTTCGTGGCCTTCTTCGTGGCCCTGTTCTTCGCCACCCGCGTAGATCGCAGCGGTACGCAGAAGGTGGGCGCCATCGAGATCTGGAACCGCTTTCCCAAGTTCATCATCGGCTTCTTCGTGGCTTCGCTCGTGGCCTCGTTCCTCCTCCAGCCGCTCTGCGGACCCGATTCAGTGGGCGCCATCAACAAGGTGCTCGACCAGTACAAGAACTGGGCGTTCGTGCTGGCCTTCGTGAGCATCGGGCTCGATACCAACTTCAAGGAAATTATTTCCCAGATGCAGGGCGGGAAGGTACTGTGGCTCTATGTGGTGGGTCAGACCTTCAACCTCGCGCTCACCTTCGCGATGGTCTGGTTCCTGCTCTCCGGCGCCGTCTTCCCCGTTCCGGTGCTTGACTGATGCCGCGCCTGAACAAGGTTGCAAAAATACTGACGGCCGTCCTCGCCGGGGCGGCCGTCCTTGCTGCGTTGTGGGTGATGATCCGCGGCCGCGGGCTGGTGGATACGCTCGATTTCGGGGCCGGTGCCTATTACTACGCCGACATCCCCGACTTCGAGCGCTACCAGCGCTGGGACGCGTTCAAGGCCGCGCTGCCCTACGGGGTCTACGCGCTGCTGTTTCTGCTCTGGGGGCTGCTGATGTACCTGCTCTGGAAGTGGGTAGACCGGCACTGAGGCCGCTTATTCCGACACTTTGGTGGTGATGAGCACCACGCCGTTGGCGCCCTTTACCCCATACATTTCCCCGTCTTTCAGGATCTCAACCTTGGACACGTCGGCCAGTTCCACGTCGATCAGGGAAAGCACCTCCGTCCCGTCCAGCAGGATGAGGGCGTAGGGGGCCGCGTTGAAGGAATTGAAGCCGCGCATGATGACCTGCCCTTCCGGCGTTACGGTAACGGTGCCCAGCGCGGCGATGGCCTCGGCCAGGTTCTTTCCGCCGGTGTTCTGCAGGTCCTGAGCGAAGAAGATGTTCCCTCCGCCCGTTTCCTGTTGTTTCCGGGCCTTCTTTTCAGCCGGCTTATCCTTGGGTCGGATGAGGTCGGCCAGGTTGTCGGCCAACTTCATGTGGATGGTGTTGCGGCCGGCCACAGGCACGGCAGTACGCACCTTGTTGTATTGGATGAGGAGGGTGTCGCCCGGAGCCACGTCCTTGAAGAAAAAGAGACCGTTCTTGTCGGTATGGGTCTGCTGACCGCCTTGTGCCAGGGACACTTTCGCCTTGACGGGCTGGTTTTCAAGGTTGCGGATGCTGCCCATCACTATAGGCAGACGGTCGCCGGCCTGGAGACTGGTCGCAACGAGCAGGGGAAGAAGGAAATGTGTCAACATAGTACTAAATGTCTACTTCAAAGATGCCGCCCAGCACGAATTCGTTGCCTGGGAGGGCGTTGTCATATCGCAACGAGAAGCCCATGCGGGCTCCGTAGGGAATCCAGAGGAAATTGCCGAGCCGGGCGCAGAGCGAAACCGTGGTGCAGGCGGGGTCGGACCCGACTGCCTGGGCGAGCCTCAGTTCGAAGTTGCGCACGTAGGCCAGGGGGCAGAGGAAGGTCCAGTCTACCGGGGCGAAAGGAAGGGCGTACTCCGCTTCCAGACGATGCCAGACGCGGCCGCTTCCGTCCGTTGCGCACTGCAGGTCGCCGATGAGGCGCAGGCCGTGTGTGCGCGCGAAGCCGGGCAGGTAGGAATAGAGGTGCAGGTATGTGTAGGGCGTGGATATTTCACTCAGGCCGGGCCGGAACCAGGCGCCCGCCTCGGCGCCCAGGCCCCAGCGTGGGAAGATAGCCGACGTGGCCCTGTCGCGGATGGCGTAAGCCCGCACGGCAGCGGTGACGGCGCTTACCGGAACCGTGCCCCCGGTGCCGGTAAAACGGTCGTTGCGGGCACGCAGCTGCAGTGATGGAAGGACGCCGCGCGACCATCCGCCTGAAGAAAAGTCGAGCGGGACATAGGCCTTCATCTCGGCGAGGAAAGAGGGGGCGCCGTCGGGCCGGAACAGGAGCGCGGGCTCCTCGACCCCCGGTTCATACGAGAAGAAATAGTGCCGTGCCTGGCCCGAGTCGAGGTCGAGGTTGGCTTCGATTACGGGATACAGGCCCGAGTAGACGGCCTGCAGGTGCGCCCCGTGCCGCCACGACTCGTCGGAAAGGTCGTAGCCCAGGCTGTATCCGGCCGAGCCGCGCATCGTGCCCAGGTCGTTCTGGAAGAGGACCGTGGCGCCCAGTGAACCGTCGTTTTCCAGATCTTCGCTGCTGATGGCGGAGATGTCGTTGAACCGCAGGTAGAAGGGCACCCAGGAGTGTAGTTTAATGAGGTGCGCGAGGCGCGAATAGCGTTGCGCCTCTCCCTCGGGCAGGACCGCCTCTCCGGGCAGCTGGGGCTCCTGGGCGGTCATGCGGTCGGCGTCGGCATAGCGGAACAGCTCGGAGAAATCGACGCTGCGCCGCTCCAGGCGGGCGGTCTCAATGCGGCGGACAAGGCGCCCTTCGTGCAGATCTTCCGTGAGCAGCAGGGCCGAGGCGTCGGGCGAGAAGGCGAAGGAGGAGGCGCCGAAGCGCAGCGACCCCAGCTGATCCTCCCGCTCCGAGACGGGCTCGAGGGCATAGAGGTTGTCGGCTCCGTTGCGGTCGCTTAGGAACAGCAGCTCTCCGCCCCGGGCGGAAAGGGCTTTGATTTTAACGGGTTGAGGCGGGAGGATGCAGCGCCACGAGGCCGCAGGTTCATAGATGCCTATCCCTTCTTCCGAAACGGCGCTGACAAAGAGGCGGCTTCCCGTCCAGGCCGATTCCAGCACCTGAAGCCCGTCCGGAGCGGGGTAGGACTGCAGGAGGGCGCCGTCGCGGGCGCTCAGAACCTGCAAGGCAGACTTTCCGTCGGAGAAGTAGGCGCTCACGCTGAGCCGGTCCGAGGCCGGATCGGCGGCGGGGTTGTAGAGGTGCCCGTCCGAACGGAGCGTGTGCTTCTTTCCGTCACGTCCCCGGTAGCGCAGGGCCGAGATGGACATGAATTCCCAGCGGGGATGGGGCAGGCTCTCGGTCCAGAAGAGGCGTCCCGTTGCGGGGCTGTAGCTCAGGCGCGAGCTGCGTCCGGCAAAACTCCCTTCCGCGTGTGCCGTCCCGTCGGGGTCGATGCGGACCAGTTCCGCGGCGCGGTCGAGGCCGGCGCGGATGGCCCAGAGGCTGTCGCCTGCAAAACAGAGGGCGCCGTAGCGCGTGTAGAGCGGGTGTTCCGGCCCGGCGGCTTCGGTGGGGGTGAAGGGCCCCCGGGCGGCTTCCTCTTCCGCCCAGCCCGCGGCCACGTGTTCCTGAATCTGCCGGAAGGCGTCACGGAATCGCAAGCCGGAGTCTTCCCGCACGGTTTTCTGCAGATTGAAGAAAGGCAGGCCGAATTTGCGGTTGAAGATGCGCCGGTAGTAGTCGGCCGTGAAATACGGCGCGTCGAAACGGGTGCGCATCCCGGAGGTGAGCAGGTAGCCCAGCGCATAGTGGTTGGGGCTATAAGCGTTCAGCGAACCGTAGCGCCAGCGCCAGTAGTTGCGGTAGTCGCCCTTGGCGAAACTGATGCGGTAGTACGACAGGAAATCGGCCGTCCGTCCGCGTCCGGAGGGGGTGAGGGCCGTTTCGGCCACCACGGCGTCGCCCTCGAAGAAGGACGGACCGCCATAGAGGGCCGTGGCCGTTCCGGCGAGGAGTTGCCCGGTGAGCACATGTCCGATTCCGAAAATCCCGTCGCGCACGAACTGCATCTGAGCCACGTGCCGCCCCTCGTGCACCGCCAGCTGGGTGGGCCAGGAGAGCGGCTCGGGGCTGTAGGCCTCGGGGATGGTGAAGAGTTCCATGCGCCGCGGCGTCCAGGCCACCATTCCGTTGGCTTCGCTGTCGGCGTGAAGGATTACGGGCATGGGACGGCGGTACTTCTGGTTGGGCGCATAGCCCGCCGTACGGGAGACCGGGCCGCGGAAGCGTTCCAGTTCCCCCACATACACCCGCGCCAGGGAATCCATCCCCTCTGGGAAAACCACGCGGTAGGCGGGGGTGCGGAACTGTCTCCAGCGTCCGCGGGCGGGTTCGCTCCCCTCCGAATAGAACTGCGCGCCGGCCGCCAGGGGCAGCAGGATGCAGAAAAGCAGGGAGAAAGCGAATCTTCTCATTATAACCACAAATTTAGTTTTTTTTCGCGATATTTGTAGAAAATGCGTGTGCGAAGCATCATAAGCCTGCTGCTGGTGACAGCCCTGCTCTCCGCGGCCTGCGGTCGGGGGCGCAGGCAGAGCGTGGAACCGGGGCCCCGGCCCTTTCCGCAGGTGCGCGTTCCGGCCGTCTGTTCCGACCCGCAGTCGCGCACGGCGTACCTGTTGCAGCACTTCTGGGACGCGTTCTTTGCGGGCGATGGACGCTGCGATTCCGCCCTCGTGCTGGGGGTCCCCAAGGCCGAGGTGGAACAGTCGCTCGCGAATTACCTGGCCCTGCTCGACCTCGCCCCCCTGCCCGACGCGCAAAAGGGGATGGAACGGCTGTTCAACCAGATATCGGATCGTCAGAAGGCCGACACGGCGTGCCGCGTCTACCTGCAGATGACCGAGATAGTGGGGCGCTACCTCTACGACCCCAATTCTCCCCTGCGCGATGAAGACTACTATCTTCCTTTCGTGCGGGCGATGGCGGCCTCTCCGCTCACTTCCGAGAAGATGCGGACGGCCTGCCGCTACGAGGCTGCAGGCTGCGCCATCTGCCCCAGGGGGTCCGTCGCGCCCGATTTTCGCATCCGTACCGCGGGCGGAAGGGTGGTGCGGCTGCATGGGGTGCAGGCCCGGAACACCGTCCTCTTCTTCAGCAATCCGGGCTGTCAGGCCTGCAAGGAGATTATCGACGCTCTGACGGGCCGCCCCTACTTGGACCGGCTCATTGCGAGCGGGGAGGTGGCCGTGATGAACGTCTACATTGACGAGGATATCTCCGCCTGGAAGGCGTACGAACCCAAATATCCGCGCAACTGGATTTGCGGGTACGAATATGAGGGGCTCATCCGGAGCGAGCGGCTGTTCGATGTGCGCGCCATCCCCTCGCTCTATCTGCTCGACGCCGACAAGCGCATCGTCCTCAAGGACGCACCCACCGAAAAGCTGCTCGCCCGGCTCGACACGATCGCTAATAACCAAAAACAATAGAATATGGATATCCGCAAACAGAAATGGGGCGTTTCGCCCGACGGGAAAGACATTATCAAGTATGTGATTACCAATGCGTCAGGCGCCAGCGTGGCCCTGGGCAGCGTGGGTGCCGGCATCCTCGAGATCAGAGTCCCCGACCGCGACGGACACAAGGACGACGTGGTGATCGGCTATCCCGATCCGCTGAGCTACTTTGCCGACGGCCCCTGCGCCGGCAAGGTCCCCGGCCGCTACGCCAACCGCATCGCCCGCGGCCATCTGGAGGTGGACGGCAAAGTGTATGAGCTCCCCATCAACAACGGTCCCAACCACCTGCACGGCGGACCGGAAGGCTTCCAGAATCAGGTCTGGGAGAGCCGGATCGACGGGGACGCCGTGGAGTTCCTCTACGACGCGGCCGACGGCGAGATGGGATACCCCGGCGGCATCAAGGTGGTGGCGCGCTACGAATGGAGCGAGAAGAACGAGCTGAGGCTCACCCTCACCGCCCGTTGCGACGCCCCCACGGTGGTAAACCTCACCAACCACGCCTATTTCAACCTCGAAGGACACGGGGCCGGCAGCGTCTTCGACCACGAACTGCGGCTGAACGCCTCGCTGTACCTCCCCACCGACGACACCCTCATCCCCCTGGGAGAACCCGAAGCCGTTGCGGGCACGCCCATGGACTTCCTGAAGCCGAAACCCATCGGACGCGACATCAAGGAAGACTTCCCCGCCCTCAACTTCGGCAAGGGGTATGACGCCTGCTGGGTCATCGACGGATGGGAGGAAGGCCAGCTTCAGGAAGCCGGGGAACTCTATGCGCCGAAGAGCGGCCGCTGCATGAAGGTCTACACCACCCAGCCCGGCATCCAGATCTACACCGGCAACTGGCTGGAAGGCTGCCCGGCCGGCAAGGACGGAGCCGTCTACCACGACTACAGCGCCGTGGCGATGGAATGCCAGCACTTCCCCGACAGCCCCAACCGGCCCGACTATCCCGGCACGCTGCTACGCCCGGGCGAAACCTTCGCCCAGGCCATCATCTTTGCGTTCTCGGTGCGCTAGGCCCTTTTCTCGTAGACGACGAACTCGAAGGGAAAGCCCGTCTCCGGATCGGTAAAGGTCTCGGAGCGGCTGGCCACGCGCCAGACGGCGGGGTCGATTTCGGGGAAGAAGGCGTCGGCGTCTTCCACCACCGTGTGCACGTGGGTGATGTAGAGCCGGTCCATCTGGGGCATAGCGGCCCGGTAGACCGACGCTCCGCCCATGATAAAACAGCGCTCGGCCCCTTCGGCGGCGGCATAGGCCTCATCGAAGGAATAGACGCATTCCACCTCCGGAATGGGGTCTCCGCCCAGGTTGAGGACGATGTTCTTGCGTCCGGGCAGCGGCCGCACGGGCAGGGAGAAATAGGTGGTACGCCCCATGATGACGGGGCAGCCGCGGGTGGTTTCCTTAAAATAGCGCAGGTCCTGCGCGATGTGCCAGGGGAGTCCCCCGCGCACGCCGATGCCGTTGTTGTCGGCCACGGCCACAATCAGACATTTGATCATACGGCAACAGGTGCTTTGATGGCCGGCCAGGGGTCGTAGCCTTCCAGACGGAAGTCTTCGTAACGGAAGTCGAACACGTCGTGCTTCTCCGGATTGAGGATCATGCGGGGCAGCGGGCGCGGTGTGCGCGAAAGCTGTTCGGCCACCTGGTCGAAATGGTTGAGGTAGATGTGCGTATCGCCCGTGGTGTGGATGAATTCACCCGGCTGCAGCCCGCAGCTCTGGGCGAGCATCATGGTGAGCAGGGCGTAGGATGCGATGTTGAAGGGCACGCCCAGGAAGGTGTCGGCGCTGCGCTGGTAGAGCTGGCAGGAGAGCTTCCCGTCGGCCACATAGAACTGGAAGAGGCAGTGGCAGGGCGGCAGGGCCATCTTGTCCACCTCGCCCGGATTCCAGGCGCAGACGAGCATGCGGCGCGAATCGGGATTGGTGC
>JAEEGL016567293.1_pt1 | contig 10323 bp, 13 predicted proteins | sample 9134231 | NCBI WGS metagenome assembly JAEEGL01 (sample SAMN16246548, study PRJNA631951) | gut metagenome | biome: gut microbiome; feature: rumen; material: fiber-attached | host: Bos | place: Iran: Karaj | collected 2018-10
ACGGTGATATCGCAATATCAAAAGAGCCGGACTTCAGTTTCGATTTGAAATCCGCCGGGTCCGACACTTTTTCGATTTTATAGTCCTCAGGCAGCCCTTCGCACACCCTAGAACCGGCGCTCCTGTTCATCACAAGGACGTGCACCGTATCCGAAAGGCCCTCAGGACCGGCCGCCTGCTCCTCCGCTTCGTCTTCTCCGCATCCTACGAACAGGGTAAAGCAAAGGGCGAGGATCACCATGCTGATGATGAGGCTTTTTTTCTTCATTGACTAAATGCCTCTTCTGCCGCCGTTAGCGACATTCAAACGTGAAATAGCTTTCTTGAGAGCGACCTCAGCGCGTCTCACAGAATACTCATCCTTTTCGTCTTTGTTCTTGCTGAGCCATTCTTCAGCAAATTCTTTGTCTTTCTGCGCTCTCTGCTTGTCGATCTCCTCCGACCATTCGGCGTGATCGGCATACAGGATGACACTGTCCTTGACGTCTATGAATCCGCCCGCAATGGAAGCTATCCGGAAATCTGACTTTCCGGCTTCCTGGACTGCCATCTCTCCGACGTTGAGGAGCTTCGTGGCCCACGAGTGATTAGCCATAAAGCCCTCTTCGCCCTCGAGCGTGGGAACGACGAGCAGCTCGACGTCCCCTTCATAGAACACCTTCGAAGGTGTTATTATACTAAGTCTGAATGATTTAGCCATCGTTCTCTTCCTTCTTAGCCTTCGATGCCTCCCAGTTCGCTACGACTTCGTCTATGCCGCCTGCCATGAGGAAGAAGCTCTCAGGAATATCGTCGTGTTTTCCGTCGAGGATCTCGCGGAAGCTTCTGACTGTCTCCTGCAGCGGCAGATATTTTCCTTCGATGCCTGTGAACTGCTCAGCAACACCAAACGGCTGGGACATGAATCTCTGGATCTTTCTTGCACGGTTTACGATCAGCTTGTCCTGATCGGAAAGTTCGTCCATACCGAGGATGGCGATGATATCCTGAAGGTCTTTGTAAGCCTGCAGCATCTCCTGTACCTCTCTGGCCGTGTTATAGTGCTCTTCACCAAGGATGAGCGGGTCCATGATCCTCGATGTCGATGCGAGCGGGTCAACAGCCGGATAGATACCGAGCTCTGTGATCGCACGATCGAGTACCGTAGTAGCGTCGAGGTGGGAGAATGTCGTTGCCGGAGCCGGGTCCGTAAGGTCGTCGGCAGGTACGTATACGGCCTGTACCGATGTGATGGAACCCTTCTTCGTCGACGTGATCCTCTCCTGCATCGCGCCCATCTCTGTAGCGAGCGTCGGCTGATATCCTACGGCTGACGGCATACGTCCGAGCAGCGCCGATACCTCAGAGCCCGCCTGGGTAAATCTGAATATGTTGTCTATGAACAGAAGAACGTCCTGTCCCTCTTCATCACGGAAGTACTCCGCCATCGTCAGGCCTGTAAGAGCGATCCTCATACGAGCCCCCGGCGGTTCGTTCATCTGACCGAATACCATGGCTGTCTTGTCGATTACTCCGGATTCGATCATTTCGTAGTAAAGGTCGTTTCCTTCACGAGTTCTCTCTCCGACTCCTGCGAATACCGACAGGCCGCCGTGCTCTGTAGCGATGTTTCTGATCAGCTCCTGGATCAGTACTGTTTTTCCTACACCGGCACCGCCGAACAGGCCTACCTTTCCGCCCTTAGTATAAGGTGCGATAAGGTCGATTACCTTGATACCTGTCTCGAATACCTGTGTGGATGTATCCTGATCCTCAAAGCTCGGAGCTTCTCTGTGGATCGACGCGCGCTTGTCCGTCTCAACCGGACCCTTTTCGTCAATCGTCTCTCCTATTACGTTGAACAGTCTTCCGAGGACTTCGTTACCTACAGGTACTTTGATCGAGTCTCCTGTATCTACGGCTTCCATTCCTCTGGAAAGACCATCTGTCGACGAAAGCGCGATGCATCTTACTACATCGTCTCCCATGTGCTGGGCTACTTCCGCTACGACTTTCTTATCACCGAGCATTATCTCAATGGCGTTGTTCAGCTCCGGCATCTGCTCCGGGTCGAACTTTACGTCTATGACAGGTCCTATGATCTGATGTATAAGTCCCTTGTTCATTATTCTGCTCTCCTCCTATTTCTGTGCCTCAGAGCCCGATACGATCTCGATGAGCTGGTTCGTGATCGCAGCCTGTCTGGCTCTGTTATAGTTGAGCGACAGCTCCTGGAGCATATCTCTCGCGTTGTCGGTGGCGTTCTCCATAGCCATCCTCCTCGCGGCGTGCTCGCATGTCGCCGATTCCACTATCGCGTTGTATACCATCGTCTCGACGTACTTCGGTACGAGATAGTTGAATACCGCCTCCATCGAAGGACCGTATTCGATATCCTTGTCATGCATCATGACGTTGTTGTTCGTCTCGGGCTTGAACGGCAGCATCCTGATAGCTGTCGCCTGCTGGTCGAGAGTGCTCAGATAAGCCGTGTATACCAAAACGACTTCGTCTATCTCTCCGTCCTCGTACATCTTGATGATCGGTCTGGAGAGCTGCTGCGTCGCCAGGAACGAGATCGTTTCCGGAGGATCTTCATAGTCTCCGATTATCTCGAGTCCTTCCTTGGCGAAGTAATCGCGTCCTTTGCTCCCCACCGCTACGACTTTCGCTGCGCTTTTGCGAACGGCCATCGATTCTTCCGCTTTGCGGATGACGTTGGAGTTGAACCCTCCGCACAGACCTTTGCTGCTCGTAAGGATGATATAGCAAGTATTCTTTATCTCGCGGTTGCCCTCGAGGTACTCCTCGGGGATGTTCGTCGTGCTTGTGAATATCTCGCCTATCGTATCCGTTATGAAATGCAGCTGCTTATTCGTTTGTTCAAAGGTGGCTTTGGCCCTTCTCAGCTTTGCCGCGGATACCAGTTTCATAGCGTTAGTAATATGCTCCATGCTGGTAACGCTCTTGATGCGGCGCTTTACGTCCTGCATACTGACGGCCATAGCTTCACCTCCTTTTCCTATATATTATCAAAACCAAGTCTTACAGAGCCTTTTCTGCCTCAGCTCTTGCCGCGTCTATCGCAGCATCCTCTTCAGCGAGCTCTTCATGTCTCAGGGCCTTCTGGCTGTCGATCAGGATGTCGCTCTTAACAGTTTTTCTGAACTTGACGATGTCATCTCTGAGCTCCTGCTCCATGGCTTCACTGAGTTTTCCTTCTTCGAGTATCTGATCGAGGAACGGTCTCTCGTTGAGTTCCATGTATTCGATCAGTCTCTTTTCGAACTCTCCGATCCTTTCGATCTGGATGTCCTGCATGTAGCCGTTGACTGCGGCGAAGATGCTGACGACCTGATACTCTACCGGCATCGGTTTGTACTGTCCCTGTTTGATGATCTCCATCAGGACAGCACCGTGATCCAGCCTTGCCTTCGTGTCCGCATCTACGTCGGAACCGAACTGCGAGAAGCTGGCGAGTTCTCTGTACTGAGCCAGTTCCATCTTGATCTTGCTCGATACCTGCTTCATAGCTTTGATCTGCGCGTCGCCGCCTACCCTGGATACGGATATACCGGCGTCGATAGCAGGTCTCTGGCCCTGGAAGAACAGTTCGGGCTGCAGATAGATCTGACCGTCTGTGATCGATATTACGTTTGTCGGGATATAAGCCGATACGTCACTTGCCTGTGTTTCGATGATCGGGAGCGCTGTAAGCGATCCGCCGCCGAGCTTGTCGGAGAGCTTGGCCGCTCTCTCAAGCAGTCTCGAATGCAGATAGAATACGTCGCCCGGGTAAGCTTCACGCCCCGGCGGTCTCCTGAGCAGCAGGGACATGGCTCTGTAAGCTACGGCATGCTTCGAAAGGTCATCATATACGACCATTACGTGCTTGCCGTTGTACATGAAGTACTCGCCCATAGCGCATCCTGCGTACGGAGCTATGTACTGCAGCGGAGCTACGTCCGAAGCAGTAGCGGAAACTACGATCGTGTAGTCCATAGCGCCCTGGTCTTCAAGTGTCTTTACGAGCTGAGCTACTGTCGACTTTTTCTGTCCGATAGCGACATAGATGCAGATGACATCCGTGTCCTTCTGGTTCAGGATAGTGTCGATAGCTATAGCCGTCTTACCTGTCTGTCTGTCGCCGATGATCAGCTCACGCTGTCCTCTTCCGATCGGGATCATAGAGTCGATCGCTTTGAGTCCCGTCTGAAGCGGCTCTTTTACGGACTGACGGTCGATTACGCTGGGAGCCGGGCTCTCTACCGGTCTGGCCTCGTTCGTCTTGATGGGGCCTTTTCCGTCGATCGGCTGTCCCAGAGCGTTGACTACTCTTCCTATCATAGCGTCGCCTACAGGAACCTCGATTACTCTTCCTGTCGGCTTGACTATATCGCCTTCTTTGATCTCGGCATCCGATCCGAGGATAACGCATCCTACGTTGTCTTCCTCAAGGTTCATCGCCATGCCGAAAGTGCCGCCGGGGAACTCAAGAAGCTCTCCGGCCATGCAGTTATCCAGCCCATAGACCCTCGCAATACCGTCACCGACCTGGATGACGGTTCCGAAATCCGAGACGTCAAGGGCGTTGGAGTAGTTTTTGATCTGCTCCTTGATGACCGCACTTATTTCTTCAGGTCTTAAATTCATTTAATATTTCCTCCTGACGAGAGCAATGCTACATCTTCATGGCATTGCCCAGATTTTCAAGACGCGAGCGCAGGCTTGCGTCTATAATTTTTCCGTCGATAAGGATCTTGACTCCGCCTATCAGAGTCTTGTCGATCTCATTCTCGAGTTTGACGTTTTCACCGAGCAGATCGGATACCTTCTGCTGCATATCTGCGAGTCGCTCATCCGAAACAGGCTGTGCCGAATATACAGTTCCGAATGCGATGCCTTCCTCTTCGTTCCTCAGCTTTTTGAAATCTCTGATGATCTGCTCGTACCGCCCGATCCTGTGATTGTCTATGAGGATATACAGAAAATTCTCCAGTTCTTCGCAGATCCTTCCGGAAAAGACATTGCCGATGATCTCTTTCTTTTCAGCCATCGAAATGCCCGGGAAGGTGAGAAGTTTGAAGAAGTCCCCGTTTTCTTTGAACACGTCAAGGACGGCAAGGGCCTCTTCTTCGATCTGTTCGACCTTACCGACGTCATGCGCCGCTGAGAACAGGGCGCCTCCATATGTCCTGTCAACGGTTAATTCTGCCATTTAGTCGTACCTACCTCTTCCATCACCTGATCAAGGATCTGTTCCTGGCCGTTGACCTCGATATCCTTCTCCATGATCTTTTCAGCCATCATAAGAGCCAGCTCGCTGATCTGATCTCTCACATCAGCCAGAGCGCTCTCTTTCTCCTGTTCGATCTCAACGCGGGCTTTCTGGACTATGTCGTCAGCCTGCTTGTTCGCTTCTTCGATGATCGATGCCGCCCTCAGTCTTGCCTGATCGGTCGCTTCCTTGATGATATCGCGGCCCTCAGCCTCAACATTGGCGATTCGTTTCTCGTAATTAGCGAGCTTTTCGTCGGCTTTTCTGTTAGTCGCTTCCGCGCTGTCGAAGGCATCTTTTATGGTCTGTCTCCTCATGTCGAGCATGTTGATGAAAGGTCTGTAAAGGAACTTTCCAAGCACGCCGACCAGGATGATAAAGTTGATCAGATAAAAGACAAACTCTATCAGGCTAATTCCTAATGCTTCAACCATGATTACTTCCTTCGATTAAACCTAAATTATACCTTCGAATAGAGCAGGAACGCTATTACAAGACCATAGATCGTCAGCGATTCCATGAACGCGAACGCCAGGATCATGTTCGTTCTGAGCATACCCGCCGCCTCAGGCTGACGAGCCATTCCGTCAAGCGCTTTACCTGCTGCGATACCCTGACCGATTCCAGGTCCTATAGCCGCAAGACCTACTGCCAGCGCTGCTCCTAATGCTACCATACCCATAGTTAGTACTCCTTTCATGCTAGTCTCTTAAGACTTGTTTCGTTATATATCAAATTTTAAATTTGATCGATCTCCGAGCCGCCTTTCCGGCGGCGCCCCTTTACAGGGTCTCCAGTTCTTCTCCTTCGATCTCTCCGGCCTCCGTGAAGTATATCGCCGTCAGCAGCGAGAATACGAGGGCCTGGACGAGTCCCATCAGTACGGACAGCGCCTGCATGACTACAGGAAGTCCGATCGGGACCATCGTGAAGAACTGATGTGTTACCGTCTCTTCACCGAATACGTTACCGTAAAGACGCATCGTCAATGAAAGCGGTCTTACCACCATTTCTATGCACATCAGCGGGAAGAGGAACGCGAACGGTTTGAACAGATGCTTGAAATACTTCGGTCCGTGGTTCGCTCTGATGCCGACGAACATCGTCATGAAGAAAACGAATATCGCCATCGCAGCAGTACAGTTGATGCTCGCTGTCGGCGGCTTCAGTCCGGGAAGCTCTCCCGCTGCGGGGAGGAGTCCGGAGTAATTGCAGAACAGGATGTAGATGAACAGTGTTCCTACGATTGGGAAATACTGTCTGCAAAGTTTCTTGCCCATGATCCCTTCAAAGAATCCATACAGTTTTCCTATGCTGATCTCAACCATGTTCTGCAGCCTGCCTGGTTCTTTCAGCTGCATGTTGCGTCCTGCCAGGATCGCGATAACGCATAGTATGATAGTTATCACCGTGCTGGTAACCATCCCGCTCGTGATACCCATCGCGTTCAAATTTTCCATCATAGATACAGTCATGATCTGTCTGCACCACCCTTCATGCGGTCTCTTGTCATTTCCTTGCGCCTGCGGTGATGAAGTTCATCGCCACGAGGCCTGTTGCTGCGCCGAGGAGGAACGATACCCATTCCACCGGCACTATATTCCTCATAAGGAAAACGATAACTAAAATAATGATATTAAGCGCATTGCTTGCCAATAGTCTGCCGTAAACCTGAGCGGATTCGTTGTTGTAGCCTTCCTCGTTGCTCTTGTCGATATATCTGCTCCATATGAGCTTGTTCTTGATAAATCCGAGCAGGCCTCCGGTCAGCAGGCCGGTCAGCGCCCCTATCACATATTCCAACTATGATTTCCTCCGATTACGAATATTCATAATAAATTATACTTGTTTCAAAAAAAATGTAAAGCAGGCGTGAAAATTAGTACAAGAAAATACAAGGCAGTACAAGATCTCACCTCCGCGCCCGTATTGCATTTTCCACCATACTTTCCCGATTGCGTCATATGTTGCTTATTACATTCCTCACCCATTTTTTTGATATGAATCTTGCCATCACGATGAACACTTTCACAACAAGTTCCATTTTTGAAAGAGCCACCGCGATGTAGATCGGCCAGTGCATCACCGCTGTCGAGATCCACGCCATGGGAACGCCTATCAGCCAGATCGTTCCGACGTCGGCCAGCATAGCGAATCTGGTGTCGCCTCCGCTCCTGAGGACTCCCGTCACCAGAGCTCCGCACAGCACGTCGACCGTCAGCACCCCGCTGAACACCAGCAGTATCAGCCTCGCGTCCCTGGTCCCTTCTTCTGTGAAGTTGAAGAGCGATACCATCGGGCCGGAGCATAAAGCCAGCAGCACGCTCGCTATCACTCCCACCAGAACGCATGCCTTCAGTATCGTCTTCGCTATGTCATACGCCTCCTCAAGCTTTCCCTCGCCGAGCTTCGCGCCTATTATTATCAGCGCCGCATCTCCCAGGCTGAACGCTCCCATAATGAAAAGGACGTCTATCGTCTCTGCGGCCTGATATGCCGCATATTCGGTGACGCCTACCCTGGCATACGCCGCAACGTACATAGAAGTCGCAACAGACCAGGCCCCTTCATTTATCATCGTAGGAAGCGAATTCCTGACTACACGGACGGCGAGCTCCCTGCTCCATCCGAAGAATTCCCTCAGCGGTCCCGCGATCTTGTTCTTCCTTACGAATATGACGATGATGTCCAGCGACAGTTCGACGATGCGCGAAACGACCGTAGCGAGCGCAGCTCCTCTTACGCCAAGTGCAGGAAGACCGAAGTGTCCGAATATCAGCACCCAGTTCATGAACGTGTTCATTGCAAAGGCGACGAACGATATGTACATCGGGATCTTCGTCTGTTGCGTCGACCTGAGGGACATCTCAAGGATGATGAGCACGGGCATCAGCAGGAAGCACGCAGACCCCCACCTCACATACTGCGACCCTAGTTCGATAGTCTGCGGTATGTTCGTGAACACACGCATCACGACCTCCGGAGCGAAAAATGCGAACATGAAAAAGACGAGTCCGACCGCTTCGCATATCACGATAGCGAACCCCATCGTCTTCCGTATATTAACAAGATCCTTAGCTCCCCAGAACTGGGCTACGAACGTGGATGCTCCCGCCGAGAATCCGAACAGGAAGATCCAGCCGATGAAATATATCTGCATACCGGCGCCGACAGCGCCGAGCTCCGCTTCCCCCATGAACCCGACCATAAGATTGTCGATCAGATTCAGCGAAGAAGCGACCAGGCTCTGCAGCGCAATAGGCACTGCAACAACAGCCAACTGCCTGTACAGTTCTCTCTTTGAGCCCTTACTTTTTAGATTTTCCATCCTTTTCGAGTTCCACTATCCGAAGACCGGCTTCCTCGAGTATCTCTACAGCCATCTCATCGGGGTAGCCCTCGTCGACTACGATCCTCTGGATCCCGGCATTGATGATCATCTTCGCGCAGATGACGCAGGGCTGATGCGTGATATATATCGTCGCCCCTTCGATGCTCTGTCCCCAGTTCGCAGCCTGGATAATAGCGTTCTGCTCCGCGTGCAGAGCGCGGCACAGTTCATGTCTCTCGCCCGAAGGGATGTTGTGCTGCTGTCTGTAGCAGCCGCCCTTCTCCGCGCAGTGAGGTATGCCCTTCGGCGCGCCGTTGTATCCCGTCGACAGGACGTGCTTGTCCTGGACGATCACGGCGCCGACGTTTCTTCTGAGGCACGTCGACCTCTTAGCCGCGAGTTTAGCCATCTCCATGAAGTATTCATCCCAGCTCAAACGTGTGTCTTCCATTGGTCGTCCTCCCCGTAAAAGACCTCCGCCAGATAAAGTCCCTCGGGCGGAGCAGTGTGGCCGGCAAGGGTCCGGTCTTTTTTCTCCAGCATTTCATATATGTCTCCGGCGCCGATCCTGCCCCTTCCGACATCGACCAGCGTACCGGTAATTATCCTTACCATATTATACAGGAAGCCGTCACCCATCACAACAAGATCGTATCCGGCCGAACGCTCCCCGTCTTCGCATACCGAGCCGTCCTCGCGTACCCGGTCCATAGTAAGCGACCATATCGTCCTCACCGTGGAATCTTTCGGATCCGCGCCTGCGGCCTCGAAGCACTTGAAGTCGTGCGTCCCTTCTATGATCTTCGCAGCCTCATGGACCGCATCCATATCCAAGCCCTCTTCGACGCCATAGAAATATCTCGACTCGAAGGCCGATACATGATGCTTCATCCTGTATATGTATTTCTTTCCCTTCGCGGAGAATCTCGCGTGAAAATCAGCTTCCTTCTCCTCCGCGGAAACGATCCTTATATCTCCGGGAAGCGCGTTGTTCAAAGCAAAGGCTATCCTCTCCGTCGGGATGCCGGGCTCCAGATGGAAACTGGCGCGCTGCCCCAGAGCGTGCACTCCCGCGTCCGTCCTCGACGTCCCGTTGATCTTGATGTCGCGTCCGAGGACCCGCCTCAGGGCATTCTGCACTTCGCCCTGCACCGTAGGAACGTTTGGCTGTATCTGCCATCCCGAGTAAGCGCTTCCGTCATATTCTATTGTGATCAGGATATTTCTTTCCATTTTACAGATGCTGCCGGCTTATCTCGGCAATACTATGGTCTTGTTGTCCTTCGACTCCCTGTAGAGCACGAAAACTTTGCCGATGGCCTGGACGAATTCCGCGCCCATCTCCTCAGCAAGTTCGTTCGCGACCTCCTTCGGATCGAGCGCCGCTCCGTTCTGGAGTTTCACCTTCACGATCTCGCGCGCCTCGAATCCGTTCTCGATCTCCTTCTTGATATTCTCAGTCAGGCCGTTGACTCCGATGTATACCGTAGCCGGAGTCTCCTGCGCGATCTGTTTGAGATATCTCCTCTGTTTTCCGTTTATCATTCTTCTTTTCTCTTTCTGTTCTATGTTTTCTGCCGGCTCTTCTTCCGCCGGTCATTCCGCACGGATCAGATCACGGCGTGGCTTATATTCACCGTCATCCAGATTGCCGCGCATGCAGCCAGGAAAAACGCCGGCGGCTCGGTCTCTGCGAACGCCCTTTCTTTTCCTATCCTGCCGGCGGTCATAAAGA
>JAEEGL016952086.1_pt1 | contig 10323 bp, 8 predicted proteins | sample 9134231 | NCBI WGS metagenome assembly JAEEGL01 (sample SAMN16246548, study PRJNA631951) | gut metagenome | biome: gut microbiome; feature: rumen; material: fiber-attached | host: Bos | place: Iran: Karaj | collected 2018-10
GCCCGAACTGTATGCCGACATCGTGCAGAACGGCATCTACCTCACTGGTGGCGGTGCACTGCTGCGCGGACTCGACAAGCGCCTGACGGACAAGATCAATATCCCCTTCCGCGTACCCGAGGACCCGCTGCACAGCGTGGCCAAGGGCGCTGGCGTTGCACTGAAGAACGTCGACCGCTTCTCGTTCCTGATGAGGTAATAGCCCCCAGAGGAAACCATGGAGGACCTCATAGCTTTCCTGACAAAGAAATTCCACTGGCTGCTCTTCATTCTGCTGGAGCTTGTCAGTGGGATACTGCTGTTCCGCTACAACAGCTATCAGGGAAGCGTGTGGGTATCGTCGGCCAATGCCGTAGCAGGCAAGGTCTTTGAGTGGACCTCAGGCGTGGAGCAGTTCTTCAGTCTGGAGGAGCGCGCCCGCCAACTCACCGACCGCAATGTCACTCTGGAGCGGGAACTGAGCCTGGCACGGCAGGAACTCATAGAACTGAAGGGCGACAGCCTGGCCTTCGACAGCGTGATGCTGAACGTAGCCAACGAGTTGCACTTCCTGCCGGCAAAGGTGGTGAGCAACAGCCTGCGGCGACCCGACAACCTGCTGACCATCGACAAGGGCCGTGCTGACGGCGTCAGACCCGACATGGGCGTGGTCAGCGGCAGCGGCCTGGTGGGGGTGGTCTACATGTCGAACCAGCACTACAGCGTGGTGATGCCGCTGCTGAACATCCATTCGCGCGTCAGCTGTGCCATCCGCGACAAGGGCTACTTCGGCTACCTGGTGTGGGACGGCCGGAATGCTACCGACGCCTTCCTGGAGGGAGTGCCACGCCATGCACAGTTCAAGCGTGGCGAGTGGGTGGAGACCAGCGGCTATAGCGACATCTTCCCCCCGGGCATCACAGTAGGACAAATCATCGACATCGGCAATTCGCCCGACGGTCTGTCCTATCGCATGCGCATCAGGCTGAACACCGACTTCGGCTGCCTGCGCGAGGTGAGCGTCATCACCGACGACACCTTCTCAGAGCGCATACAGTTGATGAAGTCTGCACGCGACTCCATGGCGCTGGCACGGTAGAAAGAATAAGTGATAAGTGAATAGTTGACGATGACCATTGACTCACTACGGCGGTTGGCCGTGTTCATAATGCTCGTTCTGCTGCAGGTGCTGGTGTTCAACCGCATCTGGCTGCTAGGCGTGGCCACACCTATGCTCATCGCCTACTTCATCATTGCGCTGCCACGCAACTATCCCCGCTGGGGTGCACTGCTGTGGGGCTTCTTCATGGGACTGAGCGTAGACATGTTCTGCAACACGCCGGGCGTCACCTCGGCACCCATGACGCTCATCGCCCTGCTGCAGCCCTATCTCATAGAACTCTTCCTGCCACGCGACGCCGAGCCCGACATCAAGTCGTCGGCACGCTCGCTGGGCATTGCCCATTTCCTCAGCCTGGCATCCATCCTGGTGATCATCTTCTGCCTCGTGTTCTTTGCCTTAGAGGCCTTCACCTTCGACAACTGGCTCTATTGCCTGAAGTGCGCGGGAGCCAGTTCGCTGCTTACCGTCATTCTCATCATGGCATTCGAAACTGTTAGACGATGAAGAACTATGGGTTGGAATACAGGAAATTCGTCGTGGCGGGGGTGGCAATCTTCATCGTCACGGCCTACATCCTGCGGTTGCTCAGCCTGCAGTTGATGAGCGATGACTATAAGCAGAATGCTGACAACAACGCCTTCCTGAACAAGATTGACTACCCCGCCCGGGGCATCATCACCGACCGTAATGGCGAGCTGCTGGTGTATAACCAGCCCAGCTACGACATCATGGTGGTGGAGAACGAGGCTCGCGACCACTTTGACACGCTGGAGTTCTGCCAGACGCTGAACATCACCCGCGACGACTTCGACCGCCAGCTGAAGGCCATGCGCGACAAGCACCGCAATCCGGGCTACTCACCCTACACCCAGCAGCTGTTCATCAGCCAGCTCTCTGACCACGACTTCAGCGTCTTTCAGGAGAAGTCGTACCGTTTTCCTGGTTTCTACGTACAGCGGCGCAGCATCCGCCAGTATGAATACCCCTATGCTGCCCATGTGTTGGGCGACGTGGCGGAGGTGAGCGAGGCCGACATTGAGGCCGACGACTACTATCTGCCCGGTGACTACATCGGCAAACTGGGCGTGGAGCGTTTCTATGAGAAGCAACTGCGTGGCGAGAAGGGCGTACAGGTGCTACTGCGCGATGCCCACGGTCGCATACAGGGCAGTTATCAGAATGGTGCCTACGACCGCAAGCCCGTGCCGGGCAAGAACCTCACCCTGGCCATCGACAAGGACCTGCAAGCCTTGGCAGAGCGCCTGCTGGAAGGCAAGATTGGCAGCATCGTGGCCATTGAGCCCAAGAGCGGCGAGGTGCTCTGCATGGCATCCTCGCCCAGTTATGACCCACGCATGATGGTGGGCCGGCAGCGTTCGCAGAGCCATCGCCAGCTGAGCCAGGACCCATGGAAACCGCTGCTCAACCGCAGCATCATGGGCCAGTATCCTCCCGGCTCGACCTTCAAGCCCACGCAGGGCCTGACCTTCCTCAGCGAGGGCATCATCACCGAGCGGACGCCCTACCCCTGCTATCGCGGCTTCGTGTTCAAGGGCCTGCGCGTGGGCTGTCACGGCCACGGCTCGCCACTGCCCCTCGTGCCCGCCATTAGCACCTCGTGCAACGGTTTCTTCTGCTGGGGACTCTATCACATGCTGGGCAACACCACGAAGTATGGCAACGTGCAGACGGCCATGAACACCTGGCGCGACTATATGGTGTCGATGGGCTTCGGCTATCCGCTGGGCGTCGACCTGCCAGGCGAGAAGCGTGGCCTCATCCCCAATGCACAGTTCTACGACAACGCCTATAAGGGCGAATGGAGCGGACTCACCGTCATCTCCATCGCCATCGGCCAGGGTGAGGTGAACGCCACGCCGCTGCAGATAGCCAACCAGGCTGCCACCATCGCTAACCGTGGCTACTTCATCACACCGCACGTGGTAAGGGAGATTCAAGGTGAGCCACTGGACACACTCTACACCACGCCGCGCAAGAGCCTCGCACCGCAATGGGCCTACGAGTTGGTGGTGAAGGGCATGCGCTCAGCAGCGCTCGGCGGCACGTGCAAAGCGCTGGGCCACTACGACTTCATGCCCTGCGGCAAGACGGGCACCGCCCAGAACAAAGGCCACGACCACAGTGTCTTCATGGGCTTCGCACCGATGGACGAGCCGCAGATAGCCGTGGCAGTGTATGTGGAGAACGGCGGATGGGGAGCCACTTATGGCGTGCCCATCGGCGGACTCATCATGGAGAAATTCATCAAGGGAGAGTTGTCGGAGGCTTCACAGCATCGAGCCCCCGAGATACAGAACCGCCGCATCAACTACGGCACGGCGGATAGGTCGGACCCCCAACCGCCCCCCCTTCTGCCCCCGAGGGGGCTACTATAGACCCTACCCTTCAAGCAAAACTATAGAAGCCCCCTCGGGGGCCGTAGGGGGGGCTTTGGGGGCTTTGGAGGCCGTAGGGGGCTTTGGGGGCTTTTTGGGGGGCGTTTACCCTAGGGTGGTTGAGGAATCAGGGGTGAGGTCTTTTTGGCGGCGGGCCATGCGCAACTGATGCCCATAGACAAGGCAGGCCAGCCCACAGTAGGCCACGGCCTGAATCCAAAGGATGCGCAGCTCAGGCATCACGTCGTTCACCGATGCACCCATTGTATTCAAGCGGATGTAAGCCCTGGCGCCAAAGGTGCTTGGGAAGAGCCATGAGATGCCCTGCCAGAAGCCAGGAATGCCAGCCTGCGGCCATGACACGCCGGTGAGGAAGAGCAGCGGCACTGACACAAAGACCATCAGCAACATCACATTCTCACGATAGCGCACCATACAGCTCACCGCCAGTCCGAAGAACACGCAGGCGGCGATGTAGGGTATCATCAGCATCAGTAGACTGCTACCACTGGCCAGCATGGGGAAGGAGAACATGCGTGGAACGACCAAAGCGAGGTAGGCACCCATCACAGCGTAAATCATCATATAGCACAACGACTTGCCACACACGATGCGGTAGACGCCGCTGTAGTGGGGAGAGTTAGGCACCAACTGGCCGTTGCGGTGACGTTCGCGTGCCGTGCCGGCCGACATGCCGATGCCCAGTACAAGCGTCTGCTGCAGGATAAGCATCAGCACGGCTGGCAGCACACCGCTGCCATAGCCGCCAGAGGGATTGAACAGCGGCACGTCATCGTAGGCCAGAGGCTGCACGGAGATGGCATCCTCGCGGTCGGTGTAGTGCCGTGCCATGCTCATCTGCAACTCCTTGCCCATGTCCTGCGAGACGAGCATGGCCGTCTGGAAGATGGCCTTATAGGTAAGCATGAGGGCCATGTCACAATAGACACTGATGGTGCCCTGCTCCATGCGCCCCACACGCTGGGAAAAGTCAGAGGGGATGAGGTAGACGCCCTTCACCAACTGGCGACTGACCAGCGACTGGGCCTCGTCGAGGTCGTCGGCATAGAACGCCACACGCACATCGGGCGAGGCATCGCACTTGCGGATGAACTGTCGGGAGAGATGCGAGTGGTCCTGGTCGACGACCACCACAGGCACGTCGTGCACCACCTCATTATTATATATCCATGAGTAGAGCAGCGGATAGACGAGCGGCACCAGGACGATGAAGATGAGCACGCCCTCGTCGCGGAACACCGTCCTCATCTCCTCCCACCAGATGTAGGCAGTATCATATAGCGCTTTACGGAATGTAGACATAGTTGAGCATCGCATTTTTTATTTTTCTGACCACAAACCACGGCAGCAGTGTGAAGCCGATAAGCGCTACCAGGTGGAACCAGCTGTCGATGAGCGGGTAGCCGTTGAACACCGTAATCTGATAGAGCATGTAGTAATGGCGCAGCGGGAAGAGCCACGACAGCGCCTGCAGCGGCTCGTCCATGCCCATGATGGGGAAGGCGGAGCCGGCCATGGAGAGGCTGAGCACTGCCCATAGCGAGCAGACACTCATCGACATGCGCAGCGAGGGCATCAGGCCGAAGGCAAAGATGCCAAAGCCGATGGAACTGATGACCTGTAGCAGGCACAGCAGGATAATCATCTCAATGCCGCCCTGACGTGGGAAGTGCAGCACATGGTAGATGTAGAACTCGTAGAAGGCGATGACGGCCATGAACACGAGCGTCTGGATGAGGAACTTGCCGATGATGGCCACCACGATGTTGCCTCCGGCCTTGTCAAGCCACTCCTTGCCCGAGCCAAACTTCAGTTCCATGCCAAGCGAGTAGGCTGAGAGGAGGAACATGAAGAGCATCATGATGCCCGGCACGAAGACGGTGGAGAGGTAGACGTTATAGTTGCTCCAGGGGTTGCCTATCTGGTGGGAGTCAATGCACACCGGCTGCAGGAATGCCTGTATCTGCCGGTCAGTGAAACCCCTGGCCCGCATGGTGGCCTGCCCCACGGCGGCTGAGCCCAGCGTGGAGATGGTCTTGAGGTCTTTCATCAGCAGCGACCCCGCCATGATGCTGGTCTGGGTGTAGTAATACGACACCTTAGGCTGGCGCCCGGCCAGCAACTGCTCCGACATCCCCCTTGGAATGTAGATGAAGGCATAGATGTCGTTGGTCTGTATGGCGTGGCGCGCCTCGGCCACCGATGGATAGCGGGCCACCACGCGCGAGTTTTCGAAGGCGTCGAGCCGCCGCATCAGCGAGCGTGAGACAGTGCTGTTGTCAAGGTCCACCACACCGATGGGCAGGTCCTTGGGCGAGCCTTCGTCAAGCAGCGACGTAAAGAAAAACAGCACCATCAGCGGAAAGATGACCATGCAGAAGCCGTAGATGCGGTTCTTGTAAAGAATCCACATCTCGCGCTTGGTCAAGTCCCATATTTGGCGCAGACAGCTCATCACCTAAGGCTTAAGAATGAGTGACATGCCAGGGCGAAGTCCCTCAGGGGCATCCACCGGGCGCGCTTTCACCTCAAAGGTCTTCAGGTCGTACTGGCCGCTAGCCTTCGTGGCCTTCCACACGGCGTAGGACCCCTGGTCTTTCAGGTAGTACACCTTCATCTTCATGTCTTTGTTGAAGGCGGGCACGAAGACGTTAATCTCCGACCCCATCTTGATATTGCTCAGGAAATCCTCGCGGACGTTGAACGTGCCCCACAGGTCATCCATGATGGCGATGGACATGATGGGCGACCCCGTGCCCACCAGTTCGCCCACCTTCGGGAAGATGTCGGTCACCTCGCCGGCCATCTGTGCCACCTGCACCGTCTCGCCGATGTAGCTGTTCACCTCCTGTATGGCGCCACGCGCCCTGCCCACCTGTGCGGCGGCGGCCAGGCGCTCCTCCTGGCGTGCACCGTTCACGGCCATGTCATACTGGCTCTGTGCGGCCAGCATCTGGGCCTCCAGCGCCTTGTACTGTGCGTATGCCTCGTCACGCTTCTGCTCGCTCATCACGCCCTCGTCATAGAGGCGCTGCACGCGCTGGTACGACTTCTCGGCTATCTCCAGTCCGGCCTTCGCCTGCTGCAGCAGCTGGAAGGCGCCCTGTACCTGCTCCTTGCGAGCACCGTTGCGGGCCATCATCTCCATGGCTGAGGCAGCCTCCTCGGCACTCTGTGCCTGTTCCATCTTCGCACGCACCTCGGGGGCATCAAGGATGGCCAGCGTGTCGCCCGCCTTCACAAAGTCGCCCTCTTTCACGCGGAGCTCCAGGATGCGGCCGGGCACCTTGCTCGACACGCGGTATTCCTCCACCTCCACCTGGCCCTGAATGATTTCCGGGTCGCGGTCGAGTGCCAGGATACCGATGAGCGCCACGATGGCGATGACAATCACAAAGCCTGCAATGGCAAGCAGGATGTTTCTATGTTGACTTTTTGCTGACATGGAATATATACTATTTATCTATTTACTATTTATTATTATGCCTCTCACCTCTCATCTTTAAGAACTCCTACCGACTTCTGCAGCTCCACCTGCGACAGGCGGACGCCAATCTCAGCGTCAATCTTCTGCGACTGTGCTTGCAGCCATGCCGTCTGGGCCTCCATGACGGTGGTGGGAGTGATGACACCCTCCTGGAATCCCAGGTTGGCCATGCGCAGGTTCTCCTCGGCACGCTCGATGTTCGAGCGGGCCATCGTCAACTGTTTCATCGCCTCGTCCACACGGAAGGTGTTCTGGCTCACCTGCAGCTCTATCAGTTCGCGGGCCTCCTCCAGTTCCAGGTTGGCAATGGCGGTGGCCCCCTTCGAGGCACGCACCTTATATTTCACGTCACCCCAGTTCCAGATGGGCACACGCACCAGCAGTCCTATGTTCCACATGCCGCTGAACTTCTTCTCAAAGCCGTTCAGCACATTAGGGTTGCTGATGAGGTAGCCGCCGGTGAGGAGCACCTGTGGCAGGTTGCCCGCCTTCAGCAGATTGGTGGTCTGGTGTGTCATGTCAACGGTGTTCTGCAGCAGTTTCAACTCCGGACGGTTGGCAAAGGCCTGCTCAACGGTGGGCTCTGCCGTCAGCGTGGCATACGGGACGATGGTCTCCGTCTCTTCATCGGCCAGGGTGATGGCCTCGTTCACGGGCAGGCCGCAGAGTTGGCACAGCAGCATCTTCGACAGCACCAGACCGTCGTTTACCTTCGTCAGGGCCATCTCCGCCTCGTTCACCTTCACGCTCACGCTCAGGCCGTCGCTGCGGGTGGCTACACCCTCACTGATCATCTTGGCCACATCGTCATTGAGTTTCCGCACCACATTGACGTACGACTCGGCCAACTTCTGCTTGTGCTTCAGCGACACCACCTGCCAGTAGGCCTTGTCGATGTTGTAGAGCGTGGCCTGTCGGCGTGCCTCTGCGCTGTTGGCCGCCATGTCCTCAGCCAGGTCGGCCATTCTGTTGGCTGCCACGATGGCACCACCCATGAACAGCGGCTGCGTCAGCAGGATGGAGCCCGCCCAGATGTTGCGCGTGTCGGTGCGGAAGGCATCAACCACCTCCTGACCGAACTGGTTCAACACGCCCGACATGGTCTCTACGGTCTGGCCCATCTGCTGTGCCAGTACCTGCCCAATGGGTGTGGCCATTATCTCAGGGGCAATGCTGCCAGCCTGTTGCTTGATGCCTGTGCCGAGGATAGTGCCGAGGTTGCCCAGGGTCCGCTTCTGCCCATCGTTGAGGATTGACACCTCGCGGCTGGTGTGCTCATACGTTCCAACGGCGCTCACATGGGGCAGGTATTTCGTCCGTGCCGAGCGACGCAGGTCAGCTGTTACCTCCTGCTGCACCGCTGCCACACGCATCTGCTTGTTGTTGCGCAGCGCCATGGCCCGGCAACTGTCTAAGCTTAACAGCTGCTGAGCCCACGCGCCGAGAGGCAGAAGGGCAAGGAGAATCAATGGTATTTTTTTCATATCAATCGTTGGTGGGCCATGCGTCTCCCCTTAGCCAGGAAACTAGGAACCCGCTGTTTTAACACTGCAAAGGTACTACTTTTATTTTGTTTTTATTCTTATTATAGTGTTAATTCAGACTAAAAACAGGGAAAAAATAGCACTTCTACCACAAGTTATTCAACTTTCACATGTCCTTTTGAGAGGTGAGCGGTGAGAGGTGAGAGGGGCCACGTCTTGGCCGTCAGGTTATCAGATTCCTGCTGGAGTTCTGCGATGGTGGCATCGGTCTCAGCGTTCACTTTTGGTGGGCAAAGAATCTATGGGCCATTTCTCCTTACAGTTTGTAACATCACCTGTCAAACCGTCTGCGCCAGTTCGTAGCGTGGCGACCCTTCGCCCTGCGGGACAAACTCCACCTGACCATCCTTGAAGAAGGTGGCTGTGCCCATTAACTTCTTCTCAATCAGTTCTTTGTCGTTCATATAACATTATTTTTTTAGTTATTGTTAAATGTAACAATGTAACATGTGACATTCATACTAAATGCTTCCAATCAGCCATAATCTCCCGCATTTCCTCAATGCACTTCTGCCGCACTTCCTCATTCTGGAAGGTTAGGTAGCGGTCGAGGACGGTTTCAACGTCGTCGCCTGCCTTCAGGTCGGCGGCTTTTGCGGGGTCAGTGGAGCCTTCCTACGGTCCCCGAGGAGGGCTTCTATTGTTTTGCTAATAGGGGCAGAAAAGGGACCTTGAGGGCCGGCTTTCCGAACAAGCAAGCGTTTCTGAGCAAAAGGACAGCGCTTCTGGCCGCAAACGGCCGCCACGGCTCCCGCACCACCGGCACCCGGCCCCCCATTCCCCCCCAACTGGGGGGGGGTGGGCTGCGCCGTCATCCGTTGCAGGTCTATATACTCTTCCCCCTTTTCCTCTCAGCCGCCGTGCCCGTTGGTTCTCCAACGGGGAGCGAAGCCCCCTCCACTCAAGGGAGGGGAGGGGCTGCGCCGTCACCCGTTGCAGGTCTATATACTCCCCTCCATTATAAAAACCCTCCCCATCTAACGACAAAGGCGTTAAAGAATTATAGGAAAGTGGCGGTAATTAGACAACAATTTTGTATCTTTGCACCCACGGAACAGAAATAAACGAAAACTATACCAACAATGACAAAGAGATTCCTTACGCTGGCGGCATCCGTAACCCTGTCGCTGGCACTCAGCGCACAGACGGCACCACAGTCGTGGACGGCCGACAACGGCAACGGCACGTTCACCAACCCACTGTTCTACGACGAGTTCAGCGACCCCGACATTCTGCGCGTGGGCGATGACTACTACCTGGCCGGCACCACCATGCATGCTGTGCCCGGACTGGTCATCCTCCATTCAAAGGACCTGGTGAACTGGGAGAACGTCAGTTATTGCTTCGACCGCTTCGTCTTCCAGGATGATGCCTTCTCGCTGAAGAACCACAAGGAGATTTACGGGCAGGGCATCTGGGCACCCTGCATCCGCTATGCCAACGGCCAGTTCTATGTCTTCAGCAACGTTAATGGCAAGGGCCTGCAGTGCTACACCGCCAAGGACATACGCGGGCCATGGACACATCATAACATGCAGGGCAACATCTACGACCTGGGCGTGCTCTTCGACGACGACGGCAAGGTGTACGCCATCCATGGCTACGGCACGGTGAAGTGCACGGAGCTGAAGGCCGACATGAGCGGTCCCGTGGAGGGTACCGAGCGTGTCATCATTCCCGAAGGCAACGGGGTGGGCGAAGGCCATCACATGTATAAGATTGACGGCATGTACTACCTCATCTCGACCGACTACTCGCCCAACGGCCGCACGC
>JAEEGL010415901.1_pt1 | contig 10322 bp, 4 predicted proteins | sample 9134231 | NCBI WGS metagenome assembly JAEEGL01 (sample SAMN16246548, study PRJNA631951) | gut metagenome | biome: gut microbiome; feature: rumen; material: fiber-attached | host: Bos | place: Iran: Karaj | collected 2018-10
ATATGAATAAGAACTTGTTTTTTAAAAAAAGTGATTTTTAAATTAAAACAAATGGTTAATCTATTTAAAGTGACTTAATTATTATAGAAGTAGCTAGCCGATTTTAGATTATAGATTAAAAGTTGAATTTTTAGTGATTGATTTTTTAATTGGTTTTAAATAAGTTTTTGATTTGAAATTTTGAAAAGATCCTATAAAATATTAGAAACATTTATATTTGATTTTTTATAAATTTTAATGTAAATAAAGTTTTATTGGATTAAGTTTAAATTAGCTTAATTAAAACAATTATTACAAATAATGATAATAACTTTATTAAAAAAAGTATGATAAATCTGGATTGAAGCCTCCTCAGCGGTTTAATGTGAGATACATTAACCTAATGTATCTTAATACGGTTAGATGATTGGGCTTTGATTTGGTGAAAATCATGCTTTTTTGGCAAATTTTTTAAAAAAATTTGTCTTGCAAAAATGTACTGGAGTATATTAAATGAAAATTAATAATAAAATCATTATACTGGCAATGTTGGTCATGATGATTGCATGTGTAAGTGCAGTATCAGCAACTGACATTGAGAGCGCAGACAATGTCACTGATGTCATCGAAGTCGATGAAGTCACTGACGTTGTCGAAGAGGATGTAATTGATGATGTCTCTGAGGACGTCGTTGAGGAATTAAGTACAGTAACTTCAACTAATGCGGTTACTGTTACAAATGATAATTATAATAATTGTTTTGACAATGGTGTAATGAACACAACAGATGATTTAACTTTTGTTGGAAACTTTGATGCAAAAACATTTGGTAACTTTAAAATAAATTCTGCAATTAATATTGATGCATCACAAGCAACATTCACAAATGTTGGATTTGACTTAATTGCAGATAATATTAAATTAAATGGCGGAAAATTCATTAAAACTACTGCAGCAACAAATATTGCAAATATTAATGTAGAATCATCTAGCTCTTCAATAACTGGTGTTGAAGTAACTGATGTAAATATAGATATCGATACTCCATCTACAACTGATTATTTTGCAATCAATGTATTGAATGCTGCAAATACAAAATTATTAAACAATGTAATTAACTATGAAGTGCCTGTTGCTACTACTAATTATAATCACATTATTAGAGTGGTATCAAGTTCAGGTGTCACTGTATATAAAAATAATATAACTGGAAAATTACCTTTAAAAGCTGTTGACTTTTCACAGACTTTCCCAAGCATCTACACTGACCAAGTAGCTGGTGTAGCAGTACAAAGCTCAAATGGATTTAACTTCACAGGAAACAAATTAGACATAATTGGAAATGACCGTTTAGGAGGATATCCTACATTAGATGCATTAATAATTGTTCAATCTTATAATTCTTACATTACTGGAAACACAATTAATTTAAGAGATAATGTTTCTGGTTTGGAAGATACAAATTATTTATATGCTGTTGATGTTTATGAATGTGATAATATTACTATAGATGGAAATGTGATTAGAATTAATAGTGATGGAGGTAATCTTACTGTAAATGGTACTGGTGCTGCTTATGGTGTTCAATTAACTGGTCCTCACATTGGTGTTATAATTTCAAACAATAATATTACAACTGCCAACAATGGTCCTAACTTAGGTATTTATTCACAAAACTACTATGGTGGAACTAGTTTAACCATCACTGGTAACAGAATTAATGTTACTGGTCGTGCTGGAGATAATCCATGGGCATTAGTCTCAGGTATGGAATTACAAGACGATTATGCATATGTAAGTGGAAATATTATTCGTGTTAATAATACTGCAGGTTATGACCCAGATTATTGTGCATATGGTATAAGTTATTCTCAAAATACTTATTCTGGTAGGCCTAATGATTTTTATATTTATGGTAATGATGTTGAAGTGATAAATGGTGAGTGGGCTATTTATTTAATTGTATCTACTGAAAATATTGAAAATAATATATTAGAAACAACAACAAAATCTGGGGATGATGCAATATACATGCCATGATATGGTTTGTGTAAATTTAATTTTGGGATTTTTATTAAATACCTATTTATTTGATTATTATGAATTTTAAAAAAATTATTATTTTATCTATTTTCATTTTGCTTCTATCTTCAATAAATTTTGTTTTTGCGTCTGATTTGAATGCTACTGATTTAAATCATGAAAACTCTCTTCAGTTAGGTGTTATTGAAGAAAATTCTATACAAGTTTCTACTCAAACTTCATTAAAATCAAGTATTGATGAAAATTTTGTTAATGATAGTGGGCAATTATCCTGTGATTGTGTTATTTATGTTGGTAAAAATATAACTGAAGATGGTGGAAATGGGTCAGATAATAATCCATTTTCATCTTTGGATATTGCAAGTCAAAATTTAAGTGATGGCAAATCAAATGTAACAATTAATATTTTTGATGGAGATTATAAAATTGGAAGCGAATTAAATTTTAATGTTGATAATCTTATTATTAATGGTATGGGTAATGTAACTATTAAAAAATTATATAATGATAAAACTTCTTTGCAAACAATTAGTTTATCTTCAAGTACTGCCAATATTACATATAATAATATAATTTTTGATGCTACTAATTGGACAAAAACTTTGGCGATGAAGTTTTATCCGTTTTATGGATCTTCAACAAATCATGTAATTTTTAACAACTGTACCTTTATAGGCCATCCTAAATCATCATTTTATAATAGTAATAAAATTTCCTGTACAAAATTTATAAACTGTATATTTTATTATCCGGGTTATAATAAACCTTTAATTTCTACTACACAATCAACTATTCCAATTAATATTTCATGGGAATATTGTGCTTTTTATTTTCCGGATTTTGTAAGTTATAGTCAAGGGGGTTTATATTCAGGGTTAAGATATAATGATGAGGGTACTCTTTTACAAAATATTATTTTGAAAAATGTGTGGTTTGGACAAAATGACCTTCCAGGGTATTTAACTAGTGGAACTCTTCTTTCTGATGGTAAAAGAGGTCCTAATTATGAGTTTCCAATTTCAAGATATGCCCAATTTTCTGTATCTCAAATATATTTAGGCAATAATCAATATGAGATAGTTGGGAAGTTAACTTGGAATGGTACTGACGACCAAGATGGCATGGAAAACTTCCAACCTATGGTCGTTAATTTACAATCTTCTACTGGTGATATTAATCAAACTGCAACTTTAGTTAATGGTACTTTCAGAACTATTTACACAAGTTCCAATTCAACACATAAAGTAACTGCCATATTAGACAATGAAGAAATTGAATTAGAATTCACTAAAGTAAACATCACTGCTAACCCAGTAAGTATTTACTATGGTGATGATCAAAATATTACATTCAATTTCACTCAACCAATTACTGCTAATGTTACTGTAACAGTTTCCAATGGAAGTTACAATAAAACTGAAAAAGTAGAAATCATTGATAAAGATTCAATAACATACACTGTTCCTGATACTTTAAAAGAAGGTATTTATAATGTTGAGATTAGTTTAGATGGAAACAACTTGTTTGGTTCTAATTCCACTACTTTAACAGTTTCTAAAGTTAGCGATTATACTTTTAACATTGACATTCAGGATAATGGTAATATTAAGGTGGGGGATGATTTAGTCATCACTGTTGAATTGCCTGAAGATGTTTCTGGTAATGTCACAGTTAAAGTAAATGACAATCCTGAAATCACAAAAGAAGCAACTCCAAATACTGTAATTACAATCAATAATTTAGTAGGTGGAAACAATAACATTACCATTGCATATACTGGTAATGAGAAGTATGCTGCCAAAACCAGTGAGCCTCAAGTGGTCACCGCACAAAAGATTAGTGTTCCTGATGGGGATAATGCATTGAACATTACTGCTCCAGCAGACAGTGCAACACCAACCTACAGCATAAACATGCCTAAGGATGCAACAGGTAACCTGACTGTAATTGTTGATGGAAAAGACAAATACACTAAGGAATTAGTAAATGGTTCTGCTACCATTACTCTTCCCGAATTGTCTGCAGGAAAACATGACATAAATGTGACATATTCTGGTGATGCTAAATACGAAAGCATTTCAAAAACCACTTCAGTAAATGTTCCAGCTAAAAGCACTCCTGCAAAAAAACCAGTGGTCAAAAAAGCCGCTACAAAAATAACTGCTAAAAAGAAAACCTTTAAAGCTAAAAAGAAAGTTAAAAAATACACTATAACTTTAAAATCAGGCAAAAAACCTGTTAAAAAAGTATGGGTGACTCTTAAAATTAAAGGCAAAAAATTACTTAAGGCAAAAACCAATGCTAAAGGTAAAGCAACCTTTAAAATCAAAAAACTAACCAAAAAAGGCAAATACAAAGCAGTTATTAAATTCAAAGGAAACAAAAACTTCAAAGCAAGCAGTAAAAAAGTAAAAATAACCATTAAAAAATAGGGAATAACCTTTTTCTCTATTTTTCTTTTTTTTATTATTTTCTAAAAATAATGAGGAGTTTTTAGAGATTATGAATTTTAAAAGAATTGGGCCTGTGTTAATCGCAATATTAATTTTAATTTTAGGAATGGGTTTTGTTTCTGCAACAGATGATTTTAATGATACATTAACACATGATTCCCTAGAAAATCAAGAAAAAATTTCATTAACTCCTTGTATGGGAGTTACTTCACATGATTCAGATATTGGGGGTATGTCTGATTACACTCTTCAAAAAATCGAATCAAAAAATTCAAATGAAATAAATAATCAAAATAATGAAGTATTAATTGAATCAGGATTGCAAGATGAATTAAAGAGTTCTGATGATGCAATAATTGTAAATGATTGGAATGAACTACAGTATTATTGTTCATTAACTGATAAAGATTATACATTGAAACTAAAAGAAAATACTAATTTTTATCCAGTCAATCCCACAGATTCAAATCAACAAATTAAAATTAAGAATAATGTGAAAATTATTGGTAGTGAGGGAGCATACATTGGAGATAATTCTTCAGATGCTAGGATGATTAAGTTTATAGCATTTTTAGTTGAAGATAATGCTAATGTCGGATTGACATTAGATAATATCACTTTTAAATGGATTAAGGCCACCTATCCTCCTAAACAAATGGATGGTATTTTCATTCAAATGGGTGGTAAAAAAACCAGTCTAATTAGGAATTGTCAATTTTCAGATATTAAAGTAAAAGCAGGACATGCAACTATTATTTATCTTAAAAAAGGTTCTGCCGCTTTAGAAAATTGTAGTTTTATAAATTGTACTAGTAACTATGGGGTAGTTAGTGTTTATGACCCTTCAAGTGTAAAATCAGTTAGCATGGTTGTTCGTAATTGTTATTTTGAAGGAAATTATGCTGAAACTGAACCTGGATGTATAAATAATTGTGGAAAATTAACAGTTTATAATACTACATTTTTCAAAAATAGATCTTTTTGGTGGGCTGGAGCAATACATACTCATCTTGGTGGAAATACTACAATTTATGATTCCAACTTTACGGATAATGTAGCTGGATGGAATGGCGGAGCATTATACACTTATAGTTACTTACAAATTTATAATTCTGTTTTTGTAGGCAATAACTGTACCACTAACAATGGTGGTGGAGCAATAGGTGCCTGCGAATACCAATCTAATCCTCATATTTATATTGAAAAGTGTTTATTTGAAAATAATGCTAATAATTGTTGGGCATTAGATGAATTATCCACTTCGGGTACTGGTCGTGGTGGAGCAATATCTTTAATGGATAAAGGATCTATTGAAGTTCGCGATACTATTTTCATTGCCAATGCTGCATCTATAGGAACTGCAATTTGTGCAATTGATGCTCCAGGTTATGGATCTCCTGATATTATCTTAGTCAATAACTCTTTTATTAATCATACTCGTATGGGTGATGTATTGAATGTAAGAGTTGATGGAACCATTTTAAACATTTTTGATAATTATTTTTATGGCAATTCAATTGTATTTTCTAATTTAACACTTACTAAATTAAGTGAAGGCCGGGAACAGGCAACATTTAAAATCAATGCATCTTTAGCCAATCCAAGTTATTATGATGAAGATATCTTGGATAAAACATTGTACGATGTTTACATCAACAATAAGTATGCAAAAACAGTCAACACAACCACATTCACTATTGATTTCGGTGATTTGGATATTTGCGACATTTATGTAGTTCCAACAATTTCCAATAGAAAGTCCAATAGTGTGACTGCAACAAGCACTCGGGAATATATTTTTGTCTCCAAGTCAAATGGAGATGACAGCAATATGGGTGTTTCAAGAGATACTCCCGTCAACACTATCCAGAGAGCTTTGGAGCTTGCTCATAATTGTCAAAATATTATCCTGTTGGATGGGGATTATTCTGAAAATCTAGATATAGGTTATGATGTAACAATCAAGGGTGAGGGCAATGCTACATTAACTGGAAATGCCCATTTCACAGTTGATTCTAGCAGTTTCACCTTGAAGAATTTAAAAATAGTTAATGTTGCCGGCAACTTCATCAAGCAGAACGCTGGCAGTCTCTTGATTTCAAATTGTATCATCATCAACAATCAGGGGTTGCTGATTGACAATGGTGCCAACGTCAACATCATGAATTCAATTCTCTTGAACAACTCAAGAATCATTGATGGCAGTGGAAATTATGTTTTGGATTACAACTGGTGGGGAAATGCATTGCCTGATTTAAACGTCAATAAATACGTGACATTAAACATCACTGCAGATGAAGGATTGGAGAACAATCAGAAATCAAATGTCAACATTGCTTTTTATTTGAATGATGGAAGCAAATATCTTAATTTACCAATGATCAGCTTTAACGTGAGTGCAGTCAACGGTGTTTCAAGCGATAACCTCATAAACATTGAATCAGCTGCAACATACACATTGACTGGTTTTGAGGATGGCACTTTAACTGTAAGCTATAACGATTTCACATTTAACCATACATTCAGGTTCCTGAAATCAAATCCGAACATGTCCTTCGGCACTGAAGACATCATGGTCGGTGATGACTTAATAATTAAGGTATCAGTTCCGTCTGATGCCAGTGGAAACATAACAGTCACTGTCAACGGCATTCCTCAAGTTAAAGTCATCGAATCCGCTGCAACTTCATTCACATTCACTGATTTGAAAGCAGATAATTATGATGTCACCATTTCATATTCAGGCGACAGGAAGTATCAAAGTCAAGAAAAATATACAAAGGCCACAGTTTCCAAGTACGATTCAACTACCGGGTTAACCTTCAGTGAAGTGGAAGTCGACCAAGACCTCAACATTACAGTTTCAGTCGATGATGCGACAGGCAATGTCACATTATACATCAATGATGTTCCTCAAACATTGAAATTGAACAATTCCAAGGCAACTTATACAATCAAAAACATCGCCAGAGGAGACTACATTATTAAAGCGGTTTACAACGGTGATGACAAGTATCTGGAAAGCCAGTTCGTGACAAAGATTGAGGTTGACAACGTCAACGCTTCAATGATTATCAAAGCAGACAATATCACATACGGTCAAACCGCTGTCATCAAAATCACATTAAACGACGATGCGACAGGGAACATATTCGTTACTGTTGACGGCATAACCAATGCCTCAATAGTGTCAAACGGAATGGCTGAAGTTTGCCTAAACGGTCTAAATGCAGGAATAGACAAAAACATAACTGTCTTTTACACAGGTGATGACACATATTATAACCTGACAGGTTCAAGCGTTTTCACTATAAGCAAGGCTGATTTGACATTCTCAATCACATCTGAGGACATAATGATTGGCCAGAATGGGGTTATAAGAATCACCGTTCCAAGATTGACCACAGGAACATTCAAAATAAACGGAGACATAATCAATATTCCGATGTCCGGCGAAATCGAATACGTCATGGCTAACCCTGAACTTGGAGAGCATGACCTAACTGCAGTTTATGAGGGCAACAACTACAACACTGTTTCCAACTACACTTCATTCACCGTTTGGGAGTATGACTCTCCGCAATGGGCAAATGATGGTGCAGACACACAAAACACAGGAAAAACTGCACATGATACAGACATCAACGGTGAAATAAAATACTCAATCAAAATCGACAGTGACATTGTCGCATCAATAAGCATTGACAGTGAGGGTAATATCTACGTAACAACCTCATCTGCAATCTATTCATTTGACAGAAACGGCAATCCTAGATGGAACTATTCAACAACTGATGTTGATGGTGGTTTTTCAGGAACTGCAATAGGCAGGGACGTTATAGTTGCACCTAAATCCGGAGACACATTGTACTTCATCAACCAGACAAGCGGCGATAGGTACGGCTCCTCAAACATCTATCAGGGCTCAAGCCTATATGCTCCAATAGTCGACTCCAATGCAAACCTCTACATCGTAAGCGAATACCAATACGAGTCAGGCTCATACAAGCTCGTCAAGATTCCATACAACCTATGGTATGGCGGAGGAGACCCAATACTTGTCGATTTGGGCTCAAGCGCTCCGGCAGCATCACCAGTCTTTAATGATGATGTGATTGTTGTGCTGATGGATGGAAGGCTCAGGGTCATTGACGCCAACACACTGCAGACCAAGTTTTCAAGGTCAACCGAATATCTCAGCGTAAGGCCTGTAATCGGTGAGGGCAATATCGTTTATGTTGCGCTTAAGGATCGCATTTTGGCATATTCCATAAGCGGTGCCACCGTGTGGAATTCCAAGGTCTCAGGCACAGTCACACAGATGGCTCTGGATTCGGACAACGGATTGTATTATGTGACTTCCGACGGACTGTTCAGATGCAGTCTTGCTGACGGAAAGCAGTCAAGGATTTCAGGACTCAACATTACATCAGGCATTCTAATCGATGCCGACAGCAACCTGTACTTCGCATCAAATAGCATATTCTATGCAATGGATTCAAATGGTAAAATCCTATGGAAATCAGATTTGGGCTTTAAAATCACAGGAAGCCCTGTCATGAGCATGGATGGAACAGTATATGTGACAAGCGAGGACAACATGGTTTTCGCATTGACATATGCCGACTTAAAAGACCCTAACATGAACGCTGAATTCAAGGACAATGCAATAACAGTCACTCTTGACAATCAGACTACCGGAATGGTGTCATTTGCTGTAAACGGCATTTCATATAATGGGGAAATCGTTGACGGCAGGTTAAGCATATCACTGCCTGAGTTGAAGGCAGGCAATTACAATGTTGATGTCATGTATTCAGGTGATTTGAGGTTCAACGCTTCAAGTGTGAAAGTATCATTCACAATCAAGGCTGCTCCTCAGGTAAATGTTCCTGCATCAAGCGGAAATGACGTTACCATTTCACTTCCAAGCGATGCGACAGGAACTGTCACTGTTCAGGCTAACGGCAAGACATACACTAAGACACTGGTCAACGGTAAGGCTACAGTTACATTGCCAGACGGCAACTACAATGCAGTCATAACCTATTCAGGTGATGATAAGTATGATGGCTTTACAATCACCAAGAGTGTTAGTGTCAAAAAGCCTGTTGTTAAGAAGGCTTCCAAAATCACTGCCAAAAAGAAAACATTCAAGAAATCCTTGAAAACCAAAAAATACACAGTAACCTTAAAGTCAGGCAAGTCCCCAATCAAAAAAGTTAAATTGATCATTAAGATTGGCAAGAAAACATTCAAGGCAAAAACAAACGCCAAGGGTAAGGCAACATTCAAAATCAAGAAGCTCACCAGGAAGGGCAAATACACCGCAAAGATCACCTTCAAGGGAAACAAGTACTATAAGGCCACAACCAAAAATGTCAAAATAGTTTTGAAATAGGGAAATTTTAATTTCCCTTTTGTTTTTATTTTTTTCAATCTACATGTCTCACATAAAATCGTACCGATTCCAAAACATCTTAAACCTATTTCATTTCTCATTAATTTTAACATATATTTCCTTTAACAGATTCAATTTTAATAAATGAATTCTCTCAGATTATGGAACTTCTTTTTCATCTGAATATCTCCTGAAAATATTCAAGTTCTTCATAAAACTAATATATTAGGAAATACATAATAATATTTGAATACATTTAAAACTGTATTGATTAATTATTATTTTGGGAGGTGATAGGAATCAGATATAAATTAATCTTCGGATTAATTTTGTTAATGTTTACATTGTCTTTTGTTCATGCAAGCGATGCTAATGCCAGTGACATACTGGAAACGCATAATGATACAAGTGTTCTTGAAGCGCCTGCCATTCCTTCAGCGCCTGAC
>JAEEGL010878053.1_pt1 | contig 10322 bp, 5 predicted proteins | sample 9134231 | NCBI WGS metagenome assembly JAEEGL01 (sample SAMN16246548, study PRJNA631951) | gut metagenome | biome: gut microbiome; feature: rumen; material: fiber-attached | host: Bos | place: Iran: Karaj | collected 2018-10
ATGATGAACGGGCTCAGGGAAGCGGAGATCGTGCGGTTGTAGTAGGCCTCGGCGTCGGCCTTGACGCGGGTGGCCTCGGCCTCACCCTTCGCCTTGGCGATGGCGATCTGCGCGTTGGCCTCGGCCTGCTTGACCAGGTTCTCGGCCTTCAGGGCCTCCTGGATGGCCTGGTTCTTGGCCTCGATGGCGGCGCTCAGGGACTGCGGCGGCGTGATCTGGGAGGTGAACTCCTGCACCTTGAATCCCTCTTCGTTGAGCGACTTCTCCAGCATCGTGCGGACCTCCTGCTCGAACTTGGCGCGGTTGGCCATCAGCTCGTCGGAAGTGTAGTTGTTGGCGGAGATGCGGTAGGCGTCGTAGATGCAGGTGCGGATGTAGCCCATCTCGATCTCCCGCAGGGACTTACGGTATTTGTTGAAGACGTAGGCCGCCTTGGTGCGGTCCAGCTGGTAGGCCATCATCGGGTCCATCGTGAACGTGGCGGCGTCCTTGGTCGTGACCGTGAAGGGATCGTAGTTCACGCGCTGGATGAACACCGGATAGGTGAAGACCCGCGTGGTGATCGGGTTGTAGAAGGTCAGACCGGAGACCTGGTTGGCGACGAGTTCGCCCTGGTCGGTCAGCGAGAATTTCTTGAACTTGATGCCGATCTCGGAGTTGTCCACCATCTTCGTGCAGGTGGCGAGGAAAAAGATGAACGCGCCCAGACAGACGGCGAGCACGGAATAGAACTTAACTTTTTTCATGTTGGGATAAGGTAGTTTTTGCAACCTTCAAATGTACAACAAAAAACAATCCGGCACAAGGGCCGGATTGTCCATAGTGGCTGCAACTTGTCCGGGTAAGGTTTATTATTCTATGACACGTTCAAAGGGGACAAGCGGCAAGCCGGAAACTGCATGCAGGTTGCCGGGGCGGAAACTGCCCCAGCCGTAGCGGACGGTCCGCGGTTCCGGGACCGATCCGCTGCGTACCAGCATCATTTCGCCGAGCATCCGGATTTCTGTAACCGGGAAGAAAACGCCGTCGGCGCCGGCGATTTCCAAACCTTCGATTCCTATACTGCGGTCCAGTCCGTCCGGGCAGTCGGCCAGCTCCACGCAGACCGTGCCGGGCTCCGCGGAAAGCTCTTCCGGCGCCAGGCGGGCGCTCACCGCCTCCGGCGACTGGCACGCCACGCGATCCAGGCCGTAGTCGCGGTGCAGGGCCAGGTAGGCCAGCCGCTCCCCGACTTCGCGCTTGCGCGCCGGATGGATCTGGTCGATCTCGAACGGATACACCAGGTCGTTGGTCACGACGATGCCGCCATTGGGTATCCGCTTCGCGGCATCGTGCTGCGCCTGGCGCAGGAGCGCGCCCTCGGGTCCGTCGCCATAGCGGAACGGCGCGATCTCCACCTGGTAGAACGGCAGGCGCGCGTCGGCGTCGCCCCAGTCGGCGCGCCACACGGACACCATCTTCTGCAGGCGCTCGCTGTAGGTCGCGTCCGCGCCCACGTTGGAGCAGCCCTGATACCAGATGAATCCCTTGACGGTATAGCCCTTGACGGGGCACACCATCGCGTTGTACATCATATAGGGGCTGTAGTATTCATACGGCAGCGACTCGACCGCGGCGCTGTCCGTCGGCATGTCGGGATAGGTCCCGACGACCTCCCGCGGCAGCCAGCTCTCCACCTTGGAGCCGCCGTAGGCGCTGAAAAGGATGCCCACCGGCACATCCAGCGTCTCGTTGAGCTTGCGGGCGAAGAAGAACGCCGTGGCGCTCATCTCCGCGACCGTCGTCGCGTCGGCGCGCCACCACGCCCCCTCCACTTCGGCCAGCGGCTCGAAGCTCCGCGCGCGCGGCACCTTGAACATCCGCACGCGCTCCCGCAGGGGCGCGGCCGTGAGCACGTCCGCCGCGCCCTCCACCGGACAGCCGTAGAAGCCGCGGACCGGCATTTCCATATTGCTCTGGCCGGAGGCGAACCACACTTCGCCGACCAGCACGTCGCGGATGACCAGACGTTCGCGGCCGGACGAGACCGTCAGCGTATGCGGCTCATAGGACGCGGCCGGCGTCTGCACGTCGACCTGCCAGTTGCCGTCCGCATCGGTCTGCGCGGCGTATTTCCGGCGTTCCCAGGAGGGAGCGACCGTCACGCGCGCGCCGGGGCTCGCCTTGCCCCAGACGCGGGCGGCCGCCTGCTGCTGCAGGACCATTCCGTCGCTGCAGGGCTGCCGGAGCGCGAGCTGCGCAAATGCGGCCGTGCACGCGAGCAATGCCGCCAGGAGGGTGATTATCTTTCTCATAGCGTGATCCGTTCAAGGATTTCCATACACATCCGCCCGTTGTGGTAGGGGCACTTCCAGAAACCGGCGCGGTCGTCCGTGACGTTGGGCGTCCCGTCCGCGCGCACGCTCCAATACCATTCGCCGTCCGGGCAGCGGAGCTCCCGGCGGATGAATTCCCAGGTATCCAGCGCGCGCTCCGCCCAGGCGGGGTCGCCGTCGCGCTGGAAACGGTTCCAGCATCCCACGACCGTTTCCGCCTGCACCCACCAGTGGCGGTCGGCGTCGCGGTGTCCCGTGGCAGGATCCCATTCGTAAATCATTCCCGCACCAGGCGTCCAGCCTTCCAGCGAAGCGGCGGCGATGCGCCGGCAGGCCGCCGTCGTGCGGGCGAGCAGCGCCGGATCGTCCAGCAGCTCCGCCGCCTCTTCAAGCAGCCAGGAGGCCTCGATGTCGTGGCCATAGGAAACCGTCTCCGACTGGGAATTCCAGGACTCGTCGAAGAACAGCCCCAGATGGCCGTCCGCGCGCACGATGCGGTCGAGGAAGAGTTCCACCAGGTTGGCCAGCCGGTCGCGCAGGCCGTCGTCCCGCCACACCCGGTAGAGGCCGGCATAGCCTTCCAGGATGTGCAGGTGCGTATTCATCGTCTTGGCGTCGTTGCGGTCCTTCTCGGACAGGCGCATATCCGCTATCGGCGCCCACGCCCGCGAGCAGGCTTCGATGTAGCCGCCACCGACGGTGTCGTAGCTGTGCGCCTCGATGTCGCGGTACAGGCGCACGGCCAGGTCGCACGCCTCCGTCTCGCCGGTGGCGCGGAAATATTCCGCGAGTCCGTAGACCGCGAACGCGATCGCGTAGAATTGTTTCTTGGTGTCAAGGGGCTGCCCGGCGGCACCCAGGCTCCAGTAGATCCCGCCGTAGAGCGGGTCGTGGAAGCGGTCCCGGATTTCCGCATAGGCGCGGTCGGCCGCCGCGCGGTAGGCCGGGTCGCCGATCAGCCGGAACGCGGACGAGAAGGTCCACAGGACCCGGGCATTGAGGATGGCGCCCCGGGGCGCGTCTGCCACGAGCGCACCGTCCCCGGCGATACGGCCATACCAGCCGCCGGCAGGATCCTGCATCCGCTGCAGCCAGAAGGGCAGGATGTCCCGTGTCAGCTCGTATCCGAGCGCAGAGCGGAAGGCAATAGGTTTCATGGTACGCGTAAAAGGCTTGTGTTCCCAAAGTTAGAAATTTGTTCGACACATTGGACACTTCTTTCGGAAATAGCAAAGAATAAGTCAAAAAAGTATCACTTTTCAAATTAAATACTATATTTGTGCATTCATCCTACGACCCGATATGTCCAGCGTCCTTTCCGAAATCACCGCCCTGTCGCAGCGCGACTGCTTCTACATCGTGGAGCGGCACAAGAGCCAGTTCACCTACCCGCTGCACCAGCACCGGGAATTCGAGCTCAATTTCATCCAGAACGGGCAGGGACTCCGGCGCATCGTCGGCGACTGCGTCGAGGAAATCCCGCCCCTGGACCTGGTGCTCATCGCCGGCGAGAACCTCGAACATGTCTGGGAGCAGGGGAACTGCACCGCCGAAGACATCCGCGAGATCACGATCCAGTTCTCCCCCGACCTGTTCGGCGGCGAGCTGCTCGGCAAGAACCAGTTCGCGCGCATCGCGAAGATGCTGGAGCACGCCACGCACGGCATCGCTTTCCCGCCCCAGACCATCATGAAAGTGTACCACTGGCTGGACACGCTCGCCTCGGAGAAGGATTCCTTCCAGCAGTTCATCAACTGCCTGCAGCTTCTCTACGAGCTCTCCGGATCCCCGTACCGGGCCCTCGCGAGCAGCTCTTTCGCGCATGCGCCGCGCGACCGCGAGAGCCGCCGCATCCTCAAGGTCAAGGAATACATCAACGAGCATTACGCCGAGCCGCTGACGCTCGAGATGATGGCCGGCCTGGTCGGGATGAGCCCCAGCGCCTTCAGCCGTTTCTTCCGGCAGCACACCGACCGGACCTTCACCGGCTACCTGATCGACATCCGCCTCGGACAGGCCGCGCGCGAGCTCGTGGACACCTCCCAGAACATCTCCGAGATCTGCTACCAGTGCGGCTTCAACAACCTGTCCAATTTCAACCGCATCTTCAAGGCCAAACGCGGGATGTCCCCGCGTGAATTCCGGCAGATTTACAAGAAGAAAAAAGTCCTAGTCTAAGCAGGAAATTTGCGATATTTGACAAAAACGTACTTGTTTGCCGCAGCGGAAGCGCGTAATTTTGCCTCCGACATTTCACATAATAATGCGCGCAAACATGACCCGGTTTTTTCAGCATTTTCTAATTCTCTTCCTGTCAGCGACATGCATCCTCGGATGTGGTCCAAAGAAGTCGTACTGGGCCGTTGAAGAAGGGCGGATCGTCCTGGACGGCGAGCCCCGCTATTTCATCGGCACCAATGTCTGGTACGCCGCGCAGCTCGCGCTCAGCGACCCCGGCCGCCTGGCCGCGGAGCTGGACACGCTGCACGCACTCGGACTGGACAACCTCCGGATCCTTGCCACGGACGAGAATTTCGCCGGGATGGATATTGTCCTCCGTGAATTGGAACAGCGCGGAATGTCTGCCGTCCTCTTCCTCAACAATGCGTGGGAGTGGAGTCCGGACGGCTATCGCTCCTGGCTGGAGAGGGCCGGCGCCGGCCTTCAGCCGCACCCTGCCGTCGACGGCTATGGCGCCTATATGGCCTCGATGCATGCCTTTGCCTCCAACCCGCGGGCGGTCTCCCTCTTCCAGGAGCACGTCCGCCGGGTGGTGGAGCGCTACAAGGACTCCCCCGCCGTCTTCTCCTGGCAGGTCTGCAACGAGCCGCGGCCCTTCACGGAGGACCCGGCCCGCATCGACGACTTCGTCGCCTACGTCCAGGGCACGGCCCGGCTGATCAAATCCATCGACCCGCACCACCTGGTGAGTACGGGCAACGAGGGCGCGATGGGTTCCAACGGGGACATCGAACTTTTCACCCGGCTCAACGACTGTCCGGACATCGACTACATCACCCTGCACATCTGGCCTTACAACTGGAGCTGGGCCCGGGAGGAAGCGCTTGCCGGCGACGACCCCGAAGCGGCGCTGCAAGACGCGCTCCGGCTGACCGGGCGCTATATCGACGAGCACCTCGAGCGCGCCTACGACCTGCGCAAGCCGCTGGTCATCGAGGAATTCGGCTTCCCGCGCGACGGATTCGCCTGGCGCAACGACACCAGCACGCGCCTGCGCGACCGCTATTATGCCTACGTATTCGCGCGCGTACTGGCTTCAGCCCGCCGCGCCGACCGCCTGGCCGGCTGCAACTTCTGGAGCTGGAGCGGCCTCGCGGCACAGAACCCCGGCCACCAGTTCTGGCAGCCGGGCGACGCGCTTGCCGGGGATCCGCCGCAGGAGGCCCAGGGCCTCAACGGCGTGTATCTCTCCGACGGAAGCACGGTCGACCTGATCCGCAGCTATACCGACAGCCTGGCCCGCACCCTGACCCTCTGGGCCCCGGATCCGGAAAGTTGGATGTTCTACGGCGACGGACCGCGCGCGCTGCAGGTCCGGGCCGCGGCCCGGACCGCCGGCGACTGTCCGGTCACGCTCGCGCTGGTGCGCGACGTCGACCTGATGTCCGACACACAGGACACCGTCCTGCTCCAGCAGCAGACGGCAGCCGTACGTCCCGGTGAACCGGCCCGCCTCAGCTTCGCGCTGGATGCGGCCGGACCCGGTTTCTACCAGGTCCGGCTCGGCCAGTACCAGCGCTTCAACATCGGCATCAACCCCGAGCGCATCGAGAGCCCGCAGGACAAGCAGCCCGACTTCGACGAATTCTGGGAGCGGACCCTCGCCGAGCTCGCCGCCGTCCCGATGGATGCCCGGATGGAACCGGTCCCGGAGCACTCCGACAGCCTCAGGGCCACCTACCGCGTCACGTTCCAATCGCTGGGCGGCGCCACGGCAGGCGGCATCCTGTGCATGCCTGTCCGGGAAGGAAAGTATCCCGTGTCGCTGGAACTGATGGGCTACGGCGCCGATCCGTACTGGTTCGACCCCGCCGCCGATCCGGACAGGATCAGTTTCCTCGTCAGCGTGCGCGGACAGGGCATTTTCAAGGAACCCGAAGGGCGCTGGATTGACCGCGGCCTGGAGGACAAGGAGACTTTCTACTACCGGGGCGCTTTCTGCGACGTGGTCCGCGCCATCGACTTCATCTGCTCGCTGGACCGCACGGACCCGTCCCGCATCTTTGCCTGGGGCGACAGCCAGGGCGGCGCCTTCACCTGGATCGCCGGCAGCCTGGACCATCGCGTGCGCGCCATCGCGCCGAGCGTGCCCTTCCTGAGCGATTATCCCGATTACGCCCGCATCGTCAGCTGGCCCGTGCACGAAGTGTTCGAGACGGCCGACGCGGCAGGCATCGCCCGGGAGGACCTCTTCCGGACGCTCTCCTACTTCGACGTCAAGAATTTCACCGACCGGGTGGAATGCCCGGTCTATATGGCCTTCGGCCTGCAGGATCCGACCTGTCCGCCGCATACCAACTTCGCCGGATACAACCAGGTCCGCGCACCCAAGGATTTCCACTGCGAGCCGCTCTGCGGCCACGCCATGTGGAAGGAGCGCACGTGGCAACGCCTGCGCGCCCATTTCTTCGACCACTATTAACAATCCATTATCACTAATTAACAAATCTACCCCCAATGAAACAAAAACTGTTGACATGCCTCCTGGCGCTCCTGACGGGCGTCAGCCTGATGGCTCAGAACTTCACCGTCACCGGTGTCGTGAGTGATCAGACGGGGCCTGTGATCGGCGCCAGCGTGTTCGAAAAGGGCACCGGCAACGGCGCAGTCACCGATTTGGACGGAAAGTTCAGCCTCCGGGTCAGTCCCGGCGCCGTGCTGGTCTTCTCCTCCATCGGTTATGCGACACAGGAGATTTCCGTCGGTTCCCAGCGGGTCTTCAACGTCTTCCTCCAGGAAGACAAGGAGTTCCTCGACGAGGTCGTCGTGGTCGGCTACGGCACGATGAAGCGCAGCGACCTCTCCGGCGCCTCCGTCTCGATGAAGGAAGAAGACCTCAAGGGCTCCATCATCACCAACCTGGACCAGTCCCTGCAAGGCCGTGCGGCCGGCGTGAGCGCCGTGCAGACTTCCGGCGCGCCGGGTTCGTCCTCCTCCATCCGCGTCCGCGGCCAGGCCACGGTCAACGCCAACGCCGAGCCGCTCTACGTCATCGACGGCGTGATCATCCAAGGCGGCGGCAACTCCGGCGCCGACTTCGGCCTGGGCGACGCGCTCGGCAACGGCCGCGTGTCCACCATCTCCCCGCTGTCCACCATCAATCCGGCGGATATCGTGAGCATGGAAATCCTCAAGGACGCCTCGGCGACCGCCATCTACGGAGCGCAGGGCGCCAACGGCGTCGTGCTCATCACCACGAAGCACGGCAAGGCCGGCGAAGCGAAATTCTCCTATGACGGCATGTTCGCGGTCTCCCGCCAGACCAGCCGCATCCAGATGATGAATCTCCGCGAGTTCGCCGAGTACTTCAACGACATGGTCGCCCTGGGCGAGGTGGAAGCCAATCCGCTCTACGCGGATCCGTCCATCCTCGGCAAGGGTACCAACTGGCAGGACGAGGTGTTCCGCACCGCGCTCCAGCACCAGCACCAGATCAGCGCCCAGGGCGGCACCGAAAAGGTCCAGTACTACGTGTCCGGTTCGTTCATGAACCAGGAAGGCACCATCATCGGATCCAACTTCGACCGTCTGTCCTTCCGCACCAACCTCGACGCGCAGCTCAAGGACTGGTTCAAGCTCGGCATCAACGCCACGTACGCCAGCACCAACGACAACCTGAAGCTGGCCGACGGCAACGAAGGCGTCATCTTCTACTCCCTGTCCAGCCTCCCCGACATCCCGGTCTATGACCTGGACGGCAACTATGCCACCGTCGTCCGCGAAGGCTACACCACCAAGAACCCCGTCGCCCTGGCGATGTACAACGAGAACCTGCTCAAGCGGCAGAAACTCACCGGCAACGTGTACGCCGAGCTGACTCCGGTCAAGCATTTCGTCTTCCGGAGCGAAGTCGGCTTCGACGTGAGCGCCTCCGAGGCCGACACCTACAAGCCCCGCGTGAGCCTGGTCCAGCAGAATTCCAACGCCATCAGCCAGCAGCGCAACGCCAGCACCTACTGGTCCATCAAGAATTACCTCACCTACGCCAACAGCTTCGGCAAGCACAGCCTCACCGCGATGGTGGGCCAGGAAGCCTGGGAATCCCGTTGGAGCTACCTGAGCGGTTCCAACACGAACCTGCCTTCCGACGACATCCACAACCTGCGGCTCGCCACGGGAACGCCCAAGCTGAGCAGCGGTTTCGGTTCGTCCGCCATGGCCTCCTTCTTCACCCGCGAGACCTACAACTACGACGACCGCTACCTCGCCACCTACACTTTCCGTTATGACGGATCGTCCAACTTCGGTCCGGACAACCGCTGGGCGGGCTTCCACTCCTTCGCGGCCAGCTGGCGCTTCACCAACGAGAAATTCCTGAAGGATTTCTGCCGCGCCATCGGCCTGAACGGCGGCAAGCTCCGCATCGGCTGGGGACAGACCGGCAACGCCAACATCGGCTCCGGCGCCTGGGAGTCCGGGATGTCCAAGCTTCCTTCCGCCCTCGGCGACAGCCAGCGTCCCGCCAACATCTCCAACACCGGCGTCCACTGGGAGAAGCAGGAGCAGACCAACCTCGGTCTCGACCTGAACTTCCTGGACAACCGCATCAACCTCACGGTCGACCTCTACAGGAAGGTCTCGTCCGACATGCTGATGTCGATGACCCTGCCGTCCTACATGGGCACCCAGGGCAATGCATCCTCCGCACTCGCGGCCCCCAAGGGCAACTACGGCACGATCGAGAACAAGGGTATCGAGATCACCCTCGACACCCACCCGATTGCCGGCCGCGATTTCAGCTGGGACAGCAATTTCCAGATTTCCTTCAACCGGAACAGGCTGGTCGCCCTGGACGGCAGCGCCAACGCGCAGCTCGTGGGCTACGGCCAGTGGAGCGACATCGTGTCCGTGACCGAGGTCGGCGAATCCCTGTACAATTTCTACGGCTATAAGGTCGCGGGCGTCTACCGGGACTTCGACGACATCATGAATTCGCCGAAGGCGGAGAAATTCCCGGAAGACGGCGTGTTCAACCGCAACACCACCGTCTGGCCCGGCGACCTCAAGTTCGAGGACGTCAACAAGGACGGCTACATCAACGAGCTCGACCGCACCAATATCGGTTCCCCGCTCCCGAAGTTCACCTTCGGCTGGACCAACACCTTCCGTTGGAAGAACCTTGACCTGAGCATCTTCCTCAACGGTTCCTACGGCAACAAGGTCCTCAATTACAACATGATGGGACAGGGCTACAACGGACTGGTCCACATGAGCAGCACCTGGTACAACCAGCACGTCAGCATCGCCGACCGCGCCCGGCTCGCCGCCATCGACCCGGCCAAGACCTACAGCGGCAACGACAGCTGGCAGACGGATGTCACCAACGTGCGCGTGACCAACGGGAACACGCGGACACCGCGTCCGAGCATCTCCGACCCCAACGACAACGACCGCCTGAGCGACCGTTACGTCGAGGACGGTTCTTACCTGCGTCTCAAGAACATCACCCTGGGCTACACGTTCCCCAAGCAGCTCCTGCGGAAAGTCAAGATCGACAACATCCGGGTCTACGTGAACATCCAGAACCTCTATACGCTCACCGGATACAGCGGTTACGACCCCGAAGTCGGCGCCTCCACGCAGGACTCCTCCGGTCTGACCTTCGGCGTGGACAACGGCCGGTATCCTTCCCCGACGACTTGTTCCTTCGGCATGAACATCACTTTCTAAAATGGAGGACGACAAGATGAAAACCTTATTCAAATCCCTGATCCTGGCAGCCGCCGCCTGCACGGTGGCCGTCTCCTGCGACAAGTTCCTGGACCG
>JAEEGL012257937.1_pt1 | contig 10322 bp, 9 predicted proteins | sample 9134231 | NCBI WGS metagenome assembly JAEEGL01 (sample SAMN16246548, study PRJNA631951) | gut metagenome | biome: gut microbiome; feature: rumen; material: fiber-attached | host: Bos | place: Iran: Karaj | collected 2018-10
AACGCACAGTACGTGCGCAGGCAGTACATGGACGAGGAGGAGAAGCTGAAGTACACCCAGGAATCCATCGTCAAGATCGAGGAGGAGATCCAGGGGCTCTACAAAAAGAAGGATGAGCTCAACGCGAAGATCGCCGAGAACGATGAGGCGATCAAGCAGAAGGAGAAGGAGATCGAGGCCAAGGTCGGCCCCGAATACACCGAGATCAAATCCAAGATCGAGGAGATCAAGATCGCCAAGGCGCTCTCCGAGGATTCCATCTCCAGGGAAGAGGAACAGATGTCCGAGAGGCGCACCGACCTGGAATCGCAGAAGGAGAGCCTCAAGGATGCGGAATCCGAATTGAACGAGTGCATCAAATCGGTCTCGGACACGCAGATCGAATTGGATCAGAAGACCGCCGCCCTCGATGAGGCGAAGGCGGAGAACAAGCGCATCAGCGACGAGATGAGGAACATCGGAGGAGAGTACAAGAACCTCCAGGACAAGCTCGCATCGCTGGAGCAGGCATTCGAGGACAAGAACAACGAGGAGCACGAGATCCGTTCAAAGGTGGCGGGTGCGGAAGTGGTCGATGAAGAATCATCACGTGCCGTCGCATCGCTGGAGGAACAGATCGCGGATGCGGACTTCGAGATCAAGGATGCCGAATGGAACCTTTCAAAGATCAAACAGGAGGCCGGACCCGTCGCGGATGTCGAAGGGTTCAAGAAGAGCATCCTGGACATGAAGAAGCAGGAATCGGAGCTGGAGAGAAGGGAACAGGAGATCAACAGCGCCATCCGCAGGATCAGTCAGGAATACAACACCCTGGCGGCCGAGAAGAGGGTCACCGAGAAGATGCGCGGCAGCGATGCCGTCGTAGCCGTCCTCGAGATGAGGGACAAGGGCACGCTCAGAGGCATCCACGGCACCATCGCGGAACTCGGTTCCGTCGACCCCGAGTTCGAGACCGCACTGTCCGTCGCCGCAGGCGGTAAGATGCAGGCCATCGTCGTCGATGACGATGAGGTGGCCGCACAGGCAATTGCGGAACTGAAGAGGACGGGCCACGGAAGGGCCACGTTCCTTCCGCTGAACAAGATGATCGAAGGCAAGCCCCGTGCCAAGGCCATCATGGCCGTCAAGGAATCACTGGGATATGCGATCGATCTCATCGATTTCAAGCCCGAGTACAGGTCGGCATTCTGGTACGTGTTCGCGGACACCATCGTGGTGGACAGCCTTTCCACCGCAAGGCGTCTCATGGGCGGCATCAGGATAGTCACCAAGAGCGGAGAGTTGGTCGAGGCATCAGGTGCCATGACCGGAGGAACCGTCAAGACGCAGACGCTGAAGTTCGGAGCTGCATCGCAGTCCAAACTGGATGAGGTGAGCTTGGAACTCAGGACCGCCAACCAGTCCTACGAGATCATCCAGGAGAAGCTCAGGGAGATCCGTACGAAGATCCGTCAGGCCGACGACCAGATGAGGGAGGCCGGTGCGGGCAACATCGAACTCCAGGGCAAGATCACCAAGCTGGAGGTCAAACTCGGAGAGCTCAGGGACAAGAGGAAGCGCCTCAAGGCCGAGCTGGACGAGAAGAAGGCGGCATACGCTGACGCCAACAAGAACAAGAACGATCTCACCGCCAAGCTCAACGGCATCCTGAAGGACATCGAATCCGTCAAGCAGGACAGGCAGAAGGTCAGGGAACGCATCGCTGAGATCGCTCCCGCCGACCTGCAGCAGAGGATGCAGGCGGCCATGGACGCCGTCTACAAGATAAGCGGCGAGAAGAATGAGTTGATCAACTCACTCGCGGCACTGAACGCCGAGAAATCGGAATACGAGAACAGCAAGCGTTACATCGAGAAGGCCGTCAAGGCACTCGAGGACGGAATCAAGGAGAATGAATCCAAGATCGACGAGGAGAACGCCAAGCTGGAGAAGATCAAGATCGACCTCGAGGCCGTCAGGGCCATCGAGAAGAGGATGGAGGAAGGAATCCAGGACCTCACCAATGCCAAGGAGAAGCTTGTCGAGAACAAGTACAAGCTGGAGAACGCCAGGGAGAACACCATCTCCGGCATCGACACCAAGAACGGAATCAAATCGTCCGTCGAGGCGAACCTGGTGATCATCCAGAAGTCCCTGGAGGAACTGAAGGTGCAGGTGGCCGAGATAAAGATCGAGGTCGAGGAGCCGATCCCGTCGGAGGATTCGCTCAGACGCACCATCAGGTCATGCGAGAACGCCATCGCCGACCTCGGAAACGTGAACCTCCGTGCCATCGAGGATTACGACGAGAGGAAGAAGAGATTCGACACACTGACATCGGACGTGGAGAGGATCAACGCCCAGATCAAGGACCTGGACGAGCTCACGGACAATCTCGGAAAGAAGAAGAAGGGACTGTTCATGGAGGTCTACGACGGTGTCAACGCCAACTTCAAGGAGATATTCGCAGAACTCTCCGGAGGAGGAGAGGCGTTCATGTCGCTGGAGAACGAGGAGGATCCATTCTCCGGCGGATTGCTGATCAACGCCAAGCCCAGGAACGGGAAGATGCTCAGACTCGACGCGCTCTCCGGAGGAGAGAAGTCGCTGACGGCATTGGCATTCATCTTCGCCATACAGGAGCACCAGCCCTCACCCTTCTACGTGCTGGATGAGGTCGACATGTTCCTGGATTCGGTGAACTCGGAGATGGTCGCCCAGCGCATCAAGAAGAGTTCGGCGAAGACGCAGTTCATACAGGTGTCGCTGAGGAAAGTGACGCTGACATTGGCGGATCACCTCATAGGTGTGACAAGGCCGCCGAACGGAGTGAGTAAGGTCATAATGCAGCCCAACCTCGCCGAGGTCTCCAAATACGAGGAGGAGGCCCAGCGCAGGATAGAGGAAGCGGAAAAACAACAGGATGGGAAATCATGAATGGGGGAACAACGAACGAAACGCTGGAACAGCACCTGCTGTTCCACAAGGCATTGATTGACGACAACGTAGCGTCCGAGAAGATCGACAGGTATCTCAGCATACTGAACGAGGCCCCGGACTGCGAGAGGATGCAGGACCCGATCGACGAATCGATCAGGACCGTCTTCCGCCTGGTACTGGAGCAGGACTTCGATCCCTGGTCCATAGACCTGAGGGAGTTCGTCAAGACATACACCGCAAAGGTCAATTCGAGCAACAAGCTCGACATCATAGTGGCGGGGAAGCTCATACTGATGGCATGGAAGGTCCTCAGGATGCAGACCGACGCCGCCAAGTTGGAATCCGACAGGCCCACGGAGTCATTCGAGTTCGAGGACTTCGAGGACATAGAGGCGGATTACGAGCCCACGCTGTACGTGCCCGGCATCTCGCTCAGGGAGACGTACGCACGCACGCCCCAGAGGCCGGTCACCATGATCGAACTCCTGGACGCCTTCGAGGAGGCCAGGGAGGAGATCATCGCATCGGTGGAGAGGGAACGCGTCAGGCAGGAACTCAGGGCGAAGGAGCCCAAGACATTCGACAACAAGGCCCACAAGGAAGTGAGCGAGAGCGACGTGGAAGCGGTATGGCAGCAGATCCAGAGGATCGGTACCGGTGCGTTCTCCATCACCGAACTGTTCGTGCCGAACATCGACGATAACATCACCGTCTTCCTTTCCGTGCTGCAGCTGGTGAGGGACGGAAAGCTCAACATCTGGCAGAACGAACTTCCCTTCGGCGACATCATGGTCGAGATCAAGGTCGACTGGATGTCCGGAAAGATCGAGGATGCCGATGTGGCCGTGAAGGTCCCCGAGGCGGTGGTCTGATTTGAACACCAAGAGCGCGGTCGAGGCCGCACTCTTCTCCTCCTCGGAACCTATCCGCCTCCAGGACATCGCCGACAGGATCAATGTCCCTGTGGAGGAGGTCAGGTACGCCGTCAAGGACCTGATGGCGGAATACGAGGAGAGGGACTCCGCGATCACCATCATCAAGGTGGGATCGGAATACAGGATGAAGCTCCGCGACGAGTACACGGACTTCGCAGGCGAGTTCACCAGACTGGAGATGACCAGGGGCATGATGAAGACCGCGGTCACGATAGCCTACAACCAGCCCGTGATGCAGTCGGAACTGTGCAGGAACCTGGGACCCAGGGTGTACGACGACGTCCGTGCGCTTATCGATCTGGATCTGGTCAGCGGAAAACGCGTCGGACAGTCGCTGGAACTGACCACCACCAAGAAGTTCTCCGAATACTTCGGCATAAGCAGCACGAAGAAGGAGGACATCCGCAAGTGGATCGAGGAGAACGAGAGGAAGGCTCAGGAATGAACCGTCCAGGGGCGGCCCCCATCGCCCCTTCCCCTTAACAAAGTATATTATATACAGACGAAATCCCAGGGTCGATTACCATGGTCATGCCCATCGCTTTATTGGAAAAGAACATCGACAAGCGTGTCTCGCTCCTGCTCAAGGACGGAAGGGTCCTCGAGGGCAAGCTGACCGGTTTCGATGAGTACATGAATATGGTGCTCGAGGAGACCGTTGAGCGCACAGCGGAAGAGGAGAGGCGCCTGGGAACGGTCGTTCTCCGCGGAAACAACGTCGTCAGCATCGCACTTGTCTGAACGATACCCGGCGAAAATCGCCGTGGTTAAATAATCCGTATTTTGATTCGGGTGCAGAGTGTATTCGAGGCGTTCCAAATGAAGATCCTGTTCGGGCTCAACGGTTTCAGAGGCGTGGTCAACGATTCGCTGACCCCTGACATCGCACTGAAGCTCGGAAGGGCCATAGGTCTCTATTACAACGGTTCCGTGGCCGTGGCATCGGATACCAGGAACACCGCCGACATGGTCAAGAACGCGGTGGTGGCAGGACTTCTGGCCGAAGGATGTAACGTCCTAGATCTCGGTGTGATTCCCATCCCCGCGCTGCAGTTCTATGTGAAGAACCACGAGGACATCCTGGGCGGAGTCATGATAACGGCATCGCACAACACCGCCGAATACAACGGTGTCAAGTGCATCACATCGGACGGCGAAGAGATCTCCGATGCAGGGAAGAGGAAGATCGAGGAGAATTACGAGGATTCCGATCCTTCCCTGTCGAAGAGGATAGGTTCGGTCACGCCGATCATGAGGGCCGGACAGGAGTACGTTAACGGCATCATGGAGCACGTCCACTACGGTGACATCAGGAGGGCGAAGCTGAGGGTCGTCGTAGACTGTGCGAACGGTGCCGCATCATACACGACACCGATGCTCCTTCAGAGGCTCGGCGTCTATACCGTAACACTGAACGCAAATCCCCAGGGAGAGTTCCCTGGACGTCCCAGCGAACCTACGGAAGAGAATCTTTCGGATGTCATCGCACTGATCAAGGCCGCGGGAGCGGATCTCGGGGTCGCACACGACATGGACGGCGACAGGGCGGCATTCATCACAAGCGAGGGCAGATTCATCCCCGGCGACGTGGCACTGGCACTTATGGCCAAGTACATGCTGAAGGAGAAGAAGGGGAAGGTCGTCACACCCGTCAGCACCTCATCGCTCGTCGAGGACATAGTCAAGGAGAACGGCGGACAGATAATCTATACGGAGGTGGGTTCGCCCATAGTCGCCAGGAAGATGAAGGAGGAGAACGCCGTCTTCGGCGGAGAGGAATCCGGAGGCATGATCTTCCCGGAGTTCCAGTATTGCCGCGATCCGGCACTGGCGTTGGCCAGGATGCTGGAGTGCATCATCCAGGACGGCCCCATACAGGATCAGATCGCAAAACTCCCGGTCTATCACATGGAGAAGCGCGACATCGCGTGTCCCGATGAGCATAAGGAAGCGCTTCTGAATCATTTCATCGAGAACTGCGAGGACGGAAATATCAACACCATCGACGGGCTGAAGGTCTATTTCGAAGACGGCTGGGTGATCGTGAGGCCGTCAGGGACCGAGAACAAGTTCAGGATTTTCTCCGAATCCACCGATGAGAACATCGCTGTCGCAAGGGCCGAGGAATTCGAGAGGGAGGCCATGACCTTCTTGCTCAGCATCTGAGGTTCTTGCCGTATACCGCCATCACTTCTTTGATGTATCTGGCGGCCAGAATGGGCGTAATGCCGGTGGGATCCGCGGGAGGACATACCTCCATGATATCGAATCCGACGAGGCGGTCGCCGGTCATGTTGATGAGCTTCTTCACGTCCAGCGGGTGCAGTCCGAAGGGTTCCGGCGTTCCTGTCCCGGGTGCGAATGCGGGATCTATGCCGTCGATATCGACGGTGATGTAGACCTTCTCGTTCTTCACGGTGTCAAGTGCCTGCTTGATCGCCCATTCCATCCCTTTCTCGTGGATCTGGTATGCATCGATGTGCGGCATGATCTCATCCATCTCCAGTTCCTCCTGCGAGATGGAACGGACACCGAGGACGAACACGTTGTCGATGCCGAGGTGTTCGGAAGCACGTCTCGTGATGCACGCATGGCTGTTCTTCAGCCCCATGTACGTGTCCCTGGAATCCAGGTGGGCATCCACGGAGATCATGGCGATGTCCTTGTCCTCGAAGCATTGGATGATGGGTATGTTGCCTGAATGGTCCCCGCCCATGGCTATGGTGAACTTGTGATCCCTGATGGCGGGACCCATGACGAATTTCACTTCGTCGATCATGTCCTCGGGGAGGATGAAATCGTCGCAGTCCCCGTAGTCATACACGGCCAATTCGGGCTGGTCCGGACCGTGTTCGAAGTGGGTCTGTTCAAAATTGTATGAGCAACGCCTGATGGCGTTGGGGCCCTCTCTCGCACCCGCCTTGAAACAGGCGGTGTGGTCATACGGGATCCCGTAGATGCAGATGTCCGCCTCATTGTATGATGCTTCAGCGTCTGCGAACGAGATCCCGGAGGGCATGATATGACCTCAGAGCAGTTTCATCCTGTCCATCGCGACGATGTAGAGGATCTCGGCACCGGGCTCGATCGAGCACTCGTGGTCTGCGTTGATCTCCATCGTGACGGTCTCGTTGGTCTCGATGTCGAGGATTGAGATCTCGTTGTCCTGTGTGTAGAGGACCTGTCCCTTCCTCTTGTCGATGACAGGGACCTGGCACTTCGTGCTGACAGGGCCGACAAGGGATTTCTTTGCGCCGGTGAAGATGCTCGTTGCAACGATGTTCGCTTTTGCGGATCCGTGTTTTCCGGGCTTGGATGTGTCGATCGAGATGATCTTACAGGGTTCATCATCGATGTTGACGTACCTTCCGACTTTCAATTCCCTAATTTCTCTGGTTTCCCACTCTGCCATATCAATTCCTCGTTTTCTTTAGCACATAATCCTCTTGTCCACTTCGACGAAGAATCTCGTCCTTGGGTCAGCAAAGGCGGTATATGTGCACATATTAACGTTGTCTGATGGCCTCTAATGTATATAATAATAAGTAAAAGCAAGGGGGTCTGTGCTGGATACAATTTCCGGATTCCTTCCGATGTATCCTGCCGGCGGTTTACCTTCTTCTCTTGCCGGGACGTCCCTTCTGCGGTCTCTTCTTCTCCGGCCTCTTCGGCGGATCGGGATATCTGCGTTTGATGTCCTCGACACGTTTGCTGAACTCCTCAGCGAGAACGTCTCCGCGGTACTCTCCGCCGTACTGGTCGATCTTGGCGGCGATGGAGATCTTTCCCGCCAGTGCCCTGGCGATGTTGCCTCTCTGCCATTTGGGCGACCTGTGGACGTCAGGATGCTGATAGATGACCCCGTGCTTCGGCGGTCTCTTCCCTGACTTGAGGTGCCTGAACATGGCCTTCTCGGCACCGAGCAGCTGGATCGTCGATGACGGCAGCGATGCCAGCCTCTCCAATCCCCCTGACAGGGAGATCAGTCTCGCCGACAGCGGACCGCCGATCAGTGCGCACATGTTGGGGCACGATTCCTTGACGATATCCGAAATGTATTCTTCAGTGCGTTCGCGGTCCTCATAAACCCTGCAGAGCGAATCCGCAAGGTCCTGCACCGCACGCATGTCCTCGTCGTCGAATTCCGAACCTATAGATTCGATGCCGAGCTCAAGTTCTTCGATGATCCCTTCCCTTCCTCCGTACTTGGCGACGAGTTCGCAGTATCTCCTGTCCTTGGCATAATCCGCAAGCTCGGGGAAGTGCATCCCGTACCACTCGTGGAGTCTCTCGTTGAGGAGGTTGCCGGTCTCGATGAGGTCGTCCAGATAACGGATGGCCTGTACGAGGCTCCTGTCGCGGGGGATCGGTTCCGACGTCCTGAGCTTGCCGAGTCCCAGCATGGCCTCGTGCATCAGCTGGTCGGAATATCCGAACATGTCCGCCGTGATGAATGATGAATCGAAGAGCATCGGTTTTCCCAGCAGTGCCTGGCGTCTGTCGGCAACGAACATCTTGCTCTTGCCTTCGACCAGTTCCTGCTCTTCGGGGAGAGTGCCTCCTCTCTGCATAAGTGCCAGCTTCTCGGATATGATCCCCGCGTCCTTGGGAAAGAGCCTCTTGTCGAGTATCCTGTTTTCCTCACAGAGGAACGTTCCGAACCACTTAGTCACCAATATCATGATATCACATGTTCCTGAGTTTATCGACCTCTGCCTTGGGCAGACCCTTGGCACGCCTGACCGACAGCTGGAGCTGAGCCTGGAATTCCAGTTCCTCCATGCGGTTGTATGCCTCCTCCATCGTCCTGCCCTGGGTGAGCGCTCCGTGTCTCTTCATCAGCATGGCCCTGCTGTCGGAACATGCCTCCACGGCCTTCACCAGTTCATCGGATCCGGGGGTGTAGTATTCGATCATCGGCACGTCGCCGAGGAGCAGTACCCCTTCGGGCGTGAGATCGCTCTTAATCTTCTCCCCTTTCACCGCCAGCGTGGTGCAGTACAGGGGATGGCAATGCACGATGGCATTCGTATCCTGATTTTTGTTATACAGCGCAAGGTGGAACTTGTGCTCTATCGAGGGCTTGCCTTCGCCTATGACCTTCCCGTCCATGGACATCTTGACCATGTCCTCGGGAAGAAGGAGCCCCTTGTTCCTTCCTGACGGTGTTATGAGTATCTCTCCGTCGTTGATGCGGATGCTCATGTTCCCTCCTGCAGAGACCGTCAGTCTGCGCTCGTAGAGCTTTGCGCAGACGTCCGCGAGCACCTCTCTTGCGAAGGATTCGTTCATTCGATCACTTTCCTGATCTCATCCGGCCTCAGGATACCTTTCTCGGTAATGAATCCTGTAACATATTTCGCAGGGGTCATGTCGAACGAGGGGTTGAGGGCACGGCATCCTTCAGGTGCGATCCTCACGCCCTTCACCATCGTCACCTCTTCCTCCGAACGGTCCTCGATGACGATGTCCTCCCCCGTCTTGGTGTTGAAATCGAATGTGGAGATCGGTGCTGCGACATAGAACGGCACTCCGAACTCCTTGGCGAGGACCGCCTTCTCGAAGGTACCGATCTTGTTGGCGAAATCACCGTTTGCCGCGATGCGGTCCGCGCCGGTGATGATCATGTCCACGCCCTTCCTGATGAAGTGTCCCGATGAACCGTCGGGGATGATGGCATGGTCGATCCCTTCCTGGAGCAGTTCCCAGGCAGTGAGCTGCATGCCCTGGAGTCTGGGTCTTGTCTCCGAGACGTAGACGAAGAATCTCTTTCCGTCCGCCCAGGCCTTCCTCATGGGTGCCAATGCCGTACCCACATCCACCGTCGCCAGCGCACCGGCGTTGCAGTGCGTCATCAGTCTGTAGCCGTCCTTGATGAGCTCCCCGCCGTACTCTCCGATCTTGGTGCACTTGTCCACCATGGACTGTGCGTATTCATCTGCCGCGACGATAGGATCGTCACCCTTGGAGAGACGCTCCGTCATGTAATCCACCGCATAGAACAGGTCGTTGGCGGTGGGTCTGGCAGCCTTGATGTCCTTCGCAGCCTGCTTGAGATCGCATTTCTTCAGGGCCGCTATGCACATGGCATATGCAGCGGTGGCACCGATGCTGGGTGCCCCCCTGGTGGTCATGTTGCGGATGGCCTCCGCGACATCCTTGTAGTTGTCGAATGATACGATGACCACTTCCTCAGGCAGACATCTCTGATCGATCATGACGACCTTTCCGTCTTCGAACCATACAGCACGTATGTCGCAGACCTTTCCGTTGACGGTAGCTTTCATATGGACAGCCTCTGAATGGTAATGTCATTGAACTATCGCTTATAATTATTATTAACACAGGTTTTATCGGATGGACTTCAGTCATTCAATCGATTATACCGTTCGGTATCAACGTCATTCAATCATATAATTCGATGAATGTAAACGTTAAACACGTCAGCTCTGAACGGTTCTGGTAAAT
>JAEEGL012605603.1_pt1 | contig 10322 bp, 6 predicted proteins | sample 9134231 | NCBI WGS metagenome assembly JAEEGL01 (sample SAMN16246548, study PRJNA631951) | gut metagenome | biome: gut microbiome; feature: rumen; material: fiber-attached | host: Bos | place: Iran: Karaj | collected 2018-10
TATGCCGACGCGGCTGCCAAGCACTCGCTGGCGCATGTGGATGAATACGACTTCAACGACAAGGTGCCCGAATGGAACGACGAGGGCACGATGACCAACGAGGAGAAGGTGCTTATCACCCAGTCGGTGCGTGAGGTCAACCAGATTATGGCCAACTATGTGGGCATCGTTCGCAGCGACCTGCGCCTGCACCGTGCCTGGGACCGCCTCGATATGCTTTACGAGGAGACCGAGCGTCTGTTCAAGCGTGTGAAGGCCAGCCGCGACATCTGCGAGTTGCGCAACATGATCAATGTGGGCTATCTCATCACCCGTTTCGCCCTTGAGCGCAAGGAGAGCCGCGGCCTGCACTACACCATTGACTATCCCGTACACGCTTACGACAAAAACAGGACTGAATAGAACCAGAAAAACAAAACAGAATAACCCTAAAAAACAACAAGCAATATGAAGAGATTACTATCCATAGTGGCATGCACACTGCTGGCACTGACGGCTCAAGCACAGTTGAAGTGTGGCTTGACGGGCGGTCTGAACATCGCCCAGATTCACCTTGGCAACAACGATTACAAGGACTATATGAACAGGACGAGGCCGGGATTTGTGGTTGGTCCCACAGTCATCTACTCGCTGCCGAAGACCAATTTCGGTATCGATGCATCGGCATTGTTCGACTTGCGCGGTGCACGCTCAAGAAATGAAAGCCTGGACACCAAGGTGAAGTGTACCTCGTTTCAGTTCCCAATCAACCTGCGATACAGTTTCCAGCCTGCCGAGATGGACATGGTCAACCTGTTTGTCTTCGCCGGTCCGCAGTTCGGCGTCAGCGTAGGCGACAAGGACCAGTATATCATCAGTGGTATAGGAAAGACTACTGGGCATGCTATGGAGCGCCGCTGGAAACTCAACAATTCCGTGATGAGCATGAACTTTGGTGTGGGCGGCATCGTGATGGATCATATACTGGTGAGGATTTCCTATAACTTCGCCTTCAACGCCGCGGCAGGGATATATCAGGAAGATCTGGACGATGGCACTTCGAAGTTCCTGACCAGCGGCAAGGCACATGCCTGCCAGATAGTCTTGGGCTACCTGTTCTAAGTAGTTGGTCACGCTTCCCAGCACCATATTAATAACAAAATACTACGATTCTCGCCATGATTATGCGAAAATCGTAGTATTTTGTTGTTTGTGATGCTGTACGTATAAATCGTTGTGTCAGTTAATCAGAATCGTCTTGGTCTTGCCGTTGAAGGTGGCTTTCACCGTGGCACGGCCGGCGGTGACGGGACTGATGTCGAACTTCACTCCCTGCGGGGCATTGGAGGTGGCTTCAATCTTTGAGCCGGCCTTCAGCGGGGCGTAGGTCTGATAGGTGGTGGCATCCATATAGCCGTTCTGGTTGGTGGAGCGCACAGGCGTCTGTGGGATGCTCAACTTCTGGCCGTCGGCGGTGATAGTAATCTGAGGCACCATGGGAACGGGGCGGGCATCTGTTTTCGTGAATCCGATGCCGTGGAGGTCGAAGAGTCCCTGCGGGCGCTGCGGCTGCTGCGGACGGCGCCCCCATGGGCCTTGCGGCTGCTCGGGCTGCTGCACCTCAGGCCCTTCGGCCACGAGGTAGATAGCGTGCTTGCCAATCAGTCCTTCTACGGCAGGCACCAGATGTGAAACCGTTACGGCCTGGTTGGTGGGGAAATTGTCGGCAATATTGATGACTCCGATTTCCTTGCCTTTCCAGGGGTCATCGAGTTTGATATGAATCTTGAAAGCACCCTTGCCGCTGGCTGTCAGGTTCAGGTAAATGTGGGCATTGTCGCCTTTCTTCGTACCCTCGAAGGCCTTGCAGCCCTTGGTGTCCTGGGCCAGGCCGCCGAAGCCGAAATACTTGAATCCGATGATGCCGCCGTTCTGTATGCCGGCCAGGTCCATCGAGTTGTTCCACACGTCGTGGTTGTCCTGCATCCAGTTGTTGGCGTTGGGTCCGTACATAAAGCAGGCAATACCGGCAGAGTAATAGTTATAGGGTGGCAGGCCGAAGATCTGGAAGCCCTCGCTGGTCACCTCGGCACCAGTGTATTCGTTGCCGTCAGAGGCCTTGGCCGTCCACTCATTTTTCGCTGTTCCCTTTCCATTTTTCACTTTTCCCTTTTCACTGTTCCCTTCCTGATAGGGGTCGTAGCCGGTGATCTTCCCCACACCGCCCTTGGCCACGGGCTTCTTGTCCCATGTAATCTTCACGGGAGCCACCATAGCCTGGCGCGCATTGCCGAAGCCGCGAGGCGGACGATGGTAAAAGACATACCACTGGCCGTTGATTTCCTGCAGGGAGCCGTGGGTGTTGTGGCCAGCGTTCGTCGTAATCAGTTTCGTGCCGTCCTCGTTGGGCACCACGCCGCGCGAGTCTACCAGCACGCCGCCCGAGCGCCACGGGCCGAGGGGCGAGTCGCCGAAGGCATAGCGCAGGGCACTGTTGGTATTGTCGAGTCCGTACTCCTTGCCGCTGTAGCCACTGAACACCATCACGTATTTATTGCCCACCTGCCGGATGCTCGAGGCCTCGAAGAGGTTGAAGTCCAGCGGGTTCTGTCCTTTATACAACGCCTTATACTCCGAGCCTTCCTTGTCCAGGAGTTTGCCGTCGCGGCTGCTGGCGGGGATGAAGGGATCTATCAACTCGGTGCCGGGGCGCTTCGAGTACATCGTGTTCTGGTCCAACTCGCAGGCGGTGCTGTGCTGGAAGCCGTAGAAGACGTAGGCGCGATAGCCCTTGTCGTAGTCCTTGTCCTTCTTGTCGGTAATGTTCTCAATAAACACCGAGGGGTCGAAGTCGATGAGCGAGCCTTCTACGCATCGTGTGCCGTCGGGTGTGAGGTTCACGGGCGTAAAGGGTCCGTCGGGGCGGTCGCCCTTGCACACCATGGCTATGCGCCCCCAGCCTCGGCTGTGAGGATAGAGCCAGTAGGTCTTCTTGCCTGTTGTGCGGTCTACGGTCTCTACCAGGTCGGGCGCAAACATCGTGTCCCACTGGCCGTTGACGTACCAGAAGAAGATAGGACCTTCGTCGCGCCACTGCGAGAGGTCTTCCACCGGTGCCGACCACATACGTATGTCGGGGCCGCAGTAGGCTGTGTAGGTCACGTCGTGCGAACCGATGATGTAGGCACGGTACTTCCCGGGCTGGTCGGGGTCTTCAAACACGCGGGGCTCGCCGTCGGGCAGGTGCTCCCACAGGGGCAGGTAGGGGTTCTGGGCATTGACGGTCAGCGTAGCCGTCAGGGCCAGAGCACATAAAAAGATTTTCTTCATAACTGTTAAGTGGTTAATTGGTTTATAATCCGTATTCTATATTCTACTTTTTTATTCTTTCACCGATGCCTCGACGTGTGAAATGAGGTTATGGGCAGAAGGCACGATGTTCCAGGGTGCGACTATGCTACGGCTTGATGCCGACGAACTCTTTGGAACACGGAACATGACCCTGAGGAATGCTTTGTTGGTATTCTTGGGCACGTATATGAAGTCTGTGACACCGTTGGCGTTTTCAATATGCTCCTTGAATGAGGCTATTGTCATGCCTTGCTCCTCGGTAGCCTCGAAATAAATATGCCTGAGTTGTCCGGTGCTCTGTACGTATGTGACCACGGGTATTCTGCCAATGGTCATGTAATAGTCTGCACCATTCTTGTATTCGATGTTGGAAGCCACGCTCTTGTAATAGTCGTCAGTGAAGTTCAGTATGTCGAAGGTCAGCGACGGCATGCCGGAACTGTTCTGCGGGGAAGTACACTCGAAATGGAGAGAACTGCCGGATATGGCACCTGATGCTGTCTTCTTTTCCTTGCTGTCGAAGGAGTCGAACTTAAACGACGGCTTTCGCGTCTCGTAAGGCTCCAATGACCTTCGTTCTCCGTTACGCCAATACTCTGCTTTCAGTTCTGAGGTGAGTTCTATTTCCAATACTTCCAGACTTTGTCCCTCAGTCGGTGTTTCGGGTGTTTCGGGTGTTTCAGGCGTCTCATTGCTGCCGGCCTCTTGCGTAATTTTGACGGGCATCTTGATGTATTCGCTTTCGGGCGTGCTGCTTTTTTCATACACGTAGCAGTCAACGATACATTCGCGCTTCTTACCCGTCGTATTGGGTTGTACGGTGACCTGGATTTCGCCGCCGGGACCGCCAGGTGTTGCCACGCCGCACCAGCCGTGGCCCTCCTTGCGTACAGAAGCGCCGTAGTAATTGTAGGAGCCGTATTTGATGAATGTGCTCTTCGTGCCGCCGTCGGCAGGATAGCCAAGAGAGTCGGGCGATACGGATACGGCATTGCGGAGTTCCGCTGACAGTTTATATTCCATGGTCTTGCTGCTCTCGTTGGACGTGCTGATCAATATGAAGCCTACCATCTTTATCCGATTGGTGGGGTTGTCTTTCCTGAACGATTCGAGGGAGTCGCCTGATATTACCAGCGAATCACCAGACATGATGTAGTCATCGTAGGCATAGTCATTATTCCTCTTGCATGCAACAATATATGTGGTGATATATGCAGATTTTGGATTGAGGTTTCTTATGACTAGTTCTTTGTCTTTTAAGGAGTTGTTTGCTTCGAAACTCAATTCAAGGTACTGGAAGTCGCCGCCGTATGGATAGCATTTGCTGCTAATGTTATGCGAAGTGATTTCTGGAGTGATTTGGCGTCTGGACGAACTATTCAGGTCTTTTGCTCTTAATCCTGGGATTACCTTGCCAGTGGCCAGGTCGAGCAAGTAGTTGTAATATCCGCCGATGAACAGTGTAGAACCCTTGCTGGCAGCAAAGTTCTGAAAAGTCTTGAACGTCGTTTGCATGGTCGATAAACTGTTGCGCGTCCAGTCTTCATAGAAGTCCACTATCTTGTCATCGCCATATTCTTTTGACAGATATTCCAGCAAGGATCCCATAGCATATCCATGGCTCTGGCGCGCCTTGGCGAAGGAAAACGATTTGGTTCCAAATCCAAAGAATTTCCTGAGCCATTGCACATTGAGATCATCATAGCAGTCCATGTCTTTCTCATAGATTTCCTCAAAGTTAAACATTCCTCTGACAAAGTATGGCAGTCGGTTCTTATAGTCTTTGATAGGTGGTATGCCGTTGTTCATAAACTTCTCTATCCATCGGCCACCCGATTCATACATCATCAGTTCGTCTCCTCCGCACAGGCGGTGTTTGTTGATAGGCAAGCGGGTGTCGTAGTCAGATTGGAAATAATGGAACAGTTCGTGGATGATGGTCTGTTTCACTTCGTCTTCATCCATGGTCGTATTCACAATCTTCGTAGTCAGTTCTATCCAACTTTTCTCATCATTTGTGGCGTGCTGCTTGAACAGTCCCCATTCATCCTCACCCAATGTTTTGAATAAGATGGGGATGTTACGCTTGGATCGCACTGTGAATTTCAACTTTGTTATCTGCTTCACGGCCTCGTGCATGTATTCGTTTATCTTGGGCACGACGGTTGCCAGGCGCTTGCTGCGGGCAAGGTAGTAAATGGCTCCCACCTCATAGTGCCATGATATGTCGCCCTCCGTCTCGCCGTTTATCACTACGCGCGTAGTGGCGGTTTGGTCTATATCGTTGGCGCTGCTGAACTGTACTATCTTACCGAGTCCCATGGCCATTTCTATTTCGCCTTCCTCTTTCCCATTGTCAAAAGCAGGCAATGTGGCCGTGTATTGTCCATTTGAATACGTGGCCTCATAACTGATGGGGGCGTAGGTCACGCTGTCGGGATTGTGCAGGGAGCGCGATGGGACGTATGTGACAAAGCAGATGTCGTCGGACTTCTCATTGCATTTGATGGAGATAGTCATCGGCTTGGAGGCAGAAACGGGCAACTGGACCTGATAGAACGTTGACGCTTCATCATCGCCCAAGACACTTCCTTTCGTCACCTCCTTCACCGATACCTTGGTATCCTTGGAGAATGTTCCTGAGGGGAAGGTGATGGCGATGTTGCCTTTGGTGATGGTGCCGCCGCTGACGGGCACATTCTCGTTATCCCCGGAACTGGCGGGCTCGGTAGGCTTTACCGGCTCGTCGGTGTTTTCGGTGTTGTCCTTGTCGCTGCAGGCCGTGATACCGATGAGGGCACATAGGATGAGCGTCACTATGCTCATGTTGAACATAGTAGTGATGAGTCTGAAATGATTGCCTTTCTTCATAATCTAATTAATAATAGTTGCGCGCAAAGTTAATAATAAAGCGTGAAAAGGCGTTTGCTATATGTTTCGAATCTTTCAGTAAATAGCCTTTCCGCAACAATGAGAATTTGATAAAACCTTTGTCTGTCGTGCTTTGAGACAAAAGAGAAATACAATGAGACATCCGTGTACTACCTATTATATATATGTGTATTACCTTTGCACCCAAATTATTATTAACAAACATATTATTATTAACAAAAACTTTATTATTATGGTAAAACTTACAAAAATTATGCTTACCCTCGCATTGCTCGTAATGGGAGTGACGGGGGCAAAGGCTGCTGAGACGACAATCTACACAAAGGATTATTCGACAGCAACTACCTTTGATTTCTGGAACGGCTCACCTACAGAAACTACATCGGTTAGTGTTACAGATGGCTTGCTTGTTATTTCTAATACGGCAGTGCAAGCTGAAACGTACACCCTTCAACTTCACATCGGGGAAGGTATTACAACTCAGGAAGGTTGTAAGTACATAGTCAAGATTGATTATAAAGCTACGATAGAAAATGTAGAAGGTAGTAATAATGTCGCTTGGGTAGCTTTAGGAGACTGGGGTAAGAGTCAGACAAATTATTGGGTGCCTCTTACACAATCAGATGACTTTCAATCACTGACTCTAGAATTTGACGGTGATGGAGATGGATTTAAATATAGTGGCACAAGTAACTCTGTTATGTGGCAAAGTGGAAAAATCGTAGGAACCATTTATATTAAAAAAGTTGAGGTAATCGAGATTGCTCCTGATCCAGTTACAGAGACTTCTGTTTACACAAAGGATTATTCGTCGGACTCTAATATTGCTTGGAGTGCGGTACCCGCAGACGCATCGGTCAATGTTACGGATGGCCAACTTGTGATAGTTAATGACAAAAAGCAAACTTACAACTGGGATCTTCAGCTTCACGTTGGCTCGGGTATTACGACCCAGGCTGGTCTTGATTACAAAGTAAAGATAGAGTATAAGTCAACAGTAGCAGGTGGTGTCACGGTTGCTCTCGGTACCTGGGATAATAGTACTCCAAAATATGGGGTGCCTATCACAATTTCAGAAGATTTCCAAACACTGGTTCTTGATTTTAAAGAGTACCAATGGTCTGCTACTGACAACTTTGTTATGTGGCAATGTGGAGATTTAGTGGGTACAATTTACATAAAAAAAGTTGAGGTAATTGAGATTGCCCCTGCCGATCCTCTCGCTCTTCCCAAAGAAACTTTGAGTGAAGAAATTGCTTTGGCTAAGAAGTATAGTAGCATAGTATATACTTCTGCATCTTTTGCTGAACTTACCAGCAAAATCACAGCTGCCGAGTCTGCTTTGACCGATGAAGACGCTACAGCCGAGAGTCTGGAAAATGCTACAAACGCATTGACCACCGCTATTAGTGGCTTACAACTTGCTGTTGGCTATTCAACCCTTACTGAAGACATGTACAAAAATTACACAAGTCTGGATAATCCTGTCGAAACATCCAACGCTGGTTGTGAAAATAATGTTGGTGTATCTACTGGTCAGCCTTACGGAGACACAAATGTCTATTATTTGAACTGGGCAGATTTATCTGCTTATGAAAAACTTGTCATTCTTGTTGCTGATGGTACTCCCCGTATCATGATGAATCGTCAAGAACCTTTACCAGAGGGTTCAGAAGGCTATGATTCACATGGTGGTGCTTATGTTCAACTGACAGATGCCCCAGTCGATGGAGTTGTGGAAGTTGATCTCACACAGTATTCTTATGTTCATCTGAATGCTATCAAGGGTGCAAACTATGGCAATGTAACGGTTCTTGGTATGTATCTCTATCGTGATATGTCTTATGGTATTATCGGCGACCTGACTGGTGGCTATGATGCTGCTGACGTTGATATGACTCCAACTGCAACTGAGGGTGAATACACGCTGACTGTTCCTAACGTTCCTATTGCAAACGTGGCTGCATACAAATATAAGTTACGCGCTAATGATGTTTGGGGCGATTATGAGCTACCCGCCGAAGGTGATTATACGTGGACTCCTGAAGATGGCATCGGTATTTACACGTTTACATTCACTGCCAACGTTTTGAACCACACACTTAATTGCGTTGGTGAGAAGACCGCAGACTTCGAATATGCCGTAGTAGGTTGCACATACGAAGGTAGCGACGAAGTGCAGTCTGCACTGTTTGCTGGCACAAAGGCCTGGGACACCAACACTACCGATGTCATGACCAAGCAGGCCGACGGTACGTATGTTTGGAAGAAGAACGAAGTCACCCTTCCTGCTAAGTGGATTGATTTGAAGGTTGTCGCAAGAAATGGCGAGAATGTAGTAAAGTGGTTTGGTAACCAAGATAATGGAGAAAATGTTGGTCTTAATATTAATGAGACAGGCGAAGGTATTTACTATGTCACCGTGAACTTCAACGGCAATTACGTCACTGCTACTGCTGAGCAGAAGGGTATCTACACCGTGGCTGGTTGCTATCTGGTTGGAGAGACAGAGAACGATTCATTCTTTGGAGAGAAGTGGAACCCCGCTTATACTGCCAACGACATGACTCGCAACGATGAAGGCATCTACGAACTGAAGTTCACTGATATTGAGCTCACTGAGGCTGGTACTATCAAGTATAAGGTCACGCAGGATCACGGATGGACAACAGCATATCCCCAAAAGGATGCTACATGGGGTGTCAATGAGGCTGGTACTTACGACATTACCTTCACATTCAATCCCACCACTAAGGCTGTTGGTTGCAACCTTGCCATCAAGAAGGAAATCTCTGAAGCTGGTTATGCAACCTATTACAGCAGCTATGGCCTTGATTTCGCTGCCGCAGGTCTCTCTGCCTATATCGCCAAGATAAACGAAAAGGTGGCATCCTTCGATCCTATCGACAACGCTCCCGCCAACACCGGTGTGCTGCTGAAGGGTGCCAAGGGCACATATAAACTGCCTATCGTGACAAGTACTACTGACGTGACAGACAATGCTTTCTTGGGTTCGGTCGCAAGCACTCAAATCCCTGCTGGTTCATTCGTACTGATGAACGGTGGACAGGGCGTGGGCTTCTACAAGACCAATGCTGAGTTTACTCTGACTGCCAATACTGCTTATCTGTCAGCACTGCCTACTCCTGCCCGCTTCATCGCTCTTGACGGTGAGACTACCGCTATCGAGGGCATTGCTGCTGAGAAGACGAACAATGGAGAGGTGTACAACCTGCAGGGCCAGCGTGTAGTGAAGGCTCAGAAGGGTCTCTACATCGTGAACGGCAAGAAAGTGCTGGTGAAGTAACATATTCCTGTAGGGACAAATTCTCGTATCTGTCCGCAACAGCAAATGAATTATTAACATAGAAAAGAAAGGAACAACGATTATGAAAAAGACATATCAGAATCCTCAGACGGATATTCTTACCATGTCCATGTCAGAGTTAATGTCTGCTAGCCTGGGCAATGGTCCCGATCCTAATAACATTGATCTGAGTACTGCTGGCACGACCGATGCCACCTCTGGCAACCTCTCCCGTCGCTCCCTCTGGGACGATACGGATGATGGTGATGAATATTAACCACTAATTATACATAACGCTTTCGGGGCGCAGCTGCACGACGTGTGCCGGTTGCGCCCCGTTAAATTTTATTTTAGTCCGCTTATGAAAAAACTGTTATTGCCCCTTCTGCTTATGATAGCAGTGTCTGCCCGGGCAGCAGACAATCCTGTGTTAACAATCGAAGGTGGTCAGGTGCAAGGTGTGCTGGCCGACGACCATCCCGACGTGTTTGTCTATCGCGGCATCCCATACGCAGCACCTCCCATCCGCGAGAACCGCTGGAAGGAGCCCCAGCCCGTCATCCCTTGGAAGGGCGTGAAGGTTTGCGACACCTTTGGCCGTCCCAGTTTCCAGGCCATCCAGTACACCGGCGGCTACTACACCGAGTGGGGCTACGGCAAGGAGGCCGCCTTCAGTGAGGACTGCCTCTATCTGAACGTATGGACGAAGGCTCCGGGGCAGGTGGGCAAGAAACTGCCGGTGGCCCTGTGGATTCATGGTGGCGGCTATCGTGAGGGTTTCGGTTCTGAACCA
>JAEEGL013677026.1_pt1 | contig 10322 bp, 9 predicted proteins | sample 9134231 | NCBI WGS metagenome assembly JAEEGL01 (sample SAMN16246548, study PRJNA631951) | gut metagenome | biome: gut microbiome; feature: rumen; material: fiber-attached | host: Bos | place: Iran: Karaj | collected 2018-10
AATAATCCTTCATGTAATGTAAATAAATATGATATATTCTTAGATAAGAATAATATTAAAGAAATATTAGATAAAGAAAAACCAGATTTTGTAATTGATTGCTGTGATTCAGTTGAAACTAAAAAAGAGATAATAGAAGAATCTTTATTAAGAAAGATACCTTTTATATCTTCAATGGGAACTGGTAATAAGATGGATCCTAGTCAACTAGAAATAGTGGATATTAGAAAGACTAATAATGATCCTTTAGCTCGTATATTTAGAAAATGGGTCAAAGATAATAAGATAAATGATAAGATACCGGTATTGTGTTCTAAAGAAGTTCCAATACATAGTGGAAGAGTAGTAGCATCTAATTCTTTTGTTCCTAATTCAGCTGGGCTATTGATTTCAAGTTATGTAATAAGAAAGATTATCAAGAAATAATGGTAATTTTTCTTTTTTTGTGTTATAATAGCTGGCAATTGTGGTGATTATATGGTTAATAAAACTGACATGGCAAATTATTATATAAAACTAAATAATAGATTAGCTAATTTATGTATGAATTGTCATTTTCAACTTAAATATAATTATGATTCAGATAAATATCGTGAATTATCTCGTTTAGTTTCTACTCCTATAAGAGAGAGTTATCAATCTAGTGCTATAGAAGTAGTAAATCCATTTTTAGATAATTTAGTAGGTTTACTTGAAAAGATTGATGATGAAATAATTAGAAGTTTCTTTATAAAAGTATATTCAATAACTAAATTTAAAGAAGATAATTTACCTGTATCTGAGTGTTCATCTAAAATAGTTGTTGATAATGGTGACTATGCTCTTCAAGTATTTGTCCCTAAAAGAGAAGTAGACACTAATTTAGTTCATGCAGCTATAATGCATGAGTTAGCACATTTTTCACTTTTATATTCTAATAAACCAGAATTTTTAGAATATTCTGAAGTTCTTTCTATGTTCTATGAATATTTAATGCATAAAGAAATTAGTGACTTTTTTGGAGATAAGTTGTTTATAGACAATAGAATGGATATGATGAGGAAAACATTTTCAGATTTAGAACAAGATTTACATTTCGCACGTAGACCTGAAATATTAGGAATTAATAAACGATTTTATAGATTACCAATAGCAGAAAGTGTTTCATATATTGATAGCTTGGAATATGTTTTAAATCTTAAAGATAGAAGACAAGAAGATAAATCTTATGTTGATAAGCATTTAGGAAGAATAATTATTGGAGAAGAAACCTTTGGTGAATTAGAAAAAGACTTAGATTTTGATGTATCAAAACATGAAAAAATATTAAGTTTAATAAAATAATAAAGTGTTAACATTTTTGTGTTGACAACAGTAGATTTTTTATTATATAATTAAGAAAGCAAAGGAGGTATATTATGGCAGTTAGAATTAGACTTACTAGGATGGGTGCTAGAAATAACCCTTTTTACAGAATCGTAGCAAGTGACTCTAGAAGACCAAGAGATGGACAATATATTGAATTAATTGGTACTTATAATCCTTTAATGGGAGAAACAAAAGTAAATGAAGAAGTAGCTCTTAAATGGTTAGATAAAGGTGCTCTTCCAACAGATACAGTTAGAAACATTTTTAGTAAACAAGGTATAATGGAGAAGTTTGCTAAATCTAAAAAAGGAAATAAGTAATTATGAATTTAGTAGAGTTAACGAAAGAAATTGTTACTGCACTTGCAAAAGATAAAGATAGTGTTAGTGTAAAAGAATTTGAAACAGAAGATGATAATACAATTCTTATTGAAGTTATGGTAGCAGAAGAAGATATCGGAAGAATTATCGGACATGACGGTAAAAATGCTCATGCTATTAGAACTTTAGTGCAAGCTAGTAGTTACTTAAAAGATAATAAAAAAGTTAAAATTAATATTGATAAATTTTAAGACCTGTGGGTCTTTTTTCTTTGCCAAAATAAGCAATATATACTATAATTATTAATAGGTGATTAATATGGATAATCAAATAATATTACCAAAACACGTAGGAATTATAATGGATGGTAATGGTAGATGGGCAAAGAAGAGAGGATTAAAAAGAAGTTATGGGCATAAAAAAGGTGCAGATAACTTAGAAAAACTTCTTAAACATATATTTAATCTTGGTATTAAATATGTAAGTGTATATGCCTTTTCTACTGAAAATTTTAATAGAGACGCTGAAGAAGTTAATTATTTAATGGACTTATTTGTTAAATATTTTACTAAAAAGAAAAAGATATTTATTAAAGAAGAATTAAGAGTTGTATTTTCAGGATGTAATGATAACTTAAAAGAAGAAGTTATTAATGGTATGAGAGATCTTGAAGAAGCTACTAAAGATTTAACTAAAGGAACATTTAATATTTGTTTAAATTATGGTGGTAGAAGAGAAATAGTTGATGCCACTAAAAAGATTACCCAAGATGTTTTAGATGGTAAGATAAAATTAGAAGATATAAATGAAGAAATGTATGAACATTATTTATATCAAGATTTACCACCACTAGATTTTGTTATTAGAACAAGTGGAGAAGAAAGAATAAGTAACTTCATGCTTTGGCAATCAAGCTATGCGGAGTTTTATTTTCCATTAACTTTATTCCCTGATTTTGATAATAAAGAGTTTGATAAAGCATTAGAAGAGTTTAGTAAAAGAAATAGAAGGTTTGGTGGAGTGTAATGAAAAAGAGTTCAGCTAGTATATTAGTATTAATATTAATATTTTTAAGTTCATTATCATTTGGTAAATTAACATTTACTATTTGTATGGCTTTATTTGCATGTATATCTTTAAGAGAAATGTTATCAATAAGAGGTAAAGAAGGTAAGCTCCCAATAGAAATAGAGTTATTATCATATGTATTATTAATATTCTTTGTTATGAATAACTTTAATTCTAATTATGATTTATATCTAGTAGATTATAGATTATTAAGTGCTTTAATGCTTGTAGATTTTATTCCATTAATATTTATTAATGATAAGAAAAAATATAGCTTAACAGATGCTTTATTCTTAATAGGAAGTACTTTATTTATTGGTATAACATTTAATTTAATTACACAATTTAGAGCATTTAGTATTAATTATGTTTTATATATATTCTTTATTGCATTCTTTACTGATTGTTTTAGTTATGTTACTGGAACACTTATTGGTAGAAGAAAGTTTATGAATTCAATATCAGAGAAGAAAACATTAGAAGGAGCTATTGGAGGATTCATAATGGGAACTATTGTTCCATCATTATTCTTAATTAGTGTTGTTAATGTTAGACTTCCAATTTATGTAATATTTATGATAACTGGATGTTTATCTATTTTAGGACAAATAGGAGACTTAGTTTTCTCATTTATGAAAAGAGAATATGGTAAAAAAGATTTCTCTAATTTGATAATAGGAAATGGTGGTATTCTTGATGTTACTGATAGTATTATCTTTATTACTTTAGGATTCCTATTGTTTTATAGTTTTATATAGGAGGATATATGTTAACATTATTGTATTTTATATTAATTCTTGGATTAATTGTTTTAGTTCATGAATTTGGACATTTTATATTTGCTAAGATATTTGGTGTATATGTATATGAATTCTCTATAGGAATGGGACCTAAGATAATAGGTACTAAAGAAAAGAAAGGTAAAACTACATATAACTTAAGATTATTTCCAATTGGAGGTTATGTAGCACTTGCTGGAGAAGATCCTAATGAAAAAGATCCTAGAGTTCCTAAGGGTGGTTATTTATATCAAAAGCCAATTTGGCAAAGATTTATTATAATGGTTGCAGGAGTATTTAATAACTTTGTTTTAGCAATATTATTACTATTTGGTATTGGTATATTCTATGGATCTATTAATATGGAAGCAACTGTAGATAAACTTGATGAAGAATATCCAATGTATGTAGCAGGTATTCGTGAAGGTGATAGATTTGTTTCTATTAATGGAAATAAAACAGCTAATAGAGATGATGTACAAGTTTATTTAACTCTTGAAACTGATGGAGATCCTATTGAATTTGTTATGGATCGTGATGGAGAAGAGTTAACATTTGAAGTTAAACCAGAAGAAGTAATAGATGAAAAGACAAATGAAAAATCATATAAATATGGACTAGTATTTAATAATACAGTTGAACATGGATTTGGTAAAGCAGTTAATTTCTCTTTTGCTAAGTTTGGTTCTTATATGAAACAAATAATGATTACATTTAAATACTTATTTACTGGAAGATTAAGTTTATCTAACTTGTCTGGGCCAGTTGGTATTTATTCAGCAGTTGGTGAAGTATCTAAAGAAATGGCTTTATTAAATCTAACTAACTTAACAGCACTTTTATGTGTTAATGTTGGTTTCTTAAATATTCTTCCATTCCCAGCATTTGATGGTGGAAGAGTATTGTTCCTAATAATTGAAAAGTTAAGAGGAAAGCCAGTAAATCCAAAGATAGAAAATACAGTTAATACAGTTGGATTTGCACTTTTGATGCTACTTGTAGTATTCGTAACAATAAATGATATTATAAGACTATTCTAAATAGTCTTTTTTCTTTGTAAAAATTTAATACTTATAGTATAATTTTATATAGAGTATAGAAGGTGAAGATATGTACTTAAAGGAAATCTCTTGTAATGGATTTAAATCTTTTGCAGACAAGATAAACATCGATTTAGATGATAAGATTACAGCCATAGTAGGACCTAATGGATCTGGTAAGAGTAACGTTGTTGATGCAGTACGTTGGGTTCTTGGAGAACAAAGCGTTAAGTCTTTAAGAGGAGATTCCTCTATGTCAGACATTATCTTTTCTGGTAGTAAATCAAGAAACCCTTTAAATGTTGCTAGTGTTTCTTTAATATTTGATAATAGTGATCATTATCTAGATATACCTTATAATGAAGTATCAATTAAAAGACGTGTTTATAGAAGTGGAGAGAATGAATATTTCCTAAATGGAGAAAAAGTAAGACTTAAAGATATAACTGATTTATTAATTGATAGTGCGTCTTCTAAAGAATCGTTTAATATAGTATCTCAAGGTGAAATATCTAAGATACTTTCTAATTCTTCACAAGATAGAAGAGTAATAATTGAAAATGCTGCAGGTGTTTTAAAATACAAAAAAAGAAAAGAAGAAGCAATTAGAAAACTTGATAAAACAAATGGAAACTTAGAACGTGTTTTAGATATAATTAATGAGCTAGAACTTCAATTAGTACCTTTAGAAGAACAAAGTAAGAAAGCTAATGAATATTTAAATGCTAAAGAAAAACTAGAAACTGTTGAAGTAGCTTTAATTGCATCTGAAATAGATAGAATTAACTACGAAGATAAAGAAGCTAAAAAGAAAATAGAAGAGTTAAATAATCAAATACTTAATTTAAGTTTAAAGAATAATGAAGTTGATACTAATTTATCTAATGATAAGTTAACACTTTTAAAATATGAAAAAGAAATAAAAGATTATAATGAACAATTACTTGAGTTAACTAGAAAAGAAGAAAAGTTAAATGGAGAGAAAGACTTACTTAAAGAAAGAGGTAAGTATAGTGCTAATGACTCTAGAGTTCATGATAATATAGCACAAATTAAAGAAGATATTTATCAAACAGAAAATAATATTAAATTAATAGATAAAGATATTGAACTTGTTAATAATGATATTAAAACTGCTAATGATTCTTTATCAACTTTAGAATTAGAACTTCAAAGTGCTATTAAGAAAAGAGATTATGCTTTTAGTGATTTAAATGGTAAAAAGAAAGAGATGTATGATGATAATAATCGTATTACATCTTTAAAGAATTATATTGAATCAAATTCAAGTATGCCTACACCTGTTAAGAGCATTTTAAATAATCCTAGATTAAAAGGTATTCATGGTACATTATCAAGTATATTAGATTGTGATAAAGAGTATTTAAAGTCATTAGAAGTATCAATTATGTCTACTAAGAATAATATAATAGTAGATAATGAAAATGTTGCTGAAGAGGCTATTAACTATCTTAAAGATAATAATTTGGGAAGAGCTACATTCTTACCACTTAATGTTATTAAACCTAAAAGAATAGAACCTGATGTAGAAAATGATATTAAAGGTAATAATGGATATATTGGTGTGCTGGCTGATTTAGTTAGATATGATTCTAAATACTATAATATAGTACTAAATAATATTGGTAATGTTGTAGTAGCAAGTAACTTTGATAATGCTAATAGAATTAGTAGTAATATTAATAGAAGATATAAAGTAGTTACTCTAGATGGTGAAGTTATTAATGTAGGTGGATCTATCTCAGGTGGTAGCTTAAATGTTCAAAAGAGTATTATTACTGAAAAGAATGAATTAGAAGATTTATTAAGACATAAAAAAGAATTAGAAGAATTAGTAACAGGAATAGAAAATAGTCTTAATTCTTATGAAAGAGAAATTGGTGATTTAAATAGTAAGATTGCAGAATATAAGAGTGAACTGTTTAAATGTAATGAAACTAATATAGCTAAAGAAGCGTTAAAGAAAGAATTAATTGAAAGAAAAGAAGACTTAGAAAATGATCTTAAGTCTTTAGAAAATGTAGTGGACTCTAACATATCACAAGAAGAAGATAGAATAATGAGAGAATACTATAACGTATCATTAGAAAAGAGTAATCTATCTAAAGAATTAAGATTTGTAGAAAAAGAAAAAGATAAATTATCTAGTGAGATTCTTGAAAAAGAAGGACAGTTAAAAGTTAATAATTCTGATACAAATAAACTTGAAAAAGAATTAAAGAGTTTAGAGATTAGTGTAAGTAAATATGAAGCTAAATTAGATAATTATTTAAATACATTGAGTGAAGAATATAAGTTAACTTATGAAAAAGCAAGATCTAGTTATACTTTAGAAGTTAGCCCTGATGAAGCTAGAAAAGAAGTAGTTAAATATAGAAATATAATTAATGAAATAGGAATGGTTAATTTAGATTCTATAGAGGATTATAAACGAGTAAGTGAACGTTATAATTTCTTAACTACTCAAAGAAATGATTTAATAAATGCTAAAGATACATTACTTGAAATAATTGATGAAATGGATCAAGTAATGGTTGAAGAGTTAACAACGACATTTGAAAGAGTAAGAGAAGAATTTAAGAAAGTATTTAAAGAATTATTTGGTGGTGGTGAAGCTGATTTATATCTAACTGATAAAAATAATATATTAGAAACTGGTGTAGAAATAATGGCTTGTCCACCAGGTAAGAAATTAAAATCTATTACTTTATTATCAGGTGGAGAAATGACATTAACAGCAATTAGTTTATTATTTGCAATATTAAATGTTAGAAGTGTTCCATTCTGTATATTTGATGAAGTAGAAGCTGCACTAGATGAAGCAAACGTAGATAACTTTGGTAAGTATCTAGATCATTATAAAGATAAGACTCAGTTCTTAATTATTACACATAAAAAGAAAACTATGGAATATGCTGATACATTATATGGAATTACAATGCAAGAGTCTGGTGTATCTAAACTAATATCTGTAAAACTAAAAGATATAGATAAATAAGAAAAGAAAGAGGTTAAGGATGGAAGGAAATGAATTAAAAAAGAAAAACAAATTATTATGGTATTTAATACCAATCGTATTAGTAATAGCATTACTAGTAGCAGGATTCTTCTTATTATTTAATAATAAGAAAGAAGAAAAAGAAGAAAAGAAACCTAATCTTCAAGATGATTATTATGAAAGTATAAATTATGGTAGTATTAATTATCCATTTATAGATGCTCAAAGAAATGTAACTACTAATTTAATGATGCTAATAAAATCAATTGAAAGTGATACTACATTTACAAATGAAAACTATATTAATTTTATTGAATTATATGATGATAAAGAAGGAAGAGAACAAGCAGGTATTGAAGCATTAAAACCATATTTCGAAGAAATAGATAATGCAAGTAATCTTGATGAATTTACTGATATAATGCTAAAGGTAGATTATGACTTAGGAGTAACTTCATTATTAAATTGGGAATTAGGGCCTAATTTATATGATACTTCTCAAAGTCTTATAATCTTTGAACCAGTTCTTTTAGAAGATTTTAAAACATTTACTTTAGTAGATGGAATGCCAAGTGGATTAGAATTCTTTACTAGTGAAGAATATAGTAAATATAAAGAAACTTTTGTTAAGGCTAGAATTGAATTCTTAAAACTATACGGTTATGATGAAGAAAAAGCAACTCAAGTATCAAATGATATTAATGAGTTTGCTAAAGTATTACAAGATAAATCAATATCAATCAATGAATTACATGGAAATATAACAAAATATTTTAAATTATATTCTAAGAGTGATATTGATAATACATTCCATAACTTACCAATTGATAAGTTCTTAAGTAAATATAATATTAGTGATAATGATCGTTTTGCAGTAATTGATGAAGGACATTTAATAGAATTAGATAATTATTATACAGAAGAACATTTACCTGTTATGAAAGAAATACTTAAAGTATTAATATTAGAAAGAGTAGCATCAATTAATTCTAATTCTGAATATTTAAAAGTATTTGCAGATTGCTATGCTTCATTAACTGGTGAAGCAGTAAATGGTGTTCAAATATCTACATTTTATGAACAAATGATATTAAAACCTAAATTAATGGGTTCTTACTTAAATATTAAATATGATGAAAAATTCTTTACTGAAGTTGAAAAATTAGAAATAGTTGAATTAATCAATAAAGTTAAAGATCAATATAAAGAAGTAATTAATAGTTCTACTTGGATGAGTGATAGTACTAAACAAGAAGCTATTAAGAAACTTGATAATATGAAAGTTAATGTTGGTTTTGTTCAAAGAAAAGAATATCCAGTTGATGCTAAATTAATTAAGAAAGATGAAGGTGGAACATTACTTGGAAATTATATTTTATTAAACCAAGATGAATCTAGTAAAATAGCATTAAAAATAAATGATGTATATTATCCAGAAGTAAGTCACTTCATGGTAAATGCATACTATAATCAAACTGATAACTCAATTAATTTCCCATCATCATTTAGAGAAATGTATAGAGATATTACAGATAAATATGAAATATATGGTTATGCTGGAGCAGTTGTGGCTCATGAAATAAGCCATGCATTTGATAGTAATGGTTCTTTATATGATGAACACGGAAACTTAAATAACTGGTGGACTGATGAAGATAAAGCTAAATATGATGAATTAAAACAAGCTATTATTGATTATTATTCTAATTATGAAGTTCTTGGATTAAAAGTAAATGGAGAACATACAGTTCCAGAAAATATAGCAGATTTAGGCGGAGTTAAAACTATTCTAAGTATTATGGAAAGTGAAAATGCAACTAAAGAAGACTATATTAAATTCTTTGAAGCTTATGCTAAATTATGGAATCAAAAAGTAAATAAAGCTGAATTAGAAATAGCTATATTATCTGATAACCATTCACCAAATAAAGTTAGAACTAATGCTGTATTATCATCTATGGATAAATTCTATGAAGTATATGATATTAAAGAATCAGATAAGATGTATGTAGCAAAAGATAAAAGAGTATCTCTTTGGTAGAATAAATAATAAAAAGAAGTGTAATTACTTCTTTTTTCTTGTATAATATTTAGTAGGTGATGTTTATGTATAATTATATAATTGGTAAAGTAGTAGATAGAACTGGTAATTATATAGTTCTAGATAATAATGGTATTGGATATACAATATATACACCAAATCCATATGCTTTCCAAGATGAAAATAAAGAATATAAAGTATATGTTTATCAACAAATAAAAGAAGATGAACATCTATTATTTGGATTTAAAACAGAAGAAGAAAAAGCTTTATTCTTAAAACTTATTTCTGTTAAAGGAATGGGACCTAAGATGGCTTTACCAATACTTGCTACTGGAAGTGTATCTGGTGTTGCTGATGCTATTGAAAGAGAAAATATTTTATATCTTAAGAAGTTCCCTAAGATAGGAGATAAAGTTGCTAAACAAATGATTCTAGATCTTAAAGGAAAGATTCAAGATATTAAAGTTGAAGATGATAATAATTCTTATGAAGAATTAAGTGATGTATTAATATCTCTTGGTTATAAAGATAAAGAATTTAAGAGTATTTTACCTCAAGTTGACAATTCATTATCCATAGAAGATCAAGTAAAAGAAGCTTTAAAACTTTTATTAAAATAATAGAATACATTTAGTATTCTTTTTTTTGAGTTATTAAAACAAATGTATTATAATAATATTAGGAAGTGATAATATGAGCAAGAAT
>JAEEGL014282860.1_pt1 | contig 10322 bp, 7 predicted proteins | sample 9134231 | NCBI WGS metagenome assembly JAEEGL01 (sample SAMN16246548, study PRJNA631951) | gut metagenome | biome: gut microbiome; feature: rumen; material: fiber-attached | host: Bos | place: Iran: Karaj | collected 2018-10
ACAACTCCGTCGGGGCCGCGCATGAGGACGTACTCCCCCGGTTCAAGCGTATGCGTTGTGCGAGGTCCGAGATCAGGCAACGCAACCGTAAAGTCGATTCTGTCTCCAAGCACCACGCACTTCTTGGACGTGCCGCCGCGGTATGGATTTTCCTGTCTGAAAACCGACGGATAGAGCTGAAGCCGCCATTTCCCTGGTTCCAGCCGGTCCAAGAAGTAGGCACCGTTCCCGTTCGACGCCGCTACGGACGATCTTCCGCAACCGTAGACACGCTCCAGCCTCGCCGCGTCGATAGGTGGCGAAACCGGGTCGTTGGAGTACATGTACGCCGTCTCCGTGACCATCTGCGAGAGGTCGCGTTCCGCGTCCACCAGGAAGGGACCGAAGGACATTCGCACCGAATTGGTCTCGAAAGCGCATCCTTCAGGCAGCGAACGGAACGCCTCGCCTGCGATTAGAAAAGAAATCGCCTTCGCCGGCGTGTAGACGAGATTGAAGTAGTGCGTCTGCCAGTCGGCGTTGCGGTCGGCGAGCCGCATCGGATCGTACTGGAACAGCGCCGCAGCCTCCATGCCCTCGTGGCGGAAAAGGCGCGCCATCGCGGGATACATGTACGATCCGGGCGTATCCGCCGCCTCGAACTCGTAGACCATCTTCCGGATCGGGCGCGTGAACTTTTCTGGGCACATGGTCGTCTTCGTCACTTTCGAGAGCTGCGGACCTTCAAGTTCCTCGCGCCCGACAAGCCCCGTTGGATAGATGTTCGCCGTCGCCCCGTCCACGTCCGCCGCCTCTACCGCCGCGTTGCTGTCGTGCCAGCTGTTGAAGAACACCGGCTTCTTCGTCCCGCTTGACCTGATCCCCGCCGCGAGAGCGTTGACGTATTCGGTAATCTTGCTTGCGGGATACTCTTTGTCGTAGAGCGGTTCGTTGATGAGCTCGAAGGCGTATACGCACGGATCGTCCGCATAGCGGCAGCCCGTGAACCGGTTCGTGTGCGAGGCGAATTCGCCGAGATACCGCGCCTGTACCTTCCAGAGGTTACGGTCGCGTGTCAGTTCGCGCATCTCGTGCCGCGCGGAAAAGCCTGTTCGATCTTCCGGACGGCTTCCGCACCACCACCACGCGATCGGCGTCAGTACGGTTCTTATGCCGTTTGACGCGCAGAGCGCCATCAGCTCGTCCATGAGCGCGACGTGCTCGTTGTCGATGAAATGACCTTCCTCGTCCGAAATCTGCCGATCGAAGCAATGGACGCGCAGAAGGTCTACGCCGAGCCGCCGGAAATGCGCCACGTCCTCGCGCATGACCGCGTGGATGTCCGCGCGGTCCTCTACGAGCGAATTGTAGTCGAGCGAGAAGGGCGCGTAGTAGTTTACGCCCCAGAGTGCGGTCGCCAGAGCTGCCGCATGGAGAGTCACAGTCACTCCGCCTCGCCCGAGATAGGCTCGATCGGAGCACAGAGACGATAACCGCGGTTGGCGCCGTCCTTTGCATTCGCTACTGACGGCCAGCCCACGCTAGAGTAGTTCGTCGCGGCGGCAGAACGGCATTTGATGTTGGTGTTATCATAGGCGCCGCCTCGCTGCACGTGGTTTCCAGGCATTTCGGCACGGGTCCTGCCGATGGGATCGACAACCGCTGTCGCCAGGCGGTTGGTATCGTTGATGTCAAGGCACATCTCCAAAACGTTGCCGTGCATGTCGTAAAGCCCCCAAGCGTTCGGCTTCTTGAGTCCGACCACGTGTGTCTCGTTCGACGTGCAGGCAGGATCGTCAGACCAGTTCCGATTGTACCATCCGAGTTCGCCTAGCGCCGCGCTCGAGATAGACGTGTTCCACTGATCGGAGATCTCGCCGGAGTTGTATCCCTCGTACGTGCCCGCGCGGCAGGCGTACTCCCACTGCGCCTCGGTCGGCAGGTCGAACGCGATGCCGGTCTTTGCCCGAAGCCAGCCGATGGACTTCGCGGGATCGACCGCGTGTCCCTGCTCCGGCCAGTCGTACGCGCCACCACCGATCGAGCCACGCAGCATCCACATCGACTGGTTCTCCGCAGGGCGCGTATCCGCGTTCGGCGCATTGCCGAAGACGTTGTGCCACTTGTAGCCCTTGTCCCGCGTGAGGTAGAAGTGCTGGCGCTGCGTCACCTCATAGATTCCCATCCAATAGTCCTTCGTAAGCGTGACCCAGTGCGCGGTCTCATGCGGCAGGGTCTGTCCCCACTCTGCCGGCAGCACGCCCATGATCCAGGTCACGTTCGCGGCCGGAATGCGGCGCATCACCAGCCGTTGCGTGCGGTAGACGTCGTTGGCGAGCCCGCCGTCCGGGAACGCCTCCGTCGACGTGTACCATCTGACGTTGCTCCAGGGGCCGCCGGCATCTATCGCAAGGTTGACGACCATGTAGTCCGGCGGATTCAGCTCGCTCCATGCCGTCAGCACGACCTTGAACTGCGCGGACTCGAGCGATTCGAGCGGCAACTCGCGGTCCGCCGCCCACGTGAAGGACCGTGCGCCCGGACGCACGAGCCGGTTGACGTCGCCGCAGAGGCGCGTCACCTTCGACGCCGCCACAGGCACGCCGTTCGTGAACACTTCGGCGGTGACGATCGCCGTCTCCCCTGCGAGCGTGTAGTTGACTGTGACCGTTCGCGACGCGTCTTCGGTAACGGAAATCGAAGCCGCCGGAATAGACGGCTGTACAGCGGCGCACGCATACGCCGCGGACGCCAACAGGACCCAAATGGAAGTTTTCGTATTCATGCCGTGTTCTCCTTGTCATTCCCGCTTCAGTCGATCGGCGCCCATAGCCGCACGCCGCGCTCGTTCCCGTTCCAATTGAAGTCGCAGCGTTCGCGGTAACCTGAGCGCGACTGGCTGTTGACCCAGTCGTAGGCGCCACCACGCTGGACGACGTTACGCGTCGAAGAATACTCCAGCCCTGCCGGATCGGTCACCGCAGTTTCGGGCATCGTGTACCCCGGCTGCCCCGCGCCGGACTCAAGCCGGTCGCGGCATGTCTCGAGCACGTTGCCGTAGAGGTCGTAGAGCCCGTATGCGTTGGCAAGCGTCTCACCCACTGGATGCGGAGATCTGACGCCGTCCGGCCACGTGTTGGCGCTCGTCCATCCGCCGTTCGTAACCATGGAGTTCCCGAAGAAATAGGGCGCCGAGGTACCGGCACGGCACGCGAACTCCCATTGCGCGTCAGTCGGCAGGTCAAACTGGACGCCCGTGCGGGATCTAGTCTTGCCGATGAGGGATCCAGAGGACACGTCAAACCCCTTCTGCGGCCAGGCGTATGTATCCTTCCCTGGACCGCCGTTCGCCGCAGTATAGTACGTGGTGCCGCGCAGGGAGCTCATCGACAAGTTGGTCTGCGGACGCATGTCGCGCATTTTTACGGTAACGAACCTTGTGTCGTTGACGTTGTTCGTCACCCAGTATCCCCACAGCGGCTGCGTCCCAATGATGTTCGCGTATTGGCGGCTTGTCAGCGGATAGATGCCGAGCCAGTAGTCGTGCGTGAACGTCACCTCGTGACGCGTCTCACGGTCGGCGTTGCGTCCCGTCTCGCCGGAAGCCGACCCCATCGTGAACGTCACGCCCTTGGCCGGGATTCGGCGCATGACGAGCTTGTGGCGGCGGTAGACGTCGTTGGCGAGCCCTCCTGCTGGCAATGCGTTCGTCGAGACGTAGTAGTGCACGGGGCTGTTCGGGATCACGAGATCGACGACCATGTAGTCGGGCGGCGTCGACGGACTCCACGCCTTGAGCCTTACCGAGAGCGCCCCTGTGATTGCAACGCGTTCTGCCGAAGCAGCCCAGGTGAAGCTGTGCGTCCCCGCCGCCACCTTGACGTTTACGTCGCCGTGGAGACGTGTGAAGTTCGCCTCGCCGAGCGAGACGCCGTCCGACTGGAAATCGCATGTCACGATCGCCGGATCGCCGGTCGTCACGTACGACACCGTCACCATGCCGCTTGCTGCGTCTTGCGCGAGGCTCACATCCGAAAGTGTCGTCGCAGCGTTCAGCGAAACCGCCGAGGCGAACAGACAGCTGAAAATCTCTAATGCCTTCATCTGCATTCTCCTTGCTTTCTTCATTCGATCGGGGCGCAGAGCCGGAAGCCGCGCTCGGGGCCGCTCGTGCCGTCTGAGGACGGCCAGCTGTTTCCGCAGTAGTTGGATCGGTCGCCGCTCATGGCCATTGCGGCAGATCGGCTGTAGTCGCCGCCGCGGTCGGAAAAGCTGTGAATCGAAGCCAGCTGAGGGCCGGTTGGGTCGACCGTCGGTTCGGACGTGAAGTAGACCGTCGACTCAAATCCAGCGGTCGGATTAAACTGGTCAAGGCAGAGTTCCAGCACGTTGCCGTGCATGTCGTAGAGGCCCCACGCGTTCGGCTTCTTGAGCCCCACGGGATGCGTCTGCCTCACGCCGTCGATTGCACTGTTGTACTTGTACCAGGCGATTTCATCGATGCAAGCAAATGCGATGTCGCCAAGGTTCGCGTATCCAGGCGCAAGCCGCGCACCGTTGTTGTACGGCGTACGCGTGCCGGCGCGGCAGGCAAACTCCCACTGCGCCTCGGTCGGCAGGTCGAACGCGATGCCGGTACGCAGTCGGAGCCTGTCGATCGGCGAGCCGTCTGCCACGTCGTGCCCGTTCTGCGGCCACCATTTGTTGTCGGACGGCGAACACCTCAGTTGCTTGAAGGAGACGTTTTCGGTCGGGCGGACGTCGGCGTCCTCTGCCGTACGCCACACCGCATGGCGCGCCACGCCGGAGAACTGGTCGTACTGCATCTGCGTCACCTCGTATATGCCCATCCAGTAGTCCTCCGTGAGCGTCACTTCGTGTTGCACGGTACGCGCGATGTTCACGGCGCCCGCCTCGTTGGTCGCGGTACCCATCGTCCAGGTCACGTTCTTCGCCGGAATATGCCGCATGACGAGCTTCGTCTTGCGATAGACGTCGTTCGTCAGCCCACCCAGGGGAAAGGCGTTCGTCGTGAGATGGTATGTGACGTCGCCGGTCTGGAGGTCCACAACCATCCAGTCCGGCGGATTGCTGAGCGGCCACGCGCGTAGCTTCACCTGGAAGTCCGATACCCGCAGCGGCGAGGTCTCCTTGCCTGCCTTCCAGACAAAGGAGCGCAAGCCGGTCCCCACTTTGCGGTTGACATCACCCGACAATACGGTGAACGCCTTGGGATCGAGCGGCGCGCCGCCGATGAACGCCTCTGCGGTGACGATGGCAGCATCGCCCTCAAGCTCATAGGTGACAGTCACGTCAGGCGAACAGGAGACGGACACCGAGTTTGCCCTAATCTTTGGAATCGCCGCGCCGAACGACGCGGAGGCAAGTGCAGCAAAAGCCAGCAGAAAACAATCCTTCATGATCAGCTCCTCTCTCAATAGATCAGTATGATCAGCCTTTTGACCAAAGTGCCGTCCACAGCCACAGGACTTGACATGACGGATGCGTCGAAGAATGCCGTGAAGAAAGTGAATGCCGATACCAGATCGGACTTCTCCGCCACGGCAGGGCTCGTGGACGCGAATGTTCCTGATATCGGCTGTTCCGCCGTCGTCACCGCGTCGGCGGGACGGTTGCCGTCATCCCATTTCCATGCGACCTCCGCTTGGAGCGTTCCAGAGGCCACCGCTAGAGCCATTGCCAACAGCGTAGTTTTCATGATTACCTCAATTGAAATTCATCATTGCGAACGAGAACGCGGAGATTATACCATAACCAGGAACCACTTTGTTTGCATTTCGAGCAATAAAGATTTTGCTTTTCAAGTAACTTTCCCAACTTCAGCGTCTGCCCGGCGTGTTATACTATGTACCATGAAAACAGCAAGGAAAAAGAGCTTCTTCCGGATCACTGTCGCAGCAACCGTGTCGGGCATGGCCGGACGGGACTACCTTTCGGGCGTCTTTCGTTTCTCGGAAAACTATCCGCAATGGACGCTTGAAGTCCTTGACACTCCGGAACAGCTAGAAGCGCGCCTTCGCAAACCGGAAAAGCCTAATGGACTTATCCTGATGTTTCCGCACGCAGGCATGACACGCGCTCAAATGGAGGCGTCCGCCATACCGACCGTTGTCGTGGACTTCCCGCCGCCTGGTTTTGATCCACGTACAGGGCGAACATCCTTCGTGCGATTGGATGACCGGGCAATCGGAATCGCGGCGGCTGAACATCTGTTAAGTCGCGGAAACTTCAACTCTTATCTCTGCGTTATTGACCAGCCGCAATTTGCCTACACCCAGGTTCGCGAACAATCCTTCCGAGAGGCTCTTGAGGCAAAAGGCGCCTTCGTCAAGACAATCGAACTCTGCGAAGGACAGACGTTTGAGCGGGATTTACGAGCCTTATCATTGACTCTAAAGCGCCTGCAACGACCGATTGGCGCGTTCGCGGTCCGAGACCGCGCCGCGATTCGCATCTACGACGCCTGCCGGGAACTGGGCTTTTCCATTCCTGAAGAGGTCGCGTTGCTCGGCGTCGACAACGACGAGCTGTTCTGCAACACGCTTGCTGTTCCGCTTTCAAGTGTCCTGCCCGATCACAGGCGAGTCGGATTTCTGGCGGCGAAGGAGTTGAACCGCCTTTTGAAGGGCGGCCGCGGGCAGGAGACCGTGCTCCGCCAATCGGTCAAAGACATTGTTTTGCGGGCGTCGACGCGTATCATTCCGCCTACGGCCCATATCGTAACAAAAGCCCTCTCGTTCATTGACAAGAACGCATCTGGCGATTTGCGTGTCAATGATGTCGTTCGCCATCTAGGCATCAGCAGGCGACTCGCAGACTTGCGATTTCGCCAGATACGCAATGAGAGCATCCTTGACGCAATCGTACAGGCGCGTATTGGAAGGATCAAGAAGCTGCTGTTGACCTCCGGCAATCCGATTTCCCGTGTCGCCAAGGAATGCGGCTTCTCCTCGACGTCCGTGTTTACGAGGTTCTTCAAAGCGCATGCCGGAATGCCGCCGACGGCGTGGCGTCAAAGAAAAGCGGCAAAGAGGTAACCGTCTTACGCCTTTGGACCGAGCGCGGCGTCCTTCGTAAGAAGGAACTGGCGCTTGACGCCGATATCCTGCATCCAGCACTTGACGTAGTTGGTGCGCCACGGACCGGAGCCGTATCCCTTCCCGGCATAGTTGTTGTCCCAGAGCCACTGCGGCGTTGGCCACACGCAAATCTCCGGCTTCGCCGCCGCGTAGAAGTCCTTGTTCGCGCCCTTCTGCCCGTGGTGCGAGAGAAGCACGATGTCGCTCTTGATCTTCTCGGGCGGCACGGTCTTCAGAAGCTTGTCGCCCATCTGCTAGCCGATGTCGCCCGTCACGAGAAATCCGCGCCGGGCAAAATCGTCGCTTGAATCTTTCATCTGCTTTTCTTCCCGTGCCGTCAGCGGACCACGATTACAATGCCGCCTTCACTCGGAGCGGTATAGACGAGACGACGGCCATCGACAACCGCAACCGTGCCATTCCGCGCACCGCTGGCGCTGACGAAAGAAGGATTGACCGAAAGCGCCTGCAGCGCGGCGGCGGAATCCTTTTCGCACTCGATCAGCGTGATGCTTTCCCGTGGATGATTCCTGCCGAACGCATTCGCGTCAAGCACAAGACCCGCCGCCGCATCCGCCGTCACATCGCCAAGCACCGTAAGCGGCACAATGTTCGTTGCATCCGCGCCGGAGGGCAGCGGCATCTTCAGCTTCGCGCCGGCGCCGACGGAAAGCGATTCAACAACCGTCTCGTCACCCAGCGTCACCGCGTAGTCGCCCGCCGGCAACACTACCGCATCCGACGCGCCCGGCACGTTCTGCGTGGCCTGTTTCCACGCCGTCCATGTCTTGTTCGTGAAGAACCCGTCGCCTACATTCCAAGTGAACTTCTGCGCATCAAGGCTGAAGCGACGCCTGTCAACCTTGAAGTTATAGGCGACCTTCTCGGGAGTGAATGAGCTGCTGTAGGTGCGAATGGCGAAGATGTCGCCCGTAAAGGCATAATTGCTACCGGACTGGACTCGTCCGCCGACCTGCACATAGCTCGCCCCTTGGCCCCAGCTGTCACTATACGCGCCATACTGAATCTTTGCGCCATTTGCATAGGCCGCCTCGTTCCCATCGCTCAATATTCCCGTCAGCGAATAGCGTCCGACCGTATAATACGAGAAATTGGTTGTCGCCCAGCTGTTCCGCCACTGGACGCGATTCCCCGCAAACACCAGAACTCTGTTGGCAAGACCGGCGCTGAACAACATGGATGCGGCACCGTGATTGGCGTTCATGTATACGACCTCAAGCGTGTTGTAGGCCTGAGACGTCGTTCCCGTGGCTGCCATCGTTGTGCTGCCGACACTCATCAGCGCCGTATCGGTCCAGACGCCGGAGCCGACCGTCAGATCCATGCCGCCCGAAACAAGATTCTTCCAGGTCTTTGCAAACGAGTCGTGCTGACCCCTTCCTACGTTGTCCGTACCGTCCCAGTGAGCGGTCAGCCCCTCCTGAATGTAGCTGGAGCTTGTCAGGAACCGCTTGCAGTCGATTCTGTGGTTTCTCGCGAGTTCGGCTTTCGTAAGACGCCGGTTGTAGAGACGTATGGCATACACCTCACCGTACCACAAATACGGGTTCGCCATACCCAACCGCCCGCCAATCGTTATGCTCGTTCCTACGCCCCAACTGTTTCCACGTGCGCCGTCTTCACGCTGGTCTGCGTCCTTGAACACGTCCGTCACAATGCCATTATCATCGTACCGTCCGGCAAGGAAGTTGACCTCGGACGCGAAATACGGCTGGAGGATGTATTTCGTCGTGACCGACTGGTTATCTGTAGTATCGCCAGAGAAATAGGCGCGCTGATTTCCGCTGTCAGCATCGAAAAGGACGAAACGCGTCTTAAGGCCGCTGTGAAACATAATGCGCGCATTTGAACTCGTCCGCTTGCAGACGACCTCGATAGTCTTGTACTCCGGAGTGACACCGTCCGCAACCGCCGAAATGCCATCGACCACAAGCGCCCGGCCTTCCGCATTCCAGGTTGCGTTGTTCGTGAGCGTCAGGTCGTAGCCGCCGCCCGCGAGGTTCTTCCACGTCGTCGCGGTCGGATCGTGGACGCCTGTGCCCGCGTTGTCGATGCCGTCCCACTGCACGAGGAGCCCATCCTGAACATAGTCCGAACTCGCCGGCAACTGCTCTCCGAAACGCGCCACGTCGATCGCGTGGTTCTGGGCGATTTCCGCCGCCGTCAGCTCGCAGTCGTAGATGCGGATTGTCGAGACTTCGCCGTACCAGGGATATTCCTCAGCGCCTGAACCACCTTGCCGGGCACCGATCATCATTACGTTGCCAGGCCAGAAGTCGTTTTTGACTGTCGTGGTTCGCCGAACGCCATCTCCATACGCGGCTGCAACAGTTGCGCTGGCGTTGGTGAACACGCCCGCCATTGAGCGCAACGAACGCAGGTTATCGGCTTCGTTGTGCCAATTGACGCATTGATGCGTCGTGTTCTGCTGACCGGAAAAATATCCCTTCGTGACATTGTTGCCGTAGTCGAACACAATAAGCTGCCGAATGTTACCGTCTCCGCTGGTAAAGAGAATGCGCCCATTGCTCGCACCGGGAGTCATCGTCATCCTGAAGACGACCTCGATGGTCTTGTAGCCGGGCATGCTTTTCGTGCCAACGGCGGAAGTCCTGTTGACGACGAGCCTGTCGCCGTTCTTCCAGCAGGCGCTGTTAGTGAGCGTCAGGTCGTAGATGCTGCCGGTGCCGGCGAGGTTCTTCCAGACCTTTGCGTTCGGGTCGTGCGTTCCCGTGCCGACGTTGTCGATGCCGTCCCATTGGGCGACCAGATGTTCCCGTTGCGCATAGCTTGCGCTGGTGTATTCCGCTGCCAACGCAGTTGGCGCGGCAAAGCCAATAGCACCCAGAACGGCCACCAGGCATGTTGCAAACTTCATCAATTACCTCCTGTTTCCAGAGTTCTCCAATTTGCCGCGTATTATACATAATTCCGGCGACGCACACAACAAGGGGCAAATGGCAGGAGATCGTGCTTCGGCGATCTGTAAAGGACATCATGTTGCGCGCCTCGACGCGCATTATACCGCCGGCGGCCAGAATCGTCACAGAGGCCCTGTCGTTCATCGACAGGAACGCATCCGGCGTTTTGCGTGTCAACGATGTTGTCCGCCACGGCGCTCTCAGTGAAACTCAAGGCGCATGACAGAGGTCTGGTAGCCGGGCGCGTACTGGCTGTAGAGAAGATATACGGTCTTGCCGCCGTTTTCCATCCTGCGCTCGT
>JAEEGL014492524.1_pt1 | contig 10322 bp, 7 predicted proteins | sample 9134231 | NCBI WGS metagenome assembly JAEEGL01 (sample SAMN16246548, study PRJNA631951) | gut metagenome | biome: gut microbiome; feature: rumen; material: fiber-attached | host: Bos | place: Iran: Karaj | collected 2018-10
CGGCTTCAAACGCGTGCTGGGAGAAGCTTATGTCCGCTCCTGACGAAGCCCCCTTTCTCACGGTCGAGCATCTCTGCAAAAGCTATCCGGACAGAAACCGGTCGGGCTGGCGCACTGTGATGCGTCCCATCCTCACGGACATCAGCTTCACCGCGCGCCGGGGTGAGATACTGGGGCTTCTGGGCGAAAGCGGCAGCGGCAAAAGCACTCTCGCCCGCTGCATTCTTGGCCTAGAAGCGCCGGACAGCGGGATGATGCTCTTCGAGGGGAAAAACGCTTCCTCCTGGCACAGGGAGAACGTGGGACGATGCAGCGTGGTCTTTCAGGACTACGTCACCTCGGTCAATCCCGGTTTTCGCGTGAAGGACATCATCGCCGAGGGCTTGCGATCCGGCGATGGCGGCAGGGGCCATGAGCGCCAATCCGTCGCTGACCTCATGGAAAGGGTGCAGCTGCCCGCGAGGCTTGCCGACAGCCTGCCGCATGAGTTGAGCGGCGGCCAGCTGCAGCGGGCGTGCATCGCCCGCGCCCTCGCCTCCGAACCGTCCTTCATCGTCTTCGACGAGGCCATCAGCGCCCTCGACGTGTCCATACAGGCGCAGATTCTTGAACTCCTGCGTGCAATCAAGTCTGACATGACCTACCTTTTCATCACGCACGACATTCAGATGGCGACCCTGATCTGCGACAGGTTCCTCCTGCTCCGTAACGGGACGCTGGACGAAACGGTGGCCTGCGCGGAAATGAAATCCAAGGCCTCGCCGTATCTGCGCGAACTCATCAATTCCACGCTCGTCTTTTCATCCGAATTTTCCGGAACGCAAACAACATGGGAGCCGCCAGCATGAGCCTTTGTCACGAAGAAGCTTTCAGTTCGCCGGAGCAGGCATCCCCCTTTGCCGAAGAGAACATGCTTCGCCGCATAAACCGCTACTGGTCCCGTCGGGCGGATGCCTTCAGACGCATCCGTCGGGAGGAAGTGCATGGGGACAAGCTCCCGCTCTGGAGCCGGGAGATACTTCCGCACATTCCCGAAAAGAGCGCGGGCGCACGGCTGAAAGTTCTCGACGTGGGCACGGGCGCCGGCTTCTTCGCCGTGCTTATGGCCACGCAAGCCGGGTGCGACGTTATCGGCATCGATCTGTGCCCCGACATGCTCCGCGAGGCGGAGGGCCTTGCCCGTGAATGCGGATGCGATGCTTCTTTCCGCCTCATGGACGCGACGTCTCTTGATTTTTACGACGAGACGTTCGACTGCCTCCTGGTTCGCAATCTTACCTGGACGCTTCTGGAACCTGAAGACGCCTATGCCGAGTGGCTGCGCGTTTTGAAGCCCGGCGGGGTGCTGCTCAACTTCGACGCCGATTACGGTGCCGTCGATTTCACGGAAATCGCCCAACTGAACGGTAGCCATGCCCACGCCGACATGGAAAAATCACTGCTGTGGGAAGGAGAGGACATCCGACAACGTCTCCCCTTGAGCTCGGTGAAACGCCCGGAATGGGATATCGCGACCCTCAAGCGGCTTGGCTTCTCCTCCGTCACGTTCGACAACACGATCAGCGAGCGCATCTATCGCGTGAAGGATGCCTCATACAACCCCGTGCCCATGTTCGCCCTGCGGGCGACCAAGTAAAAAGAAGCCTGCTTTGTACAATCCGCGAGAGAGACTGAAAAGGGTGAGCGATTGCCCTTTCCCCATGTTTCACAGAGGGTATTGCGTAACGTAATCCCTATGGTTCATGAGGAGCAGGAACAGCGCAGAGGTGCGCACCCCACCTCTCAGCGTTATCACTTTTTTCCTTTGCTGTTGGGAAAGAAAAAAGGCACCTACAGTGGTTTTCTGTAAGTGCCTGAATTCTCTGGTTGCGGGGACAGGATTTGAACCTGCGGCCTCCGGGATATGAGCCCGACGAGCTACCGAGCTGCTCTACCCCGCGACATGACGGCTTACGCCGTATGGGTCATAAGTATTAGCCGCATGCGCCCTGCTTGTCAAGCACAATCGGAGAAATCTTCCCATATTGCCAGAAGCCGGGGGAATTGCTAGCTCTAGGGAATGGCAACGCTCATCATTTCCGTGGCTTTGGCGCTTCTCATATCCTTCACCTGTTCCCTGATGGAGGCGGCCCTCTACGCCGTGCCGTGGTCAGCCGTGGAGCGGCTGCGCAAATCGGGCGGCCGCACCGGGCTCCTCCTGTATCAGATGCGCATCGACGTCGAGCGCCCCATCGCGGCCATACTCACGCTCAACACCATAGCCAACACCGCAGGCGCGACGATTGCGGGCGGGGCATATCTCGCCGTCTTCGGCCCCGGGCACATGGCCCTTTTCGCCACCGCCTTCACCGTTCTCATCCTCGCCTTCGGCGAGATCATCCCAAAGACGATCGGCGTGGCCCACGCGACCGCCATCGCGCAGGGGCTCGCCGTGCCGCTGACCCTGCTCGTCAGGCTCTTCGCCCCCTTCATCTGGCTCTCAAGTTTTCTCACGCGGCGCGTCTCCCCCGAAAACAAGGGCCCGCAGATCTCCGAGGACGACATACGCGCCGCGGCGGACCTCTCACTCAGGGCGGGGCGCATCAAGCCGTTTGAGGAGGATCTCGTCAAGAACGCCCTCTCCCTCGACCAGAAGCGGGTCTATGACATCATGACGCCGCGCACGGTCGTCTTCTCCCTGCCCGACGACATGACGGTGGAAGAGGCCTGCGGAGACCCGCGCATCTGGCAGTTCAGCCGCATCCCCGTCTACGGCGACGACAACGAGGACCTCGTGGGCCTTGTCGAACGGCGCACCCTTGCCCAATGCCTTGCCAAAGACCAGGAGAAGAAGCGCCTGTCGGACATGATGCGCCCCCTGCATTTCGTGCAGGAAAGCCAGACCATCGACATGCTGCTCAGGCAGATGCTCAAGGTGCATGTGCATCTTTTCGCAGTGCTCGACGAATACGGCGGGCTCGCCGGCGTCGTCTCGCTTGAGGACGTACTTGAGGAGATACTCGGCAGCGAAATCGTCGATGAAAGCGACAAGGTTGCCGACCTGCGCGCGCTCGCCCGCGAACGCCGCCGGGCCTTCGCGCCGAAGGCCGGCCCCGCGTCCGCTGAAAACGACGGCGAAAAGGCGTGATTATTGCCATTCCAGGAGGAAAAAGATATTCTCTAGAAATCGCACATGAACACGCCCGACCGCGCCATCCTGATGGCATCCATACGCTTACGCCGCTCACTGCGGGGTCTCTGTCTCGCGCTCGCCGCCCTGCTCTGCCTCTCTTCCGTCGCGCCCGCGGCCGACACGCTCCAGTTGAACAAGCCTCTGAAAGTCGTGACCGTCGGCTACTTCAAGAGCCTCGGCTTCAACGAGGGCGACGACACGCGCCCGAAGAGCGGCTACAGCTACGAATACCTGCAGAAAATAGCCAGCTACGCCGGCTGGCGCTACGAATACGTCTACGGCAACTGGTTCGACCTGTACTATCGCTTCCTCTGGGGGGAGATCGACGTCTTCCCGGGCCTCGTCATGCGCGAAGACCGCAAGAGCGCAATGCTCTACCCCGACGCCCCCATGGGCAAGGACCGCAACTACATCTACGTCAGGGCGGACGACGCCTCCATCGATCCCAATGACATCGCCTCGTTTTCGGGCAAGAAAGTCGGCGCGATACGCCAGACGAACATGATGAGCGAGCTGGTCAACTGGCAGGCGCGGACCGGGGCGGACATAGAGATCCTCCCCTACGACGGCTTCTCGCTCATCGCGGATCTTCTCGACGGCAAACTCGATGCCATTTCCGTCGCTGAAAACAACGTCGATGCCAGGTCGCGCCTGCGGCCGCTCATCAAGATCGCCGACACCCCCGTCTACCTCTGCGTCAGGGGCGGCAGGCCGGACCTGCTCGACGACCTGAACAGGGCGATCGCGAAAATGGACGAGCAGTCGCCCCTCTACAGGCAGGAACTCTGGAACGCCTACTACAGGCACACGGCCGCGGACGCCGTCCTCTCCCCTGACGAACAGCGGTGGGTGAAGGATCACGGCACGATCACCATAGGCTACGTCAGGAACTACATGCCCTTCAGCGACACGCCGGGCGCAGGCGGCTGGCCGCGCGGCCTCGTCGCCGACGTGATGGGGCAGATCGTGGGGCATCTTGGCCTTTCCGGCAGGCTGAAGGTGAACTACATCCCCTTCGATGACTGGTCGGACATGCTGACCAGCCTGAAGAAAGGCGTTGTCGACGCCGTCTTCCCCGTATGCACGAACCTCTGGTACGCCGAGCGCAACGGCATCGCGCAGACGGACAGCATCGTCAGCGCACCCGCGACCCTCATCTACAAAGGCGCCTTCACGGATGCCACGACGCACACCATCGCCCTGTCGCCCCGCGATGTCATCCAGGATCTCTTCACGCGGCTCAAATACCCCAGCAGCCGCCGCGTCGAGGCGCCCTCCACCCCGGACTGTCTGGATGCCGTACGCGAGGGCGAGGCGGGGGCGACCATCCTCGACGCATTCAGGGCGAAACGCTCTCTCAAAAACCGCAAATACCGCTCCCTCAACGCCATGCAACTGACGGACTCCATCCCCTACGGCATGGGCCTGCGCCAGGGGGATGCGACGCTCTTCTCCCTTCTCTCACGGGGCGTGCAGCAGCTTGACGCGCGCGAACTGACGAACGCCATGCACGCCTACGAGAACTCGCGGGACGACATCGCATGGCAGGACGTCCTGGATGAAAACCTCCCCTGGATCAGCGGCATGCTCGCAGCCGCCCTTCTCGTCATCTGCGCCGCGTTCCTGGCGTATTTCATAGCGTCACGCCGCAGCAGAAAACGCCTTGAGGCCGCGTCCGCCGAGGCCGGGGCCGCGAGGGTTCAGGCCGAGGAGGCCAACGAGGCCAAGACGGCCTTTCTGAACAGCATATTCCACGACATACGCACCCCCATGAACGCCATCATGGGCTTCTCGAATCTGGCCGCGGCCCACATCGACCAGAAGGATCTCGTCAAGGGCTATCTCAAGGAAATCGGAACCGCCGGCGACCATCTGCTCTCGCTCGTGAACGACGTGCTCGACATGAGCCGCATCGAGAGCGGCAGGATCGCCATGCGCGAAGACAGCTGCAGCCTTTCCGCGGTCTTCCACAACCTGTGCAGCATCTTCCAGGCCGACATACGCAGCCGCAGGCAAATTTTCCGCATCAGCGCCATCGACGTCACGCACGAGAACGTCTTCTGCGACAGGCTCAGGCTGAACCAGATGCTGATCAACTGCGTCGGCAACGCCACGAAGTTCACGGGCCCCGGCGGCACCATCGAGGTGACGGCCATCGAAAAAGGCGGGGCTCCCGAGGGACACGCCGCATACGATTTCATCGTCAGGGACACGGGCATAGGCATGTCGCAGGAATTCACAGCCCGCATCTTCGAGCCCTTCTCGCGGGAGAAGACCGCGACCGTCAGCGGCATTGACGGAACGGGCCTCGGCATGTCCGTCACGAAGGCCATCGTCGACAAGATGCACGGCAGCATAGACGTGCAAAGCCAGAAGGGCGCCGGCACGACCGTAACGGCCTCGCTGCAGTTCCGCCTGTGCGACCGGGACGACGGGCCCCGGGCCGTGCCGAGGGCGGACAGCCTTCACGCCCTTGTGGTGGAGGCCGACGCCCGGGCGTGCGTCTCCACGGTGCGCATGCTCGAAGCGCTCGACGTGCATGCCGAGGGCGCGACGGAAAAAGAGGAAGCCTTGCGAAAGGCCCTGGGCTCGCGCGAAAGCGGCAGGCCGTTCGGCCTCGTCCTCATAAGCCAGAGGACTCCGGATGCGGAGGAACTGGAAACGGTGCGCGCCATACACCGCGAACTCGGCACGAACACGGCCATCGTCCTCGCCACCCCCTACGACTGGGGCGAAACGGAAAAGGCCGCGCGCGCCGCCGGCGTCACCGGCTTCTGCGCGCAACCCCTCTTCCCCTCCGATCTCCGGGAAATGCTTCTGCGGGTGACGGGGGAAATGCCCGGCGAAAGCCGCCTCGCTGCGCAGAACGCCCTGCCGCAGGCCCCGAAAAACCTGGCCAACCGCAGGGTGCTGCTCGTCGATGACGTGAAGACGAACCGCGATATCGCCGAGACGATTCTGGAAGAGGCCGGGATGCGGGTCATAAGCGTGGAAAACGGCAGGCAGGCCGTGGACGTCATGCGAGGGCCCGACGCCGCCGGCATACACGTCATCCTCATGGACATACAGATGCCCGTCATGGACGGCTACGAGGCGACCATGGCCATCCGCGCCCTGCCCGACCGCAGGATAGCCGACGTGCCCATCGTCGCCATGACGGCGAACGCCTTTGAGGAAGACAGACAGAAAGCCCGCGAGGCGGGCATGGACGCCCATCTGGCAAAACCCTTCAGGGTGCGCGACTTCTACGCGGTGCTTGACGCCTGCCTCGCCAAGCCCGCAGGGCAGCGCGGCATCCCCCCCGACGAGGCGGCCAGCCTGGATCCGGCCGCCGAAAACCGTCCGTGACGCCGGAGCAAAAACACCACAGGATATTCATGGCAGCGAAAAAGAACACCCCCGTCTATCTGGCGGCACTTCTCCTCTTCCTCGGCGGCGTCGGCTGGCTCGTCTGGTCGGGCGTCAACGAAAGCAGCGTCTATTTTCTCAACGTCTCGGAGGCCCTGGCCGCACAGCCCGAAAAACTGAAGCAGGCCCGTCTCTTCGGCACCGTCGCCGAGGCAGGCATTGAGAGGCACGCGCAGATGCCCGGGGTCGACTTCATCCTTCAGGACAAGGACGACGCCGGCAAGACGATAGCCGTCGTCTACAGGGGCGCGGTTCCCGACGCCTTCAAGGCCGGCGCCGAGGTCATCGTCGAGGGGGGGCTTGCCCCGACCGGGCGTTTCACGGCGAAGACGCTCATGACGAAATGCCCGTCGAAATACCAGAAAGAGAACAGAAAGAGCTGATGTACCTTTTCGCCTATATCATGCAGGCGGCGGCCATGATCACCGCGATATGCGGGGCCGCGCTGGCGCTGTTCGACCTCTGGCAGGGGCGCTGCGCCGCCCTGGGCATTGTCGGGAAGGCCCACTGGGTCGTCACGGGCGGCCTCGCCCTCGCCGCGGCCCTCCTGCTGCACGCCCTCTTCTGGCAGGACTACTCGCTGAAGTACGTCGCCGACTACACGGACAACCTTCTGCCAGTCTTCTACCGGCTCACGGCCTTCTGGGCCGGCCAGCCGGGTTCCATGCTCTTCTGGGCGCTCATGGTCGCCCTGGGCGGCACCGCATTCGCCCTCACCCGCGCGGCAAAAAAACTGCGGCCGGAAACCCGCCTGTGGTTCTGGGCCTTCTTTTACTGCGTCATGGCCTTTTTCGGCCTTATCCTGACCTCCTTCAGCAATCCCTTCATCATGCAGAGCCCCGCGCCCGCAGACGGAGGCGGGCTGAACCCGCTTTTGCAGCACCCCGGAATGATCATCCATCCGCCCCTGCTCTTTCTGGGCTACGGGGGCTTCACCGTGCCGGCCTGCCTCGCCCTCGCCCAATGCCTCGCGGGCAGGCGGGCCGAGGAAAGCGACTGGTTCGTCCTGACACGGCCCTTCCTGCTCGGCGCGTGGATGTTCCTGACGGCGGGCATACTGCTCGGCGCATGGTGGGCCTACCTGGAGCTCGGCTGGGGCGGCTACTGGGCATGGGATCCCGTCGAGAACGCCTCGCTCGTGCCGTGGCTCGTCGCGACGGCGGCCCTGCACACGGTCATCCTGCAGGAACGCCGCGGCAAGCTCGTCCGCGTCAACGTCTTCCACATCGTCATGACGACGGTCTCCGCCTTCTTCGCCACCTTTCTCGTGCGCAGCGGCGTGATAGACTCCGTCCACGCCTTCGGCAACGGCCCCGTCGGCCTGCCCCTCGCCGTCTTCGCCGCATCCGCGACGGCGATAGCGCTTTTCGTGCCCCTCGCAGCGCGTTCGGAGGGCGCCCCCCTCGAAGGGCTGGCGAGCCGGGAGGGCATGCTGGCCCTCGTGCCGTGGTTTCTGCTGGCGCTCGGCGCCATCATCGTCACGGCGACCATGTGGCCCGTGATAAGCCGGCTCTGGTCGCCAAGCCCCACGGGGCTCGACGCATCCTTCTACAACAAGGTCTGCCTGCCCCTCGCCGCCCTCCTGCTCGTCATCATGGCGGCCTGCCCGTGGCTTGGCTGGAGGCGCGGCCTGCGCTCGAAAGGCGGCGCGCTCGCGGCGCTTCTCGTCTCCGCCGCGACGGCGGCAGGCGTATGGGCGCTCGGCTACCGCGAGCCCGTGCCCCTCGTCGCGACGGCGGCCGCAGCGTCCATAGCCTGGGGCGCCCTGCTTCTCGCCTTCGGCGGCGGGCGCGGCGCCGATCCGCGACTGCTCGGCGCGCTCGGCACGCACCTAGGCATTGCGCTGGCCGCGCTCGGCATCGCCTTCTCAGGCCCCTACAGCACGGAAAAGGACGTGGCGCTCGCCCCTGGCGCCTCCGAAACAGTCGGCGGCTACACGCTCACCCTGAAGGACATCTCCGTCAGCAGGCGCCCCGGCTACGAGGCCCTGGCCGGCGTCTTCTCCGTGGCCAGGGGAGGCGAAGCGCTCGGAACGCTCGCGCCCGAACGCCGCATCTACGACAAATTCGGCTCCATGCAGTTCTCGCAGGTCGACATCATCCCCGGGCCCGGAGACGAGCTCTACGCGTCCCTCATGGGCATGGACGACGCGGGCCGGGCGCTTCTGCGCTTCAGCATCAAGCCCCTCGTGAACTGGCTGTGGGCCGGCGGCGCCCTCATGAGCCTGCTGCCGCTCATGGGGCTCGCCCGTCGCAGAAAACGCGATGACGGCGGCGAAAACGCCGGGGCCGCGGGCAACTGACGGGGAGCGCATGGGCATCATACTCGAAATGAAGCATGTCGCGAAGGCATACGGGCGCAAGGCGGTCCTGCGCGACGTGAGCTGCGTCCTCGAAAGCGGCAGCGTCAGCCTGCTCACCGGGCGCAACGGCAGCGGCAAAAGCACGCTCATGCGCATCATGGCGGGCCTTGCCCGCCCCACGCGCGGGGAGATCGAACGCCCGGAGGACGGCGCCCACGTCGGCTACGTGGCCCACGTCACCTTCCTGTACCCCAACCTTACGGCCCTGGAGAACCTCGGCTTCTGGAACAGGGCATTCGGCATGTCCCTCTCCGAAGCGGACATGCGGAAAGGACTGGATCGCGTGGGGCTCGCCCCCTACGCGCACGAGCGCGCCGGCTGCTTCTCCCGCGGCATGGCCCAGCGCCTCAATCTGGCCCGCATTCTTCTGCAGGCGCCGCGCCTCTGGCTGCTCGACGAGCCCGGCACCGGCCTTGACGCCGAATCCCTCGCCATGCTCCGCGCGGAGATCGCCGCCGCGCGCGACAACGGCGCGTGCATCGTGCTCATCACCCATGACGCGGAAGGCGACGGCCCGCTTGCAGACCGCAGGCTCGCCCTCGCGGGAGGCCGTCTTGCCGATGCGGCGGAGGGCCAGCCATGTTGAGGCTCACGCTCGCCATCGCCCGCAAGGACCTCGCGCTCACCGGCTCCCGAGCAAGCGGCCTGACGCAGGCTCTGCTCCTCGGGCTTCTGCTCATATTCGTCTTCAGCCTGTCGCAGGACGCGGGACAGCGCCTTGAACCCCAGGCCGCGGCCGCGGTCTTCTGGCTCGGCTCGCTTTTCTGCCAGGTGCTCATCTTCGACCAGCTCTACGCCCTGGAAGAGACGAACGGCGCCCGCCTCGGCCTTCTGCTCGCCCCGGCCCCCGTGCAGGGCATATGGCTGGGCAAGGCGCTCGCCGGCCTCGTCCTGCTTCTCGCGGCCCAGGCGGTCTTTCTGCCCGCGGCCATCGTCTTCCTCGGGCAATCGATGACGGGCGATGCGTTGCCGGGCATCTGCGTCCTGCTCTTTTCCGACGCGGGCATGTGCGCCCTGGGCTCCCTCCTCGGCGCCATCGCGCAGGGCCAGGCGGCGCGCGAATCGCTCCTGAGCCTGGTTCTTTTTCCCCTGCTGACCCCCCTGTTGCTCGCGGGCATCGCGGTGGGGGCGCAGACATTCGGGGCCCCGGCGCCGAACGGCCCTGCCGGCTGGATCTCCGTTGCCGGGGCCTTCGACGCCGTCTTCTGCGCCGCGGCCCTCGTGCTTTTTCCCTTCGTCTACACGGGAGAAGACTGATGGTGCGCTTGCTCGCCCTCTGCGGCGGTTTCGGGATGGCGGCATGCCAATGGCTGATATTCGCCTATGCGCCGACGGAGGCGACTCTCGGCATGGCGCAGAAGATATTCTACCTGCATCTGC
>JAEEGL015167837.1_pt1 | contig 10322 bp, 4 predicted proteins | sample 9134231 | NCBI WGS metagenome assembly JAEEGL01 (sample SAMN16246548, study PRJNA631951) | gut metagenome | biome: gut microbiome; feature: rumen; material: fiber-attached | host: Bos | place: Iran: Karaj | collected 2018-10
TACACAATGAATTTTCGGATTATATTTAAACACAAATTACACTGATATTTTTTTTTACAGGAATTTATTGAATTTTATCCACAACGAATTTTCGAATTAGATTTAAACACAAATTACACTGATAGTTTTTTTACAGGAATTACAGGAATTTATTGAATTTTTTCCACAATGAATTTTCGAATTAGATTTAAACACAAATTACACTGATTTTTTTACAGGAATTACAGGAATTCATTGAATTATTTACACAACGAATTTTCGGATTATATTTAAACACAAATTACAATGATATTTTTTTACAGGAATTACAGGAATTAATTGTATTTGCCAACGATACTGAAGCATCAACAATGTGAACGGATTTAACCGGAATCGGTGAACGGGTATCATCGGAATACGCACCTAAATATGGCATAGTCAAATAACAAATGAGTGTTCATTGCGACAATCTCATCAAGAAACTTCAAATTTTGAATGATAAATTGAAATATGATTAATTTTTTGCCTAAATTTGTGGAATCAGAATATTTCACAATCAAATAATATAATATTCTTGATAAACACAAGTCTTTAGCAGATTTGAACTGATGAGAAACTTCAAATATTAAATTTTAATGTTGCTATGCTAATCAATTTTAAATACAAAAACAAATGGGGCTACTACAATAGTACAACAAAAGAAATAATAGAAGCTCAGTTTTTAAATTGTTTTGATTTCGTAGATGGATACGCCATTGTACAGCATTACAAAAACAATTGTTATGGAGTTATCAACGAATGTGGAAATGAAGTTCTACCTTTCATTTTTTCACAAATTAGTTATCAAGGTAAAAACATTTTTAATGTAAGCCACTATCATTCTTATCACTGTTTGTATAACCAATATGGCAAAATTGTAGATGAAAATGGTGTTGAGATGCAGTCCTTTCTACAGTCTTATAAAATTGTACAACATTTAGGCAACGATTTTTATCTTGTGATAACCAATGATGATGAAAAGTATATTTTACATGAAGATAAAGTTATAATTTCTTTTAAAGACTACGGAGAAGTAAAAGATATACGTTCTGGACTAATAATAATGTATAGTTATGGTAATTACCATGTATATGATTATATGGGAAAAGAAATCCCTTTCGATTATTCAAATTACAATTTTGTTTGTGACAATTATATTATTGTTTATGCTGGATATAACAAAGGATATGGAATTCTTGACACAAACCTTAATGTTATCTTGCCTCCGATATATTCAAAAATTGAATATAAAATAGAAGACCTTTTTTGTTTGTCATATAATAATGATAGGAAAGAAGAACTCAAGGTGGAATTTGATGCATCAATAAAATGTTTTTGCACAAAGAATAATGGAAAGACTTTCTATATTCCATTCTCTTCAGAAATTGACTGGTGTAAGGCTTTATGCGATCACATCATATTATTTTCACACCAAAATAAGTATGGACTTATTGACTCAGATTTGAATATAAAGGTTAAGTGCCAGTATGATGAAATGTTTATATGTAAAAATCAAAAGAACATTATAGGTAAAAAAGACAACCTTTATTACCTTATAAACATTGATTCTTTTGCTTGTTCTGATGGATTTGAAATATTAGAATATATATCAGATAATTATTTTAAATTCAAGGAAGCAGATTTTGGCATTATAAATTCCAATTTGGAAGTTGTTTTGCCTGCAAATTATAACAAAACTTTGTCTTATCTTGAAAATGGCTATTTTTGCGTATCTTATGGTGAAACAAAAAATATAATAAATTCTCAAGGTCATATCGTCTTAGATAATGGCGTAAAACTATCTAAAGATATAATCTCAATCAATAAGTTTTCTAATGGTTTAGCAAAAGTAACTAATATAAAGAAACTACAAGGATTTGTTGATGAACAAGGTATTATTGTTATTCCATGTAAATTTGATGGCAATGTTTCAGATTTTGACGATAATGTTGCAAATGTCTCTATTTTTGTTCATAATAAAAAATCATTTAAATCAAGAAAATATACATCAATCATTAACCGAGAAGGAAATTTTGTTGTAAAACACAATAACAATATTATAGAATTAAATTATGACTATCAACTGATCCTGAATTACATTGGGGATGTTGCATGTGCTTATTTGGAAGGAAGGTGGTTTCTTATTTCTATGAATGGAAAAACAATTACATCTTCTACTTATGAAGAAATATTTTATCTACGAGACAATTTTTACTTGGTGCGTGTTGGAGATTGTTATGGTATAATTAATGCCAATGGAAATGAAATATTGAAATGCAAATATCCAAAAATTAACTTTCTGGATAATAATCTATTTCAGGTAGTATTAAACTCTGATGAAATTACGTTATTTAATACAGACGGAAATATTATTGTTCATTGTAATTCAAAAAAAGTTTTTCTTCAACCATTATTTGATTATGTAAGTGATTTTGTTGATAATTATGCATTAGTAAAAAAAGAAGGAAAGTACGGTATTATTGACATTGAAGGTTCTTTGATAATTGAATGTATTTATGACTCAATGTCTATTCCAGAAATTGGGCATTCAATTGTTACATTAAATAAGACAAAATATTTGTTATCAATTAGTGACAATTATAAGTTACTACTTCCAGATTGTAATATCGTTCGTTATTATAATGATAATTTTATAGTTGTTGGTAAAACATATCCTAATACAGATTCTAATTTTTTTTATGTTATTGATAAATATGGTAATGTATTATCCAACCATTATAATGATATTGGGAATCTTAAAGATGATATTGCAATAATAAAAGTTCGTTCATATCCTCATTCACTTTATGGCTTATTATCATCAGATTGCAAAGAAGTTGTAAAGCCTAAATATTATTCATTAAAGAAAATTGACGATAGCAAGACTTACTATGTAGATTTTGAAGAAGTGTATGAAATGAGACGTAAAATACCAACCAATCCACATTATATAGATTGCTTAGGTAATACGGTTATTCTTAATGGCAATAATTCTATCATTCTGCCTTCGAAGTATGTTAGAGGAAGAAATTATTCATGTTCTTTAGCAGCTGTAGCCGAAGAACGCAAAATAAAAGAAACACAACTTGAAATTATTGGCGATATATTTGACGACTTTAGTTTTAGAGATAAAAAAGTAGATGTTACTAAAGTCAGTTATGGTTTTATTGACATTAATGGAAAAGAATGCATTCATTGCCAATATGATTATGTAACTGATTTCTTATACAATATGTCTATTTGTACCATCAATTCAAAGAAATGTGTAATTGATATTAATGGCGAAGTTATAATTCCTGCCAAATATGATGATTTGGATTTTCTTTCAACAAATTTTTTCAAGGCTAAATTTAACGGATTGTGGGGAGTTATATCTATATTAGATGAAATTATAATTCCATTTTTGTATATTCAAATTGGTAATATATCAGATAATATAATATCAGTAAAAGTTAAAACGGAATCAATAAATTCTTTGAACAACTATGCTCATAACCGACAGCGGATTTTTAATTGTTATAACGATAATCAAGATTCTGAAGATGTTATTGGGAAATGGGGCTTTATTAATATCAAAAATGAAACAATAATTCCTTGTCAATATTCTGAAGTTCACGACTTTAACAACGGTATTGCTGCATTAAAAGATAATCATTGGACATTTGTTAATGATAAGGGAGATATTCTTTTTACTTTACCTGAAACTATAATAGAAGTATCAGATTTTATTAATGGAAAGGCTATCATTACTTTTGAATATAATGGTAATAAGACTGAACACTATCTTCTTGATAATGGACATATATTAGTAGATGACTTCGAACTTAGTTTACAAATAGATTCTTTTTTGTATATAGATCATTTTTACGAAGGCTTGGCAAAATTTTATGATGGTAAATACTGGAATTTTATTAATTCATTGGGAGAAATAGTTATTTCTGGATTAGAAAATGAACCTACAAATTTCTCAAACGGCCTTGCTTCATATAAATCATATGAATATAATAATTATAATCCTCAATACATTAATAAACAAGGTGTACTATTGCTCATAAAAGATAAAGAACAGATATCTTTTCCAAAAGATTATTGTGCTGTCAAAGAGATATTTGATGGATTTTTTGATATTGTAAGAAAATCCGACAAATTACATGGAATCATTGATGAGAATTTAAATTGCATTATACCTTTTACTGGGCGTACAATTAGTATATTTGAGTCTGAAAAATCTGATAATTCTAATAATCATATATCTAATATTTGTTTTAAAGTACACATGCCTATATATGAAAGCAGTATATATGCAACGTATTATAACTCAAAAGGTCAGCGAGTAATACCTGATGCCGAAAATTTATTAATTATTCCACATCATTATTCCTATACTTCAAATAATATGTCATGTGGACTTGGAGCTGTTTCTAATAATGAAAATCTTTGGGGATTTGTTAATCGTGATGGTAAAGAGGTTATTCCTTGCATTTTTGATTCTGTTGATGATTTCTTTAATGGCTTTTGTGTAGTACGTAAAGATTCAAAAATTGGATTAATCAACACGTTTGGTGATTTCGTTATCAAACTAAATTCTTTTTCTGAAATCACAGATGCTGGTGATGGGACATGGGATGTTAGACATGACTTTTATGGTCATGATTCTTCTTATGTAACCTCAGAGTATGATTGGGATTCTGGAGATTGCTATGATGTCATAGAACATGAATGGATTCCTGACATTAGGAAATTTAATAATAAAGGAGAGATTTTGATTGCATTGTATGGTGACAATATAGCTATACCTACTGATTACGAATGGACGGATAGTTCTTTTCACGAAGGATTTATTTCTGTGTGCAAAGATGACAAATGGGGAGTACTTAATACAAGATTAGAGCAAATTGTTCCTTGCCTTTATGATGAGAAGGTAGTTTTTCATCATGGAATAGCTATTGCACATAAGGGGAAAATTACAGAAGTTATTGATACTTTTGGAAATATTTTTGTTTCTGGATTATATAAAGATATTGAGCAATATGAAGAATTAAACATTATGGTTTGTTCTACTAATATTAGTGATAGATTAGACATATTTGATTTCTCTGGACATTTATTATTCTGTTCAAGCGATGTGAAATCAAAAATTTATTTAAAGAAAGATCAAACCATGTCATCATCAACCTTTTCACCTTCAAAAATAATTCCTTTGGATAAAAACTATTTGAAGTTTTATGTATGTGCTTTGAATGAAAGGTTTTGGGGAATCTGCAATCTAGATGGAAAAGTTCTAACTGACGCTCGATTCGATGATGTTAAAAGTGTTGGTGGTGGATTGTTGGGTGTTGCAAAATCAACTGATAATTATTATCCACGCAAATTATGGGGATATGCTGATATGCATGGCAATATTATTGTTGACTACAAGTATTTAAATGTCAAACCATTCATTTTAGGACTCGGGCAAGTCCAAAACATGAATGATAAGTGGGGGTTGATTTCATCTAATGGAAAGGAACTAACAAATTGTGTTTATGATAATATAGAAATACAAAACGATGAATTTGTTGTCTCTAACAGTTATGATTCTGAGAAGAAAAATTATATTACAGAGAATGGACTCATACATCATAGTTATTATGTAGAGACAAATGCTAGAGGACCAGGTGATGGTTATGACGTAGATGTCTTTTTGAGTGGTTATGACTGGTGTAGTAAAGATTATTATGGATTATGTATAGTTCAGAAGGGTAATAAATATGGCATTATTTCAGAAGACGGAACTGTTTTATTCCCTTTGTCTGAAATGGGTGACGTGGTTATTGTAGCAAATGAAGGATCAATATCCTTCAAGAAGAAATATGAAAATGAATACAAATCTATAACAAAGAATGGAAAAATTATTACAGAATGTAATAATAATATTATAGAACTTCCATCTGGTATTCATTGGTGTAAACAATGGACTGACGGATTCATTGAAATAGAATCTAACGGAAAGTGGGGATTATTAGACTTATCTCTACAAATAGTAATTGAACCTAAATATGATTTTGTACAATATATAGGAGAAAATCATGTCCTATGCAAACTTAATTCAGATAATAATAAAAAGTATTGTATTGTTGATTTAAATAATGGTAATGAATTTGTTCTTCCATATGATAGTTGTTCTGTATTCGAAAACAAAGTTGCTATTGTTTCCAAAGTTATTAATGAGTATAAAAGCAACTGGAGTAATGAGATTACGAGGGAATTTGCCTATGGGTTAATTGATTACACAGGGAAAGAAATTCTACCATGTACTTTTGATAAAGTTCAATTTAGGATTCCTCCAAGAGTGGAAAAATTAAATGATGATTATGGATATAATGATGATTATGATTGGAGAGAAGGATTGTTGGATGCTTTTGAAGGAGACCCTGACGCAATGTGGGGTAGATTGGATTAATTTTTATTTAATCCTGTTATATATGCCCATCTTAAAGTGATATGATAATTCGCGAAGTTCTGAAAGCGTCAAAACGCTTTTTTGACAGATTGTCACAATCAATTGGGTGCAGCTCCATTTTGTATTTTGTCACTCCCGATAGGATTATCTTGTCGGGAGTTTTCTATACCACACCAGAAATGGAAAATCCATTATTGGTATTTTCTTGCGGAAACTTCTCGCATCCTATATACAGCGTATCGAAGGCATCCGAGCCATCGGTGCGGTGTTCCAGCAAATCCTCCTCAGACTCTGCCTGCTTCTAATCCTCTTTGTCCTTACGAAAACTATTGCGGCCACGGGTGACTCCAGCCGCCGAGTGAATCAAAGAGGACGTTCACCTCAGAGTCCGGATATTTGGCGAGTATGCAGTTCACACAATCGTCGTCGAAATCGTAGCCTCCGACATATCCTTTGAGGTGAAGATGGTATTTTTTCTCGCTTTATTTTGAGGCATTAAAAAGAGTACTTCTGCATTGAACATTGCAAAAGTACTCCTTTATAAATGTGTAGGAAAAGACATTGAATTATTGTATGTTTAAATTCTTTAATCTTTCCTTAGCTAATTCACTTCCTTTTTTACTAGCTTTTATATAATAATCTTTTGCCTTATTTAAGTTTTTATCAATAAATGCTCTTCCTTCTTCATAAAATTCTCCAAGTAATTCTAGTGCTTCAATATATCCTTTATTTGCGGATCTTTTTATTAAATCTAATGCCTTTATAGGATTGTCTTCTATGTATAATGCATTCATACCCATTGCCCAAAAATCAGGATAATAGCAAATCGCTAATTTAAACAAGGCTTCAGGATTCTCTTTGTCTGCTGCTTTTCTCCACCAACTCAATGCCTTTGACTTATATTCCTGCATAAGTTTTTGCTCCTCTTCTCTGTCTTCTTTGCTGATATTATTATGTATATTATAATATTCAAATGAAACTAAATTTATTTTTTGTGAATCTGCAATATCATAATATAAATTTTCATAATAATTGCCCATTTTTGTTTCTGCTTCAGCAAAACCACTCTCAGCAGATTCTTCTATTAGTGTAATTCCTTCCTCTTTATTCTTAATTATGCCAATTCCGTCATATAAGCATAATCCGTATTTGTATTTGGCTGACACAACTCCTTTCGTCATGGCTTCTTGATATAATTTAGCAGCTTTTCTTAAGTCTTTTGTACATCCTTTCCCTTCTTCATAACACATGCCTAAATATAATAGTGCTTTTTTACTCTTTAATTCGACAGCTTTCTCATACAAATGTATAGCCTTTTCATAATCTACTTCTACACCATATCCTTTTTCATAAAATCTTCCAAGCATACAATACGCTCGCTTGCTCCCACAGCTTATAGCCTTATTAAGCCAAAATAAAGCTTCATTGTAATTCCTCTCTACTCCCCATCCATTTTTGTAAAAGATTGCTATTTCAATGTATGCATTAAGTATTTTATTCTCTGATGATTTAAGAAATAATTTAAATGCTTCTAAATAATCTTTTTCCACTTCATTTCCTTCTTTGTAACATTTGCCTAATTTGTACTGTGCCTGTGGGTTTCCAGCTTTAGCTTCAGATTTTATCCATTCAATAGACTCTAAAATCTCTTTATCTACAACTTCTTTTAGTTTTATAGACATAGCTATTGCATCTAAAATTTCTTCTACAAGTTCTTGCTGTATCATGTATTTTCTTACAATTCTTGATGTCATTTTTTTGAATTCATCTCCCATGATTGAATATTTAACATTTCTTCTGTGATTTTCTCTTTTTGAACGATCTTTAAAATATTCTTAAGAAAAACACTATCTTCAAATGCATCAAGGTCTTCAAGAATGTTAATAAATATTTTATTGTTAATGATTTTTTCTCCTCTTTCATTAACAATACTTCTCATCTTTATAATTAATGATTTATCAATGTATTTATATTTTTGCATGGAATTACTATTTGCTAATTTCATGCAAATATACAAAAAAATAAAATTTCTTATTTCATACGTAGTAAGGAATAAGCGATTTCCGTCTTGTAAATGTCACTTTGATGTTATTCACATTGTTCTCAGTTGATACGGACTTTACAATTTCTATTATCGGATAAGGAGCCTCTCTGGCACCAATCAGATAATAATTCTCCTGTGCATCCATGATGACGAACGCCAGTGGAGTAGTGCTCGTCAAACCACCTTTGGACTTAACGCCAGCTGCTTCGGCATCGTTTCCTAACCTCCCACCTGTCGAGTCCTGCACCACATCATGACGATAAGGATTATCAATCTTTATCGCCCTGATGTCCTCAGCTGTGGAGAACTGTAGAATTGTCTTCTCGTAGTAGGTACCGTCATCGAGTGCGTTCTCCGCCTCGCATGACCCTGTGCCATACTGTTTTTCAACCGACTTCGGGCATCGAGCCCTCGACGGTTGGCACGGACGAGACGTCCATGCCCCCAGCCGATGTCCTTTTGGGGACAATGGGTCAAATGGGGTTAATGGGCTGTAATAGGAGATTATAGGAAACTCTAGGATTTCCTAGGTTATCCTAGGAGGCTCTAGGTTTTTCCTAGGAGGCTATAGGATTTTATAGGAGGCTATAGGATTTTCTAGGTTTTCCTAGGGGGCTCTAGGTTTTCCTAGGGGGCTATAGGATTTACTAGGTTTTCCTAGGAGGCTCTAGGTTTTTTCTAGGTTTTTCTAGGAGGCTATAGGATTTTATAGGAGGCTATAGGATTTTTATAGGAGGCTATAGGTTTTTATAGGAGGCTATAGGTTTTCCTAGGTGTTCCTAGGAGGCTATAGGATTTTCTAGGTTTTCCTAGGGGGCTCTAGGTTTTCCTAGTGGGCTCTAGGTTTTCCTAGGGGGCTCTAGGATTTTCTAGGAGAGACTAGGTTTTCCTAGGAGGCTATAGGATTTTATAGGAGGCTATAGGGCTGCCTAGGACTTGCAAGCCGCCTCTGATGCGGCTTATTTGAGCTGCGCTCGAAGTTACTCTCGCTCGGAAATAAAAATAAAAACTGCGTTTTTATTTTGTATTTCGCTCGCTTAATCGTTATTTGGCTAGCGCCGAAGTTACTATCGCTCGACAAAAGCAAATTAAAACTCGTTTTATTTGCTTTTGTGCTCGCTTAATCGTAACTTTGCAAATGATCTGTCAAACCTAAAAAAGAACACCTATGAAAAGAATTGTAATGATAAGCATGATGCTGCTGATGACACTGGCTGCCGACGCACAGAACCTGAAAGGGTTTATATCTACCGGGCAGGATGTGAATGTGAGGAAAGGACCTGGCATGAGGTATCCCGTGATTGACTCGGAATGGGGTAAAATCCAGCTGGACAAAGGCGAGGTGGTATGCGACAAAGGCAAAACCAAAAACGGCTTCCGCCATATATTGGTCACCAAACTGATATTCGGGTCGGTGGTGAACGAGTATGAGGGATGGGTGTCGACAAAATATCTCCGCCCCGTAAACGTCTGCCCCGAATGCTACGGCACCGGCTATGTCGGAGAAATCGAAGACATGAAACCTTGCGAAAAATGTAAGGAGAAAGGACATTTGTAATTTTTTTAGGAGTTATATTCTGCGAATGGAGTTATATCCTTCGGATGGAGTTATAATTTCTTGCAGAAATTGGAGTTATATTCTTTGAATGGAGTTATAATTTCTTGCAGAAATTGGAGTTATATTCTTTGAATGGAGTTATAATTTCTTGCAGAAATTGGAGTTATATTCTGCGAATGGAGTTATATCCTTCGGATGGAGTTATAATTTCTTGCAGAAATTGGAGTTATATTCTTTGAATGGAGTTATAATTTCTTGCA
>JAEEGL015189534.1_pt1 | contig 10322 bp, 8 predicted proteins | sample 9134231 | NCBI WGS metagenome assembly JAEEGL01 (sample SAMN16246548, study PRJNA631951) | gut metagenome | biome: gut microbiome; feature: rumen; material: fiber-attached | host: Bos | place: Iran: Karaj | collected 2018-10
AAAGACCATGCAACCGATGGAGCAGCGAGCGCAAAGTTGAACTTGTTCGAACTTTGCCGAGTCGCGACAGAGGAAGGTAAAACCAACAACCTCGGAGAGGTTCGCAGCTTGGTCCATGAGCTGAACATTGCAAGTGCCTCGAAGAGGAACTTTATGATTGACAGGCATTTGGCGGATGTAGAAGTTCGTCTACGACGCACTTTCCACTTGATATGGCAGCCACCAAGCTGCGCTCATCTCCGATGAGCTTGCATGGTGTTTTCCATAAAAGTCGAGTCTTCGACCCGACCTGCCTCTACGAGGCAAAAGTCAAGCCCATAATACTGCAGAAATGCTTATTTTGCTCATATATAGAAGATTTTGCCGATGTTGAATATCTTTACCGGACACAAATAATTGCAAATTGGGAGTGGAGAGACCGAATAATCCCAGAAAAGCACTATCTTTGCCCCAACTAATTGATTTGTAGATATGGAAAACATACTCAATGCACTGAGTGACGGGATTGTCGCGGTCAGCGACGCCATCTGCGGCTATCCTTATTTCTTCCTCCTGATAGGTGGAGGTTTGTTTTTGTTCCTGTATTCGGGGGCTGTGTCCATCAGGCGGTTGCCGCGTGCTATGCGTGTGTTGCGCGACAAGCAGGCGAGTGACCAGGGCAAGCAGTCGGGACAGATCAGTTCGGTGCAGGCACTGTTGAGTGCCATCGCCGCTACTGTGGGCATGGGTAATATCGCGGGTGTCGCCATCGCGTTGACGATTGGCGGTCCTGGTGTGGTCTTCTGGATGTGGGTGAGTGCCCTGGTGGGCATGAGCACCAAGTTCTTTGAGGGCTCGCTTTCCATCATGTACAAGGGGCGTGACACTGCCGGCGAGGTGCAGGGTGGCCCGATGTATATCATCACCAAAGGTCTGGGCGAGAAGTGGAAACCGCTGGCTGTCGCCTTCTCTATCTTCGGTCTCGTGGGTACGCTGTGCTTCATGCAGGCCAATCAGTTGGTGGAGTCGGTGACCACTGTTTTCACCACACCGATGGGCATTGAGAACACCTTGACGCTGCGTTTCATCATGGGCCTTATCATGGTCGCAGTTGTTGGCGCTGTCATCCTGGGCGGCATCAAGCGTATTGCCCTGTTTGCGTCGCGCATCGTGCCGGTGATGGTGATTCTCTACCTGATTATGGTTATCATCATCATGGCATTGCACTTCAGGGAGATTCCTGGTGTGTTCGGTCAGATATTTGAAGGGGCATTTGACATGAGGGCGGGCTTTGGTGCCTTTGCGTTTGTCGCCTTGACGGGTGCGCGGCGTGCGGCCTTTGTCAACGAGGCTGGCGTGGGTACCGCCTCGATGATGCATGGCGCCAGCAAGAACACCGACCCCATCCGTGAAGGCCTTATCGCCATGCTCGGCCCGGCCATCGACTCGGGACTGGTGTGTACCTTGACCTCCATCCCCATCATCATCGCCGGCAACTACGTCGGCTTGGATGACCCCAAAGGTCTCTTCGTCGCCTTGGGTGCCTGGGGACAGCTGCTGCCCGGCATCGGCCACTTGCTGCTGATGGTGATTGTCTTCTTCTTCGCCTTCTCGACGATGTTCTCCTATAGTTACTATGGCCAGAAGTGTACCAACTACCTCTTCGGCGCCCACAACGTCAAGTGGTACAACTATTACTACCTGGCGATGATCGTCGTTGCTGCCATGATTCCTCTCAAACTGATGGTCAGCATCATGGACCTTGCCTTCGCCCTGATGGCCTGCTGCACCATGTTCACCATCATCAAACTCTCACCCCGCGTCAAGAAACTGATGAAAGAATACTTTGCCAAATAGTAATCATCTTAAACAACAACTGAACAGTCTGAATGATCTGGGCATCCGCGCTACTCTTTTCAAACAACTTCAACAACGTAGAACAACAAAAACAACAATGTTTTCACGCCGTAAGGCGTGATTGAGTTTCTAGTCCTTAGTCCCTAGTCCCTAGTTGGCATCCGCATTTTCCCGAGCTGTCAAAAAGCAAAACAGGTGTTTTAAGACCTGTTTTTGCAATTTGTTGATTTCCAGTCCTCTCGCATCACCCGACTATTGCGTGGGGGTGGGGCGGGAATGTTAACGAAATCTTAAAAGCTGTTTCTACCTCCACAGTGCAAAGGTACGACACCTGATAATCGTTGTCCATGTCAAAAAGCAGAATGCGGACTAGCGCCCGCTAATTAGAGATTAGCGAATGCGACAGCAAAATAAAAGCCTTAGCGTCTTGGCGCCTTTGCGAGGGGCCCAAGGATGCGGATGCCCAATCAGTTCAATTTGCGTAATTCGTAGTTTCTTATTCAGAGATTTCAGATTGCTCAGTCGTTGATGATTAACGCACGCAAATCTTCTTGCCCTGGTGGATGTAGATGCCGGGGGTCGTGGGCAACTCCTTGCCCACGGGCTGGCCCATCAGGTTGTAGTAATGCGGATCCCTTTGACGTGACGAGCCGTCTGCCACCAACTCGGCAATGCCGACGTGATTGTCGGCTGCATAACAATTGGCCTTGTAAATGATTTCACCGTCCTCGATGACATGGCTGAAGTTAAAAAAAACGGATGATGGACCAAAGCCTAGCATGAAGAAACAAAGTGATGTACCATGCCTCCATGAGTCCAGACCAATACCTTCAATGCTGTAAAATTTGTTATGCTCTTCATGACCCATTGCCCAGCCGATATGCCGCTTCACTTTATGCTGGCCTACCGTTATTGTATCTGTGCCAAATGGTTCATAAATACCTTCTTCGTAATCATTCATGACGCTATTCCAGAAATCTACAGGATTATTGAAATCATAGAGTACATACTCTTCACCGTTGTAAGGGTTCACATTCGAAAAATACTGGTTACCAAGCGGACAATCAATGTATTGCTGACCATCGGGGACAATGGCATAAACAACTTTGTCGTCCTCTCTAAGATATACAGGAATTGTATCATTTGCCCAATTGATAGAGCTGCCATAATATTTGTGCATTGCTTTGTAGCATTTGCCGTTGATTACAGTTTCCCCTTTAATCTCAAGGTTATAGAAAGTCCTACCCTCGGGAAAATCTGGATTAGCAGGATATATCGCATTGAAATTGTCTATATAGTACACCCATTTGACGCCCTCGCGCACGAAGGGGACGTATTCGTACTCTTGTGCCACTGCCTGAGCTAAGTCCAGCAGTGCCAGTAAAATGAATAACATTGTCTTTTTCATAATTTCTGCATTTTAATTGGTTTATTTCTGCAAAAATACCGATTTAATATCAAGAGACCAAGAGAATCCTCAGAAACTTGAAGGATAAACTGCAAATGTGGCCCCTTTCTCCACTTTGAAACCATCATGAAGCGTCACCGTACCTGATGACTCAATCTCGAATTCTATACCGCTCTTGATGGTCACGTCGCCGTGCGTTCGCCCGCTGTCCACGTTGTGTTGGAGGTTGATTGCAGCTTCCTGCTCATTATCGGCCAACATCGTCATAAAAATGGTTGATAAACTCAATAAGAAAAAAATCGTTCGTTTCATTGCAGTTAGGTTTAATTGTTAATCTCTCTGCAAAGTTACGAACTTAATTTTTGGCCTTCCAAAAATAGCAGTACATATTTTGTGTATGTAATATATTATATTTCAACGATTTATAAAAAAATTGGTGCACAATGCCAAAATGGCACTTGTCTCCTGTGTTATTTCAACTCACCTGTCATGTATTTGTCGATAAATTCATCTAGAGACAAATCATAGCCCATCTTCTTTTTGATAATGATACTTCTATTGTTTGTTACGCTTTTCCAACTCGTGTAATTCATACAGATTTTAATCAATTGTGGAGATATCTTTGCGCATAATAAATAGAATAGCCTCAAATCTTTCAGAGAAAGATCAGGAAATCTTTCTTCAACGAAAGTGGCAATACCCCGAAACTCACCATCGATAGATTTCTTCAATTTACTCCAGAATTCTTCACTCAATTCAACCTGCATAGGTTTGTAGTCATTACTTAAGCCTTTGACAACACTTGATAAGAAAATGATACTTCTGCTTCGGTCTTTATCTGTTTTGTTCACTTTGAACCTAATACTATAAAACAGTTCATTAAGTGCATCTATGCGATAACCTACCAATGTTGAAATATCGTTCTTTTCTGTCAAGAGCCGCCCTTGCCATTCCTTGAGCCTTGATAATTCTTGTTCAATTGCAGTTTTTTCTTCTATTAGCATTTTGTGAAGTCTTTTTCTATATAACATCTTCACTAAAAATGCCACAATCAAAACAAGTAAGACAATGATAGCAATTATGCTAATATAATATTTAATGGTCATTTTATTCTCTCGCTTCTCAGCCTGATTAATGAGGTAATCCGTCTCAGCCCTTTTAAGAATTGTGTCGTTTCTTTTGGCTTCGATTTTTATCCTATAATCTCTGGATTGTATCATGGCATTGCTATATTCATCGGTATGTGTTTTGGCCTTTGCAATCTCTGCTGCTACATCAAGTCTATTCATGCTATCTACTGCATCAAGCGGTTGAGGAGTAACATTAAAAACCATTATAGCTGAGTCCAAAAGACCTAATTTCAGATATGACCATGCTGCATAGTAATAAAACTGTGACTCTTCACAGAAATCTTTACCATTATGTAAAACATCCATTGCTAACTCTTTAGCACGCCGATAGTCATTATTATAGTAATAAAAGCCAGCAAGTTTAGATTTATAAGTATATTGTAAACAAGGATCATAAAGTTGGGCTAGTTCAATGGCCTTGTTTAGATAGCATTCTATAGAGTCTGGATAACTAATATCATTCATCCCCCCAAGATTGCCGTAGCATGAAATCAAGTAGGCTGTATCTCTCACTATTTCAAAATAGTATATGGCCTGCTTCAAGCATTGAGTCCCAGCCTTGTCTTTTGATAACTGATCCAGATACAGTGTTGCAATCCTCATATTGATATATCCCAGGTTGAAATAGTCGTCGGGAGAGACGGTAGCTTCGGCATGCTTGTAATAAAACATGGCGGAGTCGGGATAACCTAGTTCGTCCATGACAGCACCCTTGTAGAGGTAGGCGCGGGTGAGCTTTTCTTGCTCTTTTGGATGTCGTTTGTAATAGGCGAGGGCGCGGTTGATGTCGCTGTCGCTGGTGGCGGGAATATAGGCTTTATAGCGGGTCTGGGTCAGCAGCAGGTCGCGGTAGGCGCGGTCATGCTCGGTGGCGAGGCTGTCGGTTGGCAGCGCCTCAAGCATCGCCAGGGCACTGTCGGGGTAGTTGCGCATCAGGCTGTCCACCGCCGTGAGTCGGCTGTCATAGCGGTGCGCACCGCCACAGCCCGGAACCACCGCCCCGAGCACCAACAAAGCCACTATGACAACCAATAGCCGTTTCATGCCTGCAAAGATAGTATTTTTTTAGTTTCTAGATTCTAGATTCTAGTTTCTAGTCCCTAGTTTCTAGTCCCTAGTTGGCATCCGCATTCTTGGGCCGCACGCGAAGTTTTTTTTATTGCTCGCGAAGCTCGCAAGAAATCAAAAAAAATATTTGGCATACTATGGGTGGCCATAATGCGGGCTCTTGCCCGCAGATTAGCGATTAGAGATTAGAGATTAGTGAGCGCGTCAGCCATATAAAAAACTTAGCTTCTTAGCGCCTTAGCGTGGGGTCAAAGTGTGCGGATGCCCTCAGATCTTTCAGATTATTCAGTTGTTGAAAAAGCTGAATTTGGTGTTGTTGGGGATGGCTAGCGGAGGGTGCGGGCGAAGTGCGCCATCTTGATGGCGGCTTCGGCGGCTTCGGTGCCTTTGTTGCACAGGGCACCACCAGCACGGTCCAGGGCTTGCTGGAGGTCGTCGGTCGTGAGGACGCAGAAGATGATGGGCACGTCCTGTGTGGCGTTGAGGTAGGCGCAGCCTTGTGTGGCGTTGTCACACACGTAGTCGAAGTGCGGCGTGCCGCCACGGATGACGCAGCCGATCATGATGACGGCATCATAACGGCCGGTGCGTGCCATCTGTGCCGCTCCGTAGGTCAATTCCACGGTGCCGGGCACCCGTGCCACAGTGATATCTTCGTATCCCTCTTTCTCAAACAGGTCAAGTGCACCCTGCAAGAGGGCGCCTGTAATCTGGTCGTTCCACTCGGCGCAGACGATGCCGACGGTGAGTCCATCGACATGGGGTAGGGTGTGAAGTGCGCCCGTGTTATCGGTTTTATTCAGTTGAGTAGACATTTCTTAGTTGTCAGTTTTCAGTTTTTAGTTTTCAGTCGTCAGTTTTCAGTTTTCAGTTGTCAGTTTTCAGTTGACAGTTGTCAGTTGTCAGTTGTCAGTTGTCAGTTGTTGTCGGGTGGGTGACGACTGGCAGGTGGGTTTACAATTCCTTGGGGAAGCGGGCATTGGTGGTGATGAAATCGACGCCCATCTCCTTGACGCGGTTGAAGTCCTCGACCTTATCGACGGTCCATACGTTGACCTTGAGGCCTGCCTGGTGCATGCGGTCCACTGCTTCCTTGGTGATGAAGGTGTGGACAACGTCGAGGTCCATCTTGTGCTCGATGCACCAGTCCACCCAGCCCTCGATGGGACCATCCTGATCGCCTGCCAACACCTGAACGGTGATGTCGGGGTAATGACGGTGGATGAAGTCCACCACACCTGGCATGAACGAGATGATGACGGTCTTGTCCGAGAGACCCTTCTGGTCAATGAGGTTGATCAGGGCGGGAATGCCGTCAAACACAGGCTCGTTCTCGGCCTTGGTGTTGCTGTGGATGTTGGTACATACCTTAATCTCAACCACAGGCACGACGTTGTATTGCTTGCAGATGTCAAGGAACTCGCCGAGGGTGCAGGGCGTGGCAGCATAGGTGATGCCGTGACGCTTGCTGGTCAACTGTGTCGCCAGTACCGTCGCGGTACTCATGTCGGCAATTTTGGTCTCGGGGCCGCCCAGACGCTTATAGGTGTTGTCGTGACTGATGACAAAGGTGCCGTCGGCAGTGACGCGGATATCACATTCCAGCCCCCAGGCGCCAGCTTCGGCACCGTTGATGAAGGCTGCACGGGTATTCTCGACTCCCCATTGTGAACCACGGTGTCCCACAATGTGCTGAGCGTTCAAGCCCAGGGTGCCCACGATGATGAGGGCAGCGGTAAAGATGCTCTTGAGTAGTGTCATAATATTTACATTTTTGTTCTTGTTGTTCAACAGGTCTTCTATTTCATTCACTTGGGATGTCGCGTCGAGGCGCTGTGCCAGTGGCAGCAACGAACGCAGCAACTGCTCGGCGGCAGCCCGACGGTTGATCAGTCGCATGAGCGCCTTGGCAAGGCCGATAGACAGTTGCAGATCCCGCTGTCCCATCTTCTCGCCCAGTTTCTTCTGGTAGCGCAGGGCCTTGGTATAATACTTGACGGCATTGCGGCTGTTGCCCATCTCGAGCATGATGTCTCCTTCCTTGCCCAGCGTGTCGATCAGGTTGGACATGGCGATGCGTGTCGCGTTGGCATCCCCACTGTTCAGTTCGCTCATGAACAGTTCGCTGGCGGTCTGGTAGTGGGCGAGGACATTCATCTGCTTGGTTTTGGACTTGATGACCTCGGTGGATGCCTCGACTGCCATGAGAAGTAGTGCCGAGAAGCGCGTCTCGTTGCGTTTGGCGAGTCGTTCCAGGATTTGCTGTGCCTTGGTCAACTCTTTGGTCGCCCTGCTGTTGTCACCCATGTCGTGATGGGCAAGGGCAAGATTAAATAACAGCGATGCCACAATGGCGTTGAAGTCTTCGGTTTTCTTGCCTTGATGGTTAGAGAGGACAAGCAGCGTATTCTCGGCAGCCCCTAAGGAGAGTGACGGGTTACCGCCATCGATGAGCAGTGTCATGCGGGCAAGCCACAGCCATGCCGCATACAGTTCGGGCAACTGCTGCATCCTGTCATCATCATAGATGAATTCCTCGATGACCTGTTCGGCTTCCAAATCACGTTTGTTGACGATGAGATACTCGATATAGCACATCTGCATCTCGGTAACGATATTGTCGTCAAGCCCTTTGCTCGGGGGCATGGTGCCGCTCATGGCCATCTGCGCTTGGGCAATGGTCATGTCATTCTTGAAGCGTGGCAACGCGACGGTAATCGGAAGGGAGGACATCTTTTTCAGTGAATGATTAACTATGAATGAATTATATTGGATTGTTGTTTCCTAATTCTTTCCACCGTTCTTGGCGATGCTGCCCAGATAGCCACCGTGATGGCGCAAGGCATAGTCTTCACGGGTGAAGCCTGTAGCGCGCATGGTGTTGACCACCAGGATATCGCCGATGACGGTCATGACGGTGGTTGATGTGGTTGGGGTGAGTCCCAATGGGCATACTTCCTTGGCTCCGCCAGTCCACAGGCAGATGTCGGCCAGATGGGCCAGCTCGCTGTCCTTGTTGCCGGTGATGACCACAATCTTGAGCTGCGGGTACAGGTTGTGGGCCAGTGATACGAGGGCACAGATTTCGCTGGTGCGTCCCGAGTTGGACAGCAGTAACAGTACGTCATGGGGCTGTACTACGCCCAGGTCGCCATGCTGTGCCTCGCTGGGGTGGAGAAAGATGGCGGGAATGCCTGTCGAAGAGAAGGTGGTGGCGATGTTGTCGGCAATCTGGCCACACTTGCCCATGCCCGAGGTGACAAGTTTGCCACCCTCGTGCTTCACCTGCTCAACGATGAGGTTGACGGCCTCTTCATAGGCATCGGTAATAGGTATGTTAAGGACGGCCTTGCTCTCGGCCTCCAGAATTTCTTGCATTGATTGTTTAACGTCCATAAAATCGGTATAAGATGGTTTCCAACCTGCAAAGGTACGATAAAGTTTTCAGTTTTCGGTTATTTGTTGTAGCTTTTAGGGGTATATCTGCGTCTATTGACAAAAAGATTGTTATTTTTGCAAACGATAAAAATCATAACTCTATGAATATGGGACAACTTAGAGAAAAATATGAACGCTTCAGGCAGTGGCAAGAGTGCCCCCATGAATACAAACTAATGTCGGATGAGGTTCACCACTGCAACAACTGCAACCACGATTTCACGGGTAACTTCTGCCCTATATGCTCCCAAAAGGCGGGCATGGGTCGCATCGGTTGGAAGAGTGTCCGTCAAGGCATTATGGATATCTGGGGCCTAGGAACCCGCTCACTGCTCTACTCGATCTGGCAATTGCTGTGGCGCCCGGGTCAGGTTATTGGTGACTATCTCGACGGTAAGCGTCAGGTGAGTTTTCCGCCCGTGAAAATGCTGTTCATTATTGCGGTGATATATTCCGTGCTTTTCTATTGGTTGTTCCCTACTGTTTTTGGCATAGAGGTTCTTGGTGTCCCTTATATGGGCAATGAAGAAGCACGAAAAGTCACCGAAGACTTGATGAATTTGGCGGGAAAGTATTACAGTTGGGCTGCATTGATTTTTGCATTGATCGCTGTGGTTCCCACTTGGATTATGTTCCGTTATTCACCACGTCATACTTCTCACTCTTTGCCTGAGGGATTCTTCATTCAAGTTTTCCTCGCCAATCTGATGATTGTCGTAGGCTTTCTGTTGTTTCCAATAGGTATAGCTAATCCATTGCTATATACATTTTCCAGCTTTATCGCATACGCGATTTATTATCTTATAGTTTATAAATATCTGTTTGGATATAGCTTCTGGGGCACCTTGTGGCGCTGTGGATTCATTTATGCTGCTAGTACGTTGTTCGCTGCGACAGGATTATGTTTTATGTTTGATAATGGATTTGTAGCGAACAACTTGACAGAAGCTGAAATGACTCAGATGAAAATGTTTATTGCAGGAAGCTATCTGTTGTTGTCCGTAACCGTTCTAACTGTCGGCTTTGTAATCAATTATATCGTTACCAGAAAGTTCCGTCGAGAGCTCAAACAATCGGCCATTCACTCACATTCCTAATTACTCGTGGCCCTCGTAGGCGACGATGGCGTCGCGCCACACCTTGGGTAGCGGTGCCGGCTGGTTGGTCTCGGGGTCGAGGTTGACCATGACGGTGGCGCAGGTGGCCTTGAGCTCACGGGTGTCGCGGTTGACGAGGTGTTGCAGCAGCGTCAGGCTCTTGTTGCCCAGATGGGCGCATTGGGTCAGCACCTCGACAGGCTCCTGAAATACCGTGGGCACGAGGAAACTGCAGTTCACGTTGGCGATGACGATGGCGGGTTTGCACCAGTTGATGTCGGCATTGACTTCAAGGCCGGCAAAATATTCGGTCTTGGCAAGGTCAAAGAACTGGAAATAGACCGA
>JAEEGL016574617.1_pt1 | contig 10322 bp, 8 predicted proteins | sample 9134231 | NCBI WGS metagenome assembly JAEEGL01 (sample SAMN16246548, study PRJNA631951) | gut metagenome | biome: gut microbiome; feature: rumen; material: fiber-attached | host: Bos | place: Iran: Karaj | collected 2018-10
AATATCAAATAGCAGCCCTTTATCTATTCGCCTGAAATTCGATGCCCGTAAACCATTCATTACCAATCATAACCTCTCTTTAACACTGCACATACTTTTTATGTTCTATTCTATCACAAAAAAGATGCTCCATCACAGACAGGCATCTGCTTTGAGGCATCCTTTTGCAACAACGTATTTCTAAAAATCCATCTCTCTCTTTGAAAACAGAATGATTGTGATCCAAAGAGATATTCCTACATAAATCACAAACCCCAGAACCAAAGTGAATATGCCGCTTGCAGGCATTCCAAGCAATATACTTGAATATCCCGAGTCCGCAATTCCTCCATAAAACCATCTGTCGAGATGCATCGCCGCCAACAGCTTCGATGATGTTGCCGCAGTGCCTATGACTATCGGCATAACAACATGCATTACGAGAAGGAGAAACAGTCCAATAGGAACATTTGCGTTCACAAAAAGAATTATTGATGCAATTGCAGAGTATCCAATGGATTTGTATGCTCCACGCATTATGTTGAAGGCAAGCGCAAAGATTTCTTCCGAGGTCATATTCGCTCCAAGAATGATTCCTACAGCTACAATGGCCGCGGCGAATATCCCAAATAGCAGGATTGACAGAATAATGTTATCTATCATCTTGGCTATGATAAGCTTACTTCTTGAAATCCCTCTTCCTATCGCGATTGTCATAGCCATAGCCTTAAACTCGTCTCCGTATACACTCAAAAAGATCAGCGCACTTAAAACAAGATTGTATATGGATAGCTGTGACTGAACTGAATACAGATACGCATATCCGTTCCAGTTTGTGTTTCGCTGGTCCAATGCCGTAGCAATAACTAAAAACATGATAACCAGAAGAGCAATTATGAATGATTTCTTTTTGATTATCCGCCTGAAGTCACATTTGATCAGATTACTCATAATTCCAGCTCCTTTCTTCTAAATATCACAGCAGATGCTACAACAACAATAATGATCATGAATGATGCAGTAAGAAGTTTGAACGGAAAATCGCCACATGCCAGAGAGTGGTATGCATCCTCCATCATGCCTGACAATGACAGGTCATAAAGACCAATCTTAAGTTTTGCCTGAACAGCCTTAAGGATCTTATCAAAGAACATCAGCATAAAAAGATCTATGATCATGCCGCTTGCTATACTAAAGTTCATCATCATAAAGAAAGCTGCAATAGCATAATAACCACAGGCTTTCACCACTGTAAGAAGTGCGTAAACCAATAACATAATACTCTGCTTATCGCTGATAGCAAGACCTGTGGTAAGATTCTTAATGTAAATGATCCCCGATAAAAGAAGAGCCAATGCAAATGAAAGAAGTACGCAGTCAAGGAACTTGGCAAAAATAATCTTTGTTCTCGAAACACCCCTGCCAATTGCTATCTGCATGGAGCCGGCTTTGAATTCATCCCCGTAAACGCAAAGAAGAACAGGAATGGAGATGAGGATTATCCCATAAGTATCAAGGACTCCCTCCATAGCGTCGATCTGTTGCCCCGGCGTCTTTCCGTTTTTTGTAAAAATGGCAAATATCCACAAGAGGATCGTAAAGATATACAGTATTTCCTTTTTCAGGATACGCCTGATATCGGATCTTATAAGTTTATTCATCCTTATTTCCTCCCACAAGCCTGAAATAGAAGTCCTCAAGAGTCGATTTTTCCTGTATCTCCCTGACGATCTTTACTCCACTTGCGGAAAGAGCCTGTTTTGCCCGGTCAAGATCGTCAACAGCAATTTCAATTGAAGACTGTTTCTCCATTAGATCTTCATGGGTAAACTCTTTTACTACCACACCTTCGTTAATAACCCCAAAACGGTCGGCAGTATTCTCCAACTCGCCCAAAATATGGGATGATACAATGACCGTCATTCCAAATTCTTTATTAAATCGTCTGACCATATGTCTGATGTCAGCAATACCCTGAGGATCCAGTCCGTTTGTAGGCTCATCCAGGATCAGAATCTCAGGATTACCTAATAGTGCATTTGCAATACCGAGTCTCTGCTGCATTCCCAGAGAAAAATTCTTAACTTTTTGCTTTACGCCCTTAAGTCCCACAAGCTCCAATACTCTGTCAATTTCCGGCTTAGCCTCTTTGTCTGACAGTCCCTTTAAGGTTGCATAGTACTGAAGATTGCCTTTCGCGGTAAGATATGTATAGAACTTATTACCCACCATAAATCCAACCTTTGACCGGTTTTTGAAAAGCTCCCTGCGGTTTGTACTTCCGGCAATAGACACATCTCCCTCGTTCATTTCCGATAATCCCAGGATCATCTTAAATATAGTTGTCTTACCTGCTCCGTTCCTGCCTACAAGTCCATATATATCACCTTTATTGACCTGCATATCGATGCCTTTGAGAACCTGATGGTCACCGTAAGCCTTTTTAACACCTGAAAGTTTTATCATTGCTTCGCTCATAATTCCTCCTTACCAGATAGCTACTCTTTTATCCGGTTCAACATACATTCCGTCTCCGGACTTGATATCATAGGTTTCACAGAACTCATCAAACTGCTGCAATCCAATATTGGCACGCAAGTAGTTTAGAGGGTGTACATCTCTCTCCAAGAGCATACGCTCTCTTTTTTCGGTAGTCTGGTTGACCCATTGCTTCGCATATTGCCTGAAAAACTTATCATAATCGAAATTCGCATCCTTACCGGCAATTATCAGTGCTTCGCGTAGTCCACCCATATCTGCTATTGCCTCCGAGGCAACAGTTTCTCCTTCAACACTTATATCCTCAAAGGGTTTTACCTGAGAATAATAGTTCCCCACAATATCACTGCGATCATTGAATTCCTTCTGGTCATCATCTCCCAGAATTACATTCTTTACACCTTCTTTGTCATAAAGAACTCCCTGTTTATCAAAACCATGCGTAAGTTCATGCCCAACAATTGCACCGATTCCACCAAGCAGTTCTTCCCTGCTCATATCAGGATGATAAACCGGCTCCTGCAGTATGCCCGCCTGTATCATGATGATGTTGCCGTCCATCGCATACGCAGCGTTAGGCGCTGTAGTACTGTTTTCGTAGGGGTTCCATTCAAGCCTGTTATAAGGTTTTCCTGTCTGATCTCCCGACCATCTTTCTGCAAACAGATTGCAGGCAAACTGTGCCTCCAAAAAATTTCCTCCATCCTGCCTGCCTTTAAACTCGAGGCTGCTGTAATCAATTTGATCAAAATCGGGATATATTACATATATTCCGACAGCATCCAGTTTCTCAAGGCATGCCGCCTTTCCCTCCTCCGAGAGCCAGGTCTCATTTGTAAACATAGTTCTGCAGGCATCGATAAGTTCCAATGTAAGATCATAAATCTGGTCATAGGATCTCTCATCGATGTATCTGTCTACATATGCCTTATCAACTACAGCCTCCAGGAAAGTTTGTCCCAGATATTCATCAAACAGGAGCTTCTCATTTTTTGTATAGTCATCGTCATTGTCCGGCTCCGGTTCCTGGGTTTTATCCTTTTCAAATTCCTGAACCTTGTCGTAGCACTCCCTGTCAAGCCAGCTCTTGGCTCCAAGAATATACTGTACTGTCAGCGAAGACTTAAGTGCTTCAAGATTTTTATCCGTAATAATCCCTGAAAGGCTTTCAATATATTTCTTATCAGCAGCAAATCTCTTCGTATTACCATAATTATATGCACTCAAAAACCGATTAACCGGGAATGAAGTCTTGAATGCATAAACCTCATCGCTTGTGTAAGCGCAGTTCTCTTCCTCTTCGATATTGCCTGCATTTTTGGCAAGTTTCTTTTCTATGGCATAATTTTGCTTTAGAATATTCTGTATCCTACCATCCTCATATCCCAATCTTCCCAGGATATAGGTCACCTCTCCGTCAACAGCCTCTTTTTGATCAAGCCCCGGAAAGAGATTGAAATAGGCTTCCTTACTGCCAAGACTAAAATCCATAGCTCTAAGTCTTAAGCAATGTACAGAAGGATCAATCTTGGATCCCCAGAACTGGCCTATCTTCAGAGGAGAAACCAGCAACGGATTCCAGGCCGGATCACAAATATAGTCATAGTAATCTTCTACGGTGGATATAGCTTCAATCCGTTCAAGATAAGGCCTCAAGGGTTCTACACCTTCCTCACCCCTTGCTTCCCAGTCCGATGCCAGATCAATATAGGTTCCAAGAAGATCTGCGCCTTCTCCTTCGTAATATCCGCCATCAATTATCTCCCGTTTCTTTTCGCGTACCCGGTCTGCCATAGTCATTATGTTTATTTCTTTTGCTTCTCCGGACACTATGGCATCCTTGTTTACTGCAGCCGCAAAGTCATCCTGAAGCCTTATATTGTCTTCCGCCTTTACGACTCCTTCCACATCAGAATCCACCCACAAACCATGCCCGGGTTCAGAACTGTATCCTGATGTTGAGCTTCCACCGGATCCACAGCCTGTCATTATAAGCATCACAGCAATGGCTACTGCAGCTTTTCTCTTCTTCATGATCATTTGAGAACAGCCTCCTTTATTGTTTTTACTTTTTGAATTATCACCTTAGGATGCTTACCTCCTTAGTTTTTGTTCGACAATTTGTCGTAATCTCTTTAATAGTATGTATTATACAAACCCGAGCGTAACCTATGTGTGAATTATTAAGGGCGCACTTCTATACACCCTAAAGGGTGTAAGCGCGATCTGCGATGCTATGGCAACCTGAGTTGCCCCATTTTGCGGCGTTTCACGCCGGGGGAATTTACATTTGTCCCCCAATTGACCCCCTTTTGGTTCTTTTATTTAAAATTTCAATACGATATTATTACAATGGGGGAAGCAAAGGGAGCTCGAATTGGATCCATTTTTACTTCTCAAAAAAGGGGTAAAGGAATGATTTGTCCATGCCGTGTCCATGTGCTGTCCTTTTTCCCCCCTAAAAATCGGGTGATATTATTATAATGGGCAAAGCAAAGGGAACTCGGAAACGGGTTCCTTTTTCATTTCAGGAAAGGGGGTGATCTAATGGATGAAATGAAGCTTGACGAGGCCTGGGAAAAACTTAAAGAGGCCGAAGAACTGGTAACACAGAAGCAGCATAAGCTGCAGCAGGTAGAGAACCGTATAAGCCACATGCGGAACAAAAAAGACCGGGAACGAACCCATCATCTTTGTGAAAGAGCGGGTATGCTGGAAGCCATTGCTCCAGATACAAAGCAGTTAAACAATGATGAGTTTTACGGATTCATGAGTACGGTTTTTTCCTATCCGAATGTATCGGAACTGTTAAAAAAGTATCTAAGCTCATGCAAAGAAAGGGGGGATTAAATTGAGCTTATATCATTTCAGCCTGGGACATGTAAGCCGGGGCGCAGGACAGAGTGCTGTCGCTTCAGCTGCTTACATTTCAGGCAGTGAACTGTATTCCGAATACTACGGTGAGTGGTCGGATTACACAAGAAAGGATGGAGTGATCTACACGGAGATCATACTTCCCGATAACGCACCAAGGGAATTCATGGACCGGGAGACCTTATGGAATGCGGTTGAAAATGTAGAGAAAAACAAACGAGCGCAGCTTGCATACAGCTTCAACATAGCCCTGCAGAACGAGTTATCAACAGAAGATAACCTCGATCTTGCCAGGGCTTTTATTATGGAGAATTTTGTAAGCCGTGGTATGATCTGTGACTTTGCGCTGCATGCTCCTGATCCCAAAGAAGGTGGAACTCCAAATCCACATTTCCATGTACTGGCACCAATAAGACCGCTTGATGAAAACGGAAAATGGGGAGCCAAGCAGCACAGGGAATACCGATTGGATGAAAAGGGTGAACGGATACGTAAACCAAACGGTGAGTACGATTTTATCTCTGTTCCCACTACTGACTGGGGAAACCCTGAAACCTTGGAAGAATGGAGAAAAAACTGGGCGGAGATGGTCAATCGGAAATTTATGGAAAAAGGTTTGGACTGCCATATCGACAACCGTTCGTATCTAAGGCAGGGCATTGACAGGATCCCTACCATCCATGAAGGACCGGCAGTAAGAGCAATGGAAAGAAAGGGGATCCGAACCCGCAAGGGTGACTTTAACCGGTTTATCAAAAAGGCTAACGAAATGCTTAAAAAACTGCATGATGAGATCAGCGGTTTATGTTTATGGATCAAAACGCTGAAAGAAGTCATCGATGAGATGAACCAAAAGGAACCAATGGTAATGGATTTTGTTAATAAATACTACGACCTGCGAAATCAGGGGGCTTACTCACAGAAGGCAAAGCTCAATAACCTCAAAGCGCGAGCAAAGACATATAACTTTCTATCTGAACATGGTATCACGAATTTCGATTCCTTTGAGGCTTTTTCCAAAAAACAGGTCGGCGAAGTAAATAACTTAAGGGAAAAGGTAAAAGCTAATGAAAAAAGGTCAGATGAACTGACAAAGCTGATAGGGTATCTTGATAACTACGAAAAATACAAACCGGTATTTGATCAGAAATACAAGTTCAGGTGGAAAAAAGATCAGGAGGCCTATAGTAAAGCTCATGCAAGTGAACTCACCCTGTTCAATACGGCAAGACGTATCCTAAAGGAGAGTCATCCTGAAGGGAAGATCCCTAACCGCGAAAATCTTGAACGCGAGCTTGATTCCCTGGAAAGCAAATATCCTGCCCTATATGAACAGTATGCTGAAAAATCGGCTGTCACAAGCGAGATATTCCGGATCAAACGGATAGTAAATGAAGTTACATCAAAAGAGCACAAAGTTAAGACAAAGATACAAGAAATGGAGAGATAAAAACAGGAGGAATTTAATAATCATGAATATTTTCACAGACGTTAAGGAAGCTGTGTCCGTTAAGGATGCGGCTTCTTTTTATGGGATCAAAGTCAACAGGAACGACATGTGCATATGTCCGTTCCATAATGACAGGAACCCGAGCATGAAGGTTGATAAACGTTTTCACTGCTTCGGATGCCAGGAGGACGGCGATGTTATCGACTTTGTCGGTAAGCTGTTCTCTCTTAAACCGCTGGAAGCCGCAAGGAAACTTGTGGAAGATCTTGGCATTTCAACAGAGCACTATGACGGAAAGCCGGACAAGACATCAGGATCAGGCAATGCATTGTCACCGGAAAAACAGGAGGCAATTGACTTTAGGGAATTAGTAGACTGTGCCATTTCCGTCATCTGTGATTTTCACAGGTACTGGTGGAAGGTAAGGGAAGCCGAACTGCCTGACAGGAACGGTGAATGGTCGGATCTTTTCTGCACCGCAGTGGAAAATATAAATCTTGCTACGGAATGGCTTAAGGTTTTGGAAAACGGAGAGGAGGATGAAAAACGTGAACTGCTCAACCACATATGCAACCGATAACGAAAACACAGACATGATTGTGGGGATCAGGGAAGCCCTGGCAAAGACGGGAAAGGGATATGTTAAACAGAACATTCCCAACATCCTTTATATTTTTGAGAACGATCCATTCTTTGCAGGTAAGTTCCGCTTCAATGAACTTACCGAGAGGATCGATCTTGTGGGTGATTTTGACTGGAAACGGTCAGGGACATCCGTCACAGACACGGATATGAACTATATAAATATGTATCTTGACGCCCATTATGACATAAACAGTGACAAGCGTATCCTGCAGGCCCTCACCATAGCCGCCAATAACAACAGGTACCATCCGATAAGGGAACTCCTTAAGACACTTGTCTGGGACGGCACAGAACGTGTAAGATATGCCCTTCACAGGTTCCTGGGTGCCAATACATCGGATCTTACCTATGAATCGCTTAAGCTCTGTATGCTGGGCGCAGTATCGCGTGTGTTTGATCCCGGATGCAAGTTTGAGTACATGCTCTGCCTTGTCGGTGGACAGGGGGCAGGAAAATCATCCTTCTTCCGTATATTGGCTATCAGGGATGAATGGTTTTCTGATGATATCAGGAAACTTGATGACGACAACGTCTATCGAAAGCTCCAGGGACACTGGATCATTGAAATGTCTGAGATGATCGCAACGAGCAGTGCCAAGAGCATCGAGGAGATCAAGTCGTTTATAAGCCGTCAGAAGGAAACCTATAAGGTACCTTATGAAACTCATCCGGCTGACAGGCCGAGGCAGTGTATTTTCGGGGGAACATCCAATAAAAAGCAGTTCCTTCCCGGGGACAGGTCCGGAAACAGGCGCTTCCTTCCCATTACATGCCATCCGGAGGAATCAGAGGTCCATATCCTTGATGATGAAAAAGCTTCAAGAGCATATATCCTGCAGATGTGGGCTGAGATCATGGATATCTACAGGAAGGGTGACTTTAAGTTATGTCTGCCGGATGAAATGACAGAGCAGATGAGGGAACACCAGCAGGAGTTCATACCGGAGGATTCCGATGCCACTGCCATCCTGGGATTCCTGGATGAGACCATCGAAGAGTATGTATGCTCTAAGATGCTCTATCATGAGGCACTTGGTCATCCGGAATACGATTCCCCGCAGAAATGGGAGTTAAATGCCATAAACGATATCATGATCACATGTGCTGCCGGTTGGGAACAGGGACCCCAGCACAGGTTCGATAAATACGGCCAGCAGAGATCATGGGTCCGAAAGGGGCATGAACAGGATGACGGTTTCTTCCATATCCCCGAAGAGGTCCTGAAGGACGTTCCATTCAGATAATGGATCTGTAAACGGCTGTTTACACTCGTTTACAGGCTCGTTTACACGACAAGCCGCTTATTTACTGCGTTTCAGGCATTTGTAAACGTGTAAACAATAAATATATAAAAAAAAAGAAAAAGTAATAATAGATAGTATTCCCTGCAGGGATAAAAAGTTTTTACCCCTCGTTTACAGGTTGGTTTACAAACTTCGTTTACACTAACCCATCCTTGCATGGAATACAAAAAGTAACCACAAACGACACTCTCGGTCTTCCGGGAGTTTTTTTATTGCCCGTCAGTCGGTCTATTCGACCTTCTGTCGGGCTTTTTATTTGAAGGAGAGTATGAAATTGAGCAAAAAGTCACTAAAGGATGATATTTTCACAAAAAAGAATATAGAGTACTGGGTAAAACGTGGTATATTAGGAATTGACGAAATAGCGCTCTCAGATAGTGAGGTGCTTATGTCTAAGATCCTTGATAATATACATACGCACAAGATTTCCCGAGCAAATGACGGACGATGGGTGACTTATGTTCCCGATGCGACTAAATCCAGCGGATTAAAACAGGTTCGTAAGAACTCAAAAGCCGAATTATACGCTTATCTTATTGACTTCTACGGTGTTTTACCAAAGAAGACCAAATCAAAGACCATCGAAGAAGTCTTTCTTGAGTGGATCGAGTATAAAAGGGAGTTCACAAAATCTAATTACAAGCCTTTGTCTCCTTCCACAATACATCGATATGAACTGGATTTCAAAAAGTATCTTAAAGATACTACACTGAGTGGATTACCGATCGATATTGATGATATGTCCATCGAACAGGAACTGATCAAGATAGTTTCTTCATCGGAAATGATTCCACAGGCATTTGGTAATATGTACGGATATCTTAATCAGATGTTCAAGTATGCCATACGAAGGAAATACATTTTAACAGATCCTATGACTTTCATTGATAAGAGACGTATCATGAGCTTCTGCTGTACGGTTTCTCCCAAAAAGGACAGTGAACGTATCATTTCACTGGATGATCTTCACAAGTTCTTAAATTCGGTGCATGAGCATCTTGAGAAATACCCTGCTTACATGCCGGATTATGCAATATTGCTGGGATCACTGACCGGAATGCGTGTCGGAGAGATAGTTGCTCTTAAATGGGAGTGTATAGATGATGACTTTATTCATGTCGATTATTCCGAACACAGGCATGATTACGAAGATCACAGTGAGATCGTGGTAGGTGAGCCTAAGAGCCACAAGCATCGTCTTGTTCCCATCACAAGGGATATTTCGGAGCTTCTTGACACGATCCGCAGCCATTCGGTTGATGATACATGGGTGTTTGCGGATAATGAAGGACGGATAACCTCGAATTCCGTAAGTGATGCCTGCCGCAGAAGATCTAACGAAGCCGGTATAGAGCGGACGAGTATTCACGAGATCAGACGTACGGTATCTTCATACCTGAACACTGTACTCCCCCGTGAAGCAGTTGCCAATATGCTCGGACACCTTCCTACCACCAATGAACGGTTCTATGATTATGATATCAGCTCCCGTTCGGTTAAGGTGGAAGCTCTTGAGAAATTATCAAGTAACATCATCAATTTTTCAGCGTACAGCAAGGTCGAAAAGGCTC
>JAEEGL016713747.1_pt1 | contig 10322 bp, 11 predicted proteins | sample 9134231 | NCBI WGS metagenome assembly JAEEGL01 (sample SAMN16246548, study PRJNA631951) | gut metagenome | biome: gut microbiome; feature: rumen; material: fiber-attached | host: Bos | place: Iran: Karaj | collected 2018-10
AGAGGCTTCTGGACGCTCTCACCCACAGCCTTCAGACCGGCGAAATGGATCACACTTTCTATCTTGCACTGCGAGAAAACCCCGTCCAGCGATTCTTCGTCACAAACATCGACGTTGAAAAACAGAGGACGCTTTCCGGTTATCTTCTCCACCCTGTCGATGGACTTTTCATGGCTGTTGACCAGATTGTCCACAACAATAACGTCATAACCTGCATTGATCAGCTCAACACAAGCATGAGATCCGATGAAACCCGCTCCTCCGGTCACAAGTATCATAGAACACCCTCCAGACACACTCTGAGACCCCTCTTTCAAAAAAGTTGAACCAGAGCAGGATTTATAATATCATAATGAACCGTCATGGGCGAGTACGTTTTGTCCTCCAAGCTCAATGGTCTACTCAACAAACGCAGGATGGTGGGAATCGGCGATGTCACAACCGCATCAGCAGAGGACATACTGGCCTACAACAGGTCGGAGTTCAAGCAGTCGCTGTTCCGCAAGATGTACAGACCCAAAACCCACAATATCATCGAGCGCACCTTCATCATCCCCGTCACAGACGGAGCCGTCACCGGCTACCTCTTCGAGAAGGTGAAGGACAAGGCGATCGCCGGTCAGAACTCCCTGATAATCCTCTTCCATGACGGAGGTTGGATTCTCGGCAACATGAGAAAGTGCAACGCCATCTGCAGCAACATCTGCAACACCACGGGCGCAACTGTGCTCTCAGTGGACTACAGACTTGCCCCGCAGTTCAAGTTCCCCACCCCGCTCGAGGACTGCTACCAGGCCTTCCTCTGGGCCGCGCAGGGAGCACGCTACTGGAAGGTTGACCCGGACAAGATATACCTGATGGGCAACTGCGCAGGCGGAAACCTCGCAGCCAGCGTCACCCGCCTTGCGCGAGACAGAAAAGGCCCGAAAATCGCAGGCCAGATACTCATCTCCCCCATGACAGACGGCAGAATGCGCACCGAAAGCTACGAGAAGTTCCAGGACTGCCCCACCCTGTCCAAGAAGAACATGTCCTTCTTCATCCAGAACTACTCCCGCGAACCCAAGGACATTCTGGACCCGCTCTTCTCACCGCTTCTTGCGAAGGACCACTCAAGACTCCCTGAGACGCTGATCATCTGCGCCGAATTCGACCCGCTCCTTGACGACTCCAAACTCTATGCCGAGGCCCTCGCCAGCGCCGACACCCCGGTGAAGTTCATAGAGTGCAAGGGCACGGTGCACAGCTTCATAGACTTCCCGGACCTTGAGGAGTGGAAGGACTGCATGTACGCGATCGCCACCTTCATCGGCGGTCGTTCGGTATCCGGAATAGAGATGCTTACAAAACAGGAGAGAAAGCGCCTTGAGAGGCGCCCGCACCTTGTGGTGCAGTGAATCAGACAGCTTCCTACCTGAGCTTCTTCTCAGGCACGCTTCCGATAAGAAGACCCACGGACTCCATCTTGAACAGATGCTTCTTCGCGCCCACTGCCGAGAAGTAGCAGTACCAGCACTTCTCGTCAGCCTTGTAGTGCACATCGCAGCCCATGATGTAGTAGCTTGCCCACCCGCGCTCGGAGGGCACCAGAATCGGGTCGTTGCTGCAGCGCTCCCAGTTGTAGCCGTCATGGCTCTTCAACAGGAGCATGCAGGAGCTTGTCCTCTTCTTCTCGGAATCCCAGAAAACCGGGCACTGGAACGCGTACAGCACATCACCGCAGGGCACCACCCTGATGCTGCCGCAGCCCAGGTTCGACCACCTGTCGTCCGGGATGGGCTCCAGAAGCGGACGCTCGATGCGCGGCATGACATATGGCCCGTTCAGGGACTTCGAGGACACGGAGGCGAAGTATCTGGACACCTTCTGCCGCGTGTCCGGGAGCACAAGATGCGAAGCTCCGAAGTAGAGCCTGTACTCATCGCCCGCCTTTATCAGCTGAGGCCTTGAGATGCGCGGATAGCGAAGGTAGTCCCCCGCAAACGGTATGGTCCTCCCGTCAAGCAGAAGACGGGGCTTGCTCCAGGTGACAAGGTCCGTCGAGGAGCGCATCTCTATGCATGAGTAGCTGTCCCGCTTGCCCTCACCGGTGCGCCTGCTGACGAACGGTATGTTGCGGTCATGCTTCTCGTATATCAGGTAGTAGTTCTCGTTCTCGGTGAATATGAAAGGCGAATGGCCTCTGAGCTCTATCATCCTCCTGGGCTCCCAGGCGATTCCGCTTGTCGATATGAAATGGTGAAGCCCTATCCAGGAGTGCACGAACATGTGCCACTTCCCGTCACAACTCTGTTCGGGAAGCAGAATCTGAGGATCGCACAGCTTGGGAATGTACTCCTTGCCAGTCAGCAGCGGCTCGTCGGAAAACGGGAACCACCTGCAGTTCTCAAGTGCCTGCAAACTCTCACCCCTTCATGTTCGGATTCTCATCCATCTCCTGTCTGCTCTTGCGCTTTCTCGGGGAGATCAGCGGTGCGAACTTCTTCTCAACATCCACACGCTTTGTGTACCACTTGACCATCCTGCTGTAGATGAACCAAGACAGACCGATGGAACCGAGGAAGATTACCACAAGCCAGATCTGTGCACCGTTGGGATTGTCCGGGTTCCCGAATCTGGCAAGAAGAATGTAGCCGATGAGCATGAAGACAATCATCAGAACCACGTTGACGATTGTGGCTACAATCACGAAGATTGCCGTATTTCTCTTTTTCTTGGATTCCTCTCTCATCTCTTCTTCTCCTTGGTGAAGATCACCGACAGCGCGAACAGTATGACGAAAACCACCACGCAGCTGTCGCTGATGTTGAAGGTGGGCCACCTGTCCAAACCGAAGATACCATAGAATTTCACGCTGATGAAGTCCACAACGCCCTCGTTGAACCGGAAAACCCTGTCAATCAGAGTTCCAATGCCTCCACCGGCTATGCCCGCGACGAACCATCTCTGCGCATTGGTGAGAGCCTGCTTCCTAGAGGCCACCAGATAGCACATGAAAGCCATCAGAACAGCAGGAAGCACTATGAACACAAGAGCTCTCAGAAAGACCGAGCTCCCCGCCCCCAGACTGAAGGCGGCACCCGTGTTGCGAACATGGCAGATTATCAGAAAATCGCCGAGGAAACTGGCGCCGACAGTGTTCACCGGGATGTACTTTATCACCAGAGCCTTTGAGATCTGGTCAACCACCACGAGAATGAGCGTCAGAAGAAAGGGCTTGAACCTCTTGAAATCCCTCATAGCCAAAATATAATCCAAAAGCCCGTCACAATCCAAGGGGCACGTCCACAAAGCAGGTCTGTAGACCCATCTTCGCCTTCACATACCCCAACATGGCCTTCACGCCGAAGGTCTCGGTCTCATAGTGGCCGATGCACATCATGCTCATGTCGTCCTCAATGCAGTCGATGACTGTGGAGTACTGGCTTTCCCCCGTTATCAGGACATCGAGCTTCTCCTCCATGGCCTGATAGACATCGGAGGCCCCCTCTCCGGAGACAATGCCGACAGTGGAGAAGCGTTTTCCGTCCGCGTTGAGCATGAAGGAGGTGCCGTTTCTTCTGACACCCAGTCTGTCCACAATCTCGTCTGCCGTCATCGGCTTGGGCAGAGTCCCCTTCACACCCACATAGACGCCCCTGAAGATGGAGAACGGCTGCATGTCCTGAAGATCGAGGGCCTTACCCATCTTGGCGTTGTTTCCCAGCTCCATGTTCGCATCAAGCGGAAGGTGGCAGGCGAAGAGGGCAAGGTCGTTGTCCAGAAGCGCCCTCACCCTGTCGTAATGCCTGCCTGTGATCGCCACGCTTCTGCCCCAGAAAAGCCCGTGGTGCACGAAAAGCAAATCCGCCTTCTGCCTTGCAGCCTCTCTGATCGTTGCAAGGCTCGCATCCACCGCGAAAGCGACCTTTTCTATCTCATCTCCTCTGCGACCGACCTGAAGCCCGTTCAGGGAGGAGTCTGCCCCACCATAGCGCTCTATGTCCAGCAATGCGGAAATCTCGTTTACAAAGTCGTTCAGTTTCATATCACAGACATTCTAGATTATTACTTTCCATATTGCTAGTCGCACTTGATAGCCCTAATAGCCCTAATAGCTCTAGTAGCTCTAATAGCCCTAATAGCCCCAGTAGCACTTGGCTTGTCCGAACCGATAAGATAAGATAAGGCCATGCGAAGCGAAGAGCTCAGTGCCGCCCAGGCACATTTTTCATATGACACAAACAGAATCGCCCAACTGAGATCCAGATGCGAGAAGGTCAGCATCATAGGCCAGCCCCGTGCCATGAGCGCCCTTGAGATGGGAATGAACGTCAATGCCAAGGGCTACAACATCTACATAAGCGGCGAGGACGGGACCGGCAGGCACACAGCTGTGCGGGAGATCGCAAGGAAGATATCAGCAGACCGATCTGTGCTGGATCTGGCCTATGCCTACAACTTCAAGCGCCCCCAGTCTCCGTTTCTGATTTCACTCGTCTCCCCGCTCGGAAAGAGGCTCTTTGACATCACAAGGCGGATCTCCAGCTATGTGGGCGAGGAGAAATGGGAGAACGCGGAGGCCGAGCTGTGCTTGCTCTCCGACGGAAGCTTTGGCTCAAACGTCCTTCTCGAACAGTATGCGGCCCAGGTCTGGGAGGCTCTGCGCTCCCATGTGGCCGAGAAGGAGAAATACCAGATCAACCTGGTCTGCGACAACAGCGGGAAGACGGGCTGTCCCCTTGTTGAGGAGTACCACCCCACCCAGACGAACCTCTTCGGACAGATAAGCGGCGAAAGCGAATGCGCGCATCTCAATCTCACCTCAGGCTCCATGCTTGATGCAGTCGGTGGGTTCTTTGTGGTGCGCGCCGACAATGTGCTTTCCCAGGAGGGCCGTTGGGAGAGCCTGAAACTCTACGCCGAAAGCTCCAGCTTCATAGTAAGGAAGAACGACGAGAAGGAATCCTCGTTCATCAGACCAGTCACATCTGCAGTTCCGACCAAGATAATCCTTATCGGAAGCGATGAGCTTTACGACAAGCTCTGCGAGTCTGACGACGAGTTCCTCAGGCTGTTCAAAGTCTCCGCGGAGTTCGACTTCTCAATGCCTGCATCGGATGAGAACATCAGCGGAACAATAGCCTATCTTCTGGATATCACAGAGAAAAACAACTATAAACCTATCAATAATGATGCCATCTGCCAGCTTCTGGTCTACAGCTCCTGGTATGCAGAAATGCGCGAGGAGCTTACCACAAAGCTCTCCTTCCTTGGCGACCTTCTCTCCGAGGCCAACTACGTGGCGGACCGCAGGGGACTCTCACAGATAGACGAGTCCTGCATCCGTGCGGCCATGGAGGAGCGTGATTTCGCCAACGGCCTCACCGAGGACCGCATCAACCAGGAGATCCGTAACGGAGAGATGGTGATCTCCCTTGAAGGCTCCAAGGTTGGGGTCCTCAACGGCCTTGCCGTCATGGACCGAGGCCTTGCCTCGTTCGGAACCCCCACTGTCATCTCCGTCTCAGTAGCCCCAGGCTCCGAGGGAATTGTGAACATAGAGCATGAGGCCGGCCTTTCCGGAGAGATCCACGACAAGGGTCTTCTGATTCTGGAAGGATATCTCAGAAAACAGTATGCCCGCACCTTCCCCCTATCCGTCTATGCCGGAATCTGCTTCGAGCAGTCCTATGCTGAAGTGGACGGGGATAGCGCCTCCTCCGCGGAGCTCTTCGCCCTACTCTCCGCCATTGGGGAGATACCGGTGAGGCAGGACATTGCGGTCACAGGCTCCGTGAACCAGCTCGGTGACATCCAGCCGGTCGGAGGAATCGACGAGAAGATCGAGGGCTTCTACTCGATCTGCGAGATAATGGGCCTGACGGGCCGCCAGGGTGTGATCATCCCACAGCAGAACATCAAGACCCTGATCCTCACTGACAAGGTGCTTTCCGCAATCGAGGCCGGCAAGTTCCACATCTACCCCATCTCCACAATAGACGAGGGCATGGAGATTCTCACCCTGCGTCAGAGTGGAAAGAGAAACGTCAAGGGCAACTTCCCGCCGGATACGATCAACCACACCATAGAGCAGCGGCTGAAGAAGCTTTACGAGATGTCAAAGCCGAACTGAAAAACAAGGCCTGGAAGATTTTCAGTCTCCCAGGCCGTTATGTTATCCGTTATGTTATTGAAACTTCTGCCTCTTAGCTGTTACTGAAGCGGTTGTCCCAGTCAGACTCCTTCTTCCTGCGCTCATACTCCTCGGCGCTCTCAGCCTTTGTCTCTGTCTTGACGAAATCCTCCGGCTCCGGTGTGTAGTAGTAGGTCTTGCCGCGTCTTGCGCTCTTGTCGTCCCTGCGTCCGTCCCTCTGGCCGGCGCGATAGCCGCGCTCATAGCTGTCATCCTCATACGGGTTGACCGGCAGAATCAGACCAAGGATGAAATAGACGATCAGACAGGGTGCCACAGCGGTGAAGATGGCAATCAGAATGACTATGAATCTGATTGTGTCCACGGGATAGTCCCTCCACTCGGCAACCCCTTTGCATACTCCCAAAATCTGTCCGTGCCTTGATCTGTAAAGTCTTTTTGTCATATGTTTATACCCCTCTATATTGTCGGTCTCAGCCGTTCATCTTCTTCTTGAGCTGCTCGAGTTCGCTCTCAATCTCATCCTGCTGCTCCAGGTCCTTGAACCTGGCCTCTGTATCCTTGTTCTCAGCACCCTGGCTCTTGCGCTCGCTCATCTTGTCGATATGCTCCTCCATTTTGCTGAAACGGTCAACCGGATCCGCATCCCTGTTCTTGCTGCTCCAGTTGTAGGTGTATGTGTATGGCCCGGAGGCGTTGCGTTTGGCCTCGGCCTCCTTGGCGGCCTGCTCGCGCATGGCCTTGTACTTGGCCTTGGCTGAGAGAAGCTTCTCCTCCAGCTTCTGGATGTCACCCTTGTACTTAGCAACCAGCGCATCGTAGCGCTCGCTCTCTGCTCTTAGCCTCTCAAGCTCCGCCGTAAGCCTCTTCTTTTCCAAGAGGGCCTCGCGGGCCAGGTCATCGCGGCCCTTTCCGATTGCAAGCTCCGCCCTCTTCTGCCAGCGGTCGACAAGACCCTCAAGCTCCACGACCTTCCGCTTTGCGGTGTTTTCAGCTCCGATTGCGGCTGCGCAGTTGGTCTTGATCTCTATGATGGTGTCCTCCATCTCGTTGATCATCAGCTTGACCATCTTCTCCGGATCCTCTGCATGGTCCAGGAGGGAGTTGATGTTCGAATTGATTATATCCATGAACCTTGAAAAGACTCCCATGGGATTCCTCCTTAGATTGGTTTTCCGTTTACGCCTTCATAATAGCAAAGACCGTGCCAAGTCCGGTTCCCGGCCCAAACATGAGCAGAACCATGCCAAAACACACTTCTCGCAATAATAAAAGGACTGCCAACCAATCAAATCTTGGCATATTTTACCAATTTATGGTATATTTTACCACATGGCAGGGTACAACGACAGTTATATAGGTGAATCAGAAGTCTTTCTGGACTTTCAGCAGCGGATTGCGGATGCCGCCCAGGTTGACAGGAGCGTTCTGGTCATCGGAGAGCGCGGAAGCGGAAAGGAGATGGCCGCAAGCAGGCTGCACTACCTGTCAAAGCGCTGGCAGAAGAACCTGGTGACCGTAAACTGCGCGGCCTTGGCCCCGACTCTGATCGAAAGCGAGCTCTTCGGCTACGAGCAGGGGGCTTTCACCGGTGCGAACAAGACCAGAAAGGGCCGCTTCGAGGAGGCTCAGGGCGGAACGCTGTTTCTGGACGAGATAGGAAACATCCCGATCCAGGTCCAGGAGAAGATTCTGAGGGTCGTCGAGTACGGGACCTATGAGAGAGTCGGCTCCTCTGTGACCCATGAGGCTGATGTCAGGATAATAGGCGCCACAAACGCAGACCTCAGGCAGATGTGCAAGGAGGGGAAGTTCAAGGAGGACCTTCTGGACCGCCTCAGCTTCGAGGTCATCTTCATCCCCCCGCTTCGGGAGCGTGGGGAGGACATACTGCTTCTTGCCAACTACTTTGCCCAGCGCATGGCCATGGAGTGCGGCCAGGACATCCCGGTGTTCACGGAAAACGTTCAGAGAAAGCTTATGGAATACAGCTGGCCCGGCAACGTCAGAGAGCTGAAGAACACGATTGAGCGTGCCGTCTACAGAAGCAAAGGGGACATCATCTCCTCTGTGCAGCTGAATCCGTTCGAGAATCCATACTCAGGTGAAAACGATGTCCCCAAAACAAGGAAATCAGAAAAAACTGGTATTATCGAAGGGCCATCAGACCATGAAGGCAATCAGAATCTTACGTTCGACGACCTTCCGCTCGACAGCCTGGAAAAGACAAAGGACGCTTTGGAGGCAAGCTTTGTTCAGCGTGCCCTGAAGCAGGCGGGCGGCAATCAGCGTGAGGCTGCAAAGCTCATGAAGATCACCTACGACCAGTTCCGCGGCCTTTACAGAAAGCACAACAGGCCTCAAGCCTCCGTCTGAGCCTTGGCAGGAGCCGCACTCTTCTTTGAAGAGCCGTTGAGCTGAGCCTTCAGCTCCTCAAGCTCCTTGTCCACGCTGTCATTGGCCTCCATCTCCGTGAACCTCGCCTCGCTCTCGTAGTTCTTGGCTGCCACGGATGCCTGGGCCTCCAGGCGTTCGACCTTCTCCTCCATCTCGTTGAACCTCTTGATGGCTGCCCCGCAGTCCGTGGAGCTGATCTGCTTCTCGATCTTGATCCTCTCCTTGGCATGCTCGGCACGGGCGACCAGAGTCCTCTCCTTGGCCTTGACCTCCTCAAGCTTCTCCGTAAGCTTTACAATCTGCGCCTCCTGGCTTGCGTTTATGTTCCTGAGCTCGGCGATCTCCGTCTCCAGGGCAGTGACTCTGGCCTGAGCCTTCTGCTTCTCGGAAATCGCCTCACGTGCGAGGTCGTCCTTGCCGTTCTTCACCGCAAGCTGGGCTCTGACATCCCAACGGCCCAGAGCCTCCTTCTGGATCTTCAGCTCCTCCTCACGGCTACGGATGTCCGCAAGCAGGTCGGCTGCTGACCTTTTGGCCTTTGAAAGGCTGTTCTCCATCTCGACTATGGTGTAGCGGATCATCTTCGCCGGATCCTCGAGCTTGTCGAGAGCATGGTTCACATTTGAACTGAAAATGTCATGGATTCTTCTGAATGCGTTCATCGTACGCCTCCTATTTGCTTTGTTACGCCCGTTTCCGGACACCTCACAAATAGCAGAAACCGTGCCAAGTGACGGATAAACGTCAGAGCGCAAACGAATTAGAGACCTAAGAGGGAAACACCTAAAAGACGAGAATTGCCCATGTGGCGAAATTTACCACACACAGAACCAAAGGAATCAGAACCAGCGCTGCAGAAGTATCCCGGCCGCCACAGAGACGTTCAGAGAGCCCTTCGCGCCACCCATGGGGATGCTGACGCGGCTTCCGCAGCAGGACAGAACAGCAGGGCTTATTCCGAACTCCTCGGAACCCAAAACAGCCACACCCCGTAACGGGAAGGAGAACTCGTTGATGGAAACCCCACCCAGTTCCAGAGCAATCACGGACGAACTATCATAGCCGCCCAGAAACGAAACGACAGATTCCTCGCTCATGAAGGCCCAGGGAATGACCGTTGTCGTCCCCCGTGAGGTCCTCAGGGCTCTGACATGCTCAGGCGAGGCCGTACCTTCAACAAGAATAATGCGGGAGACCCCAAAGGCCTCGGCGCTTCTGAAGATCGCCCCGACATTGTAGGGACTGCGGATTCGGTCCAAGACAAGGACCTTGTCCTGCACCACCCTATCACATTCATCCAGATTCCCGAAGTCATCCCTAAAGTCCCAGTCGGACGGCTCAGCCCCCAGCCGGGCAAGAAGGGCCTGGCTGCAGTCCTCCAGCCTGAAGGCAAGGGAAACGCCATCCAGAGACGGATCCACAGGCTCAAAGCCTGCAAGAGGAAGAACCTCGTTCACATAGTCAAGGTCGGCGGCAAGTCCGTTTCTGCATTCCACGGCGGCCTGGTGAAGGATCATCGAGATCTTGCGTAGCCGAGTCCTCTCGCCCAATGAGAGAAGCTTCTTTACGGTTATCACTCTTCTTCGTCCTCGGAGGCATCGTCAGAAAGATCCCCCTTTGAGGGAGGAAGGACCACAAGCGCGAATTCCCCCTTGGTCACCTTGAGCTGGGCCAGAACCTCGGACGGGGTGCCGCAGATGAACTGCTCGAAGGCCTTTGTCATCTCACGGCCCAGAACCAGACGGCGTGAATCGTCCAGATCGCGAAGCTCGCCCAAGGTCTTGAGGAT
>JAEEGL010099048.1_pt1 | contig 10321 bp, 9 predicted proteins | sample 9134231 | NCBI WGS metagenome assembly JAEEGL01 (sample SAMN16246548, study PRJNA631951) | gut metagenome | biome: gut microbiome; feature: rumen; material: fiber-attached | host: Bos | place: Iran: Karaj | collected 2018-10
CGTCAAGTCTCATCGCGCTTGCTGCGGTATTGAATGACGAAAACGTCCTGAAACAAGCTGCGGAAACGGCAATCCCGGAATTTGTCCGCTTTAACATCATCGAAAGCGATGTCAGAAATGTCTTCTGAAAGCGACAGTTAATTGGTATTCCTTTCTCCGGATGTCCTGATAGGCGGAGCACTTATCAGGACAGGCCTGACCGTCCGTTCCGATTTTTAAAATCAGGGGGGTTCTCGATGAATCTGACCGATGCTGTGAAATTTACAGAGAATCGTTTGGAGTTTTCCGTTGAGAATACCGTCGGCGTGATCGAACCGTGGGGAACAGACAGCCTTCGCGTTCGCGTTTCTCCGGCGGGGAGTCAGCCTCTTTCCGATTGGGCGCTGAACATTCCGCAGCCCGCCTGCCGCTGCGAAGGCGGCGTCGCCGAAGATGAGGCCTTCCTCCGTAACGGGAAGATCGTCGCGCGGATGACCAACACGAGATTTCAGTCCTGCATGCTGGGCTTTTACCGGATCACACAACGCGGCGAGGAGTGCATTCTAAAGGAGAAAGACTATATCGTCATCGCCAATCTCGCGCCCGCAAGGCGCTTTAAAGCGATCGGCGACGGCTTGTACGAGGCGGAGATCCATTTTGAAGCGGATGCGGACGAGCAGTTTTACGGCCTGGGACAAAACGAGCTGAACACGGTCGGGCTGAAAGGAAACGTCATCGACCTGTATCAGCGGCATATCAAAGCTCCCATTCCGTTCGTACTCTCCACAAAAGGCTACGGCTTTCTGTGGAACAATCCCTCCCTGGGCCGTGTCGAATTCTGCGGCGACAGAACGCGCTGGGTGTCTTACGGCACACGTCAGGTCGATTATTACGTGACCGTGGGCGACGACTATGCGGAGATCTTCCGGCATTACATCGATGCGGTGGGTCATATGCCTGTTTTCCCCTACTGGGCCTCCGGCTTCTGGCAGTGCAAGCTGCGGTACAAGAACCAGGAGGAGCTTCTGGAGGTGGCGCGTGAATTCAAGAAGAGAGATCTTCCGCTCTCTGTCATCGTCATCGATTATCTGCACTGGAAGGCCATCGGAGACTGGCGTCTGGACCCGGATTGCTGGCCGGATCCGGAAGCGATGACCGATGAACTATCAAAAATGGGCGTCCGCGTAATGGTTTCTCCGTGGCTTCTGGTCGGCCGCAAAAGCGAGAACTACGCATATATGAAGGAACACGGCCTGTTTACCCGGGCGGAAAACGGTGCCGCGGAGGAACTGGACTTTGAAGGCGATCTGTGCGGCGAGTACGATCCGACCAACCCGGAAGCGGCCGATTATCTCTGGAGCAAATGGAAGAAGAATTATTACGACAAGGGGATCCATACCTTCTGGCTCGATCCCTGCGATGAGATGCACCTGATCCCCGAATACGGCGATGTCCGCTTCGCGCTGGGCTCCGCGAAGGAATGCCACGCGTGGTTCGTCATCGCACATCAGAAAAACATCTATGACGGGCTCTGCGGATGCGGCGAGGAGGGCGTAGTCAACATCTGCCGCAACGGCTGGGTCGGAAGCTGGCGGTACGGCGGATGCACGGCGCCGCACGATATCGAATCCTCATTCCGTCATATGCGCGCCTATTTCCGCGCGGGGCTGAACGTGATGATGAGCGGCCAGCCGCTCTGGGGCTGTGATATCGGCGGATTCTGGACAAATCCGGGATCGGAAGACGAATTCTGTGAGACCATGATCCGCTGGTATCAGTGGGGGGTCTTTATGCCCGTTTTCCGCACCCACGGCAACCGCCCGAATAACGAGCCGTGGACCGTCGGCGGCGATTCGTATCCCTACATCCGGGCACAGATCCTGCTGCGCGAAAAGCTCCGGCCTTATCTGATGGAACAGATGGAAACCGCCTCGAAAACGGGGCTTCCTCCTGTCCGCCCCCTTTTCTTTGATTATGCCGACGATCCCATGACCTACGATGAAACGGCGTCCATGGAGGAGCTGCTGTTCGGCCCCGACCTTCTGGCGGCGCCGGTGATGGAGTACCGGTGCAGAGAGCGGGCGGTCTACCTGCCCCGCGGCGCGAAGTGGATCGACGCGGCGACCGGCGATGTCCATGCGGGCGGCCAGACGCTGCACTGCGAGGCGCCGCTGTCCCGCATTCCGGTCTTCATCCGGGAAAACGCGAAAAACGCAGAGGAACTGCAGCGGCTTTTCGCCGATCATTTGAAGGCCGTTTCTCAATTGCCGGGGTAAGGAGCAGAACGGGAACGATGTGCCCCGGCAGATCCGGAACGAGAAGCTGAGAACCGATCTCAAAGGATCATCACTTACGGAAACACAACACTGGAGCCGATGCACTGACCGTACATCGGCTCTTTTTCTGTCTGACGAAAAGGAGGAACAAATTGGCAAAAGGAAAAACACCTGCAGGCGGGATTTTCTTCCCCTGCACCGCCGCGCAGCGGCAGAAGATCAAAAGTCTCGCGGCAAAATGCGGGCTCGGACAGGGCGAATACATCCTGCGAAGAGCACTCGGATACGAACCTCCGGCGGTCCCCCCGGAGGTCTTTTTTGACATCCATGACAAGCTGTGCCGGATCCTCGACGCGCCGCAGTCTCCCGAACAGGAGAGGGCGGCGCTCCGGGTCTATGACGAGATCTCCGCTCGGCTGATGGAATGCAGGAAGCAGCCGGCGGCGGAGATCATCCGGGAAACGACAGGAGGTGATCTTCCCTGGCGACCGTCGGACTCTGGCCGGTGAAGACCCGGCTGAAGGAAGTGATCGAATACGCCGAGAACCCCGACAAGACAACGGATCCGAAGTGTCTGGACGACGACCTTTCGGCCGTTCTGAAGTATGCTGAAAAGAACGAGAAAACGGACGAATGCCTGTACGTCGCCGGGATCAACTGCCCGAAACAGCGGGCTTATGAGGCGATGACGGCGGTGAAGCGGCGGTTCGGGAAAACGGGGGGCACCGTCGCCTGGCACGGTTTCCAGAGCTTCGCGGCCGGCGAAGTCACGCCCGAAGAGGCGTTCGAGATCGGAAAGGAGACGGCGCGGCGGATGTGGGGAGACAGATACCAGGTCGTCGTCACCGTCCACCTGAACACGGACAATCTGCACTGCCACTTCGTCGTGAACCCGATCTCGTTCAAAGACGGGAGCCGTTTCCGGAACAAGATCTTCAATCACCGGCGTCTGCGCGAGATCTCCGACGATGTCTGCCGCGAGCACCGGAAATCCGTGCTGGAATACAGCAGTTTCTACGGCGGGCCGGCCCGGGGCGCGTACTGGGCGGAAAAGCGGGGAACGGAGACCCACCGGTCGATGCTGAAAGCCGACATCGAATACTGCCTGCGGTATTCCGATTCCCTGAACATGTTCGTCGCGCAGCTCAAGGGCCTCGGCTATTCCATCGACATGTCACGCATGTCGGTCCGCGCCCCGGGGTGGCAGCGCAGCGTCCGTCTCTCCTCGATCGGATACTCCGACGACCGTATCGAGGAGCGGATCCTGCAGAACCGGGAGGACGACCGGTTCTATCTCGACATCAGCGCACATCTTCCGCAGAAGCCGGAACAGTTTCCGCTCCTCCGCGTTCTGGAGGAGCACCGCCGCTCCCTCCCGCCCCGCTATGACACGGCGTCGATCCTCGTCGATGCCGTGCTCTATCTCGTCTGCGCCGTGTTCGACCTGCTGCACGATCTCCTGAAGGACGCCTTCCTGCTCTCGCCCGAGGCGCGTCACCTGGAACGGGACGTGGAGCGGTACGTCTCCGACTTCCGGTTTCTCCGGGAAAACGGCCTGCACACCGTCCCGGACCTGCGGAGATACGTCTCCGGCACCGGGGAGCGGATCCGCGCTCTGGAACACGACCGCGCGAAGCTTCAGAACCGGGTGCGCCGGGAGAAGTCGCCCGGGATCAGAGCCGCCAACCGCGAGGAACGCGGAAAGATCACGGAGCGGATCGCCCCGCTTCGCCGGGACCTCAGGCGCGCGGAACGGATCCTCGCGGATTCCCCCCGCCTGTACGAGATCCTGAAACGGGAACACGCGGCGGAGATCCGGGAGAGGGAACGCGCCAGAGAGCGGTCCAGATAGCGATCGAAAGCGCCCGATCCGACGAAAAGAGCCCGGCGGTTCACTCCGCCGGGCCCCTGTCTACTTCCCTTTTTGATCCCTGCGCCAGGCGCCGGGGGAGCTCCCGGTTTCCAGGCGGAACAGTCTGGCAAAATGCCCCGCGTCGGAGTATCCGCACTGCTCGGCGATCTCCGAGACCGGCCGGTCGGAATTCCGGAGCAGCAGCCTCGCCCGGTCCATGCGCTCGGCCCGGATGTAGTCCCGCAGCGTGACGCCGGTCTCCGAGCGGAACCGCCTGGAAAGATGCTCCCGGCTCACGCCCAGAACCGCGGCTGCCGAAGACACGTTCAGCGTGGGTTCGGAAAGATGCTCGTACACGTAGTACCGCACCGCCGGGGCGCCGAGGCGCTCCGCCTCCGGCCCCGCGTCCTCCTGCACCAGCGCCGCGTCCTCTTCCGCCGCCTCCAGCGCCGCCTCCAGCAGCGCTCCGACGGCCCGCATCCTCCCCTCGTCCCAGACCGGCAGCGCCTCGTAGGCCGCCTCAGCCTCTCCCTGAGGGGCCAGGGACCGCAGGATCCCCGCGACCCGGTCCGGCAGCGCGGAAAACGGGCCTTTCCGTCCCCCGCCCAGCAGGATCACAGCCGCCAGCGTCTCTCCTGCGAACAGAGGGACCGCCTGCTCTGTCACGCCCGCCCAGCACGTAACGGAGACCGTTCCCCGTTCGGCGAGGCACGTCTGCCTCAGCTGCTCCCCGTGATCCCTCAGACACGCGGCGTTCTCCCGGTACCTGTGGCACAGCCGGCACCAGGGGGCGTAATGGATCCTCGCCGCGGAGCCCGCCGCGATCCGCAGCGCCGTGTGCGCCGCGGGATCAAATTCCCGGATGCAGAGCCAGCCGCCGCTCAGTTCCGCCGCCGCTTCCAGCGCCTGCCTGTATCGGTCCGAAAGCCCTCTTTCCATTGCCATCCCTCCAGCCGTCATCCTACCACACGGCTCCGCCGTCCGCAAGGAGAAAAGGTCACGAATCTCCCAAACAGTACCTCGTACGACTGCCGTTTCCGCTTTTCATATCACATATCTCCCATTTCCTGCCTCGTTTCTCTCTTGCGTCGCCCGGTCTCCCGCAGTATGATCGTGGCAGAAAAACACGGGAGGGACCGATATGACCTACGAAGTCACAAGGGGCTGCACCCTCTGCGGCCTGTGCGCCGGCCAGTGCCCCGCCGGGGCCATCGCCGTGACGCCGGCCGGGGCCGTCATCGACCCGGAAAAGTGCGTCGGCTGCGGCATCTGCTATGACAACTGCGCCTCCGAGGCGATCACGCCCCGGGAAGACTGAGGGAGGCAGCGGAATGGACTGGAAACATGAGACCCTGTCGGAATACGGCACCTTCGACGCAGTGGTCGTGGGCGGCGGCGTCGCCGGTGTCGGCGCGGCCCGCGCCCTGCGCCGCCGGGGGAAGAAGACCCTCCTCATCGAAGCGGCCTCCGCCCTGGGCGGGCTCACCACCCTCGGGCTCGTGAACATCCCACTGGACTTCGTCTCCGGCGTGGGCCGGGAGCTCCTCCGGTCGCTGGACGAGGTGCAGGGCCACTGGCACCGGAACACGGACCCGGAGAAGCAGAAGCTCGTCCTGGACCGGATGATCCGCGCCGCGGGGGTGAAGGTCCTCCTCGTCACTTCCGTCATCGGCGCCGTCACCGAGGGGCGGGAGCTCCGGGCGGTGGTCATCACCTCCAAGACCGGCCCGAAGCTGGTGCGCGGCCGGATTTTCCTGGACTGCTCCGGGGACTCGGACGCCGCCTACTACGCCGGATGCGAGACGGTCTGCGGCAGGCCCGGGGACGGGATGAGCCAGGCCTGCTCCATGGAGTTCACCCTGGCCGGGGTGGACTGGGACAGATACGTGAATTCCGACCTCAAGCGGGACGACCCCCGCTGGATCGACACCATCCGCAGGGCCCTGGAGACCGGGGAGCTCCCCTACGAGGTGGACAACCACCTCAACTGGATCACCCATCTTCCCGGCCGGCCGCAGCACTGCGGCATGGACGAGGTGAGCATCTGCTTCGCCCACTCCCGCCGCTGCTTCCCGACCGACAGCGACGACCTCACCCGCATGTACTTCGAGGGCCGGGAGCAGGCGGACTTCCTGTCGAAGTTCATCCGCCGGAACATCCCCGGCTTCGAGAACTCCTACCTCAGCGCCACCGGCTCCCTCCTGGGCGTCCGGGAGAGCCGAAGGATCGTCGGCCGGTACGTGCTCACCGCCTCGGACATCGCCCACCTGCGGAAGTTCGACGACGTGGCGGCCATCAGCGCCCACGGGTACGACATCCACAACTACGAGGCACCCGGGAACATCAAGTGGGCGCCCGTGGAGGTGGACGGCGAGACCCGGTACGTGATCTGCAACCCCGGCGGGTTCGGCACCACCACGCCGCCCCCCGGCGGCGCGCGGGTGACGGACATCCGCGGGCGCACGGCGGAGACGGCCGAGTTCGAGCCCAACGGGTACTACGACATCCCCTACCGGTGCCTCGTGGCCAGGGACCTGGACAACCTCCTCATGGCCGGGCGCAACATCTCCACGGACGTGGCGGCCCAGTCCGGCGTGCGGCTCATCATGTGCTGCATGACCATGGGCGAGGCGGCGGGCACCGCCGCGGCCATGTCCCTGGACCTGGACGTCTCCCCCGCCGACCTCCCCGTCCCGGCGCTCCAGCGGGAACTCGTCCGCTCCGGCGTGAACCTCGGCCAGGGCATGCGCTCCATCCCCGGCCTCTCCCCCGCCGCGCAGGAGGACGACCCCTACGCGAACCCGGAGCTCTACACGAAAAAGCCCGTGGAGGCCGCCTGGGAGGGCGGATCCCGGAAGGAGGACTTCGACCGGGAGGAACAGTACAAAAAAGTGCTCCCGAACGCGAAATATTGACCTTTTTCCCCTTTTATGATATCATTCGTTCCGGCGCCCGAGGGCGCCGGAACATCGTTTCGGAGGGATCCCCATGACCGCAGAACACGCGCCCGAGGCACTTTCCGCCGCGCCCCGGCTCCCGGCCGGCCTGACCATGGAGACGCGGGATCTCCTGCTGCGCAAGGGCGTCCTCCAGGACGCCGGCGCCATGTACCGGAACGTGTGGTCCAGGCCCGAGGCGGCCCGGTACATGTTCTGGCCCCTGACCCTCCGGCCGGAGGACGCCCAGGCCCGCATGGCTCGGACGGTCGCCTTCCAGGCGGAGCACGACGTGCTCACCGTCTGCGACCGGCGGACGGGCGAAGCCGTGGGCTGGGCGGGCCTGCAGGAGACGTCCCCCGGCGTCTGGGAGGAGACGGGCATCTGCATCGGCCCGGACTTCTGGGGCCGCGGATGGGGGCGGCAGATCCTCACGCTGCTCCTCGGCCTCGCCGCCAAACTTGGCGGCCGGGTCTTCTGGTACTCCACCCGCCCGGAGAACGAGGCCTCCCGGGCGCTGGCCCGGTCCTGCGGCCTCACGTACGTGCGCACCGACCGCGTCCGGGACCCGGAGACGGGAGAGACGCGGGTGCTGGAGCGCTGGTCCGTCCCCCTCCCCGCCGGGGAGGGCGCGGAAACGGGAGAACGCTGACTTGAAGCAGACGGACACCGCCCCCGCCCTGGGGTCCCGGCAGGAGAAGAAACGGTTCTACCTCCGGGTCCTGTCGATCACGGCGCCCATCGTCCTGCAGAACTTCATGGACGCCGCCGTGAGCTCCGCGGACGTCATCATGACCTCCTTCGTAGGCCAGGACGCCCTGGCGGCAGCGTCCCTGGCCGGGCAGGTCATGTTCGTCCTGCACATGCTCCTGTTCGGGATCTCCTCCGGCGCCTCGATCCTCGGCGCCCAGTACTGGGGCCGGAAGGACGTGCGGACGGTGGAGCGCGTCCTGGGCCTCTCCGTCCGGACGGCGGTGCTCCTGGGAGCGGTCTTCACCGCGGCGGCCGCCGCGGCGCCCCGGCTCCTCATGCGCATCTTCACCGACGAGCCCGCCCTCGTCGAGGAGGGCGTCCGGTATCTCCGGGCGGTGAGCCCCGCCTACGTCCTGGGGAGCTTCGTCTCGGTGTACCTGGCCGTCATGCGCTCCGCGCGGCGCGTGAAGATGAGCGCGGCCATCCACTGCTCCGCCGTGGTCATGAACGTGGTCCTCAACGCCTGCTTCATCTTCGGGCTCGGCCCCTTCCCCGCCCTTGGCATCACGGGCGTGGCCCTGGCCACCACGATCACCCGGGCGGCGGAGCTCCTCGTCTGCGTCGCGGACGGCGCCGTCAACCGGACCGTGCGCCTGCGTCCCGGGGACCTCGTCGCCCGGCACCGGACGCTCATGGGGGACTTCATCCGCTACGCCGTCCCCTCCGCGGCCAACGACATCATCTGGGGCCTGGCCTTCAGCGTCTATTCCGTCATCCTCGGCCATCTCAGCAGCGACGTGGTGGCGGCCAACTCCGTGGCCTCCGTGGTCCGGAACCTGGGCACCGTGGCCTGCTTCGGCAGCGCCAGCAGCGCCGCCATCCTCCTGGGGAACTCCATGGGAGAGGGGCGGCTGGAGGAGGCCCGGGTCTGGGCAGGCCGGTTCGCGTGGCTCGCCGTGTGGACCGCCCTCGCGGGCGGCGGCGTGATCCTCCTGTGCCGGCCGCTGGTCCTGAAGTTCATGTACCTCTACGTCACCGTCACCGACACGGTGCGCAGCGAGCTGAGCACCATGCTCTACATCAACTCCTACTACATCCTCGGCGCGTCCCTCAACACCATGCTCATCTGCGGCATCTTCCGCTCCGGGGGCGACGTGAAGTTCGGCCTTCTGTGCGACGCGGTCTCCATGTGGTGCTACGCCGTGCCCATGGGCCTCTTCTGCGCCTTCGTCCTGCGCCTGCCGGAGATGTGGGTCTACTTCATCCTGTGCCTGGACGAGTTCGTGAAGATCCCCGTGAACCTGATCCACTACCGGAAGCGGGCGTGGCTCAGGAACATCACCCGGGACATGGAGGGCGGGGAGCCCTCCGGCGTCCCGGACGGGAGCTGAACCGGACCGCGAAAACACCCTGCGGATCTCCGTCCGGCAGGGTGTCGTCCTGTCCCGGGCCGTCCAAAGGGAACGGTCCCGGTTTTTTCGAAAAAACCTGAAAATTCCTGTAACGAAACGCGTTCTTCCCCGTCTAACCTGCGAAATCACTCAGAAAGGAGGCGATGATCACGGACGCGGAGACCTCCAGAAGACTGTACGAAACCTACTACATGCGGGTCTATTCCTACTCGATGACCCTGGCCGGCGAGAGAGACACGGCGGAGGAGATCACCCAGGAGACCTTCTACCGGGCGCTGACCTCCAGCCAGTCCTTCCGGGGCGACAGCGAGGCGTTCACGTGGCTCTGTGCGATCGCGAAGAACCTGTTCCGCGACGAGATGCGCAGGCACGCCCGCCGGACCGACGCTCCCCTTCCGGAAGAGCTCCCGGATCCCGACGCGGATCCCGGCGCCCTCGCCGCGGACAGGGACAGCTCCTTCCGGATCCACATGATCCTGCACGGTCTGGAAGAGCCGTACAAAGAGGTCTTCGAGCTCCGCTGCTTCGGCGACCTGTCCTTCCGCCAGATCGGTACCATCTTCGGAAAGACGGAGAACTGGGCGCGGGTGACGTATCATCGCGCCAGACTGAAGATCCAGGAAAGGATGGATGCAACGTGAAATACAGCTGTGAGATCATCCGGGACCTCCTTCCGCTGTATGTGGACGACGTGGTGAGCCCCTCCAGCCGCAGCATGGTGGAGGAACACCTCGCAGAGTGTCCCGAGTGCCGGACGATGCTCGCCCGGCTGAAGAACGAGGAGGCGGAGACCGCGATCGCCGCCGAGAAGGAGACCGTTATCGACGCCGAGCGGCGCACCTTCAGGCGCAGGTCCGCCGTCGCCGGCACCGTGGTGGCGGGGATCCTCACGATCCCGGTCCTCGTGTGCCTCATCGTGAACCTGGCGACGGGCTCCGGCCTGGGCTGGTTCTTCATCGTTCTCTCCGCCCTTCTGGTGGCCGCCTCCGTCACGGTGGTGCCCCTGATGGCTCCGGAGAACAAGGGCCTGTGGACCCTGGGGAGCTTCGCCGCGACGCTCCTGCTCCTCTTCGGCGTGTGCTGCATCTGCACCGGCGGGAAGTGGTTTTTCACCGCCTCGACGGCCGTGCTCTTCGGCCTCGCCCTGGTCTTCCTCCCCTTCGTCGTGAGAAG
>JAEEGL010748576.1_pt1 | contig 10321 bp, 2 predicted proteins | sample 9134231 | NCBI WGS metagenome assembly JAEEGL01 (sample SAMN16246548, study PRJNA631951) | gut metagenome | biome: gut microbiome; feature: rumen; material: fiber-attached | host: Bos | place: Iran: Karaj | collected 2018-10
GGCGGTGGGACATCTCGGAGTGGCCAGAGAGGGATTCATTACCTCCGACGAGCTATGCAGGGATGTGCCAGGGATAGATATCTTCATCGATGGACACAGCCATACGGAGATGGAGGACGGAAAGGTCTGCGACGGCAGCATAACCCTGTACGATAGCGATACCGTCATCGCCAGCACCGGTTCCAACCTGCATAATGTGGGAATCATAACCTGCAAATCAGGAAGTATCAACGCCAAGCTGTACCGCGGACCCGCTCTTCCCTGCAATCCTGTCTCCGCAGCCATGCAGAAAGTGAAGGATTACGTCGAGAGTGAACTCAGCGCCGTCATCGGAGGCACCGAGATCCTCCTGGTCGGGGAACGCGACATCATCAGGAACTGCGAGACCAACCTCGGGGACCTGGCTGCCGATGCCCTGCGTATCTCCCTGGGTACCGATGTGGGCATCGTCAACTCGGGAGGCCTGAGGACCTCGATACAGGCTGGCGAGATCAGACTGAAGGACGTATACGATGTGATGCCCTTCCTCAACTACGCCTGCGAGGTGGAGGTCCCGGGTTCTGTGCTGTGGGAGGAGATGGAGTTCTCCCTGGCCCTGATGGGCAACTCCAAAGGCGGATTCCTACAGTTCTCAGGCATGACAGTTACCTATGATCCCTCCGCGGAGGCGGGACACAGGGTCCTGTCCATAACAGTGGCGGGCACCGAAGTGGACAAGAACGCCACGTATTCCGTAGCCACCAGCGATTTCGTTGCAGGTGGCGGCGACGGGAACATCTTCCTCAAGGATTACGGAAGGAAGATGGCTGACGATATAGAATCAATCTTCGCAGAGTACATCCATAACATAGGGACGATAACCGATTCCACCATCGAAGGCAACAGACTGATCGCCGCATGAGCATCATGGAGTTATCGGCGTCAGCCATCATACTGATCAAAACGCATCTGAAATGCGGGTTCCTTCAGGCCAGCCGTATTATTGCAATTTGCACACTCGCTGTATAGGGCCCTATCAGTCTAGGAATAATATATGACGCATCCTGGGTTCGAAATCAGGGTTATGAGAACAAACGGCATAACGATACCCATCATCCGCAGGATATTCCATGAAGAAGTAGTCTCCCGGGAACATATCCTGGTCCACACGTATCGGCGGCCCCAGATCGATGCGGAAACTGTCAAGGGAAAGCTCTAATCCCATTCCGGTGGCCTTCATGAAACTCTCTTTCAAAGTCCAAAGGCGGTAGAACTATTCTGTTCTGCATGCCTTATCGGTCTCTTCGCAGATTGTTTTGTATTCGGTTCCGAAAAAACAGCTCTTGGCCATATCCGTATCTGTCGGCCTGATTTTTTCGACATCGCATCCTACGTCGCAATCCGACACCGAACACATCACTCTTTCTTCCGAATGGGATAAGTTGAAGTGGATACTCGAATCCAAAAGGAACGGTTTGCCGTTACCTGCATGTGCCAGAGAGAACGAGTCCGGATCCTCTCCAAGATCCTCCAGTACCTTACGGAGCAGGATCCACGCTCCGAGCGAGAGCCTCTTGTCCTTAGGGAATATGTACGAATCTATCTTTTTACGGCGCTCTGCTGAGACACGTCCGTATAATGACGTGAAAAGAGCAGGATCCTTCAATTGGTCCGTTTCAGAGTAGTAGGTGATGACTTTCAATATGTGTGAGAATCGGGAGCGCCGTATAAATGATGTCCTGATTCGTGTCCCAAAATCCTGTTCACTCCTTCTGTGACAGAATCCCCACGAGCTTACCCAGGAACCCATCGAACTCCTTCACTATCTGGTTGACCGCTTTACCGGACTGGTATTCTGCGTAGGTGGTCCCGATGGCGAATCCATCACCGTGAGGCACAACGACTGAGTGCATCCTGAACGGGGAACGCGACAGTGCGGGTAATTGTCTGACGGCCAATCCGCCTCCCATCGGGCTCTCCGATGATGCTTTCCCGACCTTGTAGTTCTCGAACTGTATCACCACATCCGGATAAATCGTGGGGCGCGCTTTGAATATGGGCAGCAATGGGATGTCCAGATACTGAAGGGTCCTGTCGACCTGTTTGACCGCACTCTCCACATACTCCATCAGATCGTCGGAATCTTTGGTAATCCATATCGGATGGAGCCTCATGAACACCCCAACCGAATCCTCCACATCGACCTCTCCCCTTCCGTCCTCGATGATATAGAACATCTTGTCCTTGCCGTAGACACGGTTGAGAGCATACGCCTCCGCCATGTAGAACACGTCCGCCGGACCGCAGTTGAGCTCCTGCGTGATTTCCTTCATATCCGCTGCGGTTATGGACAAGGGCGTCTGGATAATGCCGCTGTCATCCTCGCTCAACTCTCCGTCATCGTAGGTGTCATCGCTTCCTTCCAATGTTTGGAGGAACTCCTCCGATTTCCTCTTGAACGTCTCGGTCAGCATGTATGCGTTATCATATCCGGCCTGGCGGACCACACCGTCATCGATCGGAGGCACTGTGCCAGACAAGATGGATTGGATGCGCATCGCCAAGGGTGCTACGGAACGTCCGTCGAAGGCAAGATGGCATATGTCGATGAACAGGGTGCATTGCCCCTCCCATTCGACTACCGCGAATCTCGACAGGCAAGGACCGAACGGGGTGAAGGGCCTGACGAAGGTCTTCGCGAACTCCTCAGGGTCGCAGCGAGCGGTCTCGATCTCGATATGCGCATCGTATCTGACGGTTACATCCTCCTCGCTCTTGGCAACCACATGCATGCGAAGGTCGGGAGTTGTCTGTATGAGGGCTGTGACCGCCTGGTACACCATATCGGAACTGAGGAACGGCGGCAGGGTCACCATGGTGGCGATGTTGAGACTGAGCTTCGAGACCAGCATGTACTTTATGACGTCCATCTGCGAGAACGAGGGGGGATGACCTTCGTCGATATCGTAGACGATGCTCTGGATCCTGTCCGCACCCTCACGCTCCGACAGTATCGCCCTGACGGTACGCTTCCTCAGGATGTCGCGGGCGAAGATGTGCTTGCCGGACCTCCCGTTGAAGACCGATGCTATCCAGGTCGCTTTGAGCGAGTCACCTCCGAGACGCTGGAAGTCGTCATCGATCCCCACCATGTCGAGACCCAAAGCCTCCGCGAAGGCCTCGCAGAGGATGCGATCGTCTTCATCCCTAGGTTCCGAATATTCGGAACTGAGTTCGGACAGGTCCGGTGCGGGTAACGCACGCCTGTCCACCTTCCCGTTGACGTTCAGCGGGATACTGTCCAACATGACGACGAACGATGGTACCATGTAGTCCGGTTTCCTGTCTGAGACGAACTTCTGGATGTCGGATACGGGTATTGGAGGCGATACGACTATGTAAGCGCAGAGTTCCTTGGTTCCGCTTGCGGAGACAATCGGCTGCACGGTGACATCGGTTATCTCGGGCATAGACCTGATGCATGCTTCGACCTCGGTAAGTTCCACACGGTTTCCACGTACCTTCACCTGACCGTCCCTCCTTCCCAGGATGCCCAGCGTACCGTCGGGGAGGAATCTGAAGTAGTCTCCCGTGGCATACATGCGCTCGTATCCCTTTTCGTCGGTGAACGGATTCTCGAAGAAGACCTCCGCATTCTTCTCGGGATTGTTGAGATACCCCGACGACAGCTGGTATCCTGCTAGGTAGAGCTCCCCCACCGCTCCGTAAGGTACGCGGCGGTGCTCCGCATCCAGGATGTACGCCCTCACGTTCGGGAGCGGCTTACCGACGGATGAGGGGTCGGTCCTGTCGGTGACGGGTATCGCCGTCACCAGAGCCAAGGATTCGGTGGGACCGTATCCGTCCACGACCCTGTACGGAGTGCTGATGTCGAACCCGCCGAGCTTCTCTCCGGCGACGAAGAGTACCCTGAGACCGGATCCGAGACCCTGGTCTGCCAGCATCCTGCCCAGATGCGTGGTCATGAATGTGTGGGTGGCATGGACATCCGCGAAATGATCGCTGAGGGCCCTCAGGTCCAATCTGATATCCTCGGGGACGATGTCGACGGCCGCCCCGCAGATCAGAGCAGGGAAAAGACCCAGCACATGCATATCGAAAGTGTAAGCGGTATACAGCGAGTACACGTCCTCCGCTGTCATTTCGGTATAATCCGCATACCATTCCGCGACGTTGATGACCGCCCGGCGGGTGATGACTGCCCCCTTCGGATTACCGGTGGTACCTGACGTGTAAAGGACTATCGCCGGATCGGTCGGGGAGACCGATGCCGGTACGAAACCGGAAGGCTCCGTCCTCTCGCAGACGACTGTCGGCAGTCCTGTCAGGGAACGGCAGCGTCCTTCGGTATCTCCGGTGACTAGGACTGCCTTCGAGGACGAATCGTTCAGCATGAACGATATGCGCTCGTCGGGGTACGATGTGTCGATGGGGACGTATGCGGCTCCTGTCTTCAATACGCCCAATGCACAGAGGAGGTACCATTCCGACCTCGGTACCAGGACCGCGACGCTGTCCCCTCTGTTCACACCCTGTCCTGCCAGGGCGGCCGCTATGGAATCCGAGATCCTGTCCGCTTCCGCGTAGGTGTATCTACAATCGGTATAGGTGAGAAGTATCCTGCCCGGGTGCTCCGAAACCGACCGTCCGAATGCTTCCAGGATGTCGCTGTATCTCAGCGTTGCAGCGGTTGCGTTGACGGAATCGAGGAGATCTATGTCCTTCGGGGAGGTGTACCGGATGTCTGACAGCCTCTCGCAGGCGGTCAGACCCTTCGCAATCCCGTCGAATGCATGCAGGAAACGCTCGCACGTACTGTGCGAATACCTTCCTGAATGCTCCAATGATACCGTGAACCCGTCACCGGATTCAATGACATAGACAGCCAGATCCGATACCGGATCCGCAGGAAGGATTCCCCTGCCGGAAGGATCGCCGCTGAAGGCCGATGTTATCGAACGGATGCTGCTGTTTATGTCCGCAAGGAACTCGAAGGACACCTTGATGGTCAATCCGTAGCGTCCTGCGATATCCATGAACGGTACGTTCGAATGGGACATCGAGGCGAGGACCGAATCCATCGATGAGCTCAGAAACTCCGATACGGGACGGTCCCTGCAATCGATCGACACGGGGAACGTATTGACGAACATACCTACCGCGTCCACGGTGCCTTCAGCATTCCTGCCCTTATCGGTTATCGGGAACACCGCCTGCGGAGAACCGGTGAATCTGGACAGGGTGTATCCGAACACGGCCGTGAAGAATCCTCCAGCAGTTATGCCAGGCGGGATGTTTTTCGCGGCGATGGACAGATGCATCTCCAATGAACCCTTCTCGCCGCTGCCGTCCTCTGGGAGCAGTTCAGTACCCTCTATGACGCTGTCATAGTATGCAACTGCATCCTCCGTGTAATCCGCATCGGGCATGTCCGCGGCGGATGTCAGGAATCCGTATTCCACCGGAATCCTGATTCCCTTGAAAGCCAATCCGAGATCGCGGATGAGTATCCTTCTCGATTCGGCATCCATTATCACATGGTGAATGTTCCACTGTATGTATCCTGGCACTGTGCGGAATCTGCACAGAGATTCCGATAGATCGAACGGACGGAGGAACTCATCGTCCGATAAGGTCTCGATTACGGGTCTGCTGCCGGGCACCAGCCACGGCTCGCCCCCGATCTCGGATATGCGCATCGATAGGACCGGATGTGCGTCCAGAACAACTTCTATCGCATGACGTACGTCGTCATCGGTTGCCCCTTCCGGGATCGGGAACAGTCCCGGAGCAGAATATGCCGTTCCCTTATCGTTGGCCATCTCGTCGAGATACACGTTGAGTTGTGGCCCGGAGAGCGGGACATTCACGGATTCCGCCAGGGACTGCAGGATGGACGACAGCCTGTTCCGCATGATCTCGAAGATCGGCAGCTGTTTCGGACATCTGCCCGATATGACGAGTCCTTCATCGGTCTCGGCTATGTTGAATGACATCAGTTCGCCCATATCCGGCGATTCCGGGTAGCCGATGGGTAACCTCACGGCCTTCAGAATATTGTCAGAATAGCTGAAGGCCGAACTAAGATAGTTGAATGTTATGGCGGGGAGATTATTACTCAAATATCCGTATCCCCTGCCTCCCTTCGGTACGGAGCGTCTCGCCCTCCTCACCGAGAAAACGTCGCGTATGGGGTCGCCGATGACGGTCAGTGCCAGCGGATACATACAGGTGAACCATCCCACGGTGCGCTCCACGTCACTGTCCCTTCCGTGGCCCTCCATCCTCACCACCGGGTCGACTCCAGCTATCTCCTTGAACGATTCAGCCAGTGCAGTGAGCAGTATGTCCTGCTTCTCAATGCCGTAGCGGTTCTCCATAGTGAGGGGCAAAGTGAAGGAGAACGGCTCGGACTCCAGCTCGGGCACGCCGGTATCGACTTTAATCTTCTCCCAGTAACGCCTCTCGGATTCCGTCGGCTGGTATCCCCTGGCGATCCAATCCCTTACGGGCATGGTCCTGGGTGGCAGCGACGGTTCCCTTCCGTCCATGGCCGCCGAGATGCATTCGGACAGATCCGACAGTATGATGCTCCATGACACCCCGTCCACGGCTATGTGGTTGATCATGAGGCGAATGTATCTCTCGCCATTGAACGATATGAGAAGACAGGCCATCAGCCTCCCCTCGGAAAGGGACAGTGTATCCAACGCGGATGCTGTGGATGACAGGATGTCATCTTCCGAAGATGCTTCCGCTGATATGACGTCGCAGACCCTGATACCCCGTTCCCTGATCCTCGGCTTCCCGTCGTAGACCGCACGAAGCATATCGTGCCTGTCCGTGACCGTATCGATGGCCTGCTGAAGGACTTCCCTTTCCAATGACTTCGGACAAAGCAGATCCATGTGCTGTACGAATCTGTCCCTCTGTGCGGGTGTGCCGGACCTGAGGAACAGGCTGTGCATAGGTATCTCCCCGATCTCTCCGACGGACGATCCCATATCTGCGGCCGAGGATACCATGGAGGATATCGCACGCACTGTGCGCAGGGACACCACTTCCTTGGCCTTGATCCCTACTCCCTTCGACCTGCATGCGGACACAACCCTGATCGCTTTGAGGGAGTCCCCGCCCAGACGTATGAAGTCGTCGTCGATACCGATATGGTCTATGCCGAGGACCGAAGAGAACTCGTCGCACAACGCTCTCTCGACGTCATTCCTGGGTGCTGCATACTCCTTCCTGAGACGGGAAATGTCCGGCTCCGGCAGCGAACGCCTGTCGACCTTGCCGTTGACGTTCAGCGGGATCCTATCGAGGCTAATGACGAAGGAAGGCACCATGTAGTCGGGCTTGCGTTCGGCCACGTACGCCCCCACCGATGCTTCGGAGACATGCTGGCACATTGTTGATTGAGGCACGACGTATGCACAGAGTTCCTTGGAACCGCCCTCCCGGACTATCGGCTGGACGGTGACGTCACGGATGCCTTCCATGGATCTTATGCATGCCTCGATCTCGGTGAGCTCCACACGGTTCCCACGTATCTTCACCTGTCCGTCCCTTCTTCCGACGATGCCTAGAGTACCGTCCGGGAGCATTCTGAAGAAGTCGCCGGTGGCGTACATCCTCTCGTAGCCCTCTTCGCTGCAGAACGGATTGTCGAAGAATGCCTCCGAGTTCATCTCAGGATTGTTCAGATATCCCAAGGAGAGCTGGTATCCCGAGACGAACAGTTCGCCGACGGCACCGACAGGCACCCTGCGGCGGTCTCTGTCCAGAATATAAACCTTGGAATTCTGATTCGGTGCTCCCACGGAACCGCGATATCTGCGATTGGAAATGGAAAGGGATGCCGTGCAGGCAGTGTTCTCCGTCGGTCCGTATCCGTCGATGATGTCGACATCGGTGAATGCATCGAACTCCCCTAGAGCCTCTCCGCCCAATATCAGGTTCCTGAGTTTCGTCTTCGGGTGCTTCTCGATGAACAGTTTTCCTAACTGCGTCGACAGGAACATACCGGTTATGCCCGCACTTTCTATGTGAGAATAAAGCGAATCGATGTCGAGACGTGCATCTTCGGGAACGATATCCACGGCAGAGCCGGTGAGGAACGGGGCATAGGAATGGAGATGGGCATCGAAACCGAAACTGGCGTGCATACCCAACACATCCTCTGGCATCTGGGAGAAACGGTATGCGGTCCATTCCGATAGGTTCTCGACCGCCCGGTGCGTTATGAGGGCACCCTTCGGTCTGCCGGTGGTTCCCGAGGTGTAAAGGACGACCGCGATATCACACGGCCGGACCTCCGAGGATCCGAATTCCGACGTCCGAAGGCTGTCGCATTCTATGTTGGGCTTGTCAGTCAGTGTTCCGCAGCGTATTGCTGTCTCCGAGGTGCACAGGACCGCTTTCGCCGATGAATCCTCCAGCATGAACGATATGCGTTCGTCCGGATAGGATGTGTCGATGGGGACGTATGCAGCACCGGTCTTCATCACACCCAATGCACAGAGGAGATACCATTCCGACCTCGGTACCATAATCGCCACACGGTCCCCCGCGGTCACACCCTGTCCCGTCAGCGAGGATGCGATGGAATCCGATATCCTGTCTGCCTCCGCATAGGTGTATCTACTACCCCTGTACGTGAGCAGGACCCTGTCGGGGAATTCGGATACCGCGTGTCTGAACGCGTCCAAAACGGTGCTGAACCTTAGAGGTACCGCGGTACCGTTGATGGATTCCAGTATTTCCAAGTCCTCTGCTGGGACATATGAGATTTCGGACAGATGCGAGCAGGACATCAATCCTGAAAGGATCATGTCGAATGCGCGGGCCATCCTCCGGACCGTGCCGTCCGAATACCTCGATGAATGGACATAGTACAGTTCGTAGGCACCGTCGGACCGTACAAGATTGAATGTGAGATCCCCGATGATATCGTTCTCTCTGATCTCAGAACTGACAGCATCGCCGTACTGTTCGGCCCCGGCGAGATAGTTGAACACCACCCCGAACCTCATACCGGTATCATTGGCTACACTGTGGAACGGACAGAGCTGGTTCGAGATCGTACCGAAGATCCTCTCCGACGCTTCCGATACGAACTCACTCACCGTACGGTCCCTACAATCCAAAACCAACGGCAGGGTGCGGACCAGCATACCGGCGGAGTTCTCGGAACCGGTGAGGTCCCTTCCGTTCACGATATGGGCGAAGACCGCGTCGCAGGTCCCCGAGAACCTTGATAAGGTGTATCCGAACGCCGCACAGAGGAGATTGGCCGGAGTGGTACCGAGGTATCTGGCGGACGACGCTATCCTTCCGAAAGGTTCGGAGAGTGCGATGTGTCCCGTTCCGAAATGTCCGTCGGAATCGCCCGACAGAACGAAATCAGCGTTGGACACCATCTCTGTGAAGAACTCCTCCGATGGTTCGGATGATGCGTAAAGCGATGCATCCCTCAGAAATCCGATGTCCTGTTCCGGGATCATACCGTTGAAAATTGATGCGAGAGATCTGCCTATGATGCCCGATGTAAGGCCGTCTGAGACCGTGTGGTGGAATGCCGCCTGTACATACTTTCCCGAAACGAGGTGGAATCTGCTGAGAGATTCGGACATGTCGAAGGGCCGGCGGATGTCATCAGAGGGGGAATCCGAGACTGTGATCTGGGGGTTTGAATCGACAGAGAACCAAGGTTCCCCATCCCTGACGGTTATCCTGGACCTCAGTATTGGGTGAACTTCCAGCAGGGCCGATATCGCTTCCAGGGCCTGACTGTCGGTGGTGCCCTCGGGTATGGGATACGTTGCATCGATGATATAGACAGAATCGGACCTGCCACTCTCGATATCCAGGTATACGTCGAGGGAACCACCGGTCAACGGACATCCTGTTTCCAGGGAGTAAATGAGTCCCGTATGTGATGATGTGAGTGATGAGGCGATGGCCCTGGGAGTGCGATGACCCAGGATGTCAGAAACCTTGACCTCTAACCCGGACGACCTGCATACGGAGACCGCCTTAACCGCTTTCAGGGAATCTCCGCCCAAGCGGATGAAGTCGTCGTCGATCCCTATACTTCCGATATCCAGGGCCGCTGAGAATGCGTCACACAGGGCATTCTCGGTATCGTTCCTGGGTGAGGCATACCCTGCTCTGAGCGAGGATGCACCCGGCTCAGGCAACGCATGCCTGTCCACCTTTCCGTTGACGTTCAGAGGTATTCTGTCGAGGACTACAACAAACGAGGGTACCATGTAATCGGGTTTGCGATTTGCTACGAACGCCCTTACCTGTTCCGTCGACA
>JAEEGL010971534.1_pt1 | contig 10321 bp, 8 predicted proteins | sample 9134231 | NCBI WGS metagenome assembly JAEEGL01 (sample SAMN16246548, study PRJNA631951) | gut metagenome | biome: gut microbiome; feature: rumen; material: fiber-attached | host: Bos | place: Iran: Karaj | collected 2018-10
AGGATAAAAGCATTTTACAAGAAAAAAAATTTTTAGTGTAAAATGTATATAATTAAAAATTAGTGTATATTTGCAGCCTCAAAAATGAGTTGGCCCCGTAGCTCAACTGAATAGAGCACTTGACTACGGATCAAGAGGTTACAGGTTTGAATCCTGTCGGGGTCACCACTTTTTTTCAAATAAATTTAATTAAAAAATTTCGAAATGGCAACAAGAATCAGATTACAAAGACATGGTAAAAAGAACCAACCTTTTTATCATATTGTAGTTGCGGATGGTCGTGCACCACGAGACGGGCGTTATATCGAAAGATTAGGGACTTACAACCCACTGACCAATCCTGCAGAAGTAAAAATTAATTTCGACAGAGCATTGTATTGGGTGAAAGTAGGTGCTGTTCCTTCTGATACGGCTCGTTCGATTCTTAAACACGAAGGCGTTTATTTAATGAAACACTTGGAAGGTGGCATTGAAAAAGGTGCGCTTACGGAAAATGATGCACAACGCAAATTCGATGCTTGGAAACAAGAAAGAGAATCCAAGTTGAATAACGTGAAACGTGAAGCAGCAGACAAACAACGTAAAATCGAAAAAGCACGTTTGGAAGCAGAAACCAAGGTGAAAGAGGCTATTTCTGCAAAAGTTGCGGCCAAATACGCTGCAGCAGCAGAAGCTGAAGCCGCCGCTACAGAAGCCGCTTCCGAAGAAGCTGCCGCTGAAGCAGAGGCCGAAGCAACCGCTGAAGAAACCACTGAAGCATAAGTTTTTATTACAATATGAGAGTAGGGCAATCAATCCATTTTGGTTGCCCTGTTTTTGTATTGTTTTTTTGACTATTTTTGCACGGCAAATTTATGTTTTCTTATCCTTTTTGGCGCTACAATGAGTTCGTTTAAAAGAAAAAGAGTCGCATGGGCCATTTTGTGGCTGATTGTCCTTACCATCATCCTCGCCGTTTTGGGTTTTAGCTTCTATCGTCTTTATATTGAAGCTGAAAAGGCTCAAAAGACGGCCTTTACAGGAAATGTGTTGATTGCCGGACAGAAAATCTCCAACATGATTGGAGAGAATATCTATAAACAGAATATCTCGTTGGAAAAAAAAATGCGCTCTGTTGTCGAAGATTCAACAGAGGTGCGCACCAAAACAACTTTCCTGATCAACAAACGCCCCATCGCGCTGATCAAAGAAACCATTACGATTTATCGCGGGGAAACCACTTCATTGGATAAGGATACCACCTACTTTGAAAATGGTCCCGACTCCCTTCTCGCAGATAGTCTTTTTTATGAAACTTTTATCAAAGACAATGAGCAATTTAACATCAACACGAAGAACGATTCCTTATTCTCCTCATTGGATCGTGACACCCTTCGTTTCTATACTAACGAAATTTTATTGAAATACGGCATCAATACAGAAGCTGATTTCTGTATCTTTAATGTTACGGATAACAGTTATGTGATTCCGCCACAAACCCAACATCAGGATTATGAAATAATGAATAACGGGTATGTTTTTGCTATCCCCAACGATGAAACCTATTCCCATTATCTCATCCTCTATTTTCCGAATGAAAGAGGCTATTTTCTGCAACATTTGATAGAAATTGTTATCCCTATCGTATTGCTCATCATGTTGATAGCGATTCTGGTTGTCGCTCTTATCCTGGCATGGATGCGGCAAAAGAAAAATGAAGAGGTGAAAAACAATTTCATTAACAATATTACGCATGAATTTAAAACGCCTCTGGCAACTATCTCGTTGGCTTGTGAAGCACTTTCCGATGATTCAATACACACGGATAAAGATAGCAGTCAGGCGTTTGTGAAAATCATTAAAGATGAAAATGACCGTTTGCAAAAAATGGTAACCAAAATTCTGCAGTTGGCACGATTGAAAAAAGGCCAGCTGGAGCTGAATCAGGAAGTTATTAATGTTGAGGAAATTATAGATTCGATAGTCCAAAGTATTGCGCTGCAGGTGGCCAACCGTGATGGAGAGCTGATAGTAAACTACAAAGCCACGCGAAATGATATCTTTGCAGATAGATCGCATATCGAAAATATATTTATCAATTTGATAGAAAACGCTTTGAAATATAGTGCCCAACGACCAGTGATTACCATTGAAACGCACAATGAAAATAATATGGTGGTGGTTTCCATTGCCGATAATGGCATCGGCATTGCAAAAAAGGAGTTGCGCCATATTTTTGATGAGTTTTACCGAGTGCAAAAAGGCAATGTGCATAATGCCAGCGGCTATGGCTTGGGACTAAGCTATGTGAAAAAAATTGTTCAACTTCACGGCGGCAACATCATGGTGCAAAGTGAAGTGAAAAAAGGAAGTATTTTTACGGTTTGTTTACCAATAAATAAATAGTTATGGAAAAGAAATACAATATCCTGTTAGCAGAAGATGATGTTAATTTGGGAAAAGTACTTACCGCTTATTTGGAGGCGAAAGATTATGTTGTCTCTCATGCAAATAATGGGGAAGTGGCATACGATATGTTTTGTTCCAATGATTTTGATATCTGTTTGATAGATGTCATGATGCCGATTAAAGATGGTTTCTCACTGGCGAAAAGTATCCGGAAAATGGATAAAAAGATTCCGATTATCTTTTTAACAGCGAAAGATATGCAGGAGGATATCATTGAGGGATTGTCTATCGGCGGCGATGATTATATTACGAAACCTTTCTCAATGGAAGTATTGCAGGCGAGGATTCATGCTTTGCTGCGTAGAGCCGGAAAAACGGAAGGGGAAACAGATAATTTGGTTTATCAGATTGGGAAAATTTCGTTCGACGTGAATCACCAGTCTCTCACTATTGATGGAGAGACGCAAAAACTTACCACCCGTGAAACGGAATTGTTGACGATGTTGATACAAAAGAAAAATGAGGTGCTGGAACGGGGATTTGCATTGAAGAAAATCTGGGGTGATGACAGTTATTATAATGCGCGCAGCATGGATGTCTATATTACCAAGTTGAGAAAAATTTTCCAAAAAGACCCTTCTATCAAAATTATTAATGTACATGGTGTCGGATTTAAATTGGTGATGTAAGTCTAAATCTTGTAAGAAGGAGTATGCTGCGATTTATCCTTAAAAGGATTGGGTACGGTTTTTTGTTAATGCTGGGGGTGATTACACTGGTGTTCTTTTTGTTTACCATTTTGCCCAGCGATCCGGCGCGCATGATGATGGGACAGCGTAGCGATATTGCCACGGAAGAGGCCATCAGGAAAGAAATGGGGCTGAATCTGCCGATAGGAGTCCAATATCTGGCTTATCTGAATGATCTTTCTCCTGTCTCTTGGCACAAAACAAAAGATAAAGAGTCCTTTTTTTATCTGAATGACGAAAACTATCACTACCGGAAAATCATCAACTTTAAGGAATCATCGCTTGTATTAAAGGTTCCTTATATGCGGCGTTCCTATCAAAGTAAGCGCCAAGTTTCGGAAATTATTGCCGAGGCTTTCCCGAAAACCGCTTTATTGGCGCTCTTTTCCATCGTATTTGCCATAATTGTGGGTATTTTTGTGGGCATTTTGTGCGCACTATATCAGAATACATGGTTCGACCATTCCGCACTGTTTTTCTCTGTGCTGGGGATGTCGGTGCCCTCTTTTTTTGCAGCTATCCTTTTCGCATGGATTTTTGCGTTCCTCCTTGCCGATTACACTGGATTGAGTATGTTTGGCAGTTTGTATTCGGTGGATGATTATGGTTCAGGTATGTATTTGGATATGAAAAATATTATACTTCCTGCTATTACACTGGGAATTAGACCATTAGCTATTGTTATTGAATTGACAAAAAATTCTGTTTTGGATGTCTTGTCGCAGGATTATATTCGTACGGCGCGGGCGAAGGGGGTGGCTCCTGTGCAGATTATGTTGAAGCATACGCTGAAGAATGCACTGAATCCGGTGGTGACCGCCATCTCAGGGTGGATTGCGTCGTTGCTCGCCGGCGCAGTTTTTGTCGAATATATCTTCGACTGGAAAGGCATGGGGGTGGTGATTGTGGATGCCCTCGACAAGTATGATTTCCCGGTGGTGATGGGCTCCCTCTTATATGTTTCTATTGTTTTGGTGATTATCAATATTGTGGTTGATATTCTATACGGCTGGCTCGATCCAAGAGTGAAAACAGCAGCATAATTACTGAAACCATTTCAGTTTTAGTGAATAGTCGCATTAATTTCGTACTGCATTATTGCAGAATAGTATGAAAAAATGTGTATTTTTGTCATTGTAATTTTATCCAAAGAAAAATAGCCTGTTTTTATGGAGGTTTTTTATCCGGGTTATCCTGTTAATGCAACCAAGAAAGAAACGTACGTTTGCGATTATTCAGAATTATTGTCTTCACAGAATATCTCTATTGTCGCTGCCGTTGGAAATAGGGGCGAAATGGGGAAACAGGGGAGGATTCCTTGGCACCTTCCTAAAGATTTGCACCGTTTTAAAGCGTTGACGATAGGTCATCCCATTATAATGGGGAGGAAGACATGGGAATCGCTGCCGACGAAACCATTGCCGGAACGGCGTAATATGGTGCTTACTCGCCAAGAACATTGGGCAGTGGTGGGGGCGGAATTGTTCGCTTCTCCTGCTGAAGCTCTTGCAGCACTTCCATTTCATGCAGAGCCTTTTGTGATAGGAGGGGCTGCTGTTTTTCAAGAATTTCTTCCACTTGCCAAAACAATCTATTTGACGCGGGTACTCCACGATTTTGAGGCCGATACGTTTTTCCCTGCGGTTAAATGGGAAGAGTGGAATTTGGTAGAAGATGAGTGGGTGTCGAAAGATGAAAAAAATGGATACGACTGCAAATTTCAAAAATGGGAGAAAAAATATTAACCTTTTTTTGTAAAAGTTGCTTGCGTTTTGACAGCTAAAAACAAAAAAATTAACGTACCTTTGCAAATCATTTATCATTAACCATCATCATTATGAAACGATTTTCCTTATTGTTCATTCTTATTGTTACTGTAGCCCTTGGTTTTGCACAAAAAGATAAAACAGCAGCTCCTGTTGCTCCTGATATGCCCATTGATGAAGAAACAGGATTAATCACTTACAAGGAGGTGATTCAGGAACAGGGAAGTGCAACAGAACTTTTCGACCGTGCAATGCGTTGGGCCAAGTCTTTTTATAAAAACACTAATGAGGTTATCAAGTCGGCGGATCGGGAAAAGGGAGTTATTGAAATGTATTCCAGTGTTAAAATTTATTCTCATCAAAAAGACGGATCCAAAATCGGGAAAAACATCGTTTATTATACTTTCCGCTTGGAGTGCCGTGAAGGCCGCTACCGTTATACCATTACTAACTTTAAAGAGCGAGCAACCTCGTCTGCCCCTATTGAAGCGTGGCTGGACAATTCTTCTGACAATAAAAAATGGGATCCGGAATGCTTTATTAATTTGCAAGAAGTTGATGAACAAATACTTAGTCTTTTGCAGTCGCTCACCACAGGTATGGAACCTCCGGTAGAAAAAGTGGATGAGTGGTAGGCATGAAACGGCATATCGGCATCGTTTTTTCAGTTGTTTTTTTTGCTTTATTCTGTTACTCCTGCCAGAAAACAACTTCGTCAGACGGCAAACTATCCATTCATTTTGCACTATCGGTTGATGGTGGCGAAGTGGTTTTTGACACATTGCAATATGTGAATGCGGCTCAAAACCAATATGAAGTCAATGAAGTGAAATTCTTCATATCCGACCTGAAGCTATATAAACATGGCGGAGGTGTTGTTTCCATACAAGACAATCGTTCTACGCATTATTATGACGCGGCTCTTTCCAGTACGCATATTTGGAATATTACGGATGCCATTGATATTGGAGCGTATGACAGCATTGCTTTTGTTTTCGGGCTTCCACCGGAAAAAAATGTTACGGGCTTTTTTGTCAACCCGCCCGAAAACAATATGGCTTGGCCTGTATATTTGGGCGGAGGGTATCATTATTTGCAAATTAACGGGTATTGGTTGCGGGGGGATAGTGTTCGAACACCGTTTAATTTGCACACAGGAATAGGGCAATTATATGAAAATGAGCAAATTATACAATATATTCCAAATCATTTCACGCTCGTTTTAAGCAATAAGTCATTTGAGATAAAAGAAGGAACGACCACTTCTCTAACTCTTACAATGGATATTAACCAGTGGTTTACCTCTCCACACAATTACAATTTGGATGAATGGGGAGGGAGCATCATGCAAAATCAAGAAGCTCAAGAGATTTTAAAAGAAAATGGACAAACAGTTTTCCATTAAGGGGAAGATGGAAAACTGTTTGAATACTTTAGGCAAGCCTATTTTTTCTTGGAATAACTTTTTTTCTTCGCCGTGGGTTCTGTCGTTGCAATGATTTTTTTTCAATCATCATAGGTTAAATTTTCTGCAAGCATACCCTTGGGGATTTTATAGTTGTCGGTTCCATTGGTAATGTATGCGCCATAGCGACCGTTCATCACTTTTACATTGGCATCTTCATCATAGCTGTGAATCACATTTTTATTTTTGGCTCCTTGTAACAACTCAATTGCTTGCTCTATAGTGAGGTTGGCAATGGCGGTTCCTTTTTCCAAGGTGTAGTTATGGTCATCATAGTTTAAATAAGGGCCAAAACGGCCTACTGCGGCAGTAATTGCTTTCCCTTCCCATTCACCCAAAGTACGCGGGGCACGTTCTATATCGGTACGGCGCTTTTGCTCAATTAATTCCACACATTTTTCATAACTGATTTCTGTGGGTTCTTCCGTTTTGGGGATGGAAATGAATTGGTTGTTGAAACGGATATATGGGCCGAAGCGTCCTAATCCGATAACCACGTTTTTCCCTTCGTACTCACCAACATTGCGAGGCAGTTTGAACAAATCCAATGCCTCTTCCAATGTGATGTTTTCAATGGACTGACCTTGTTTCAAGCGTGCGTATTTTGGTTTTTTATCTTCGTAATTCTCGCCGATTTGCGCCATTGGACCATATTTCCCCAAACGCACATATACATTTTCGTTGGTTTTGGGGTCTTGTCCGAGTAACCGTTCTCCGCTTGCTTTGGTAGAATGATTCATCGCTTGGTCAATAGAGTTATGGAAGTTATGATAAAATTGGGATAGCATTTCCTGCCATTTCACATTTCCTTCAGCGATGTCGTCAAATTTCTTTTCAACATTAGCAGTAAAACGGTAATCCATAATATCTTCAAAATTGTCTTGGAGATACTCATTGACAACGAGACCGATGTCGGTGGGGAAAATTTTATCTTTTTCGTAGCCGTATTTCTCTTTTTTCACCTCTTCTTTGATGGTGTTGTCAGTCAATACAAGCTGACAAAAATCCCGTTCTTTTCCAGGGCGGGTTTCTTTAACCACATATTCCCGTTTCAATATGGTGCTAATGGTTGGTGCATAAGTGGAAGGACGGCCGATACCCAATTCTTCCAGTTTTTTCACGAGGCTTGCCTCCGTGTAGCGCGCTGGCGGTTGGGCAAATTTCTGCACGGCTTTAATTTCAGTGGCATCCAATACATTTCCTACCTGCATAGGAGGAAGCAACCCTTTAACTTCTTCGTTTTCTTCATCATTGGATTCTGCATACACTTTTAAGAACCCTTGGAAAAGAGCTACTTCACCGACAGCAACAAATTTTTCACTTCTTCCTTCCACGGGAATAGTGATCGTGGTTTTTTCCAAGCGGGCATCACTCATTTGTGAGGCGATAGTGCGTTTCCAAATCAAATCATAAAGACGCTTGGCCATCGCATCGCCAGGAACAGTATGATTGGCCATTGAGGTTGGGCGGATTGCTTCGTGTGCTTCTTGTGCGCCGATGATTTTGGTTACATATTTCCGTGGTTTGGCATATTCGGTACCATATAGTTTCTCAATTTCTTCTTTTGCCTCGGCGATGGCAAATTCGGAGAGATTTACCGAGTCGGTTCTCATGTAGGTGATATATCCCGATTCATAAAGTTGTTGGGCCACCACCATGGTTTTGCTGACGGAAAAGCCCAATTTACGCGAAGCCTCTTGTTGCAAGGTGGAGGTCGTAAAAGGAGCTGCAGGAGATTTCTTCCCGGGACTTTTTTCTACCGCTTCCACAGAGAATTTCTTGTGCTTGCAATCTTCCAAGAATTGACGGGCTTTCTCTTTCGTTTCAAATCGGTAATTTAATTCAGCATCTAATTGTGTTTTGTGATCATGTTCTTCCACAAAATTGCCTATCACACGATAGGCTGAAGTGGTATTGAATTGGTTGATGAGATGCTCCCGCTCCACAATGAGTTTCACTGCTACCGATTGCACGCGGCCGGCGGATAGTTGGGGCTTCACTTTCCGCCACAATACGGGGGAGAGTTCAAAACCCACCAGTCGGTCTAAGATTCTACGGGCTTGTTGTGCGTTGACCAAATCCACATCTAAAGAACGCGGGTTGGCTAAAGCGTTTTCGATAGCTTTCTTGGTGATTTCATGAAAAACGATGCGCTTGGTTTTGTCGGCAGGAATGTCGGCAGCTTCCATCAAGTGCCAAGAAATAGCCTCCCCTTCACGGTCATCATCGGTTGCCAACCAAACAACATCAGAATCATTGACTAATTTTTTTACATCTGCAATTAATTTTTTCTTGTCGGGGAGGATTTCATAGTTCGGAAGGAAGTTTTTACTGATATCGATAGCCAATTCTTTTTGAGGCAAATCTCTTACATGCCCTTTACTTGATATAACCGTAAAATCTTTTCCTATAAATTTTTGGATGGTTTTAGCTTTTGCAGGAGATTCGACAATAATCAAATTTTTGCTCATAAATTTTTCAATTTTGAAATTGGCGGCAAAAATACATTTTTTTTCAAAAAAACATTTATAGTGCAAGTGTCTTTTTTTTGTCGGACGATTTTACGTCGTTTCTATAATATATATTGTACGATTTATTCAAAGTTTTGTGATGTGGAATTTTGGAAAAAAATGTATCATAAACACCAATCGGGCGACCATATTTGGAAAAGGTCGCCCGATTGGATTATCAGATTAGAATATTTCCGATTATTGATGGTTTTCGTTGAATAATTTGGCTCTTTCTTCCAAATCTTCAAACTGGTCGGGGCGGACAAAAGATACGCAGGCGCGGAGTCCTTCTGTGCGCTTACTGCCAGTAATTGCCAATGAAATGGCACTGATACCGTAGTATAATAATTCATGGAGTAATTGTTCGCCCGTTAAGCCAGGATAGGATAGGGTGAAATAAAACCCGTCGGCAATGGGTTTCTCCTCGTCGTGGTCATAAACGATTTTAAAGCCGTTTTGGGTGAAAATACGCTTCATTACGTGTGCTTTTTCACCATACTGGCGCACATCATTCAAATAGTTATAGGAACCGTCGTTGCAGGCCCTTAAAATGGCCGCCGCAGCATATTGGGCTGAATGGGAAGTGCCGGAACTGATGGCATAAACTGCTCCATAAATAATGGCACGACCTAATATGGGGGTCCCAAAATAAGGAATCAGATCATCAGACTGGGTTTGGTATAGTTTGTCGGATAAAACCATGATGGCGATACGTTCTCCCGCATAACTGAAAGCTTTGGAGCAAGATATCATCAAAGCATAGTTGTCGGTATAGCGCCCCACGGTAGGCTGATAAGGCGGTTGTCCGGGCGTACCAATGTCGTTGCGGAAATCCATTCCAAAATAGGCCAAGTCTTCAATGATACATACATTGTATTTGTTAGCCAGTTCGCCAATAATACGCAGCTCTTTATCCGTTAGGCAAACCCAAGATGGATTGTTGGGGTTGGAATAGATAATAGAATGGATATTCCCATTTTTCAGATAACTTTCCAATTTGTCTCTGAGCAAGTCGCCCCGGTAATCGTAAACATCGAAAGTTTCATATTTGAGACCCAAGATTTTGAATTGATTTTTCTGAACAGGGAACCCGGGATCAATGAAGAGTGCGGTATCCTTTTCTTTGTGAAGGCGTGCAAAGGTCATAAAACAAGCCAGACCAGCCATCATGGAACCTACGGTAGGGATGCATGCCTCTGGTTTCACATCTAAGTTGATGAAGTTTTTCACAAACTTGGCGGCTTCTTTTTTTAATTCGGGGATGCCGTCAATATCGGGATAAATGGAGGCAACGCCATTTTGCAGGGCTTTAATTTGAGCATCCACCCCAATTTTGCAGGCAGGAATGCCAGGTACGCCCATTTCCATACGCACAAACTTAACGCCGCTCGCCGTTTCAATGTCATTAATCAATTTTTTGATCTCACGAATAGAAGCTTTCCC
>JAEEGL011983116.1_pt1 | contig 10321 bp, 4 predicted proteins | sample 9134231 | NCBI WGS metagenome assembly JAEEGL01 (sample SAMN16246548, study PRJNA631951) | gut metagenome | biome: gut microbiome; feature: rumen; material: fiber-attached | host: Bos | place: Iran: Karaj | collected 2018-10
ACCTTCGCCTGAGGGTCTCGACGATGCGGGCCATCTGGTTGGGGATGCGTATCTGCTGCGGGCACTTCTTGAGGCAGGTTTCGCAGTCGACACACTGGGTCGCCCATGCCGAGGCATCGGGCAAGGCCTTGCGCAGGCCGTCGGCAAACTGCTGCTTGCGGTCCATGTAGTCGGACGCCTGCTTGTCGGGCAGCGGGAGTATCTTCTGGGCGATAGCCTCGTTGTAGTAGGCAAAGTTGCCGGGGATATCGACTCCGTAGGGACACGGCATGCAGTACTCGCACGCGGTGCAGGGAATGACGGGCGCGCCGGCCATCACGTCGGCAATCTCCTCGAGGACCTTGTTCTCAGCCTCGGTGCAGGGGTCGAGCGGCGAGAAGGTGCGGACATTCTCCTCCATGTGGATCATCTGGTTCATGCCGCTGAGCGTGGTGAGGATATTGGGGTGCGAGCCCACCCAACGGAAGGCCCACTTGGCGGGGCTGTCATCAGGACGCAGGGCGGCCAGGCGCTGAATGAGTTCGTCATCCATACGGGCCAAGGCACCACCTCTGAGGGGCTCCATCACGACGGTCTGCACGCCGACCTTCTCCATCTTGTTGTACAGGTACTCGGCATCGGCATCCTGCCTCCAGCCCGACTTGTTGAGAGAGGCATGGCGCCAATCGAGGTAGTTCATCTGAATCTGGGCAAAGTCCCAGTGGTACTCGTCCTGATGGTCGAGCAGGAAGTCAAACACGCTCACGTCACCATGGTAGGAGAAGCCCAGGTGGCGGATGCGTCCCGCCTCGCGCTCCCGCAGCAGGAACTCGAGCAGGCCGTTGTCCAGGAAGCGGCCCTTGAGGGTATCCATCCCGCCGCCGCCAACGCTATGGAGCAGATAATAATCGATATGGTCGACCTGCAGGTCCCGGAACGACTTCTCGTACATCTTGCGGGACTCATCCAGCGGCCACAGGCTCTCCTTCTGGTTGGACATCTTGGTCGCCACCAGATACTTGTCACGCGGGTGCCTGCTCAAGGCCTGACCGGTCATCGTCTCGCTGCGCCCGCCCTTGTACATCGGGGCGGTGTCGAAGTAGTTCACACCATGCTTGATGGCATAGTCCACAAGTTGGTTCACCTCGTCCTGCTCATCGGGCAGACGCATCATGCCGAAGCCCAGCAGCGACACCTTGTCGCCCGAGCGGTGCTGCACGCGATAGGTCATCTGGCCCTTCGCGTCATCACCCTCGCCCTGCTGCGGCCCTCTTTTCTCTCCCGCCAACACACTCAGCGGATTTACAGCCATCGCGGCGGCGCCCAGTCCCAAGGCGCGGAGGAACCGGCGGCGATTCATATCAGATTGCTTTCCCATAACGATAATTGTTGATTAGTTGCACACAATAGGTCTCTCCCCCCCCAGAAAAAACATTGCGGGGGGGATAATGTGCAAAGATAACAAAAAAACGTTGTCAGCATCACATTTATCATCAGATTCTTTGATGATTATGCGCAATTCATGGAATTTCACACCTCTCACCATGCGAAAACCGGCCATAGCCCACCGACATCAGTAGGGACTATAACTCGATGTCACTGAGGGTCGTGCCGTTCTCGAAACGGTCAAGGTCGACATAGCCCTTAATGCCGTCAACCCTGCCGCGCTCGGTATACTGCCAGATGTTGTACGCTCCCCCACCCCTCAATGCCGGCGCGGCCTTGCCATAACGGGCGATGAAGATGATGCACTTGTTGAAATCGGGTGCCAGCAGGTCATTATAGAACTTGTATTGGCTATACAGCACAGGATAACAGCCATAGTCAGCCTTGACCAGTTCCATGAAATCCCATAGCCGTTGCTGCAGCAACTCACGACGGGCACGCTTGTTTCCCGCCTCCTCGACGTCGACCATCGGGATGAGGTCCTGCTCGCCCTTCTTGACTTGACGCTTGAAGTTGCGGTATTGCTCCTCGGGGGTCTTGTAACTGGTGAAGAAGTGGTAACTGCCCACCTTGAGGCCGTGCTTCCTCGCCTCATCGATGTTGCGCCTGTAGGTATTGTCGACGAACGACGCACCCTCGGTAGCCTTGATGTAGACAAACTGAATCTTGGGGTCGGCAGCGACGCGTTCCCAGTTGATTTTGCCGTTATGCTTGGACACGTCGATGCCGTTATACTTGGTCGAGACGACGGTTTCACGCTGAAAGCGGCCTGGATTAATCCTGTTGAACAATAATCCCACCGCCAGCACAGCCACCACCACGGCCAGCAACAGCGGGCCATAGTGTGTGACACCCCGCTTGACACGACGCTTCAGGCGCCGCCACCATGCTGTCAGCGGCGACACCTGTTTGCGGCGCGTGCGGCGCCCCTTAGTACCTTTTCTTCTAGACCTCGTGCTCACCCGTTAACGTAACATCAATAATAGTTCTTGGTCATGTCATAGAGTTTGCGCAATCGGGACCGGCTCTCGGATGCTGAGAAGAAGTCGCGCGCATGGGCCGACTCCAGACCCCAATAGTGTTCACAGGCTTGGCAGGGCTTGCCGGGACGGCAATAAGGACACTCATAGGAACGCGATATCCTGACGATACACACGATACCCTTGGAGGGCTTGCCGGGCAGGATACAGTTCTGATAGGTGGACTGCTTGGTTAACACAAAACAGTACATACCGATGTCCATCTTCCTGACGCCACCGCCCAGCAGCGGAATGCCGACGGGAGGATTATAAGCGTCAGGCGTACCAGTCTTGGAGAATACGACGAGGTCCTCGCCCAACCCTTCGACAGCCGTCTTCATGGGCGAGAGCAACGAGCCCATACCCTGAGCCTTCTGGAACTCGGTCAGGAACCTGTTCCACGTCTCGTTATAGTTCTGGCCGTCCTGGAAGGCGCGCAAACTGTCGTTGACAAGCGACGGGAACCTGATATTATCGGGATATTGGATAAACGACGCTTTCACGGCCTGCTTGCTGATCATGCGAGCCCAAGCCTCGGCGAGTTTAACGCAGTTCCACATGTTGTCGCCCTGGCCAAGTGTCCACGGCACGAGCAGAGCGCGGAAGTCCTCGCCGTCGTTAAAGCGGTCAAACCTCAACTGCGTGGGCTCGGGCGACACCTCGAGCAAGCCGTACACCTTCTCGTCCCAACGCTCCATATCGGCTACCAGCGGCCTGAACAGGTTGATGTCGGCAGTGCGGTTATACTTCATGTCATCACTGCTCTCAATGTAGTTCACGCCATAGATGTTGGCGAAGTTGGAGATGAAAGGCTGTAAACCAGGCTTCATTTGGTTCTCATTCTTCTTGCTGTCCTTGAACCTCAGGAAGCCGTCCCCGCCCATCGTGAAGTAGGACTTGCTGCCGTTGATGGGCAACAGTGTCGTGTTGCCTGATGCCGTCTCGTCGCTCAAGGCCAGCGCCACGAGTCCCACAGGATAGACGTCATCGGAACGGCTGATGAAATTGGCAAAGTCGCATCCGCCCCAATGGCTCGCCGAGTTCTTGGCCCACGTGTGGGTGAGGCGACCGAAGAACGTCACCCGCTTGCTGTCAAAGTCGGGCGTACCATACTTGCCCGACTGGGTGTTCAGATTAATCAGTGACGGGATGCTCAGCACGGCAGGCAAGGCCTCCATCGGCTTGAAGGTCGAGCCCACCGAACGGCGGTTCAGCGACGGGTTCCGCGTCGTGAGTTTCAGCATATCGGGGAAGTCGTTGTTGTCGAACAGCGTGGTGTAGAACGGCGTTGCCAGCACCTCACCCGTTGCCATGTCCATAACGGTGACCGACATGTCATACTGCTCCTTGACCTGGGACTTGGGCTTTGCGCTGCCGTGTTTGTCGGGGTTGATAAGCCGGGGCAGACGGTCCACATAGGCCTTGATTTCGTTCTCCAACTCGCGTGAGAGCAACGGGTCGATGGTGAGCCGCACGGTGTCCACATTCTCGCGGTTGGACATGTGCTGTGACAGGCCCTGCAACAGTTGCTGCGTGAACAGGTCGGTCTGGTAGTCCGAGATGAAGAAGCGGTCCACACCGACGCTGGACTGGGTGAGATAGGACAGCATCGTCATGGGGTTGTCCTTGAACAGGGTAATCTCGCCCAATTTCATGCTCAGGTCATTGTCCTTGATGGTGTAAATCAGGATTTTCATTCCATCCTCAAAATCCACATCGGGATTACGGCCGCCTTGAGGCTGGTTCAAGTACTTACACGGTTTTTTCTTGCTGCTCATAATCAGCAGGCCGCAATCGTGCGAGAGCCTCAACTTGCCGTTGGAATAGGAGATGGACACATAAGCCCTCTCGGGCGACTGCCTGGTGTCCTGCAACTTGATGCACACGCCATGAGGCTTGTCGCCACTATCAAACGCCGACTTGTAATAGTTGTAATAGTCGATGGATTCGGGTTTCTTCTCCCGCTCGCCCGAGGCTACCGGAGGCGTCCACAACAGGATGCCCTCGTTCATGATGGCATTGAAGTTGATCTGGTCCTTCTGGTCGAAGACACGGTCGTTGTGGATGGGCAGCACACTGTTGCCGTAACTCAAGTAGATGGTCCCCGGCTCGTCAAAGATACAACTCTCGGCCCCCTCGATGACACCGGTCCACGGCGTCTTCATCATCTTCACCTTGAACATCGACGGGATGAGTTCAATCGACTCAATCTTGACGGGCAATATCCTCTCCGGGTTTTTATCACGTTTATTCTTGTCGGGCAAGTAACTCTTGCAACGGATATTGAAATAACTCTCGCCCATATGCTCGGCCTGGCGCTCCAGCAGTTGAGGCAAGCGGCTGTTATAATAAAACCGCTTCAGGCTCTCGTCCTTGATTTCCTCGGGATGGATGCCCACGAGCCTCAGGTTGCTGGACTCGATATAGGCATTGCCTTTTTCACCGTAAGGCAAAGCGAACTCCAAGGCCTTGTACCGCTTGTTCAATGCCTCGAGCGTGGTGGCTTCGACTGCCGTGTCCACGCAGGTCAGCAGCAGGCTGAGCACCGAGTCGGCCTTGGTGACAAAGCCCGCGCCGTTTTCCAGAGGGTCATAAACCTCGGCGTCGGCAGCCCGTCCCAGTGCGGTACACTGCTTGAAAAACGATAACCCGACAGCCAGCAACAATAGAGCCGGTGCTACCCAAGTGATCAGCCGTCTCTTCCACGGGTCTTTTTCTCGTCTTTGCCGGTTTGCTAATGACGGTTCCATAATGAATAATACTTAAAAACGCGACAATGATGACGCCTTGACTTAATAAGGCAGGTTGACAGGCTTATCCTTACGCAATTGGGAATCAATGTACTTGACAACCTTGAAGTAGTAATCGTTAGGCAACGCAGTCGCCTGGGGATTGCCGATGATTGAGTCGTTGGGGATGGGAATCGCAGCGACATCCCTGCCCAGAACGGTGACCGTATCCACCTTGCAGCCCAATTCGAGCATCGTGGCCAGCAACGATTTATTCTGGCTGATGACCCTGCTGTTGCCATCAGGATATGCCTCATGGGCATTGACGGGACTCACGCTGATGCGTGCCGAATCCATCTGTTCAAAGGCCTTCAACGAGGCATCGTTCCAGAGTTTCAGGAAGGACAGGTTATTGCGCACGCTATCCATCGAGAGTACCAGCGAGTCACAATACACTTCGTTGATGCTGTCAGGCAACAAAGCCAGCATCAGCATGAGATTCTGTTTTTCCTGCGGCATGAACTGGACCGCATAGTGTGTCTGAGCCTCAGACGGTTGCTGCTTGTTCAGCAACTTGTAACCCATAAAACCTAAGATGCCTCCCAGCACGAGACCGGCCAGGGTTCCGATGATGAGTGAACGTGTGCCATTGCGGCGGCTTGATAAATTCAACATATCTTCTATTTCGTTAACGTTATCGTATTTAATCTTATTTAAAAACTCAATGAATTGCTCGACCAGGTCGTTGGTCTCATGGCCGTCGCCCCTGCCGCTTTCGATGGGGGCATAATACCTCACGACATCGTCGGCCAACTTGTCGATACCCGAACGCGTGGAGTTCTCCAACGCCTCTCCGAAGGTCTCTTTTATAAGGTCATACACCTTGGGATAGTTATCTTCGGTCGAGGCCAGATTTGTCCAGTTCTTCACATCCATCATGTAAGCAGGATTCCACTTGCTTTCCTTGCCGAAGAGGAATTCCTTGACTGTAGGCACAACAATGTCCTTGAAACCTTCCCAATACTTAGGCAGCCCCTTGGCGTTCTTCAACAACGACTCTATCAGGCCCAACAGACCCTTGTTGTTGGCCTGTTTGAGCAATGCCATGAGTTTGTCCTTGCCAAGGTTCTTCAGGCCCTCGGCCTGTATCGAGTCAGTATCGTCGCCCTGCTTGATTTTTGTCACCTGATTGACGACGGCTTTCAGGTCATCAAACGAGTGTGTCTTGGAGGCCTCTTCAATCCAGCGGTCCACAAGCGCCTGTTGCTCCTCGTTCAGCCCCTTGGTCGACGGCACTGAGGTGATCTTAGCGGGTTTTCGATACACCTTGACCGGAACAAACGGATACTTCTTCATGAAGTCGACAATCTCCCTCAAACTCTCGAGGCGCGTTGCGCAAGGAGCAATCAGGCGGTTAAACGTATCTTCCACGCCGGGCTCCTTCATGCGTTTCTGTTCCTTGTAGATGCCATACCATTTCTCGATGGACTCGAGGCTGCTGAGTTTAAGGCTATCCAGATATTTGGCATTGAGCCCCTCGAGCATCTCCTCGGGCACGCCATCAGCAAACAGGAATCTGTACCTGCCATTTTCCAAATGCTCCTGCAAGGCTTTGCGTTGCAGCGTCTTCACCTCATCGGCAGAATAGGCTTTGGCATCATTCACCACCGTGAACAGTTCCCTGTTCAAGCCATCAATCTCCCACTTGAGCGAAGCGCCGTGAACCAGTGCTGCAAACTGTTTTCTCACGTCACCGCTCATCTTGTCATAATAGTTCTTGAACTGTTCCCATCCGGTGGGCATGATTTCACCCAACTGGTGTCCCAGTCTCAGCCACAGGTTCCACTCGCTATCCTTGAGTTCCGCAACATCCTTCGAGAAGATGCCATAGGCCTTCAACATGTCTTCAATCGTCATCAACGGTTCTTTTTCACCTGGATAGGGGAAGACTGCAGCAATGCGGGACTCGGCTGCCGAGAGAGGCATCCTGCGCGAGGTCGCTTCAAGCCAAGTCATGCACAAGTCGCGCTGGCCGCGCTTCAAGGCGCTTCCTTCACGATAGAAGACGACAGGCACACCGTCAAGCACAGGCTCAAAATTCTCATCCACACAGAAGGCGAATGTGGCATACCGCCGCAACTTGATGTCCATGCTGTCAATTGCCGATACCACCGTATCCATTTCCAGGCAATTGAAGATGCCGTCCTCTCGCCAAGAGCCGTCAGATTTGGGCGTGACCTCGACCATCAGGCGACGGCCTGTGATGATTGCGGCCTGAATGTTATGGGCCAGCGTGGCAGCATTAGATGTGGGCATGGAGAGTCTGTCCTTGACCACCGTCTCGAGTTCCACACGGCCATAAGTCATCGTGGCGATGCGAGGCAATGCCGCAAAAAGCGATGTGAGGCTAAAACCGATCTTGTTCATGTCGTCACGGGACACCTCATAGCCGGCACGGAACGGGTAGTACCGTCCCATAGCCTCGCTGACGACCTGTGATCCCTGAACATGAATCAGGATATAGCGGTCGAGGCTGTGGTTATAACGCCACACCAGACTGGCATGGTGCTTGGACAACACAGGAGGGTTGTCAATAAACCAACCACTCAGGGATTTATTGAAATCGCTCACGTCACCCGTATAGAACAGGGTGCCGTCACCGATCTGATCTTTCTGCGCTCCCGACGCGCGTTTGGGTATATTGATGGTTGTACTCATAATGGGTTTATTGGTTGCTAATGAAATTATTCAGAGTCTCGGTAATATCGGCCTTGACACTCGACGGCAGACAAGCATTCTGGGTCAAGACATCTATCAGTAGTTGCAGCGAGCCCCAGCAGCAATGCCGCGACATGTCAAGGCTGGTCTCGCGCACAAAGGATTTGATGGTCTGGCCGTCGTCCAGGAAGAAACGCGTCACGTCACCAGGGTCATTCTGATAGATGTTCAAGGCTGAGTCGATGGGGGTGGCGGTGAAAAAGACATGGGGAAGCAAACGCTTAGCCGTATCGTTAACTGCCGACACCGGTTTCTTGTTGCGCAGCAGGCTCTTGTTCAACAACTCCCTGAAAGCGAAGCCCATGCCACGGCCGATGCCCAACAGGATATGCTCAGCATTCTCCTTGCCTACCCAGTCGCCATCGTCAGCGTCAAGCGCCTTCATCAAATCGGTGATGAACTCCGAGTAGAGCCCGTTGCGCCTCAACAGTTCGCTCTGACCCGCAGCCAGCGCTTTCTTATACTGGTCAGTCTTGCCAGCCAGCAACATGTCGGTATTGCGGAACGCCAGATAGACGTTCGGAGCACTGCCCGTGAAACTGTCCAGATAGTGACCCACCTCTTGAGACAACGAGGCCGCGCTCTCTGGAGCGCCGAGGTTATCACAGATAATCATGTCGGTCGCGTTCTGACAGTAGGACAACGGATAGAAATGCTTCAGGACATTCTCCTCATAGTAGGCCAAATCCTCATTAAGGCCTGTTATCATGGGCCATACGGCCTTGAGGGACAGCAGGACAGAGTCGGTCATAAGTTCATTCAGGTGCGCGAGCAGATATTTGCCCGAAACGCTCTTGCGGTTACCTTGCTCATGATAGTCGCCATTCTTCACCAGCGAACTGATATACTCCCACTGCATGTACTCGACATGACGGGCACGACTATTGATGGGCACGACGGGATAACTCTCCAGATTGAAGCCTCTGTCAGGCACGATCAACTTCAACTCATGACCCGACGGTGATTCATAACGGGCCAGCCAGAAGAGACCCGGCTTGATGTGTTCAATTCGTTCCTTCAGAGTGAAATAATGCTTGATGGCATCCAGGTTCTTGAAGGCCTCACCCGGGATATTCAGGAAGTTGACCCACAGGCTCCTACCCTGCCTGCGGGATAAGTGGGCCCCGTAATGGTTCTCGGGACGGCAGGCATACACCTCGGTGCCCCTCATGCCTCCTGTATCGGCATTGAAGGTGTCATAGAAGAAGGTTCCGAAACTGCTGTAGGGATAATCCAACGGCAGTTCCTTGGGCCGATATCCCAGCACATGGAACGCGTGAATCAGGTCGAACAGCAGATAACTCTTGCCGCTCGACGGCGCGCCGATGACCGCGATGCTCAATTGTTTGGACAGTGGATTCATAAACGTGTCACATAGAGGGGTGATGAATGGGTATTAACCGATGTCAAAGACACGCTCCAGCATGGCACCGTAGAAGAACGAACCGATGCCGTGATTGTTGAAGATGTCAATGCACAACTGGAAACTACCGAAGCAGGCACGCGAACCCATATCGCTGAACTTGGTGGTAGAGCCCTCGCGGTAGAAATCAAACTCGTCCTGATCAGGATTGTTTTTAAGACCGTTCTTATAGACGCGGTAATCCTCGGTGATGGGCGTGCAGGTGAAATACACGTGCGGAACAAACGTGTCATTGCCTTCGGGCTGCCAACCCGTTTGGGCCAGAATCATTCTGAAGGCCTGGCCTTGTCCACCGATTCTCGACCTGATGTGGTCCTCAAGGTTATCGGCATTGAACACATGGTTCTCACTGCCCTTCACATCAATATAGCGTTCCTTGAGACGCTCTATAAACGTTCTGTTGATGGGGGTCATGGCGTTCTCGTCCCGCTCATCTTCAACGGCAGGCCTTTCCTCATCAGGAGCCAACGCCACATGCTTGCCGTCCTCGATGCCCAGGATATGCTCCATCGAGTCCCCGATACCGCGCATGCTGTAGCCGATGTGGTCAAACAGCAGGTATGAGAACAGCGAGTAAATCACATTGCGGCGCATCTCTGGAGACATCTCCAGATCCCTCAACTGCTTGTTGAGATCGATATAAGCCTGCTCTACATCCCTGTTCTGGAGAAGGAAATCGACGTTCCTGAATGCGATGTAGGCATTCACCTTCTCAGCAATATTCTCATCGTCGAGGAACTGCGACAATCGGGTGGCCAACTCATTGAAGCCTAACACCTCTTTGCCCTTCTCGGCCGCTTTGTCAAGATGGGTATATACCCTGTCACAAAGGACAATGTCGGTGGCCAGCGTGCAGTAGTGGAAAAAGACGAAACTCAAGTCAAACTGCTGCTCCTCAAAGTCCACATGGTCAAATGTCAGATTCGGGAAGACTTTCCGCTCTATCA
>JAEEGL012222422.1_pt1 | contig 10321 bp, 4 predicted proteins | sample 9134231 | NCBI WGS metagenome assembly JAEEGL01 (sample SAMN16246548, study PRJNA631951) | gut metagenome | biome: gut microbiome; feature: rumen; material: fiber-attached | host: Bos | place: Iran: Karaj | collected 2018-10
GGTGAGGCCGGTATCACCTGCAGGGCCGCCGATTACGAATTTGCCGGTGGGATTGACGTGGAGGATGAAGCGGTCGTCGAACAGGGCTGCGATTTCCTCAGGCAGCGATGCGATGAGGCGGGGGAGGACGATGGTGCGGACGTCGTTCTCGATGCGTGCGTGCATAGCCTCGTCGGTGTCGAATTCGTCGTGCTGGGTGCTGAGGACGATGGTGTGGACGCGGACGGGACGGTTGGTCACGCCGTCGAACTCGACGCTGAACTGCGCCTTGGCGTCCGGCCGCAGATACGAAATCTCACCGGAATGCCGGATATCCGCCAGAACCTTCAGCAGACGATGCGAAAGATACAGCGCGAGCGGCATATAGTCGGGCGTGTTGCGGCAGGCGTAGCCGAACATCATACCCTGGTCGCCGGCACCCTGGTTCATCTCGTCGGCGCGTACGACGCCGCGGTTGATATCGGCACTCTGTTCGTGGATGGTGGAGATGACCCCGCACGAGGCGGCGTCGAAGCCGTATTCCGCCTTGGTGTAGCCGATGCGGGCGATGGTCTCGCGGGCCACGCGTTCGATGTCGACATAGGCGTTGCTCGAAACCTCTCCGCCAACAATCACGAGGCCGGATGTGCAAAAGGTCTCGCAGGCCACTTTGGCCTCCGGATCCTGGCGCAGGAATTCATCGAGGATGGAATCTGAAATCTGGTCGGCAACCTTGTCGGGATGCCCTTCCGAAACGCTTTCGGACGTAAACAGGTAGTTCATTTTAGCATTTTTTAAATAACAGGGGTTGCAAGCAGTCAAATCTTTCCCCTTTCAGGGCGCAAAGATAACAAAAATTAACAATAGGTTGTTAATAACTTTAGTTTCGAAATTCCGCCGAAAAGTGTTAAATTCGCACCACAAAAATACATAATCAAATCGCACGGTTTATGAAACAAAGCTTCAAGAGACTGTCGTTAAGCATTTTAACGGCTCTGTTGGCCGTGTCTGCCTTCGCGCAGGTCACGACATCCTCTCTGGGCGGCCGCGTGTCCGATAAGGACGGCGCCGTGCAGGGAGCTGCGGTGGTAGCTGTCTATCAGCCTACTTCCGACACTTACTATGCGGTTACCGACAAAAACGGTAACTATCGCATAAACAACATCCCTCCGGGAGGCCCCTACACGGTCAGCGTCCAGATGCTCGGTTATCGCAGTGTCGAGAACCAGAACATTTACGCTCCCCTGGGTGAGACCCTGCTTGTGGATGCAAAACTCGAAGACGAGGCCGTTAGTCTCGATGCCGCTGTGTTCGTAGCGGATGGCGCCCTCTCCAATATGAACGTACGCCGTTCCGGAGCAGGCACTTCCGTCAGCAACAGGCAGATGCAGGCCCTCCCTTCCATCAGCCGCAGTATGAACGACGTTATGAAGCTTACCCCCCAGGCAGCAGGCACTTCCAATGGTCTTGCCATCGGTGGCGGAAACTACCGTTCGTCCTATGTTACCGTTGACGGCGCTGCGTTCAACAACGCTTTCGGTATAGGATCGAACCTTCCTGCGGGCGGAACTCCCATTTCGCTGGATGCCCTCGAGCAGATGAGCGTCAACATCACTCCTTTCGACGTCCGCCAGTCCGGCTTTACCGGCGGTGCAATCAACGCCGTTACCAAGAGGGGAACCAACGAGCTGCACGCCTCTGCCTACGATTATTACACTTCCCAGGCACTCCGCGGAACCAAGGTTGAGGGCACGGCCCTGAATGCTTCCAACTTCCTTGATCACACCATCGGCGTCACCGTCGGCGGCCCGATCATCAAGAACAAGCTCTTCTACTTCGCAAACGCCGAATACACCTTCAACGAGGTTCCCGGTTCCAACAAGGTCGTGAGTGAAGCTACCGGAACATTCGTCGATCCTGCATTCGTTCCCAATGGTGATGTGGTACGTCCTACCAAGGAGTTTATGGAGACTGTGCTGAACACCCTCGGTACCAAGTACGGATACAACCCCGGGCGCTATCAGGGCTATTCCTTCAGCACTCCCGCATATAAGCTGATGGCCCGTCTGGACTGGATCATCAATGCCAACAACAAGCTTAATCTGAGGTTCAGCCACACCCACACGATGGATTCCAACTCTCCTTCGAGCTCGGTGAACCCCATCAGCCCTGCTCCTTACAACAGGGATACCTACGGCCGTACTTCCACCTACGCAATGTACTTCGAGTCCAGCCGTTACTTCCAGGAGAGGAACTTCACCTCGATCGCGGCCGAACTCAACTCCCGCGTCTTCGACGGAAAGGCTTCTAATATGCTGCGCGCCACCTGGTCGCATCAGAACGAGCCCCGCAGCTTCGTGGGCGATAACTTCCCGACCGTTGATATCCTTGAGGAATACCAGACCGATCCTTCCGATCCTTCGAAGAAGGAGAAGGCTGTGCTGACTTCCTTCGGCCCGGATCCCTTCACTTACGGCAACCTCCGCGATGTGAATACCATCGTGGTTACCGACGAACTTTCCTGGACTCTCGGAAACAACAACTTCGTCGCAGGTCTGCAGTACGAATTCGACGATACCAAGAACGGTTATATGCAGGGCGGCCTCGGCTACTATGTGTACAACAGCTGGGCGGACTTCCTCGCAGAGGGCAAACCCGCTGCTTTCGCCATCACCCACTCCAACCGCGACGACCTCGCGCAGGTGTTCCCGTCCTTCCAGTATCATCAGGCATCCGCCTATCTGCAGGATGAGATCAGCTTCAGCGACTATTTCAAGCTGACCCTTGGTCTGCGTGCAGAACTTCCTGTATATCCCACTATCGAAGGCAATGAGAACAAGGAATTCATCGCAAAGGTTGCAGCAAGCCCGAGTATGAAGGGCCTCAGCACCGGCGATATGCCCAAGGCAAGCATCAACCTCAGTCCCCGCATCGGTTTCAACTGGGATGTTCTTAAGAACCGTTCCCTCGTTGTCCGCGGCGGTTCCGGTCTCTACACCGGCCGCATTCCTTTCGTCTGGATCGTATCCGTAGCCGGCAACAGCAACTGCCTGCAGGCACAGTATATCGATGCTGACGGCACCGGCGCTGCCACTCCGACGTTCCACTCCAACCTGAACGATATCCTCACCGATATCTACGGCGGAACCTTCAAGGCCCAGGATCTGTACGCTCCTACCGGTGCTACCATCCTCGACAAGAAGCTGCATATGCCTACATCCTGGAAGTCTTCGCTGGCTGTTGACGCCGAACTTCCTTTCGGCATCAAGGGATCCCTCGAAGGAATCTTCAACTACGATATGAACGCAGTTCAGGCAATCAAGCTCGGTTACACTGAAGATGCAGCAGGCGTAAAGCTTCCCGGCGAACCCGGCCCCCGCACCAAGTGGACCAACGAGAATGTCAAGAACAGCCTCAACAAGACGATCAACCCTTACTATCTGACCAACTCAGATCTTAACGGTTCCTACTACTCCATAACCGCAAGCCTCTCCAAGGACTTCACCAACGGGCTCAGCCTTATGGCTGCCTATACCCGCAGCGATTCCAAGTCGATCCAGGAAGGCTACGGCGACCAGGTGTCCAGCCTCTTCTCCGGCGGCAACTACAGCGTGAACGGTTCCAACAAGCCCGAACTTGGACACTCCGCATTCGTGAGCCCCAACCGTCTGATCGCAAACGTGAGCTACCGCATCAAGGAAGGCAAGAACTTCGCCACCACCCTCGGCCTCTTCTACGAAGGCTACAACCACTGCTATGTGGGCGGTTATTCCTACACCCGCTACTCCTACACCTTCGGCGTGCGCAGCGGTAAGTATGTGAACGACGTTACCGGCGTGAGCGGTTCGCAGAACCTGATGTACATCCCTACGGATGCAGATCTCGCCACGATGACCTTCAAGGACGAAGCCAACAAGGCCGCGTTCAAGAGCTTCATCGAGAACGACAGCTATCTCAGCGCCCATCGCGGAGAGTACGCCACCCGTGGAGCGAAGGTCGCTCCCTGGCAGAGCCGCCTGAACGTCAAGGTCGCGCAGGACATCATCTTCCCTGTGGCCGGCAAGCCTACGACCCTGCAGCTCGGCCTGGATATCAACAACGTCGCCAACCTGCTGAACTCCAACTGGGGCCTCACCAAGCAGGTCAGCTCCGAGAATATCCTCGAGATCAGCAAGGCCGATGCAACGGGTGTCTACACCTTCACCGAGCCTACGGTCAAGAACTACCGCAGCTATTTCAACACCTGGCAGATGCTCTTCAGCGCCCGCCTGTTCTTCTAAGTCCCGGATATAATCAGGATATTGAGCGCAGCCCCGCAAGGAGTTGCGCTTTTTTCTTGTTTTATTCCGTAGGAATATCTAAATTAGCAGACTACAAAAGCGAACGCCAATAAAAGCAAAAACATATAAAGTTAAAAACACAATGAAAAGGTTCAAAACGCTTCTTGCAGCTGCAATGATTGCGCTGAATTTCACAGCGGTATCCTGCGTCGTTGAGGAGACCCTCGGCCCCGCCGAACTCAGCCTCGACCAGACTACGCTGACTTTCGAACTCGACGACTTCCCTTCACAGGACGTCTACTTCACTGCGACCCGCGACTGGTGGGTTGTCACCGCTACGCTTCCGGAGTGGATAGCTCTCGACAAAGAGGAGGGCGAGGCCACGACCCAGAAGCAGAAGGTCAACATTTCGGTAGAGGATAACGACGGCTTCGACCGCAGCGGCATCGTCACCTTCACCATCGGCTTCTCGAAGGTTGTCCTGACCGTCAACCAGAAGGGCGCCAAGGGCGAGGTCAAGAAGGGTACCGGTACCAAGGAAGATCCGTTCAGCGTTGCAGGTGTGATAGAGTATGTAAACGGACTTGAAGCCAACGTGAACAGCACCCAGCAGTTCTACGTAAAGGGCATCGTTTCCACGATTACGCAGAACTATACCGTTAACGTCAGCAACGGCAATACCTGGGGTAATGCCCGCTTCAACATCTCCGACGACGGCACCGCTGCCACCGAATTCATCTGCTACAACTGCCTGTATCTCGGCAATAAGAAGTTTGTTGCAGGACAGACGGACATCGAAACCGGCGATGAAGTTATCGTCTGCGGTAACGTGGTGAAGTTTGTGGGCACTGCCAACAAGCCTACGCCTGAGTTCGTGAGCGGCAAGAACTACCTCTATTCCCTTAACGGAACAACGGTAGATGTTGAGGAGGAAGATCCTACCAAGGTTGAGCAGATAACCTGCGCTGAGTTCATCGCAAAAGCGGATGGAAATACCACCTATCGCCTGAAGGGAACCGTCGCCTCGGCGGTCAACGCCACCTACTGCTCGTTCGACCTCAACGACGGCACCGGCACCGTTGTGGTGTGGACCGTCACCAACAAGGATGAGTGGAAGGATAAAGTGAAGCAGGGCGGCACCGTGACGGTGCGAGGCAAGTACCTTGCATACACCAACAAGGACGGCAGCACCAAGCACGAAATGGTGGATGCCTACATCGAAGCCTTCGAGGAAGCGGCCCAGGAGGATCCCAGCACGGTTGAGCAGATTACCTGCGCCGAGTTTATCGCCAAGGCTGATCCTGCCAAGACTTACCGTCTGCAGGGCCTCGTCGCATCTGCGGTAAATGCCACATATTGCTCCTTCGACCTCAATGACGGTACCGGCACCGTAGTGGTGTGGCGCGTCAACAACAAGGATGAATGGAAAGACAAGATCAAACAGTACGGTACGGTTACCGTGCGTGGCAAGTACACTCTCTACAACAATACGACGGTTGAGATGGTGGATGCCCATATCGAAGATTTTGTGGAAGGCCAGGCGCCGGTGAACGATCCGAAGGGTGACGGTACGCTTGCCAATCCTTTCAACGCTGCGGGAGCCATCAAATATGTAAAGGATAACGGCGACAAGGAGACTGCTGAAGATGTATATGTCGCCGGCAAGATTGCTTCCATTACCCATACCTACAGCGCAGATCCCGGCACGGCCCAGTTCGTTATCTCGGACGACGGTAAGCTTACTTCGCTGCAGTTTACGGCATACAGCGTGCTGTACCTCGAAAACCAGAAGTGGGAAGAGGGGAAGCCTCAGATCGCCCTCGGTGACGACGTGGTGCTCTGCGGCAAGATAACCGTCTATCAGGGTACTTACGAGACCTCCTCGCAGAAAGCTTATCTGTACTCGCTCAACGGCGTTACCAGCGCAGGCCCTTCCTTCAAGGTTGCGGAGACAGCGATCAGTGTCAGCGCGAAAGCCACTTCCGCTACCATCAAGGTAACCGGCAACAGTGCCTGGACGGCAAGCTGCACCGAGGCTCCTACCGGAGTAGCGGCTACGCTTGCACCCGAAAGCGGCACGGGAGCCGGCGACATCGTGCTGAGTTTCCCTGCCAACGAAGATACCGAGAATGCAAAGGTATTCAAGGTAGTGGTTTCCACCGAGGCTGAGGTTGCGACCAAGAGCTACACCGTAACCATCACCCAGAAGGCCAAAACTGCCGGAGGCGATCCCGTGGAGGTGATCGTAGACTTCTCGACGATGAATTATGAGAACGGAACACAGTACAAGACCACCACGGTAGACAATGTGACGGTTACCTTTGGCGACGGCGACAACGACGGTAAGTATTACACTACCGGCACGGGAATGCGAGTTTACTCCAACTCGACCAGCAACGGCTGGTGCCAGGTGGCATCGGAGAAGACCATTACCAAGATAGTCTACAAGTTCGCGTCTGCATCCTATGCTCCCGCCACCGACAAGTTCAGCTGCGATCCCAGTGGATACACTGTCGGAACCTACACCTGGGAGGGCGAATCCAATACGGTTAAGCTTACCAATACCGGCGGCAGCGGCCACTGGCGCCTGCAGAAACTCACAGTCACCGTCGAATAAGCCATCCCGATGACCGGAACAGTCAGATACTCCGTTCTTGCGGCCCTCGCCGTGCTCCTGCTTGCCTCTTGTTCTGGCAAGGAGGAGCCCACGGTAGATACCGGCGCCACGGTGGTTCCGCGCAAGACCCTGCTCGATGCGGGCAAGGGGAGTGTGTGGGTAGCCGTGACGGCGAGGGGAGACTGGAACCTTGAACTGGATTTCGAAGGGGCGGAGCCCTGGGCTTCGCTCGACAAGGAATCCGGCAACGGAAACGTAGCGAACGTGCGCCTGAGCTATGAGGCCAACGAAAGCGAATTCAACCGCCAGCTCGGCCTGATTCTCTATTCCGGCGGAATGGCGGTGAGCAGTGTCGTCCTGTTGCAAAAGGCCCAGGAAGGTGATACTCCCGGCGGCGGTGGCGACGTGCAGGGCAGCGGTTACGGCGCCGACGTTGCGAAAGCCGGATGGCTGGAACTGCCTGCGACCGTGGCCGGCGACGGCAACGAGTTCTTCGCCCACAGTATGGACGGCGGCAAGTACTACAGCTATCTGCAGAGCGGCGTGCGTAACTATTCGTTCTATTACGATTACGACGAGTACGTTGCCCTCTGGGTGGCCTACCCTCTGAACAGGAGTCTCAACGGCTCCGGCGACCGCACGAATGCCTGGGGCTATGACCCGCTGCTTCCTTCAAGCCTGCAGCAGTCGATAACCAGTACTACCGGTTCCGGAAGGTACTACGCCGACTCGCAGTACGACCGCGGGCACCAGCTCCCTTCGGCCGACCGGCTCAATTACAGCGCCAACGCTTCTACCTTCTACGCTACCAATATGACTCCGCAGACAGCGGCGTTCAACCAAGGGATCTGGGGTAATCTGGAAGGAAAGGTGCGGAGCTACTCCAGCACTGCGGATACGCTCTACGTGGTTACCGGATGCGTCCTGGACGGCAATCACGGACACGTCAGGGATGCCGCCGGGCACGCCGTAGCCGTTCCGTCGGCGTATTTCAAGGCCCTTCTGTACAGGGGCTCCAACACGCTGGCTGCGTCTACATCCCGCTTTATGGCGGCCGGATTCTATCTGGAGCACAAGTCGTCGCTGGGTTCGGCCAACTACCTTAACTATATAGTGACCATCGACGAACTGGAGCAGCGCACGGGGATCGATTTCTTCGTGAACCTGCCCGCCGAAGTCGGACAGGCGACCGCCGACAAGATTGAGAGTGAGCTTATTACAAGCTTCTGGAAATAACGATGAATATGAAAAGATACATTTACATACTGCTTGCCTCGATGCTTCTGCTCGCACCAGTGCGTGCACTGGCAGCGGGCAATCGTGGCTATGTGATCGGGTTCTACAATCTGGAGAACCTTTTTGACACCTACCACGACGAGGGAAAGAACGACTATCAGTATCTGCCGGACGGGCAGAACGAGTGGACCGAGGCGAAGTACGCCAAGAAACTCCACAATATGGCTACCGTCATCAAGGCGATGAAAGAAGACAACGGATGCTGGCACGCGGTGCTGGGCGTGAGTGAGGTGGAGAACCGCCACGTGCTGGACGACCTGGTAAATCAGCCTGAGATCGCCGACGCCAACTACCAGATAGTGCACTACGACGGTCCCGACCGCCGCGGCGTGGACGTGGCGCTGTTCTATCGTCCGGAGATCTTCAAGTACATCACCAGCGAAAGCATCCCCTTCACCTTCACTCCTTCGCGCATCGACTGGAGCGCCTGGACGCAGGAGGAAATGGATGCCTTCAAGACCCGTGACGTGCTGATGGTCCGCGGCACCATCGACGGCGAGATGTTCGCGTTCTTCGTGGCGCACCTGCCTTCGCGTATCGGCGGAAAGGGTGCTGACCTGCGTCCTCGCGGTGCCGAGATCATCTATGCCCGTGCAATGCAGCTGCAGCGCGAGTTCCCCGGCATCAAGATAGTGGTGATGGGCGATATGAACGACAATCCCAGCGACCCCAGTATGACGGAGTTTATGCGCGGAAAGGAAAAGATAGATGAAGTGAGCGACGTGGATTTCTTCTCCCCGTTCCTCAGTATGCTCAAAGCCGGCTACAGTTCGCTGTACTACCGCGGCGAGAGCAACATCTACGATATCATCCTCGTGAACAATGCACTTGCTAACGCTCCCAAGGGAACCTTCCAGATACGTCCCATCGTCAAGAAGAAGTTCTACGGGCGCGTGTTCAGCAAACCCTTTATGACCAACCAGAGCGGCCAGTACAAGGGAACTCCGTTCCGTACCTTCTCGAACGGAGCTTTCGTTGGCGGCTATTCCGACCACTATCCCACGTACATCGTCATTTCGAAGTAACCCGATATGAATAGGAAATATATAATTTGTTTTGTCCTGGCTCTGCTTTTCGCAGGCGCTGGGATGTCGTATGCCGATGACAACGACAGGAACGGATGGCACGTCGGTGCAGGAACCGGCATCACCATCAGCGCCGACGGATTCAAGGGTGGAAATCCCGAGTTCGGCGTGGGTGTGCCTGCCTTCCAGGCGTACGCCCTCAAATGGTTTAACCCGGCCTTCGGAGTGAGGTTCGGAATCCAGGGCCTGCAGGGCAAGGGATTCTGGGGCCTTCCCAACTACACTGCCGTAGCGGTGCCCGTCGACCTTATGATGGACATTCCCAGCCTGATCTTCGGGGCCCCGCACCCCGGCTTCTACCAGGCTTCGGCGTATCTGTCGTCTGCCTACTATATGGGCGGCGGCACTTTCTCCATCGGCGCCGGCGGCGGTTTGTTCAACACCTTCAATATCGGAGGCGGATGGGCAGCGACCCTGGACCTGCGCGCAATGTTGCTCGGGCAGAGGATAACCCCCATCCCACAGCCAGGTGTGATTGCAGTCGGATCGGTGGCGGTAGGGGCCCAGTACAGCATTGACGCCGGCAAGGCAGCTGCGGTTGCAGCCTATGTGTCCGAATCCGAAGCCCGTTCGTCTTCGGCCCACGTGGCGCCCGGTTCCAAGGAAATGCCCGCCACCGGACAGACCGACGTAACTTCGCTGTACGACCAGGTGGCGGCCGACATCGCCCGCCAGCAGGTGGTGACCGGCAGCTACGTGCACGGCGACTACAGCGGCGGCGTGAAGGGAACCGTCATCTCCCGCAGCACCCGCGAACCCGTTGAGGGCGCAGTGCTGCAGCTCTACTACGGAGCTGAGATGATAGCTTCCGCCCGTTCGGCATCCGAAGGTACCTTTATGATACCCGGCGTGCGCGACGGAATGTATTCTATGATGGTCGTGGCTGACGAGTATCTGCAGAATACCGTAAACGTCACCGTGAACGACGGCTACGTGAAGAATATGTTCAACATCTCCCTTACCGGCATCCAGAAGGTCGCCGAGGTGGATGACGACAGCTTCGCGCAGTTCGATATGGACGACAGCGGCTACAGCGACAACCCCACCATCCTCTTCGGTTCGAA
>JAEEGL012278225.1_pt1 | contig 10321 bp, 9 predicted proteins | sample 9134231 | NCBI WGS metagenome assembly JAEEGL01 (sample SAMN16246548, study PRJNA631951) | gut metagenome | biome: gut microbiome; feature: rumen; material: fiber-attached | host: Bos | place: Iran: Karaj | collected 2018-10
AAAAACTTTTTCGATACCAGTGCGGTGGAGGCGGTCATACAGCTCGTCAGGAGCGTGAATGAGCAGGCTTACCTGATCATCAAGTCCACGATACCCGTGGGCTATACCCGGAGTGTCAGGGAAAAGTTCAAGGATGACCGCATCCTCTTCAGCCCTGAGTTTCTGCGGGAATCCAAAGCCCTCTATGACAATCTCTACCCCTCCCGCATCATCGTTGGCTGTGACGGGGAGACAAGAGAAGCGGCGGAGATGTTCGCGAGATTGCTCCAGGAGGGCGCAGAAAAGCCGGACATTGATACGCTGTTCATGGATTTCACCGAAGCCGAAGCGGTGAAGTTGTTTGCAAACACGTATTTGGCTCTCCGTGTTTCGTATTTCAATGAGCTGGATACCTATTGCGAGGTCAAAGGACTGGACACCGGGAACGTGATCCGAGGTGTCAGCCTTGATCCAAGAATCGGAAACTTCTATAACAATCCCTCTTTCGGCTATGGCGGCTACTGTTTGCCAAAAGACACGAAGCAGCTCCTTGCCAACTATGCCGATGTTCCTGAGAATCTGATCCAGGCGATCGTGGAGAGCAATCGGACCCGAAAGGACTTCATTGCGGATCGTGTTCTTGACCGCGCTGGGTATTACACGGCGAGCAGCATGTGGAATGCGGCGAAGGAGCGGCCGATCACCATCGGTGTCTTCCGCCTGACGATGAAGGCGAACAGCGATAACTTCCGCCAGAGCAGCATCCAGGGTGTGATGAAGCGGCTGAAAGCAAAAGGAGCGACCGTCATCATCTATGAGCCGACTTTGGAGGATGGCATCACCTTCTTCGGCAGCCTTGTGGTCAACGATCTGGAGCGGTTCAAGAATGGTTGCGACGCGATCATAGCCAACCGGGTCGGGCCGGAGTTGGCAAATGTGATGGGGAAGGTGTACACGAGGGATATCTTCAAGAGGGATTAACACCCAATACACCGTCCCAGCCTCACCGGAACAAGAGAAAAATGCTGGGAACGGTACAGAGAGGGAGACGATGCAAACAACAGCCGCGGAGCAGCAGCCCAGGGAAAGGGAAGATGATGAGGATCACAGCTGCAGGAGTCGGATATGCTGGCCTGCCATGGGCAGTGCTGTTTGCTCAGCATCGTGAGATGACCGCAATTGCGACCGCGGCAGCCAAGGCAGAAAAGCTGAACAAGTTTATTAGCCCGATTCAGGATGACGAGATCGAGCGGTTCTTTAAGGAAGTGCGGGAAGGTACCCGACAGCTCAACTTAAAAACCACAATAGATAAAGAAGCTGCGTACTCTTCCGCTGAACTCGTTATCATCGCTACTCCTACGAACTATGATAGTCAGAAGAATTACTTTGATACTAGCGCCGTTGAAGATGCCATCGAGTGGGTGCTGAAGGTTAACCCGGAAGTGCCGATGGTTATCAAGAGCACCATCCCTGTGGGGTATACAGTGGCCACCAGAGAGAAGTATGGTGCTAAAAACCTCTTCTTCAGCCCCGAGTTCCTGCGTGAGTCCAAAGCGCTCTATGACAACCTGTATCCGTCCCGCATCATCGTTGGCTGCGACGAAGGGACGAGAGAAGCGGCTGAGATGTTTGCTGGTTTGCTGGTTTGCTGGTTGAAGGTGCCGAAAAGAAGGATGTACCTGTACGCATCACTGGCTTCACAGAAGCTGAGGCGGTAAAGCTCTTCGCCAACACATATCTCGCTCTGCGTGTTTCGTACTTCAACGAGCTCGACACGTACTGCGAATTGAAGGGGCTAAGCACGGTAGAAGTGATAGATGGTGTTTGCCTCGATCCTCGTATCGGTAGCCACTACAACAATCCGTCCTTCGGCTATGGTGGCTATTGCTTGCCAAAGGATACGAAACAGCTCCTTGCCAACTACAACGATGTGCCTGAAGAGCTGATTCGGGCGATTGTTGAGAGTAACAGAACCAGAAAAGACTTTATCGCTGATCGTGTACTTGAGAAGGCTGGTTATTATACAGCGAATTCGATCTGGAACGCTGAGAAAGAGCGGCCAATCACGGTGGGTGTGTACCGTCTCACGATGAAGAGCAACAGCGATAATTTCCGGCAGAGTTCCATCCAAGGCGTCATGAAGAGGATCAAGGCTAAAGGTGCAACAGTGATCATCTACGAGCCAACGTTGGAGGACGGTGTGACGTTCTTTGGTAGTCCTGTAGTTAATGATATTGAGAAATTCAAGGCAGGGTGCGATGTGATTGTTGCTAATAGGATGAATGAAGAAATCGCGGATGTTGAAGAAAAGGTCTATACGAGAGATTTGTTCAGGAGAGACTGATTCCCGCTTATGAGCGGTTTCAGAAATAAGAATACAACTCAAAAAGGAGATTAATACAATGGCAAAATCCATTATGGTTACCGGCGGCGCTGGAATGATCGGTTCCAATCTGGTTAAGAGGCTTGTTAAAGAGGGCTGGGATGTTTACGTAGCCGACAACCTTTGGCGCGGGAAGAAAGAGTATTTGAATGATGAGAACGGTGTGCCTGTCATTGATATGGACACCCACTTCCTGCTGAAAGACCTTGCGGACTTCGATCAGTGCCAGGAGTGTATCGGCTTTACTGATTATGTTGTACATCTTGCTGACATCGTAGCTGGTATCGACTATGTGTTCGCCAACCAGGGTGAGCTGTTCCGCGTGAACAACCTGATTAATTCCAACCTATTCGCCTCTGTGAGGAAGAACGCGGATAAGATCAAAGGTCTGATCTACGTCGGTACGGTCTGCTCTTTCCCACTGACACTTCAGAACACCTACAACCCGGAGCCGCTACATGAGGATGAGCTGTTCCCGGCGATGCCTGAGTCCGCCTATGGCTGGAGCAAGCTGATGGGGCAGCTGGAGATCGGCTATCTGGAGAAGGAAACCAATGTACCTTGCTGCACATTGATGTTCCACAACGTTTATGGTACTCCGACCGACTACGGTGTACGTAGCCAGGTTATCCCGGCTCTGATCCGTAAGGCAGTTAACCATCCCAATGAGGAGTTCCTGGTATGGGGTTCCGGCAAACAGGGCCGCGCCTTTATCCACGTCAATGACATTGTAGACGCTCTGATGTTGGCTCTGGACAAGGGATGGGGCCATGGTTGGATTCAGATCGGCCCGGATCATTGCACCAGTATTGCGGAGATCGCATACAAGGTTGCTGAGATCAGCGGTAAAGGGCTGACGCCTGTGTTCGATACAACAAAGCCCGAGGGCGACAGCGCACGGTATGCGGACTACAGCAAGGCTAAAGAGATCCTTGGCTGGGAGCCGAAGACTGGGTTGGATGAAGGCCTCCGCGAGTGCTACGCATGGATTGAGAAGCAGATAAAAGCAGAGAAGGAATAAGGACTGGAGATAGAAGGAATGGCACGAAAGAAACTGTTGTTTGTAACAACACGCCTCTTCTGGCCGACGGATGAGGGACATAAGGTGCTCTTGTATAACTACTGCAAGGGTCTTTCGGAAATCTATAATTATGATATCTACCTGTATAGCTTTCTTGAAGAGGGTCAGGACCCGAACGAAGGGAAAACCCCTGACTTTATCAAGAAAATCTATACGGCAAAACATCCTTCCATGGGGCAGAAGATTGGCAACGTTCTACGCTATTCCTTTTTCTCTTCTGAACATTGGTCGTTCCAGAGCTCTATGTTCTTCAGCAAGGAGAACATTGTAAATATTCAGAAGCTCGTTAAAGAGATTAAGCCTGATACTATCTTTATCGATATGATCAGGCTATCTCCGTATTTCTGCGCCATCGATGACTTCAAGGGCAAGAAGGTTCTGTTCATGGAGGATGCGCTTTCTAAGCGCTATATCCGTCAGATCGAGGCGGCAAGTACTGAGTCGGGTATTGCAGGACGCTTCAGTAGCCGTCTGCCGGGCTTCCTAAATAAGCTGATCAACTCCAAGGCGTTCAAGAATCGCATTCTTACCAGCGAGAGTAAGCGGCTTGAAAAAGAGGAAGTACGGGCTGCAAAGCGGTATGACGCGGTTATCTATGTGAACGAGATTGAAGCTAACGAGATGAATCAGAAGACCGGGCGGAAGAACTCGTTCACAGTTACCCAGGGAGCTGACTGCGATTATTATAGTGCTCCGATTGAGGTTGAAAAGGTTCCAAACACCTTGTCCTATGTGGGCAACATGGGTGTGGCAGCTAATGCTGATGCTGTTCGTATGATTATGGATAAAATCATGCCGCTAATCCCCAGCAAGCCGATTATTCACTTCATCGGTAACGCGCCGGAGAGCTTAAGGAACGAGTATAAGGATAATCCTCTCTGCGTGTTTGAAGGTCGTGTCGATGACATCCGGCTCAGCGTGAGAGCAACGGAAGTTGTCCTATCTCCTATCGCCTATGGTACCGGCGTCAAAACGAAGGTCATCGAGGGGATGGCTATGTCCATGCCTGTTGTGACGAACTACCTCGGAGTTGACGGCCTGTCCGTGGAGGTTGGCCGTGATCTTCTCATGAGCGATGATTTCGGAGAGATGGCGGCTATGGTCGAAGACCTGTTGCATAATCCTGAGAAACGAGAGGAACTGGGTAAGCACGGATACGATTACGCAATGGCTCACCATCAGTGGAAGGACATTTATAAAGTATTTGGTCAGATGGGACTGTGATTCGGAGAGGTAAAAATGGATGGAAAGAATTATAGCGCCAAAATCCGTGGGGGGGGGTACAGGGCCTCTTCTCTGAGCTATCTTAGAATCTTCGCAACAATAATGATCGTGGCATCTCATGCGTGGAGCACGTTGCCGGAGAATCCTGATATGTTTTCCCTTACAGCGGCAGAGACCACTTTCCTGGAGATTGCTTATAGCCTAACTAAGTGGTGTGTTCCAGCATTCTTCATGGTGACAGGCGCGCTGTTGTTGAAGAAAGATAAAGAGATTAGTGTTAGAGATTGCATTTGGAAGTACGCCAAGAGAATGCTTCTGGCGCTTGTAATCTTTGGCATTCCGTATGCGCTCCTTATGATCTACTTTGATACAAGGAAGATCAGCTTGGGAATGCTCCCAGAATCTATGATTCGAGTGATCAATGGCGATAGCTTTGGACATCTATGGTATTTGTACACGCTTATAGGTATCTACCTGTTCCTGCCGTTTATCAAGCTGTTTGTGAACAATGCATCGAAACAGGTGTTTAAGTACACGATGATCTTGATGTTCATCTTCAACTTCTGCTTCCCGTTAATAAATGCGTTGACCGGGCTTGATATTGCTTTCAAGCTGCCGCTGACAACGTATCCGCTGTTCTACCTTCTCATGGGCTATTACATCTACAACGAGAAACCTGAGTGGGCAGAGAAGAAGTGGATGGCGGTTGCGGGGATTGTAGTGGCCTCTGTGATTATTATTTCGGTTGGAGTTGCTGGTGAAACATTATCACCGATTATGTCCTACTCCAGCCCGGTCGCTGCATTGTTTACGGTTAGCATCTTTATGCTGTTCAATGGAATAGAGAAAGAGAGTACAGAAAGACTCTGGAAAATGGATCGTTTGTGTTTCGGCGTTTACCTGATCCATCCGTTATTCATCCAGTTCTGCTATAAGTTTTTGCACATTACACCCACAGGCAACAGTCTGTATCCTGTGTTATCAATAGTATTTGCAGCGGCGTTTGTGGTTATTGCGTTCATTGCCTCCTGGGTAATGTCGCTTATCAAACCGCTGAAGAATTATGTGCTGTAAAAGCATTTGAAAGGAAAACAAGATGCTTGGTATAAAGAATCCCATTCCTAAACTGATGATGAAAGTCCAAGGGGTGAAGTACGGGAAAGGCTGCGCTTTTTACGGTCTTCCTGTCATCATCTGCACGAAGGATTCTTCTATGACCTTGGGTTATGGCGTGGTTTGCGTCAGCAGCTTTCTTTCTAACCTTGTTGGCCTCTACCAGAGATCTATCATCTTTGCCCGCGCCGGGGCAAAGGTTGTCTTGGAAGATGATGTCCGGATGTCTGGTGTGACTATTTACTCCCGTGAATCGATCAGGATTGGCAAACACACCAGTATCGGAGGTAATGTAAAAATCTTCGATCACGACTTTCACCCGATAGACCCACAGGAACGTCTTGATCACCCCAACAGCGGGATGAAGACGAAGCCTGTGGATATCGGGGAGAATGTGTTCATTGGAGCAAATGCGATCATATTAAAAGGCAGCAAAATCGGCAATAACTGTGTGATTGGCGCTGGCGCTGTCGTATCTGGAACATTTGAAGATAATACTGTTATCGCCGGAAATCCGGCTAAGGTTATCCGTAAGCTGGAGGTCGGCGAATGAACATACTATTAATTACCCAGTTGCCGCCTCCCAACGGTGGAATAGCTACATGGAGTGAAGCATTCTTATCCGAATTCGAGAGATTGGATGAGAATCACTATAAAAAAGCTGATTGCTGTATAACCGTCGCCAATAACGCAATTGTTGGAAAACGTGCAGAACAGATTAACGGGAAAAAATCCGTAGTCGATGAATTGAGGAGAATAATTCATCTAATAAAGACCGTTAAGGGATACATAAAAACAGAGAACATCGACATTGTTCACAATAATATTACCTGCGCCAGGTTGGGAATGATCCGAGATTTATTGATTTTACTGTTCATCCCCAAAGGAGTGCAGGTTTGTGCCCATTGTCATTGCAATATCTCTGATCAAGTGGGCGGTTCAAGATTGTCATTATTCTTATTTCGAAGAATAGCAAAGAAAAGTGATTTGATTATCACTCTGAATGAAAAATCAAGAAAGTTTATAGAAGAATTGAACCTTGATATCAAATGTACGATTGTTCCAAATGCTATTGAAGCTAGGTACATACATTCTCATTCCAAATCTAAGAGGCCCATTAAAACAGTTGTATTTACTGGCAGATTTGAAAAGAGAAAAGGATCCGATACCTTTGTAGAGGTTGCTAAACATCTACCTAATGTTAAGTTTAAAATAGTTGGAACAGTTGATGGTAGCATCCCATTAGAATCGTTGCCAGCAAACATTAAGTCGACTGGAAACGTGACAAGAGATAGGGTCTTCGAGGAATTAGACAGGGCCGATGCGTTCCTTTTTCCTAGTCTTTCTGAAGGGTTTTCGATGTCCTTGCTAGAGGCAATGGCCAGAGGGCTTCCCGTCGTTGCATTTGATGTTGGGGCGAATAATGAGATGATTGGTCAGACTGGCGGCTTTATTCTTCGCTTAGAAGATATAAAAGGAATTGTTGATAAAATCAATTTGTTAAATAATGCCGATTTGCGGGAAGTATACGGAAATGCCAATATTCGTAAAGTAGAAAGCGAATACACGACACAGGCGGTCGTTCGCCAATTGATGAGCATATATAAAAGTATGCGAAAACCAGAAATGGTAAGGGGATCGGTATGAAACACTACATGTTTGTTGTAACAACTTTAGGCGGTGGTGGAGCAGAAAGGGTAGTATCGGTTCTTTCAAGTGAGCTGGCAAAGACGAGCAAGGTTACTGTTCTGGCATACTATAAAGCTGAAGAAGAATATGATCGTTCTTCAGATGTGAATGTTGTTTACATGACAAAAGATGGCGATTCTTACGATGGAATGAACTACTATCATCGTCTGACAAACATTCGCAGAATAATAAAAAGGGAAGATCCTGATTATGTTATCCCGTTCCTCTCGCAAGTGTGCATGCAGGTAACCGTTGCATTGTTGGGAACAAAGTACAAGGTAATCCAGACGGTCAGAAATGATCCTGCTACCTTGCCCGCATCAAAGATAGTAAGGGTATTTCGAGATAGACTTGTTAAGCATTCTTATAAGACAATTGTTCAAAACGAGAATCAAAAGGATTATTTCCCCAAAAGCTGGCATAAGAAAATATTTGTTCTTTTCAATCCGGTATCGGAGGAACTTCTTTCAAACGTTTGGGAGCCAAATACAGAGGAGTTTATTATTTGTGGGGTCGGAAGATTGGACACACAGAAAAATTTTCCCTTGCTAATAGATTCTTTTTTACAAGGTATATCCAATATGCCTAACGCTGTTTTGCGGATTTATGGGGACGGCCCGCTTGCCAAAGAGTTACAACAGTATATAAACAAGACGGGTCTTAGCGATAGAATCATTCTAATGGGGAGAACGACAGATATCGGGTCCGTGTATAAGAAGGCATCTCTCTTTGTACTATCTTCAGATTATGAGGGAATGCCTAATGCACTAATTGAAGCAATGGCAGTAGGAGTTCCGTGTATAGCAACTGATTGTCCTACTGGCCCATCGGATCTTATTAAATCTGGTGAAAATGGGCTGCTGGTTCCAATGAGAAACGTTGATGCGATGGCTACTGCAATGGCAAAAATGTACACGGATACGAATAGTTGTAAAAATATTAGTTCAAAGGCAAAGCAGACTATTTGGGAATTATGCGCACCGGAACAAATTGCAAAGCAGATGAGAAACATATGCAACTAATACCTCTTCAGAGGTACTAAACGGGGTTTGATAATGAAGATTCTATTTGTCGTTGACGCGTTTCGCGGTGGAGCAGGAAACGTCATACAAATACTTGCCTGTGAATTTAGAAACAGAGGCTATGATTGCACGATATTAATAACGAATGGTACACAGGCAAATCCAAAATATGATTTATCAGGGATCCAGATTATTGATCTTAATCTGGAAAAAGAAGCTGCCCCTAAGAATCCAATTGATAGAATAGTCAAATATAGACGGATACTTAAAAGACTATTTAAAAAGGAGCAACCAGATGTTATTATTTCTTTCCTCACTGTTCTAAATATAATGTGTTGCCTATCACGCGATGAGGATACTAAGCTAATCATCTCGGAGCGGTTGGATCCAACTAAAGTTGAGGTCAGAAAGTATTGGCGTTTTCTTAGACTTGTTGAATACGGAAAGGCAGATAAGTTAGTAGTTCAATGTAGTAGCTTTGTTGGTTTTGCACACGGAAAGTTTGAGAAGATGACAGAAGTTATTGGGAATCCAATTATAGAACCACATATATATCATCAAGTAAAGGAAAAAGAAGTAGTAACATTTATCAGTATGGGGAGATTGGAAAAGCAAAAGAACTTTCCTTGGATGTTTGAACAGATGGCAGCCATACATGAAAGAGTTCCAAACAGTCGGCTCGTTATCTATGGGGACGGAAGCCAGCATGATACATTGGTTGAGATAATCAACAGAATGAATGCACAGGAATATATCAAATTGGTAGGATATACTGACAATCCCCATCAAGTATTATCTGAAGCAGACATTTATTTGATGACATCCGACTATGAGGGATTTCCGAATGCTCTAAGTGAAGCTATGGCAGTTGGCCTCCCAAGCATATCGAGAAAATATAGTGAAGGAATCCGGGATTTAGTTAAAGATGATGACAATGGATTTCTAGTTGAATTGAATGACAAGGACTCCTTTATTGAACGAGCGGTGCAACTTGCCACAAACACTCAAATGAGAGAGAGCATATCCGAATCAGCAAAAAGAGTTTCAAAATATTTTGGAGTTCAAAGAGTGGCTGATCTATGGGAAAATTTATTAAATTAACGATGCTTTGATAGTAATCTGATAGATAGGTCATGTCATTGAAGGGATAATATGAATAAGAATTTAAGGATAAAAGTATTACCCACTTTATGGTGGCTATTTGTAGGTGTTGTTATTGCCTACAGTTTTGTTCGATATATTGGTGTCGAATGGGAAAGGCCATTTGAATATACTAGAATCGTTAGAATGACTGGACGCACCCTACCTATTTGGATTATAGCGGAAGCGTTAATTATTCTATTGATTTTTGTAGCACTAGTAAATAAAAAGGGAATTCGAGCAACTATAGTGTCTAAGTGCGCCTTAGTTTTGATAGTGCTAGGTCTTCTATGGACAATGTATAGCGCAGGGAAGGGAATCTCATTATTGTACTATGACTCTAACCCGTTTCTTTTAATTGAAATTGCGGTAATTATGATTGTGCTACAACGGCAAGACTTACGGAAACAACTCTTTAAGTATATATTTGTGCTAGCGATCTTTTATACACTATATTCAACGTATAAGGCCTTTGATTTCCGCAATACTTATCCTCTGGTGAGAATGTCTAACGGCATAATCATTCAAAACTTTGCATATGCTTTGTTTCTTGTGGCAATTTGGAATGCAGTAGCTGAGAAGACAAAAAGAAACACGGTATTGATTTATTCATGTTGTGCTTTTCTTGTTATAACAAGCATTATCATTACAAGTCGAGGATGGATGATTTTCCCGGTTTTGAATAAGAAA
>JAEEGL012321004.1_pt1 | contig 10321 bp, 8 predicted proteins | sample 9134231 | NCBI WGS metagenome assembly JAEEGL01 (sample SAMN16246548, study PRJNA631951) | gut metagenome | biome: gut microbiome; feature: rumen; material: fiber-attached | host: Bos | place: Iran: Karaj | collected 2018-10
ACGCACCGCGGTGCGCTCTCTGCTTTTCTTTTTCGGTTTTCCTGTGTGTCAGCGTTGTATTCGCAGGCAAAAATGGATATACTGTCCATATGGATACGAAAACGGAAAAACCGGCCGGGGAGGGTGATAGCTTGTCCTACACAGCTATTGAAAAGATGCGGCGATACAACGCGAAACGTTTCGGGACGGATCTCGGGCCGTCGCAGCCGCCGCTGTATACGAACCGCCGGAACCGGGATGATATGAAATCCGCCGCGCTTCGTTTCCTCCACGACCGCTGCGAGGGGCTCCGTTTCGACGCAGGCAAAGAACGCTCCGAGGCGGAGACCGGCGTATTTCTCGGCGCCAGCCTAAAGTCCGGCCAGATCCCCTACAACATGGAGATGGATCTCAACCGGCTCTGCCTTGAAAAGGCGCTGGAGACGTTCATCGATTCCGGTGTCGCGGAGGACGCCTATGCCGTTTACTACTGCTACCTGGAGATCTTTTTCGGGCAGTACGGCCGTTCCAAAAAGATGGTCGAGCTCCTGTCGGAATACGAGGAGAACGGCAGCTCACTTCTCATGAAACACCGTGACCACTACTCCCACTCGGTCTATGTGTTCGCGCTGGGCCTTGCGGTCTACGAGACCAGCGAGGCGTACCGAAGAAGCTTCCTCGCCTTCTATCATCTGGATACGGCAGGCGACAGCGAGGCGGCGAATCTTTTTCTTGAATACTGGGGGCTCGCCTCGCTGTTCCACGACATCGGCTATCCCTTCGAGCTCCCGTTCGAGCAGGTCCTCAGCTACTTTGAAGTGGACGACCAGGAACGGGGCAAGGGCAGTCTGTATCTCGCCTACCGGTCCGTGGAGTCGCTGACCGCGCTGGACGGCGCGGCGCAGGACCGCTTCGAGGCGCTGTACGGGCACCGCTTCCGGACCGCAAGCGAGCTGCTGGCCCATGACATCGCGGAGAAGCTGGGCGCGGCGTACGGAGTGGAGGAGAAGAGTCTCCTCGCCGTCCTCGACGCGAAGCCCACGGAACCCGACCGTTTCGGCTACTTCATGGATCACGCCTTCTTCAGCGCCGCCCGGCTCTGCCGGGAACTCTCCCGGATCCTCGGTGCGGAGAGCCTCACGGCCATGCATGTGGACGCGCTCTCCGCCATCCTGCTGCACAACAGCCTCTTCAAATTCTCCATCGCCTTCTATAAAGATAAGGAGAAATGCAGAGGTCCTCTGGACGTCTCCCTCCACCCGCTCGCGTGGCTCCTCATGCTCTGCGACGAACTCCAGTGCTGGGACCGCACCGCCTACGGGCGCAACTCCCGTACGGAGCTGCATCCCGTGTCGGCGTCATTCGACTTCTCCGGCGGCAGAATCTCCGCCGTGTACGACTACGACGAGGCGGAGAACGACAAGATCCGGGCGTTCGGCGAAGCCTACGCAGAGTGGGCCCGGGATCCCTCCGGGAGGAAGGAACCGCGTCTCAAGGCCTACAGCGATATGACCGGAGATCCGCAGCGCTTCACGGAGGACATCCGGAAGATCGTGGACACGTCCTTCATCCCGCTGACGGTGAAACCCAGCCTGAAGAGGATCGACAGAAAGAGAAAGCGCACTTACCTCTCTGAGAGCAGCTTCCTGCACCTCTATGATTTCGCGGTGGCTCTGCACGCGCGGAGCATGCCGCCGGACACGACCCCGGAAGCCATGGAGGAGAAGTTCACCTCCATGTCGCTGGAGTACCAGCTCTCCACGCTCAACCGCGCGAGGAACTTCGCGCGCTATCTGGACGCCATCCGCTGCTTCTTCACGGATAAACCCGTGGACTACGAGATGGTGTCCCGCTTCGGCCCGAGAGACGCCGCCGTATTCGCCCCGCTGGAACACGAACGCTGGATCCGCGAGCATCAGGCCATGGGCTGGCGCCACGGCAGAGCTTACGAATCTCTGCCTCTGGATGTACCGAAAGAGCTTGAGGCGGCGGAACGCGCCGCCCTGCGGGAGCAGCTGCGCTGCCACCGGCTCGTGATGGACGGACGCCCCTCCCACGAGGAGATCCTGACCCATTACCGCGCTCTGGACCGGGTGGATCAGGACAAGGACTGGAAACCGTTCAACCGGCTGCTGGAACTGCTGAAGAAGTTCGACGGGCTCCGCATCTACCGCCTCTGAGTGGATCTCTTGCCATCACACGATATATACAATGCTACGGAAATGAGGTGTCGCTATGGCGCAGTACAGAATCTATCCCGTTTTTCTCGGCATGAAGGACATCAACGAAAAGAGCGTCTTCACCTACCGAACGGACTTCGGCGTGAAGATCCCCGCCGCCTACTTGGTCTATCTCATCAGCGGCGAGGGACGGAACATCCTGGTGGACAGCGGCGCGCCCCGTCCGGAGGACGCCGCGAAACTCAACTTCCCGCTCCTCTCGGACGCCCGGGCGCTGGACGCGGAACTCGCGAAACTGGGCGTCGCCTGCAGCGACGTGGACGCGGTGCTCCTTACCCATCTGCACTGGGATCACTGCTACAATCTGGAGCTGTTCCCGGACATCCCCATTTACGTTCAGGCGAAGGAGCTCTCCTACGCGGCGAACCCCTCCCCCTACGACCGCTACTTCTACGTGGGCGGTCCCGGCGAAGGCCTGCTGCCCGGCTGGATGTACGCCTTTTCGCAGCTGGTCGCGCTCGACGGCGAAGCGGAGCTGTTCCCCGGCATCCGCGTCATCCCCACTCCGGGCCACACCAAGGGCCAAATGTCCGTAGCGGTGGACACTGCGGAAGGCCTCTACGTCATCGCTTCGGATCTGTGCCCGCTGTTCGAGAACTATGAGAAGGGCATCCCCAACGGCCTCGCTCTCTGTTTCGAGGACTGGTTCCGGAGTTACGGAAAGCTCAGGGCCCTGAACGCGAAGGTCCTGCCCGGCCACGATCCGAAGGTCCTGGAAAAGGAGTATTACGGAGGATGATCTCCGTGTCCCGCGGCACGTCCGGGGTTTGCAATCCCGGTCCGATTGCGGTACACTGTACCTGACACATATCCCATGCCGCCGCGGCACCGTCCGCGGCGCGAATACCGGAGAAAAGGAGAAATAAGCGCATGAAAGAGAGCATCCACAAGTATTTTCAGCTGGGCACCATCCACTGGATGAGCTATCCCGTCAGCGACCCCATCGACTCCCTCAAGGCCATCTGCCGTGACGACTACTTCGACGCCATCGAGGTCAAGAGCTTCGGCGATCGGAACGAGGAGGCAAGAGCCCTGCTGGCCCAGAGCCACCTGAAAGTCTGCTTCGGCGGCCAGCCCAGCCTGCTGGGCCCGAAGCTCAACCCCAACGCCATCGACGAGGCCGAGCGCAAGAAGGCCGAGGAGGTGCTCATCCACGACGTGGACGAGGCCGAGTTCCTGGGCGCAAAGGGCATCGCCTTCCTTGCCGGCAAGTGGCAGGAGGAAACGAATGAGGTGGCCTACGCGCAGCTCCTGAAGACCACCCGCGCCGTCTGCGACTATGCCGCGAAGAAAGGCATGAACGTGGAGCTGGAGGTCTTTGACTTCGACATGGACAAGGCGGCCCTCATCGGTCCCGCGCCGCTCGCCGCCCGCTTTGCCGCCGACATGCGCACGAGCCACAACAACTTCGGTCTCATGGTGGATCTGAGCCACTTCCCCACCACCTACGAGACCAGCAAGTTCGTCGTCCGCACTCTGCGCCCCTACATCACCCACTTCCACTTCGGCAACGCCGTTGTGAAGCCCGGCTGCGACGGTTACGGCGATCTCCATCCCCGCATGGGTTATCCCGAGAGCGCCAACGACACCCCCGAGCTTCTGGACTACCTGCGCGTGCTGAAGGACGAGGGCTTCTTCAACGCGGAGGATCCCTACGTGCTCTCCATGGAGGTCACGCTCCGTCCCGGCGAGGACGAGGGCATCGTGCTCGCGAACACCAAGCGGGTACTGAACCGGGCCTGGGCCCTGCTCGAGGACTGACGTCCCCGATATACGCACGGTTTCCCGACATGTGACTAATTAATCTGGGAGGATAAGAGAATGAAGATCGTAATTCTGGACGGATACACGGAGAACCCCGGCGACCTCAGCTGGGCCGAGCTTGAGAAGCTGGGCGACCTGACGGTCTACGACCGCACCAGCCTCACCGACGAGGACGAGATCATCGCGCGCATCGCGGATGCCGAGGTGGTCATCACCAACAAGACGCCCATCAGCAAGCGCACGTTCGACGCCTGCCCCACGATCAGGTACGTCGCCATGCTGGCGACCGGCTACAACGTGGTGGACGTCGCGTACGCCCGCGAGAAGGGGATCAGCGTCTCCAACGTTCCCGTGTACGGCACCCGTTCCGTCAGCCAGTTCGCCATCGCCCTGCTGCTGGAGGTCTGCCACCACATCGGGCATCACAACGACACCGTCCACGAGGGCAAGTGGGAGAACTGCATCGACTGGTGCTACTGGGACTATCCCCTCATCGAGCTTGCCGGCAAGACCTACGGCCTGCTCGGCTGCGGCAACATCGGTATCCACACCGCCGAGATCGCCAAGGCGCTCGGCATGAACGTCATCACCTACGACGCGCGTCAGACCGAGGAGGCGCTGGCGCTGGGCGTTGAGTACGTCTCTCTGGACGAGCTGTTCGCCCGCTCCGACGTGCTTGGCCTGCAGATGCCTCTCTTCCCCTTCAACACGGGGATCATCAACAAGGAGAACATCGCGAAGATGAAGGACGGCGTCATCATCATCAACAACAGCCGCGGCCAGATGGTGGTGGAGCAGGATCTCGCCGACGCCCTGAACAGCGGCAAGGTGGCCGCCGCGGGTCTCGACGTGGTCTCCACGGAGCCCATCAAGGGCGACAACCCGCTGCTCAAGGCGAAGAACTGCATCATCACGCCGCACATGTCCTGGGGCGCCAAGGAGAGCCGCCAGCGCATCATGAACACCACGGTGGAGAACGTGCAGTCCTACATCGCCGGCGCTCCCATCAACGTCGTCAATCCGTAACACACCCGTTTGAATCGCGCAAGGACCTGTTCCCGCAGAGGGAACAGGTCCTTGTTCTTTTCCTGTATGTCAGCCGCGGAACTTTCCGGCGGGAACGGCGGCGCCGTTCTCGCAGCGGTAGGCGTCCAGCGGCACCGACGGCGTCAGTGAGCCGTCCGGATCCACCGTCACCATGCCGCCGGCGGGGATGCCGTATCCGGTGTATCCCTCCGGGGAGAGGGAGACCGCCTTGCGCAGCTCCACCCAGTCCTCCCATTCGCAGTGGGTGTCGAAGACTGCGGGCGCGAAACCCAGGCAGTCGAAGAGGACGGCGTCCTCGGGACGGGCGTCTTCGTCGTCCCAGTGCGGACAGGCTGCGCCCAGCATGATCGCGCCTGCGCTGACCCCCATGAAGGGCCTGCCCATGTCACGCAGCTGCTGCAGAAGGGCACGCACGTCGGCGGGGATGCCTGCGATGCCGTCCTCCACCTCGCCGCCGGAGAGGAAGACGAGGTCGCTGTCCGTCAGCGTCCTCAGATCCTCCTCCGTCGCCTGCTCCTTTCCCAGGAGCGGTACGGCGCGTACCTCCCCCGCTCCGGCGATCCGGAGCAGAGAGGCCATCCTCTCGAAAAACGCGGGGTTCTCGCTGTTGGCTGTCCCGATATAGGCGACGGACGGGCGGCCGATCCCCAGCTCCGCGAGACAGCGGCGCAGGTCGCCAGTGATGTCGCTGCCCGGTCCCCCGGCCAGCAGATACAGCTTACTCCGCAAGGATCACACTTCCTTTCGTCATGCCCCACTCGTCGAATTCGAACTCCGCGTGGGTACGGCGGTACTTGCCGGCAGGTCCCGGCAGCAGGCGCTTCGCGAAGCGGATCTCCACGTCCGCGTCCGCGCCGTACAGGGCCTTCATCTGCTCCATGGCCGCCTTCTCCGCCGCGGCGGTGTCGCCGGGAAGCTCAAGCGTGAGCGTATAGCGGCCCGGGGCGGTCTGGGAGAGGTCGTACTCCCGCACGCCCGGCACCCGGCTCACCGCCCTGTCCACCATGGCGGTGGTCACGAGGCCGCCGGACGTCGTGAAGGTGGAATTGGAGGCCCGGCCCTCGATGCTGTCGCACACGAAGCCCTCCTCCAGTCCGCAGGCACAGTCGTAACCCCTGTGGATCCGCACCAGATCGCCCACATCGAAGCGCATCATGCAGGCCCAGGGATTGCCGAAGGTGGTGACCACCAGCCGGCCGATATCCGGACCGCCGAACTCCTCCTTCATGGGCAGGTACTCGATGCGGCACCAGGGCACGTTCTGATGGTAGCGTCCCTCCTCGCAGGTATCCATGACGAAACCGGTCTCCGTGGTGCCGTAGGAGCTTACGAGCGGCGAGGAGAACACGCTGCGGATGGCGGCGAGATGGATCACCGACGGGAGCTCGTAGGTGAACGTGATGACGTCCGGGGAGTAGAGCTCCGTGCCGGTATCCATCGCCCAGAACGCGAGTTTCGCGAGAAGGGACGGGTTCGCCTCCAGCACGGTCGGCCGGTACTCGTTCGGCTCCCGCGCCATGCGGTCGAAATGGGACTTCTTCCAGCAGACGATGTTCTGCTTCTCGTTGAGGTACAGGAGGTTCCCCATGATCCTGTGATCCATGGGAAGGTCCTCCTCGCAGCTGATGCCGACATTGAAGGCGCTCGCGAGCGTAGCCTGCCGGGGCGGATAGACGAGTTTCTTCAGATGCGGGTTCAGCTTCCAGCTGTCCATCTCGGAGGCGTGCCACCACGGCTGGTTCCAGAGGTTGATGACCCTGTCCCCGGTGGTGCCGCTCGTGAAGGTGTACTCGACCTCGTCGCTCTCGAGGCCCGCCTCGACGTCCGTCCCGTCCGGGACGGCGCCCAGCGGAAAGAAACGGCGCATGGCGGCTTTGGTCAGGACGGGCATGGCGGCGTAGCGCTCGTCCACGCTCCGGTCCCGGCCGATGTCGTACTTCGCCCAGTGCTCCCGGTAGTAAGGGACGCGGTCCAGCGCGAAGTCCAGCATCTCCGCCGAGCGGCGGTCGTAATCCTCAGGATAGCGGAACGTCTTTTCAAACATTGTCTTTTCCTCCCCTCCCGGGCTCCGGGTATCTGTATTCCTTCCCCTCGTAGTTCTCGAACACGATCTCTTCCTCCGTCCGCTTCCGGACGTAGTCGTACTGAACGGGTACCTTCCCGCCGCCGCCCGGCGCGTCTATGACGTACTTTGGAACGGCAAAACCGGTGATCTGCCCCTGCAGCGCATGCACGATCTCCACGCCTTTGGATGTCTCCGTCCGGAAGTGGGAGATGCCCTCGGAAAGATCGCACTGGTAGAGGTAGTACGGGCGCACCCTGTTGCGCACGAGGCCGAGCGCCAGATCGCGCATATCCTCCGCCGTATCGTTGACGCCGCGCAGCAGCACGGACTGGTTGTTCATGGGGATGCCCGCGTCGGCGAGCCTGCCGAGTGCCCCGGCAGCCTCCGGCGTCAGCTCACGCGCGTGGTTGAACTGTACGTTCACCCAAAGGGGATGGAACCTCTTCAGCATGGAGACGAGCTCGTCGTCCACCCGCATGGGAAGCACGCAGGGCACGCGGGTCCCGATGCGGATGATCTCCACGTGGGGGATGGCCCGCACCATGGCGAGGATCTTCTCAAGGCGCTCCGCGGGGAGCGTAAGGGGATCTCCGCCGGAGATGAGGACGTCGCGGACCTCCTTATGGGCGCGGATATAGTCCAGCTCCCGGTCCAGCTCTGCGAGCGGGATCGTCTCCTCCGTCTCCCCAACCATGCGCCGGCGCGTGCAGTGGCGGCAGTACATGGCGCACTCCATCGTCACGAGCAGCAGTACCCGGTCCGGGTACCGGTGCACGATATGCGGCGTCACGCAGTACGCGTCCTCAGACAGGGGATCCGCGAGATCGTTCGGGTCCCGCCGCAGCTCCTCCGCGGAGACGACGCACTGTCTGCGGATGGGATCCGCCGGATCCTCCGGGTCGATAAGAGAGAGCCAGTAGGGCGTCACCGCCATGCGGAACCTGCCCGTACACGCCTCGATCTCCGCACGCTGCGCATCACTCAGCGGCAGCCACCGGGCCAGTCCCTCCGCGTCCGTTACGCGCTCCCGCATCTGCCAGTGCCAGTCGTTCCAGAGCGGATACTTCTCCGCCCATATCTCCCGATTCGTCACGGTGCCCACTTCGCCTCCCCGGCATACAGCCGCTTCGCCGCGGCCAGAGCCACCGCGCGGATGAGTTCCTCATATCCGTATCCCGCGGCCTCCGCGGCCATGGGGTAGTCGCTGTATCCCGGTGCGAGGCCGGGAAGCGGATTGAGTTCCAGAAAACAGGGCCGCCCTTCCGCGTCCATGCGGAAGTCCACCCTCGAAAGATCCCTGCAGCCCAGCGCTCCGAACAGGCTCCGTGCGGCGGAAGTCATCTCCTCCGCCGCGGAATCGGGGATGTCCGCCGGGCAGACGTAGTCCACGTGGCTCCGGTAGTCCTTCTTCACCTCGTAGCTGTACACGCTGTACGCTCCCTGCGTGGGATGCCGGTACACGATCTCCATGGGCGGGAAGACTTCCGTATCCTTCCCGTTCCCGAGGACCCCCACCGTGAACTCCCTTCCCGGAAGATACGGCTCTATGAGCATCTCCTGCGGATAGCGCCCGAAAAGATCCGCCAGCATGGAGCGGAGAGACGCCTCGTCTTCCGCCACGCACCGCTCCGTGATGCCTTTTCCGGAGCCCTCGGCGTTGGGTTTCACCAGCACAGGATACGTGAGGGAGGAAAGATCCGCCTCCTCACCGGGCGCAAGGAGAAGGAAGGGCGCCGTGCGGATGCCCAGCGAAGCGGCAAGCCGCTTGCAGAGAGCCTTGTCCAGCGTGAGCGCCATGACCAGCGCGTCGCTTCCCGAATACGGGATCCCCAAAAGGGAGAGAAGACCCGGGATCTGCGCCTCGCGGTCTCTTCCGCCGCGGCCCTCCGCGATGTTGAATACGAACCGGATCCCTCGCTTGCGCAGCGCCTCCGGCAGGTCCGCGTCCGCCTCAAGGATGACGGCGTCGGCTCCGCCCGCGCAAAGAGCGGCGCGGATCGCCTCCACTGTCTCCGGGGCGTCGAATTCCGCCTCCTCGTCGGGGACGGAAAAACCGTCGGACGCGTGCTGGATGTTGGCGACCACCGCCACGGGTCCGATATCTTCAAGTCCGATCAAGTAAAAAGCCTCCATTCCGGGCGACCGCGCCGTCGCTCCGGCGCTTCGCAAAGATGATTGTACACCTCTCCCGTGGAAAATCAAGCCAGCACGCGGCCCGCGGGCCAGATTTTGCGCGCGGAAGGCGATTCCACGGTAAGCCGCGCGGCGAAACCCCCTCCCGGACGCGGGGAAGTATCGAACTCGCCGAGAATAAAGCCCTTCTTTTGGCAGAAATGCCGACATTCCTCCGCAGTTCAACTGTGATATAATCAAGGAGCAGGCAGTCCCGGCGTGCGCTTTGATCTCGCCGGTGATCCATAAAGAAGCATTCTGGGGGCGCAAAATGATACAGGATATTTACCCGAGCAGACTGGATACTGCATATGTCGACTGCGAGATCAGAGATACGGACGCTCTGCTCGTTTTTGACAGTGACGGAAAGCTCCTCGCGGGAGAAAAGGACGGAACGATGGTCTTCCTTCCCGGAAAGGATCTGGGCAGTTGCAGGGCGGTGTATCTCTTTTCTCTCGACGAGACCCGGTTTTTTCTGAAAACGGAGGGCCCGGATCCCTGCAGAGAGGGGTTCGTCTATTATTCCAACCGAGATATCCGGGAAAAGTTTTCCGGAAAGGAAGTCTTCGCCGCGTTCACTGCGTATCATCTGTGGAAATGGTACGACGCCAACCGGTTCTGCGGGAAATGCGGACACCGTCTGGTCATCGACCCGAAGGAAAGAACGCTGAGATGCCACGAATGCGGCAACAGCGTGTATCCGAGGATCAATCCCGCGGTGATCGTCGGCGTGACCAGGGGCGATCACATCCTGATCACGAGATATACGAGAGGCGGCTATAACGCGCTGGTGGCAGGCTTCTCGGAGATCGGGGAAACGCTCGAGGAGACGGTCGCGAGAGAAGTGATGGAGGAAACGGGCGTTACCGTAAAGAACATCCGTTACTACAAGTCCCAGCCCTGGGGGATGGCGCAGGACCTCCTGGTCGGTTTTTACTGCGACGCCGACGGGGACGGCGAGATCCGCATGGACGGAAACGAGCTGAAATACGCAGCCTGGGTGAAAAGGGAGGACGTGGAGCTTCAGCCGAACAACCTGAGCCTCACCAACGAG
>JAEEGL012684213.1_pt1 | contig 10321 bp, 10 predicted proteins | sample 9134231 | NCBI WGS metagenome assembly JAEEGL01 (sample SAMN16246548, study PRJNA631951) | gut metagenome | biome: gut microbiome; feature: rumen; material: fiber-attached | host: Bos | place: Iran: Karaj | collected 2018-10
AGCCAGCACATCCTGGATCAGGCGGATGTATACCGCCGTCTTCCCGCTGCCCGTGACCCCATACAAAAGAGAAGCGCAGGCATTTCCGCTTTCCAGCTGCTGCTTCAGCCCCGCATAGGCAGCCTGCTGCTCCTCGCTCAGCGCCGTGATGCGCGGTTTGTCCCCGGCCGGGAGCTCCGGACGGCGGAAAACCTCCTGCTGCCGGAGGACAATGAGTCCGGCCTTTTCCAGGGCGTTTACGCTGCCCATTCCGGCGCCGGTAAAGTAGCGAAGCTCCTTTACGGAGGTCTCCCCCAGCTCGCACAGGAGCCGGAGCAGCTCTGCCTGCTGGGGTGCGGATTTCCGCTTTCTCGCGGAGATGACCGCGCCCTCTTCCGCGGACACGGCCAGGGACGCCAGGGTCGCCGTGCGGTCCGGCACCGCTTTGCGGATGCCCGCGCTCTTTTTCAGCACGCCTTCGACGGCGAGCTTCTCCGCGGCGGCGACGCCTTCCGCTCCCAGCGCGGACCTGATCGCGGCGAGGGGGCAGCTGCCGCCGAGATCATAGAGCATATCCAGCAGCTGCACGGCGGTCTCCCGATCGCCGGCGGCGGCGTAGGCCGCCTCCTTGTCCGCAGGCTCCGTCAGGGAGCAGAGTTCCCCCTCGCTGAGCCAGATGCCCGCCGGGAGCATGGCTTTGATCGCATCGTAATAGGTGCAGAAAAAGCGCTTCTTCATCCAGGCGGCCAGCCGGAGCTCCGACCCACGCAGGATCGGCTCCTCATCCAGCCAGCCGTCGATGGGCTTCAGCTTTTCCAGGGCACTGCTTTCCGCCAGCGCAAAAACCATGCCCTCCTGCCGCCGGTTGCCCCTGGCAAAGGGGACGCTGACCCGCTTTCCGGGCGCGGCCTCCCCCTCCAGCCTGGCGGGAACGAGATAGTCATAAAGCTTGTCTATGCTGAACGGCGTCCCCGAAAGGGCCACCTTTGCAACCATGGTTTATTCTTCCTCGTGCTTTGCGGGGACCGCCGTATACTCGCCCCTGGCCAGCTCATCGATCGCCATGGACACCGGCTTTTTGTCCAGGTGCTCGTCGTTCGCTTCGGCTTCCTCGGAAATGTCCCGAGAGCGCCTGGCGATCACGTTCACAAGCATGTAGCGGCTGTCGATGCGCTTGAGCAGGGACGCCATGGAAGGATAAAGCATCATAGGGTCTCGTCCTCCTTCAGAATATGCAGCCTTTCGGCCGTTCTGCATTTCTCCGCAGTCATGATCGCGGCCGCTTCCGCAGTCGCCGTATCCAGATCATCGTTGATAATGATGTAATCGTAATCCTGGGCGTGGGCGCATTCCAGCCTGCCCTTCCGCAGCCGACCGAGGATCTTCTCCTCCGACTCCGTCTTGCGGCCCCGCAGGCGCTGCTCCAGAATGGCGAAGGACGGGGGGTAGACGAACATGGTGACGGCGTCGGGGCGGAGCTTCTTCACCTGGTGCATCCCCTTGGACTCGATGTCCAGGATCACGTCGTATCCCTTGTCCAGCATCTCGTCCACCGGGTCGGCGGGCGTGCCGTAATACTGGCCCTCGTACTCCGCCCACTCCAGCATGCGGCCCTTCTCTATTCTGTCCAGAAATCCCTCATGGGAAACGAAATAATACTCCCTGCCTTCCTGCTCGTAGGGCCTTTTCTGCCTGGTGGTGGCGGAAACGGAAAAGTAGATCTTCCCCCCTGCGGCCAGCAGCTTTTCCACGATGCTGCCCTTTCCCGCGCCGGATGGGCCGGAAATCACAAAGAGCTTCCCCTTCATTCTTCCTCTTCCTCCTCCAAATCCTCCGGCCTCACGGCTGCATCGCCCGCGCCGATGATCCGGTTGGATATCGTTTCCGGCTGGATCGCAGACAGGATGACGTGGCCGCTGTCCGCGATGATGACCGCCCGGGTGCGGCGCCCGTAGGTGGCGTCGATCAGGCTGCCCCCGTCCCGCGCATCCTGGACCATGCGCTTGATGGGCGCAGATTCCGGACTGACGATGGCCACCACCCGGGAGGCGGAGACCATATTCCCGTAACCGATGTTGATCAGCTTCATTCTTCGCCCCGCTCACTCAATGTTCTGCACCTGCTCACGGAGCTTCTCGATGCAGGCCTTCATCTCCAGCACGGTCCTGGTGATCTCCAGATCGGAGCATTTGGAACCGATGGTGTTGACCTCCCGGTTCATCTCCTGAATGAGGAAATCCAGCTTTCTTCCAGCGGCGCCGCCCGCTTCCAGCAGCTCCCGGAACTGGCGGATGTGGCTGTCCAGCCGGACCAGCTCCTCGTCCACGGCGGCCTTGTCTGCATAGATCGCGGCCTCCGTCAGCACGCGGCTCTCGTCGATGTCGCTGCTCTGCAGCACTTCCTTCAGTCTGGCCAGAAGCCGCGCGCGGTATTCCTCCACGGCCTGCGGGGAGCGCTCCGCCACGAAGAGCCTGGACTGCTCCAGCTCATCCAGCTTGCCCAGGATATCGGCGGTGAGCCGGGCCCCTTCGGCCGCCCGCATGGCGGCCATGACCTCCAGGCTCTCCGCAGCCGTCTTCAGCAGGTCTGCCGTGAAGATCTCCGTATCCACCGGCGGCTTCTCCGTGATGAAAACGTCCGGCAGGCGGCAGTAAGCGGAGGTGCCCGCATCGTCGGAGATCCCCCACTGCTCCCGCATCTCCCGGATCGCATTGCGGTAGGCCTTCAGCACCGGCTCGTTGAGCCGGATCACCACGCTGTCGTCCCTGCTGGCGTCGATATTGACGAAAACGTCCACCTTGCCGCGGACCAGGCGCTTCTGCACCAGGCCCTTGACCGCCTCTTCCGCAAAGGAATATATGCGGGGCAGGCGCACGGACACATCCAGAAAACGGTTGTTGACGCTTTTCATTTCCACGGTGAGGGTCAGCTTTCCGCTTTCTCCGCTCGCCGTTCCATAGCCGGTCATGCTGCTGATCATGTTCTCATTCTTCCTGTTCTTCTTCAATGTTGATGATCGTGTATTCCAGGGGCCGGTCCCGCCGCACGAAGCGATTGATCGCCACGGCGGCGCCGCAGCCCGCCAGGAGGCCGCACAGCCCGGACAGGGCCTGCGCCGTTTCGCTGCCGCCCAGGAAATACCCGGCAAAGCAGCCCGCCAGCAGCGTTGCCAGAGGGAGCAGGTACACCAGGGCCGCAGCCTTGATGATGCCGCCCGTGCCCGTCTCCACCGTCACGGCCGAGCCCGGCTGCGCACGCAGCGGGTTTTTCGCCTGTACGCGGATGGTGCGCTTCGCGCCGCAGATGCCGGCGCACTCGCCGCAATCGTGACCGCAGGCGGATTTCTGATAGACGCGCACGGTGGCGTCGCCGTTGGCGCAGAGGCTTTCCACGATCGCCGTCTGTGTCACGATTCCGCCTCCTCTCCGCCTTCTTCGGCGCCTTCCTCAGGCTCCTCCTCGGGCACGTAGACCTCCAGCGAGACGACCACGTTGTAGTTATCCCCGACCACGCCGGCCTCCCGGTATCCGTCGATCACGACCTTGGTGGGCACGCTGTAGCGGCCCACGGCGTTGCCGATGTCCGAAAGATCGCCGATGATCCGGATGTTTTCTCCGTTGATGAGGTCCACGCTCTCCTGCGGGCCGCGGATGACGACCTCCTTGTACTGGGTGATGGGCTTTGCCACGTACCCGTCGGAGACGTTTTCAAAGGTGATGTTGGTGGTCGTGATCGTCTTTGTGGTCAGGCCCCGGATGGTGACCGTCACCGTGGCCTCCTTATCCCCGGAGAGGTTGTTCACCCCATTGGGCAGGATGATGGCGAAGGTCTCCGTGGTGCTCTGGGCAAAGGACGCCAGATTGATGGAGCCCAGGGTGATCTGGTTGATGCCGCTCAGCTGCTCCGCGTCGCCGGAAAGGGTGACGAAGGGGGGATCCACGCGGACGACCGCGTCGTCCGCACCGGCGCCGCCGCCCTCCAGCAGGTTCACGGTCAGCCCCACGTCCTTGACCTTGACGATGGGGATGGTATAGGAGATCTCCTTCACGGAGGTCTCCATCTCCGCGCTCTCCACCGGCTGCCCGTCCTCATCCACAAGGACGAAGCCCACCGTGCCGGTGACGGTGCGGGTCAGGTTTTCCCGCTCGATGACCACCTTGGCACAGTCGATCCGGGAGATGACGCTCTCCGGACCGCGGACCTGGATCGTTTCCGGGGAATAGATGATGGGCTCCAGCATGTAGCCCTCCGCTACCGTACCGTCAAACACGCCACGGACCTCCACCTCGGGGATGACGCCTATACGGTCGATGTTGACCGTCATGGTTTCCGGCGTCTTGCGCAGGACGATCACGTCGTCCTCATCCACGCTGTCGTAGCTGATGGTGTAGGCTTTTTCATAGACGCCTCTGCTGCGGATGTCCCGCAGGTCCACGCTGACGTGTACGGTATCGTTGTTGAGCTGGGAGACGAGCCTCCGCTTCACCATGAGCTGCAGGGAGACGTCCTGCATATCCTTGTCCGTCACCAGCAGACTGCGGTCCTGCAGGATGTCCTCGCCGCCGATATAGGTGACCTCCAGACCGGACAGCGTCACCGTCTGCGTTGTGTTTTCATATTTGACCACGTACATCCACAGCAGCACGGAGGCAATGCAGGAAATGACGATATAGAGCGTTTTGCTTTTCAGTATCCGGTCAATCTTTGCCATCTTTTTTGCCCTTCATAAAGACGGACTGCGCCAGCATCCGCAGCTTCGGCTGTTTCTCCTCCGTATCCTGCAGCAGCTCGTTGCGCAGGATGCGCTCAAAGGTCTCCGCCGTCAGATGGCGCTTCAGGATGCCCTCCACCGCCACGCTGATGGAACCGGTCTCTTCGCTCACCACGACCACCACGGCGTCGGAATTCTCGCTCATGCCGATGCCGGCTCTGTGCCGCATGCCCAGTTCCCTGCTGAGATGCGTCTGCGTCGTCAGCGGCAGCATACAGCTGGCCGCTTCGATCCGCCCGCCGCGAATGATCACGGCCCCGTCGTGGAGCGGCGTGTTGGGGTAGAAGATGTTCTTCAGGAGCTCCGCCTTCACGTCCGCATGGATCAGGGTGCCCGTCTTCACCGCCTCTTCCAGGGTATTGTCCCGCTCAAAGACGATGAGCGCGCCGGTCTTTGTCTCCGCCAGATCCCGGCAGGCCAGAACCACCTGGGCGATGGCGTCCTCCACGTCGCGGGGACTGTTTCGCCCGGAGATATACTTTGTGATGCCGCCCACCTTCTCCAGTAGCGAACGGACCTCCGGCTGGAAAATGATGAGCAGGGCCAGGACCCCCAGCTCGAAGGTCTTCCCGAAGATATAGTTGACGACGTAGAGATTCAGAGCCTTCGCCAGGAGAAGGACCGCCACCAGGAGCAAGATGCCGCGAACGACGCGCCCACTGCCTGTCCGGGCCAGAAAATACAGGACTTTGTAGAAGATGAACGCCATGATCGCCATATCGATAACGTCGTTCAGCCGTATCGTCCTGACCATATCGAGAAAGCTGCTGAGAAAGGCCATTCTGCTTCCTCCATCCGAGAATGCCGCACGGTGTCTATTATGCTACCCTACATTATATCTTATCTGATATGGCTTGACAAGCCGAAACACGGAATTCATCGGAAGTTTTCTTTCATGAAGCGCCAGAGGCTCTCCACCTCCGCAGGCCCGTTGAAGACAGAAAAGCTGAGGCGGACGGTGCCCGTGCTGCCGGCAGTTTCGTGGGCCAGCGGCGCGCAGTGGAGACCCGCGCGGGTGCAGAATCCCCCGTCGGCAAGCTTTTCCGCCGTCTCCTCCGGGTCCTGGCCCCGGACGGTGAAGGACAGCACCCCGGTCTGGAGGCTTTCGTCCTCTGCGCGGCAGAGCCGGATGCGGGGCAGGCGGCCGAGGCGGTCCGCCGCCATGCGCAGGAGGCTCCGCTCCCTTTCCAGGATGGCGGCCGTGCCCAGCCGCTCCACAAAGCGCAGGCCCTGCCGGAGCCCGGCGATGCCGGGCATGTTGTGGGTCCCCGCTTCCAGCCGGTCCGGCAGATATTCCGGCATCCGCCGGTCACGGGAATCGCTGCCGCTCCCGCCCTCCAGCAGCGGCCGCGCCGGAGATGCGCAGAGCAGGAGGCCGGTGCCCTGGGGACCGTACAGGCTTTTATGACCGGGCATGGCAATGAATGCCGCTCCCAGCGCCCCCATGTCCAGAGGCAGGACACCCGCGGACTGGGACGCGTCCACGATCAGCGGGATCTCCTTCTCCCGGCAGAGGGCGGCCATCTGCGCCAGGGGCTGGATATAGCCGAACACGTTGGATACGTGGTTGACGACCGCCGCCTTCGCGCCCTTTTCCAGCTGCTCCCGGAACGCCCGGAGGGATTCTTCGGGCCGGAACAGCGGCGCTGCGGCGACGGCGACGTCTGCGCCGACGGCGGTCAGAGGCCGCAGGACCGCATTGTGCTCGTAGCCGGTGATCACCACCCGGTCCCCCGCCCCCACAAGGCTCTTGACGGCGATGTTCAGTGCGTGGGTGGCGTTCATGCAGAAGACGACGGACGAGGGATCCTCCACGCCGAACATGGACGCCGCCAGCCTGCGGCAGGCATATGTCTCCTCCGCTGCGCGGACCGCCGGGGGATGGGCGCCCCTGCCGGGGCTCCCCAGGGTCCTCACCGCCGCTGCCGCTGCCCTGGCAACGCCGGGCGGCTTCATCAGCGTCGTGGCCGCATTGTCAAAATAGATCATGGCCCCATCCCCTCACCGGCGGGGAATCCGGCTTGCAGGAGCGCGGCGCGGGCCCGCCCCAGGAACTGCGTCTGCACCCGGATGCCGTAGCCGCAGCCTCCGGCAGCGGGCCGCCGGGCCAGGGATGCGGGGATCCGCTTCGCGCGGAGGAGCTCCAGGCCCCGCTGCGCCTCCGTCAGTGAGCGGAACGGAAGGTAGGAATACATAAAGGGTCGCCCCCTGTTCGTCATGCGATTATCCGGCAGGACAACCTGCTCGGTCTGATCGGACAATCGTCGGAATAAGGAAAGACCGGCGGCCGGACGCGCCCGGTCGTCGGGCGCGCGCGTCTCCGCACGGTCTCTCCGTGTCATGCTATTTCGCGGGGGCTGCTTTTGTGCTTAGTTGGGATGCTGCCTCTCCGCCGGCCGCTCCGGCTCCGCCTTGGGCGGCAGGATGGCGGGCTTTTCGGAGGGCGCGGGCTTCCAGGGCTTCACGCCGCTGAAATCCAGCGCCACGTGCAGCACATCGTCGATGTGGGAAGCCAGGATGAATTTCAGCCGGCTCCGCACATCCTGGTCGATCTCCGCAAGATCCGCCTCGTTCTCCTTTGGGATGATGACCGTGTCCGCACCGGCCCGGAGTGCGGCCATGGTCTTCTCCTTCAGTCCGCCGATGGCGAGGATGCGGCCCAGAAGGGTGATCTCACCGGTCATGGCGATGTTGCTGCGCACCCGGGCGCCGGTCAGGGCGGAGATCATGGCGATGGTCATGGTGATGCCGGCGCTGGGCCCGTCCTTGGGAACGCCGCCCTCCGGGAAGTGGACGAGGATATCCTTCGTCCGGTAGAAATCGGGGTCGATCCCCAGAAGCTCCGCCCGGCTGCGGATATAGCCCATGCCGGCAGCCCCGGATTCCTTCATTACCTCGCCCAGGTTGCCGGTGAGCCGCAGCTGGCCGGTGCCGTTGATGACCACGGCCTCCACATCCAGGGTCACGCCGCCGGCGCTGGTCCAGGCAAGGCCGCGGACCAGGCCCACGGTATCCGACTTCCGCTTTTCCTCCGGCTTGTACTTCCGCACACCCAGCATGGGCTCCAGCTGGCGCATGGTGACGGTGACACTGTTCTTTTTGCCCTCTACCAGCTCCATGGCGGCCTTCCTGCAAAGGGCACCCAGCTCCCGCTCCAGCGTCCGCACGCCGGATTCCCGGGTCCACCCGGCGATGATCGCACGCATCACGTTGTCGGATATGCGGAGCTGCCGGGCCTTCAGCCCGTGGCGCTGCCGCTGCTTGGGAAGCAGATGGTCCCTGGCGATGTGCAGCTTTTCCTCATCCGTGTAGCTGCTGAGCTCGATGACCTCCATGCGGTCCAGCAGCGGGCGCGGAATGGTGGCACTGTTGTTGGCCGTGGTGATGAACATCACGTTGCTCAGGTCGAAGGGGACCTCCAGGTAGTGGTCCCGGAAGGTGCGGTTCTGCTCGGGATCCAGGGCCTCCAGCAGCGCGGAGGACGGATCGCCCCGATAGTCCGTGCCCAGTTTGTCCACCTCGTCCAGGAGCAGCACGGGGTTGGCGCTCCCGGTCTGGGCCACGGCGGTCATGATCCGGCCGGGCATGGCGCCCACGTAGGTCTTCCGGTGGCCGCGGATCTCCGCCTCGTCGTGGACGCCGCCAAGGCTGATGCGGCCCAGCTTCCGGCCCATGGCCCGGGCGATGCTCATGCCGATGGAGGTCTTGCCGGTGCCCGGCGGGCCCACGAGGCAGATGATGGCGCCCTTCACCTCCGGCGCCAGCTGGCGCACCGCCACGAATTCCAGGATCCGCTCCTTCACCTTCTGCAGGCCGTAGTGATCCTCATCCAGGATCCGCCTGGTCTTTTCCACGCTGCAGTCGTCCTCGGTGAAGGTGCCCCAGGGGAGCTCCAGGACCTTGTCCAGATACGTGCGCAGCACGGCGCCCTCCGAAGAGCCCATGCCCTGATGCATCAGGCGGCCCAGCTCCTTCGTCAGCTTCTCCTTCACTTCGTCGGGAGCTGCCAGGGCTTCGATCCTGTTCTTGTATTCATCGAATTCGGATTCAGCGTCTTGCTCCTCGTCCATGCCCAGCTCCTGCTGGATGGTCCGGAGCTGCTCCCTGAGGATCCCCTCCCGATGGGCGGCCATCATCCGCCCGTGGGTCTTCTGGCGCAGCTCGGAATTCACCTCCAGTACGTCGATCTCGTACTCAAGGATGTCGTTCATCTTTTCCAGCCGGCGCAGAGGCGGGATGATCTCCAGGATGGACTGCTTCTTTTCGTGGGGGATGTGCATGTTCTGGGCGAGAAAATCCGCCAGAGAACCGGGATCCCCGTAGTCGTCCACGTTGCCGCTCACGGGACCATTGCCCTGGAGCAGCATGCGCATATGGCCCACGAGGCCGCGCGTACGGCGCATCAAGGCCTCCTTCAGGCGGATATGCTCCGCGTCCCGCTCCTCGGGGATGCACTCCACGTCCGCCTGCAGATAGGGCTTTTCGGCGGTGATGCGCAGGAGACGGGCTCTCGTCCGCCCCTCCACCAGCACGCGGATGCCGCCGCCGGGCATGCGCAGGATCTGCCGCACATTTGCGACGCAGCCGATCTCATAGAGATCCGCCTGCTCGGGCTCCTCCACATCGGGGTCCCGCTGGGCCAGGAGGAAGATCCGGCGATCCCCCGCCATGGCGCGTTCCATGGCGGCAATGGAGATGGGCCGCTCGATGTCGAAATTCAGGATCATGGAGGGGAAAAGGGACAGGCCCCTCAAAGCGATCATGGGAAGGGATTCAAACGTCGTTTCCATGGTATGTACCTCATATATCAGGCGGGGACGGTCGTGAGACCGTCCCCGCAGGCAAGCACGTTCAGCCGGCGATCTCTCTGGCGGAGCGGATCAGTCTGGGCTGCTCTTCACCGCGCACGGCGGCGGCAGTGATCTCCACTCCGGTGATGTCGGGCTCGGAGGGGATCCGGAACATGATGTCGCGCATCAGATTCTCCATGATGCTGCGGAGCCCCCGGGCGCCCAGGTCCATGGCCAGCGTCCGGTCGGCAATGGCCTCCAGCGCCTCCCTGGTAAAGCTCAGCTGCACGTTGTCGTAGGAGAACAGGGTCTCATACTGCTTGGTCAGGCTGTTCTTAGGCTCCGTCAGGATGGCGATGAGATCGTCTCTGCTCAGGCTGTGCAGCGGCGTGATCACCGGGAGACGGCCCACCAGCTCGGGGATGAGCCCGTACTTCAGGATGTCGTGGGGCTGCACGTCCGCCAGGATCTCGCCCAGGTTTTTGTCCTTCCTGCTCTGCACGTCGCCGCCGAAGCCGATGGTGGTCTTGTTCCGGCGGTCCTCGATGATCTTTTCGATGCCGGCGAAGGCGCCGCCGCAGATGAAGAGGATGTTGGACGTGTCGATCTGGATGAACTCCTGGTGGGGGTGCTTCCTGCCGCCCTGGGGCGGCACGTTGGCCACGGTGCCCTCCAGGATCTTGAGCAGCGCCTGCTGAACGCCTTCGCCGCTGACGTCTCTGGTGATGGACACGTTTTCGCTCTTGCGGGAGATCTTATCCAGCTCGTCGATATAGATGAT